>VFQU01000248.1_pt1 | contig 55310 bp, 43 predicted proteins | sample 3512311 | NCBI WGS metagenome assembly VFQU01 (sample SAMN10412377, study PRJNA504923) | tailings metagenome | isolation source: Relicate 3 Philex TSF3 active mining site | place: Philippines: Tuba, Benguet | collected 2017-08-29 | reverse complement strand
GGACATCCCGTTCGTGGGGGCCGATCTGCACGACCAGGTCGATCCGGCGCACCGCTGGTGTACCGAGTGTCTGCTGAGTGCGGAGGCGCTGGATGCGGATGCCCTGCGCGCCGCCCTCACAGCAGCGGGCGCGGATTCGGTGGTGATCGCAGGCGGCCGCCAGCGCGTGCGCATCCACGCCCATGTCGGCGCGCCGGCGCAGCTGTTTGAACTGGCCGGCCGCTTCGGCAAGGTCAGCGCGCACAAGGCTGAGGACATGCTGGCCCAGCAGCATGAGGCCAGTCTGGCGCAGGCGGTGGCGGTGGTCACCGATTCGGGCGCTGACTACCCCGCCGAACTGGCCCAGCGCCTCGGCCTTTCCGCGGTGCCAGTGCGCGTGTCCTTCGGCGAAGAAGAGTTCCTCGACAAGGTCTCGATGAGCGCCGCCGAATTCCATCGCCGGCTGAAGACCAGTTCCGTCGCGCCCAAGACGTCGCAGCCGCCGCCGGGCGACTTCCGCCGGCAGTTCGAGACGCGCCTCTCGCATCATCGCGAGGTGGTCTACGTCGGCATCGCCCGGGCTCTGTCGGGCACGCTGCAGGCGGGAGAGTCGGCCGCGGCGCGCGTGGCCGCTGAACGTATCCGAGTGGTCGACTCCGGCCATGCAAGCTGCGGCCAGGCGCTGCTGGCGATCGCCGCCGCCGAGGCCGCCGCGCGCGGCCTGACCGCGGCCGAGATCGTCGCCGAAGTCGAAGCCCTGCGCCCACGGGTTCAGACCTGGGCGATCACCCGCGATGTGAGTTTCGCGGTGCGCGGCGGGCGGCTGCCCGCGTGGGCAGGGTGGCTCGTGGCCGCGCTGGGCCTGACGCCTGTCGCCCGGGCCAAGCCCAGCGGACGGCTTGCGGTGGCGGGCGCGCTTGCCGGTGGGCCGAAGGCGGCGCCGGACCGGTTCGCCCGGCATCTGCGGAAGCGTCTGGCTCCCGGCCGTCGCTGGCGGCTGCTGGTCGGGCACGTCGACTGCGAGGCCGATGCACAGCGTCTGGCGCAGCAGCTCACGGAGTCTCTCGAGGTTGACAGCCTCGGCGTGGTGGAGGTGGGGCCCGCCGTGGGCGCGCATGCGGGCACGGGCGCCCTCGTCGTCGGTCTGCTGGACCTCGGGCCGCGAGCGCAGAGCTGAAGCGCCGCGTGCGTCAGTCCGCCGTGCGCCGTCCTCTGCTTTCGTGGCGCCCATCTGAACCCGCACACTAGGCCCATGCTCCAGACCCTGATCGCTCTCCTGCTGGCTTATCTGCTGGGTTCGCTGTCCGGCAGCCTGCTGATCGGTCGCGCGATTGGCGTCGATATCCGCCAGAGCGGCAGCGGCAATGCCGGCGGCACCAATGCCTTCCGCACGCGCGGCTGGCGCTTCGCGTTCGGCGTGGTGCTGATCGACATCGGCAAAGGCGCGCTGGCGGCCGCCAGCGCGCTGTGGCTTTGGACCCCCGAGGCACCGCTGTCGGCGACCGCCTTGGCGGGTGCCAGCACCCTGGCCGCGGCCATCGGCCACACCTGGCCGGTGTTCTTCGGCTTCCGCGGCGGCAAGGGCGCGGGCACCTTGGTCGGCGGGCTCTGCGTGGTCTGGCCGCTCAGCGTGGGCCCGGTGTTCCTGGTCTGGATGCTGTGCCTCGTGCTGACCGGCTACGTCGGACTTTCCACCATTCTGGCCACCACCGTGCTTGTGCCGCTGGCGCTGTGGATCGCGCCAGCGCAGATCGGCTTCGCCCTTGCTGCGGCGGGCTTCATCCTGTTCACCCACCGCAGCAATGTGCAGCGGCTGCTGCGCGGCACCGAGCACCGCTTCGAGCGCGTGCGCCTTTTCCGCCGCCGGGCGGGCTGAGGCCGGCGGCGATGACTGAATCGATCACCGCTCTGGCCGAGCGCACGCAGCGTGCGCTGGCCGAGTCTGACCCTGCGCCGCCGCGGCTGCAGTGGGTGGCGGTGACTGAGTCCACCAACTCCGATCTGCTGGCCGCAGGCCCGCCACCGCGCGAGGGAGTGGTCCTCGTGGCGGAGCGGCAGACCGCTGGCCGCGGGCGCCTCGGTCGACATTGGCAGTCGCGCCCGGGCGGCAGTCTCTGTCTGTCGATGGCGCTGCCCTGGCCGGGTGGCCTCGCGGCCGCGGCCGGCGCCAGCCTGATCGCGGGTCTGGCCGTCGCGGAAGCCCTGCGCGGGCTTGGCGCAGTCGATGTGGGCCTCAAATGGCCCAACGATCTGTGGGCCCGCGGGCGCAAGCTGGGGGGGCTGCTGGTCGAGGTCGGCGGGCGTGCCGACGGCGTGTTTCTGGTGATCGGCCTGGGCCTCAACCTCGACCTGCCGCGCGGCTTCGAAGCCGAAGTCGAGTGGGTCGATCTCGCGGAGCTGGGGCTCAAGCCCGATCGCGCCGCGCTGGTGGCGGCCCTGGTGCTGCAGCTGCGTAGCCGACTTCGGCAGATGCAGGCGCGAGGACTGGCCGATCTGCTGCCGCACTGGGAGCGCTTGGACGTGTTGCGCGGGCAGCCGGTGCAGATGCTTGCGGGAGAGCAGCGCTGGCCCGGTCGCGCGCTGGGGCTGGCCGCGGATGGCGGGCTGCGCGTCGAGCACGCGGATGGCGTGCGGGTCTGGCACAGCGGCGAAGCCAGCCTGAGGCCGGCATGAAGCCGCGCCTGCTGCTGGACCTCGGCAATACGCGCCTGAAATGGGCCCTGGCGCTGCCGCCGGATGCCGGGCACCCGCAGTGGCGACTCGGTGACGTGACCGCACTCGCCCACGCTGGCCCGGATTTCCTGCCTGCGCTCGAGCAGGCCCTGCGCGGGCTGCCCGAGCTCGACAGCGTGCATCTGGTGGCGGTCACCGCCGAGACAACGGTGGATGCGATCCAGCGCTGCGTCGACGGCTCGGTGCGGGTGCAGCGCCCCGGCCTGTGTCGAGCGCGTACCCAAGCCGAGGCTCCCACCGCGCGTGGGCCGGTGCTGCGCTGCGCCTATCCGCAGCCCGAGCATCTCGGCACCGATCGCTGGCTCAGTCTGCGCGGGGCACTGGCGCTCGCCGCGCCGCCACTCCTGGTCGTGGGCGCGGGCACCGCTCTGACGATCGATGCGATTGACCGCGACTGCCGGCATCTCGGCGGCCTGATCCTGAGCGGCATCGCCACGATGCACGAGTCCCTGCTGGCCCGTGCGCCGCATTTGCGCATGCCCGGCGGCTCGCCCGGGCTTGAGGCTTTCTGGGCGGATGACACCGCGCCGGCGGTCGCCGTGGCGCCTTGGCAGGCAGCCGCGGGGCTGATCGAGCGCGCGCGGCGGCGGCTTGAGCGCGACGCCGGCGAGGCGCCCGGCGTGCTGCTGGCAGGCGGGGATGCGGCAGGCATCGCGCCCCTGCTGGAATGTCCGGCGCGGGTCGAGCCAGCGCTGGTGCTGCAGGGGCTGCTGCAGGCTGCTGTCAACGACTGAGGCCCCGCCGCCCGGGCGGGGCCGAGGCGCCCTGCTATCCTGCGCGCCCGTTCAGCGCCCGATCGACCTCCCGACCCCGATGCTCCCCCGCGTGCTCGTCCTGCTGCTGCTGCTCATGAACGTCGGCGTCGGCGCATGGTGGTTCCTGCGTCCGGAGCACGAGCCGCGCCGCTTCGCGCCGACCGAACCGGCGGTGCCGGGCCTTGAGCTGTTGAGCGAGCATGAGACGCGCGGCATGGTCGGCGAGCTGGCGGAGGCGCCGCAGCCGATCGCGCCCAGCGCCGACGCGGTCTGCGAGCGGATCGGCCCCTTCCTGACCCAGGCTGACCTGCGCCGCGCCGTCGGTGCGCTGACGCCGGTCGTGCAGCGCATCCAGTTCCGCGAGACCCGCGCGCTGGCGCGTCGCGGCTACTGGGTCTACATGCCGGCGCAGCCGACCCGTGACGCCGCGCTCGCCACCGCGCGGGAGCTGGCGGCGCAGGGCCTGCGCGACTACTACGTCGTCACCGCCGGCGACCGGCAAAACACCATCTCGTTGGGACTGTTCCGCGAGCTCGCGAACGCGCGCCAGCGCCAGGCCGATGTGCGGGCCATGGGCTTCGGTGCCGAACTCGGCGAGCGCACCGAGGAGATCCCGCAGTACTGGATCGACATCGCCGCCGACCCGCGCTTCGATTGGCGTGCCCAGCTCGGCGGCTATGCGGGGGTCGATTCCAGCCGCATCGACTGCGAAACCTGAGGGCCGGGGGATTTCGCCCTCGCCCCGTTGCGTCCGGCCGGGATGCGTCAAAGGCCCGGTCGCCCGATCCCGAATCCTGTCCGCAAGACGCTACAATCCCGCCCCCGTGCCGGCATAGCTCAGCTGGTAGAGCAACCGCCTTGTAAGCGGTAGGTCGTCCGTTCGATTCGGACTGCCGGCACCACTCTCGCAGCCTCCGCGCTGCCCGATCGACCCCCAGCGTGGCCCCGAACGCGTGAGCATCGACGGTTTTGATTCCCTGCTGGCCTTGTACCGCCTTGCGCTCAAGGACAAGCGCCTGAAGCTGCGCCGCTACATGGCCGCCATCCGCGAAGCGCCCAGCAACGAGGCCGCCGAGGCGGACGTCACCGAGCTGCGCGGCATGCTGCACAAGATGGCGGGCTCGGCCGGCGCCTACGGCTTCCCCGAGGTCAGCGACAAGGCCCGCGCCATCGAGCGCCAGTGGATCGCCTGGATCAAGTCGCCCGCCGAGGCGCGTCGTCCCGTGCAGGCCCTGTGCGCGGAGCTGCTGACGCCGACCCTGGAATTGCTGGTGCTCATCGACAAGGCCATCGCCGCAGCCGCGCGCGCCGCCGAAGAACAGGAAGACCCATGAGCTCGAACCGTTTTCCGCCTGTGAGTCTGATTGGTGTGCCCACCGACATTGGCGCGGGTCATCGCGGCGCTTCGATGGGCCCGGAGGCCCTGCGTGTGGCCGGTCTTGGCGAGGCTCTGGCCGCACGCGGCCTCGAGGTGCACGACCGCGGCAACCTGCGCGGGCCCTTCAACCCTTGGCAGCCGCCGCACGAGGGCTACCGTCATCTTGAGCAGGTGGTCGAGTGGAACACGGCGGTCATGCACGCCGTCGAGGCCGAACTGAAAGCCGGGCGAATGCCGATCATGCTGGGGGGTGACCACTGTCTTGCGGTCGGTTCGATCACGTCCGTGGCCAAGCACGTGCGCGCCCAGGGCAGGAAGCTGCGCATCCTCTGGCTGGACGCCCACGCCGACTTCAACACCTCCGAGCTCACGCCCAGCGGCAATGTGCACGGCATGCCGGTCGCCTGCCTCTGCGGCATGGGCCCGCGCGCGCTGACCCACCTCGGGGGCAGCATTCCCGCGATCACCCCGGACGAGGTCAAGCAGATCGGCATCCGCTCGGTCGACGAGGGCGAGCGTCGCCTCGTGCACGAGGCCGGGCTTGACATCTACGACATGCGCTACATCGACGAGGTCGGCATGAAGCGGGCGATGGAGGAGGCGCTGGAGGGCGTCGACGCCGACACCCACCTGCACGTCAGCTTCGACGTCGACTTCCTCGATCCCGGCATCGCGCCCGGCGTCGGCACCACGGTCGAGGGCGGGCCGAACTACCGCGAGGCCCAGCTGGTGATGGAGATGATCGCCGACACCGGCCGCATGGCCTCGCTCGACATCGTCGAGCTGAACCCGGCGTTTGACGAGCGCAACCGCACGGCGCGGCTGGCGGTGGATCTGGTGGAGAGCCTGTTCGGCAAATCGACACTCATGCGCGACCCGCTGCGCGAGGCGCGTTGACGCCGGCTTGACGGCACTGAATCGTCGCAAGGCGGCGCGCTGACGGCCGGGCGATGGCGCTGCTAGGCTGCGTCCCCCGCCGTCTTGCGGCGTTGATCGTCACCGGAGATCCCATGCGCACTTCCACGCTTGTCTGGCGCCTCGCGGCGCTCGCGCTCGGCCTGTTCGTACTGGCCGGCTGCAACACCATCCAGGGCGCCGGCAAGGACTTGAAGCGCGCCGGCGAGAAGATCGAAGAGGCCGCGCGCCGCTGAGCGCGTCCCGGCCGCAAACCCCACGAGGCTCCATGTCCCGCACCCGCGTCCTGACCGGCATCACCACCACCGGCACCCCGCACCTCGGCAACTACGTCGGCGCCATTCGCCCCGCGATCGCTGCCAGCGCCGACCCCAATGTCGATGCCTTCTTCTTTCTGGCCGACTACCACGCCCTGATCAAGTGCGACGAGCCGGCGCGGATCCAGAGCTCGCGCATGCAGATTGCCGCGACCTGGCTGGCGGCGGGGCTGGACCCGGAGCGCGTGCACTTCTACCGGCAGTCGGACATCCCCGAGATTCCCGAGCTGACCTGGCTGCTGACCTGTGTCACCGCCAAGGGGATGATGAACCGGGCGCACGCCTACAAGGCCGCCACCGACGCCAACGAGGCGGCCGGCGAGGACGCCGATGCCGGCGTCACCATGGGCCTGTTCAGCTACCCGGTGCTGATGGCCGCCGACATCCTGATGTTCAACGCCCACAAGGTGCCGGTGGGCCGTGACCAGGTGCAGCACATCGAGATGGCCCGCGACATCGGTGCGCGCTTCACCTGTTCGGCCAGGGGCGCAGCTTCTTCACCCTGCCGGAGGCGGTGATCGAGGACTCGGTGGCGACCCTGCCCGGGCTCGACGGCCGCAAGATGTCGAAGAGCTATGACAACACCATCCCGCTGTTCGAGGGCGGCGCCAAGGCGCTGAAGGAGGCCGTGGCCCGCGTAGTCACCGACTCGCGCCTGCCGGGTGAGCCGAAGGATCCCGAGGCCAATGCACTGGCCCTGATCTTCGACGCCTTCGCCAGCGCCGACGAGGCCGCGGCCTATCGCGCGGATCTGCGTGCCGGCCTCGGCTGGGGCGAGGCCAAGCAGCGCTTGGTCGAGCGCATCGAGCGCGACGTGGCGCCGATGCGCGAGCGCTACCAGGCCTACATGGCCGACCCGCAGCGGCTGGAGGACATCCTGCAGGCCGGCGCTGCGCGGGCACGAGCGATCGCCGCGCCGCTGCTGGCCGAGCTGCGCGAGGCGGTGGGTCTGCGCCGCTTCGTGGGTGTTTCGGCCAAGTCCGCGCCGGCGAAGGCCGAGCGCGAAGCCCTGCCGCAGCTGAAGCAGTACCGGGAGGCCGACGGCCAGTTCTACTTCAAGCTGCTCTCGGCCGAAGGTGAACTGCTGTTGCAGAGCGAGGCCCATGCCTCGCCCAAAGAGGCGGGCGCGGCCCTGCAGCGCTTGCGCCGGCTTCCGGAGGCGGAACTGGTCGAGGCTCTGATCGCGCGGGTAAGCCCCGCCGACTGCCAGCGGATCGCGGCGGCGTTCGCGGCCTTGGAGGCCGCGGACGCTGAGCGGAGGTCGCGCGCCACCTCCTCCTGAGGGGGCGGCAACTCCATAGCCCGACCGCGGGCGCCGGGGCGCGAAGCATCGCTTTTCACATGGGATTTCACGCATTGCCCTGCCGGTGCAGAATGTGACGCGATGTGTCAGCGGCATTCCGCTACCGTTTATCGGGGCTGCGGCCTCCGCCAAGTTTTCAATTGTTTTTCCCGGGTTAGAGTGAAAAAACGTTTCACCGCCCTTCCTGCCCGGGGGAATCCGCATGACATCCGCACGTCTGACCAGCCTGGCGCTGGCCTTGGCCGCTCTGGCCGCCCTTCTGTTCGCCCCGGTCAGCCGGGCCGACGACCCCATCTTCTCGAACTCGTTCGAGGTCCCGTTCAACAATCCGACGAGCGACGGCGAAGCTGCCCGGTTCTTGAACCAGGCGACCTTCGGCGCGACCGCGGCGGACATCACCGCGGTGCGCAACCAAGGCATCAGCGCTTGGCTGTCGGCCCAGCTCAATCTGGGGACGGTGACGCTCTCGCGGCCGTGGCTGGAGGCGTACACGGCCTCGCTCGCGACCGGCGGTGTGAACCAGGATCAGCGCGTCCAGCGCTGGTACGACGTCGCGGTGAATGCGCCGGATCAGGTGCGGCAGCGGGTCGCTTGGGCGCTGTCGCAGTTCGTGGTGGCCTCCGACCGCGATGCGTTCCTGATCGATCAGGAAATCATGATGGCGGAGTGGAACGACATCCTCGTTCGCAACGCGCTGGGCAACTACCGCGATTTGCTTCGCGAAGTCAGCTACAGCCCGATGATGGGCCGCTATCTGACCTCGCTGCGCAACCAGCGCTTCCTGCTGCAGAACGCGAACGGGACCTACACCGCAGGCAATAACGGCGTGCAGCCGGACGAGAACTACGCCCGCGAGATCATGCAGCTGTTCTCGATCGGGCTGCTGGTGCGCGGCAAGGACTTCTACACGACCTTCCCTGACCCGCAGAACCCGGATCTGCTGCAGACCACCTACAGCGAGGATGACATCGCCAATCTGGCGCGCGTCTTCACCGGCCTGTCGCATACCTGCACTCAGGGCGCCTCCACGGCAGGTGGCGTGACCTTCAACCGGAACTGCGGAGTCAATGACGCCACCGCCTGCACGGGCGTGGGCTGTCGCTTCGGGCAGGGCGGTTCGCGCCTGTTCAATACCGCCAACATCATCGCCGACCCGATTACCGATCGCGGGCTGATCCATCCCGACTTCTACCGCCCGATGGTCTGCTATCCGGCGTTCCACGACACCGGTCGCGACAATCAGGGCGGCCAGCTGCCGGATCCGGAGTCGACTCTGGTCAATCTGCCGCCGGGCGCTCCTGGTCCGAACAAGCGTCTCGTGCTCGGGGCGGTCGGCGGTGACCGCACGCTGGAGATCATTCCCAGTTTCGATGGCATCGCCACGCTGAACTGCGCCGCCACCAATCTGACCGCCCAGCAGCAACAGGCCTGCGTGAGCTACTGCGAGGGCAGCATCGATCAGGCGATCGACTTCCTGTTCAACCATCCGAACACCCCGCCGATGGTGGCCCGCCAGCTGATCCAGCGCCTGGTCACCTCCAACCCCAGCGCGGGCTACGTGGAGCGCGTCGCCGATGCCTTCATCAACAACGGTTCGGGCGTGCGTGGCGACATGAAGGCGGTGGTCGCGGCCATCCTGCTGGACGTCGAGGCGCGCCGACCCGCCAATGACCCGCAGCAGCCGGTCAACTTCGGCAAGGTGCGCGAGCCGATGCTGAAGCTGGTGGCTCTGTGGCGCCACTTCGGCGCACGCTCGGGCGACACCGCCAACATCCCGGCGACGAATCCTCGCGGTGGCCAGGCCAATCCCTTGGCCGGCCAGCCCAGTCTGCGCCGCTGGGGCCCGAATAACCCGCAGGACATCTTCGCGCAGCGCCCGCACGGCGCGCCCTCGGTCTTCAACTTCTACGAGCCCGACTACAAGCAGCCGGGGGCCATTGCTTCGCTGGGCCTGTTCTCGCCGGAACTGCAGATCGTCCACGAGGTGAGCGCGGTCACCGTGGCCAATGAACTGTTCACCCGCATCTGCTCCGGCTACGGCAGCAACGACTGCGGAACCACGTTCACGCTGCCCACCGACCGGGCCTATTTCCCGACGGCCCAGATCGACGCGATGCCGGCCGTTGTGCCCGCCAACTCCAACCTGGCGTCCGCCACCCTGGCCCAGGACATGGAGCTGATCAACTTCTTCAACGTCCGCATGATGGGCGGCACGATGAGCGGCGCGGACATCACCGGCAGCTTCAACTGCCTGAACTCCGAGCCGGGCATGAAGTGGCGGTTGATGAATGCGCTGCGCTGCGGTGGTGGTATCAACGAGAACCTCAACGGCGGCACCAACGGCACTACCAACGGCACACAGGAGCAGCGCAAGCGTCGCAAGGCCCTGCTGATGATGCACCTGATCGCCATCTCCCCCGAGTACAGCACCCAGCGCTGAGGAGCACGCCATGTCCCGCATCCATTTCGACAAGCGCCGTGACTTCCTGAAAGGCGCCGCCTGCATGGCCGCCTCCGGCGCGGCTGCCACCTTCGTTCCCCAGCTTTCCATGATGGGAACGGCGCTCGCCCAGTCCGCACCGAGCGGCTACAAGGCGCTGGTCTGCATCTATCTGTCTGGCGGCAACGACTCGTGGAACCTGTTGATCCCCGCTGACACCACCACGCAGATTCCGGTGGCGGGTCGCACGGCGCTGGCACCCTACGGCCCCACGCCCTACGGCTGGTACCTCACCTCCCGCGGCGGTCTCTTCCAGGGCTCGGGCTCCCAGCTGGGTATCCCCCTTGTCGGCGGCGGCGCCGCCGGCCAGCTGCCGAATGCGCTGGCGCTGCAGGGCGTGCCTTACGCGCTCAACCCGGCGGCCGCGAACAACGCGGGGCAGGGCACCGAGACGGGTCTCCGTCGAATGTTCAATCAGGGGCGCCTCGCCTTCATCGCCAACGTCGGGCCGCTGGTCGAGCCCGTCCGCCGGCAGAACTTCAACACCTGGAAGCGGCCGCCGCAGCTGTACTCGCACAACGACCAGACCAACCTCTGGCAGATCGGCGGTGGCGCCAACTCCTCCCAGCCCAGCGGCTGGGGTGGGCGGATGGCCGGGCGTCTGCTGGGGGTTTCGCCCGCGAGCGGCCTCTCGCCCTGCATTTCCATCAGCGGCCAGACGCGGTTCCTCGTCGGTGAATACACCGGCGGCCAGCCGGTGATTCCGTATCGTCTGTCCACGAGCGGCACCAACCCGGCGACCTCGCTCAACAACTACAACAGTAACAATCTGGCCGGCACCAAGCGCCGCGAGGTGCTGGAGAGCCTGCTCAACACCACCTACCCGCAGGCCTTCAGCAACGAGTACGGCCAGATCGTCGATCGCTCGATGAATCTTTCGACCGGCATCAACCAGGCCATCGGCCTGCTCGGCACGGACACTCGCTTCACCCAGGCCCAGGGCGGCAATGCGATTTCGTTCAACACCGCGGTCAACAACATCCCAGGCTCCGGCTTGGGCAACCAGCTTCGCCAGGTGGCGCGGATGATCGCGGTCTCCCGACCGGGCGTCAGCGGCTTCAGCATCGCTGCAAACCGCCAGGTGTTCTATGTCAGCACCGGCGGTTACGACACCCACGATGCGCAGATCCCGGCGGCCGCACCCGTCAACGGGACCTGGGGTGGCCATCAGGGCCTGCTCCAGCAGGTGGCGCAGGCGGTGCACTTCTTCTACGAAGCGATCGCCGTGCTCAACAACGTGCCCGGCTACAGCGGCGTGCTGAATGAAGTCATGGGCTTCACCCAGAGCGAGTTCGCACGCACGATCAACTCGAACGGCAGCGGCACGGACCACGCTTGGGGCGCGGTTCAGATGGTGTTCGGCCGCCCGTCCAGCGAGGGTGGGCCGCTCAACGGTGGCCAGATCTACGGACGCTACCCGCTGCAGCTCTTGAACCGCACCTATTCCGGAAACCCCGACCTGCTGGGCGAGAGCTTCAACCGCGGTGAGTTCCTGCCCACCAGTTCGGTCGACCAGATGTCGGCCACGTTTGCCCGCTGGATGGGCGTGAGCGCGGTCGACATCCCGGTGCTGTTCCCCAACATCGGTGCGTTCACCAATGGCTCGCATCCCAATGCGGCAGTGATGGCCTACAACACGCAGACGATGCCCTTCATCACCGTCTGAGTGCTTGGCGTCGCGACGAAACAGAAAGGGCTGCCCTTGGGCAGCCCTTTCGCTGTTTGTGCCGTCTGCGCCCCCGCGCAGGCGGCTCAGGGCCGCTGGACGCTCTCGAAGCGGCCGATGAACAGACGCTGCCCGCCGACGGAGTCGGGCATCAGCGCACCGTTCGCGATCCAGTCGTAGACCGCGGCCTGCAGCGCCGCATCGCCCGGCATCTGGGATCCGAAGGGCGGCACATCGCAATTGATCTTGAGGAACAGGGCGCTGGCCAGAGGCTCGAAAGGTCGCACTCGCAGAATGCTGGCGTCACCGTTGGCGGCGCGGCCACGCTCATCGGCGCCCAGCAGATTGCTCACGGCATTCGAAAGGTTGAAGTTCAGGCCGCCGTTGCTGTTGTTGATGTGGCAGGTGCTGCACTGGCTGTCCAGCAGTGGTCGGATGTCCGCCTCGAAGCTGACGTCGTAGCGGATCGGAAACGTCTCCAGCGGGAGAGGCGCGCATCCGCTGGGGCCGCCGGCGGCGCGGGCGCCGCCCGGGATCGACAGCGCCGCGGCGGCCAGGAGCATCGGCAAGGATTTCAGGGTCACGGCGTCCTCATCGGAGTTGGCGTCACGAGGTTGAACTGGTGGCGCGAGGACTCCATCGAGTCCCGAAAGACCACCTCACTGTAGGGGGCGCCAAACGCATCGAAACCCCTCGCGCCCTGAGCGATCCAGTCGTAGACCAGGGCGCGCAGACGCGGCGAGAGGCGAACCGGCTGCTGATCGGTGGCGGGCGGCATGTAGGGGTAATCACCGGGTGGCGTGCAGTTGATCATGGCGTACAGCAGGCTCGACTCTGGCCTGTTGGGTACGACGCGAAAGATCTCGCTGTTGCGGAAGCTGTTCGCCAGCACGAGCTCATAACCGGCGAAGTCCGGCGTATCCAGCCTGAGGCCCCCCATCGCGGTCTGGTTGTGGCACCCCACACAGCCGCCGGCCAGCCACACGTCGTGGATGTCGCGGATCTCATCCGGGAGGCCACTGCCGGGCAGGTCGTACTGCATGCCGTAGGTGATCGGCTCGGCCTCGAGGCTCTCGCACTGGCCACCCAATGGCGGGAAGGCGTCGGGCGAGGCGCCCTGACCTGGCCAGGCAAGGGCCATGGACGCCGTGAGGACGAGAAGCGCGGCCAGCACGGCGCAGCGGCCGGCATGGTCTGGCGGGCGGGACAGGGGACGCGGGACGCGCAGTTTCATGTGACAGAGTGTGACATGGGCGCAGCATCGTGCCGTAGCCCGCAGCTCCGTGCTGTGATGTCGAGCGCGTTCGAGTGCGGGGAGGTGGGCTCGCGTTCCTCAGAGGCTGGGGTGGGCCAGGGCGAGCGCGCCTGGATTCCGCTTCTGCGGGCCCCGACAGAGCGTCCAGCGTCCTCCAGATGCGGTCTCGCGATCGAGGTGCGGGCCCCGCACGCCTCAGCGCTCCGGCACGGGCATTCCGCGCGTGCTCAGTACTTGCCCGGCCGCAGCACCTCGACGTCGGCGAAGAACAGCGTCAGGCCGAAGTTGGCGCCGTACTCGCCCAGCACATGGGCGGCGATGCGATCCGCCACCTCGGCCTCGCAGATCACCTTCATTTCGATGCTGCGGTCGGCTTCCCAGCTGCCTTCGCGGATGCCGCTGTGGCCCGCGCCGCGCACGTCGTAGACCGTGTAGCCGTGCGCGCCCAGGCGGCGCACGTCGCGGGCCAGCGACTTCTCCAGCGCAGCCTCGGCGATGATCACCAGCAGGGTGCGCGGATGTTTGGGCAAGTTCATGCGGGTGCGCCTCCCAGCGAGTGCGCGAGCTTCAGGTACAGCGGGATGCCGAGGATGACGTTGAAGGGGAAGCTGATGCCCAGCGCCGCGGTGATCGACAGCGCCGCGTTGGCCTCGGGCACCGCCATGCGCATGGCGGTGGGCGCGGCGATGTAGCTGGCGCTGGCAGCCAGGGTCGCGAGGATGGCGATGCCGCCCACCGACAATCCCAGCGCCACGCCGGTCAGCGCGCCCAGGACTGCGAGCAGGGGCGGGAAGCCCATGCCGATCAGCAGCAGTCGCGGGCCGAAGGGGCCGATCTCACGCAGTCGGCCGCCTGCGACCAGACCGAGCTCGAGCAGGAAGAGCGCGAGGATGCCGCGGAAGGGATCGATGAAGACGGGAGCAATGGCCCTGCTGCCCTCGACGCCGGCAATCGCGCCGATCGCCAGCCCGCCGGCCAGCAGCAGCACGGACTTGCCGAACAGCACCTCGTGGCCGAGCGCGCCCCAGCGCACGTCCTTCAGTCGCGACATCCGCGCCAGCAGGATGCCGGCGACCAATGCCGGGGCCTCCATCACCGCCACCCACAGCGCGGCGTGCGATTCGTAGGCCACGCCGGCGCGGTCCAGCGCGGCCGTCGCCACCGCGAAGGTGACCACGCTGACCGAACCGTAGTGCGCCGCCAGCGAGGCGCTGTCCGCGCTGGCGAAACGCAGCAGGCGCAGGGCTGGGAACAGCAGCAGCGGAATCGCGAAGCCCAGCGCCATGGTCGCCGCCACCTGCGGCAGCAGTGCGCCGAGCGAGTGCTTCGACAGCTCGATCCCGCCCTTCAGGCCGATCGCCAGCAGCAGATAGATCGACAGCACCTCGTAGACCGCTTCCGGCAGGCGCAGGTCGGACTTGGCCAGGCGCGCGACCAGGCCGAGCAGGAAGAACAGGACGACGACATCGAACATGGGCGCGGATGCTGTCACGCGCCCCGCTCCAGACGCCAGCGTTTGTGCCCCAGCGCCTACACTGCGTGGCCCGCGAATGGAGACAGCCATGCTGGAAAGCATCGAAATCGAGACCGGCGAGCAGCCCCGCCACAGCGTGATCTGGCTGCATGGCCTGGGTGCCGATGGCCATGACTTCGAGCCGATCGTGCCCGAGCTGACGCGCGCCGGCTGGCCGCCGCTGCGCTTTGTCTTCCCGCATGCACCGTTGCGGCCGATCACCCTGAACGCCGGCATGCGCATGCGCGGCTGGTACGACATCCACGGCCTCGAGCTGATGGCGATCGAGGACGAGGCTGGAATCCTCGCCTCGGTGGCCGAGGTCGAACGACTGATCGCGCGCGAGCGCCAGCGCGGCGTCGACAGCCAGCGCATCCTGCTGGCGGGCTTCTCCCAGGGTGGGGCGGTGGCGCTGGCCGCGGGGCTCACCCACGCCGAGCGACTCGCCGGCATCGTTGCCCTGTCGACCTATCTGCCGATCGCCAAGCAGGTCGAGGCCAGGCGCGCGCCCATCCAGACCGGCCTGCCGGTGTTCATCGGTCACGGGGCCGTCGATCCCATCGTGCCGCAGATGCTTGGGCTGGCCGCGCGGCAGCACCTGCAGGCCTGGGGACATCCGGTCGAGTGGCACAGCTACGGCATGCCGCACAGCGTCTGCGCCGAAGAAATCCGCGATCTCGCCGGATGGATGGAGCGGCATCTGCTGGGCGAACAGCGGTAGCAGCGCCCGCTCGGGCGGCAGGCATACTTCGGTCGATGCACAACGCTCCGCTCGATCACTGGCTGCCCGACTTCTGCCGCCTGCCCACCTTGTTCGTTGTGATGGTGGCCGCGCAGATCATCGTGCTGGCGGCCGTCCTGATGCCCGGCGCCGCCGGCGACCCCGCGGATGCCGGTTCGCGCCTGTTCGTCGCCAGCCTGTTCGCGCAGTGGCTGGCCCTGCTGGCCAGTGTGCTGCTGTGCAAGCTCAGGCCGATGGTGCTGAGGCTGCGGCCCCGTCCGCTGTCGATCGCTGCCGGCTGGTCCATTCCGACCTTGGCCACTCTGCTCGGCGCCGGTGCGGTGCATAAGCTCGATGTCACGCTCAAGCTTGGACTGACCGTGCCGACCGGCCACGGCCTGCAGTTCGCCCTGTCCTGTGCGGCGGTGTCGGGTCTGCTCTCGGCGGCCCTGCTGCGCTATTTCTACGTCCAGCAGCTCTGGCAGGCGCAGGTGCAGGCCAGCGCGCAGGCCGAGGTCCGCGCCCTGCAGGCGCGCATCCGCCCGCACTTCCTGTTCAACAGCCTCAACAGCATCATCAGCTTGGTGCGTCGCGACCCGGCCACCGCAGAGCGTGCGATCGAGGACCTCTCCGAAGTGTTCCGGGCCGCGCTGGGAGCAGGGCAGGGCGACTGGTCGCTGGCCGAGGAGTTCGAGCTGATCGAGCGCTACCTCGGCATCGAGCGCCTGCGTCTCGGCGAGCGCCTGCGCCTGCGCATCGATCTCGAGCCCGGCTGGCCGCAGACGCTGAGGCTGCCGCGCCTGCTGCTGCAGCCGCTGGTCGAGAACGCCATCCTTCACGGCGTCGCCCGCCTGCCGGAAGGGGGCGAGATCCTGATCGAACTGCGCTGCGTCGACGATGGCGTGCGCATCGAAATCGGCAACCCGTGCCCGGCGCAGGCGGCCAGCGGCGGCAACCGCCATGCCGTGCTGAGTATCGAGCAGCGCCTGCAGCACTTTTTTGGCCCGACCGCGTGGATGACCGCGGTGCCCGCCCCTGACCACTATTCGGTGACCCTATGGATGCCACGGAATCCCGCGCTGCCGTCCTCGATGTCCTGATCGTCGATGACGAGCCGCTCGCCCGTCAGCGCCTGCAAGACCTCCTGTCGGGTCTGCCGGAGGTGCGCGTGGTCGGCGAGGCGGCCGATGGACGTCAGGCAATCGACGCCTGCGAGCGGCTTCGGCCGGACATCGTGTTGATGGACATCGCCATGCCCTTGATGGACGGTCTGGAAGCGGCCCGCCATCTGGCCGCCGATCCGGCAGCGCCCGCGGTGGTGTTCTGCACGGCCTACGACGAGCATGCGCTGGCCGCGTTCGAGGCCCGGGCGATCGACTACCTGCTGAAGCCCGTACGCGCCGAGCGGCTCGGGGCGGCTCTGGAGCGCGCCCGCGCGCTGGGCCGCGCGCGCGCCAACGAGCGTCTGCAGGCGCTGCCGAAGACACAGGCGCGCACGCACCTCTGCGCCCGCCTGCGCGGCAGCCTGCGCCTGATCCCGGTCGCCGATATCGTCTACCTGCAGGCCGAAGAGAAGTACGTCGTGGTCCATCACCTCGGCGGCCAGGACCTGGTCGAAGACTCCCTGAAGGCGCTCGAACAGGAGTTTCCCGAGCGCTTTCTGCGCATCCACCGCAATTGCCTGGTGGCCCGCAGCGAACTGCGCGAACTCCGTCGCGGTGCCGATGGGCAGGTCCACGCCTTGCTGAAGCGAAGCGCCGATGCGCTTGAAATCAGCCGGCGCTGCTTGCCGCAGATCCGCCAGCTGCTCAAGCACCTCTGAGGCCGGGGCACAGGGCAGACCCCCCGGGCGGACAGTGGCCTCGCCCCAGGCGCCAGGCCGGGCTGTGAGCTGGGGTGAACTTTTGCAACGGCAAACGGCGTATCCTCGCGGCCGGACTGACCCCTGCCGCCCATGGCTACTCCTACGCCCTCGCCCGATCTCTCGCCCGACGAGTTGTCCGAGCTGCTGTCGGCCTACATGCCCGACATCCCCGGCTATCGCGTGCTGCGCCGGCTGGGGCAGGGCGGCATGTCCTACGTCTATCTGGGCGTGCAGGAGTCGCTGGACCGGCAGGTGGCGATCAAGGTCATCGCGCCGACCGCGCTGAAGGACGAGATCAGCAAGCTGCGCTTCGAGCGCGAGGCGCGCACCATCGCCAAGCTGCAGCATCCCGGCATCGTCAGCATCCACGACGTCGGCCGCACGGAGCTCGGCCTGCTCTACTACGTCATGCCCTTCCTGCCGCGCGGGCACCTGGGCCAGCGTGAGCTGGTCAGCGATGAGCCGCGGCTCATCGCCATCCTGCGAGCCCTTCTGTGGGCGCTCGATTACGCGCACGAGCGCGGCGTGGTGCACCGGGACATCAAGTCCGAGAACGTGCTGTTCGACAACGTCGATCGCCCGCTGCTGACCGACTTCGGCATCGCCATGCACCGCTCGGACCGTCAGCGCGTCACCGACGGCGGGTTCGCCCTGGGCAGCGCTACCCACATGGCGCCGGAGCAGGCCCGCGGAGAGAAGGTCGACGGCCGCGCCGATCTCTACAGCATCGGCGTGCTCGCCTACGACAAGCTGATGGGCGAGCTGCCCTTCCAGGCGGACGGCCCGCTACAGATGGCGGTGCGCCACTCGGTCGATCCGATTCCGCGCCTGCCCGCGCACAAGGCGCACTGGCAGGCGTTCATCGACCGCGCCCTGGCGAAGACGCCGGAGGCCCGCTTCGCCAGCGCCCAGGACATGATGGCGGCGCTGGATCGCATCGAGCAGGCCCGTATCGAAAGCGTCCCCGCGCATGCGGTGGTGCCGCCCGATGAGGCCATCACCGCGCCGCGCGCCGTGCTCGGAGCCGCGCCCAAGCGAGCGATCAACCCGCTGTTCGTCGCCGGCGCCGCCCTCGTGGTGCTGGCGCTGGCGCTGGTGGTGGCCTGGCAGGCCTGGAATCGGCCTGGCACCGGGGCCGCGGTGGCCGAGGTGATTGAAACCCTTGCGGAGCCTGCAGTCGGCGACGGGGCGACGCTCCCGCGCGCCGCAGGCGCCGCCGCACGGCCCGAAGCCAGTTCGATCGCGGCCCTGTCGCCGTCGACGGCGACAGGGCCCGGACCGTCGCCGAGCGTGCCCTCGGGCGGGACGCCCCTGACCGGTGCCGCCGGCGATCCCGAAGCCGCGATTTCCCCCGAAGCCGCCGTCGACCCCGGCATCGCGGCGCTGCCGCCTCCGCAGCAGGCCCTGTCTCTGGCCGGCCTGCAGATCCGCCAGCGCCGCCTGACCCAGCCGCCCGGCGCCAATGCGCACGAATCGCTGCTGCGCGCGCAGGCGCTGGGGGCCGACTCGCGTGAACTCACCCGGCTGGGCGAAGCCTGGCTCGCCGCTGCAGCGCCCTATGTGGCGAAGAGCTTCAGCGCCGGCGTGGCCGAACCCGACCGTCGGCTGCATGCCGCCGCTCTCGCCCTGGTGCAGGCGCTGGCGCTGACCGACAGCGAGGCTTGGCAGGCCCTCCAGCAGGCACCGCGCGACTGGCTGCGTGCCCGTCTGCGCGCCGCGCTCGACGCCGGCGATGTCGAAGTCCTGCGCGCTGCGCGGGCGGAAGCGCAGGGCCTGTCGATCGCGGCGGCCGCGCTGGAGCCCGAGTGGTCGCAGGGCATCGTGCGGGCCCGCGTCGGCCAGCGGCTCGCGGGCACACCGGCGCAGCAGCTGCTGCGCCTGCCGCAGGGCGAGCGTCCCGGCCTTGCGGGCCTGATCGAGCCGGTCAGCCGCGGCGATTACGCCCGCTTCGTCGCCGCGACTGGCCGTGCGGCCGCCAGCTGCAAGATCCGCAGCGCCGCCTTCAGCCTGCGCAAGCGGCGCTGGGACGCGCCCGGCTTCGAGCAGTCGTCCGCGGAGCCGGTGGTCTGCGTCAGTCTCGCGGATGCCGCGGCCTACGCGCAGTGGCTGGGCCAGCAGGAGGGGCGCCGCTACCGCCTCCCCGACGTCGATGAATGGCGCGCGCTGCCGGCCGCGACGGCAGCCGATGCCTGCCGGGCCGAGCCCGCGGGCTGTGCGCGTGCCGGCCAGGTGCGCGAGTGGAGCGCGCCCTGCGCTGCTGGCTGCGCGCGCCAGCCGCTGCTGGGCTTCGGCCGCCGCGAGGCCGAGCGGCCCGAGCGCGAGCGCGAGGCGGCGGTCGATCCCGCCCACGGTTACGACGACGTCGGTTTTCGGCTGGTGCGCGAAGTCGCGCGGGCGGAGCTCGAGCAGCGCTGAGACCCGCATCCAGCGGCGTCGGCCGGTGCCGGAACGCGAGCGCAGCGATGAGCGCGGGTGGAACGACGGGATCTGGCCCAGCGTCGGGCGAATCCTCTAGGCCAGGGCCCAGTCCAGCGCCGCCTCGACATGCAGCGTCGCGGTGTCGAACAGCGGCGCGGGCACATCGCTGGGCCGCAGCAGCAGACCGATTTCGGTGCAGCCGAGGATCACGCCCTGGCAGCCGCGCGCGAGCAGGTCGGCGCAGACCTCGCGGTACAGCGTGCGCGAGCGCTCTTCGATGCGGCCGAGGCACAGCTCCTCGAAGATCACCCGATCGATCTCGTCCTGCGCGGCCTCGTCCGGCACCTCGATGGTGAGCCCGAAGCGCTGGTGCAGGCGTTCCCGATAGAAGTGTTCGCGCATGGTGAAGCGGGTGCCGAGCAGGGCCACGCGCTGCAGCCCCGATGCGCGGATCGCCGCCCCCGCGGCATCGGCGATGTGCAGCAGGGGCAGGGTGCACCGCGCTTCGATCGCCGGCGCGATCTTGTGCATGGTGTTGGTACACAGCAGCAGGCCTTCGGCGCCGGCGCGCTGCAGGCCGAGTGCGGCATCGGCCAGCACTTCGCCGGCACGCGCCCAGTCGCCCGTGCGCTGCAGGGCCTCGATGCCGGCGAAGTCGACGCTGTGCAGCAGCAGCTCGGCCGAGTGCAGGCCGCCGAGACGCGCTCGAACGCCTTCGTTGAGGGCGCGGTAGTAGAGCGCGGTGGACTCCCAGCTCATGCCGCCGATCAGGCCGAGTCTGCGCATGCGGTGTGGCTCGCTTCCGAAGGGTTGGTGGAGTGTGCCGCAGGAGTGTGCAGGCCGTGGATCGCCGCGCGCCGAACGGCCCCTCATCCGGCGCTGCGCGCCACCTTCTCCCGCGGGGAGAAGGGCGACCGGTTTGGGCGCTGCGGGTCGATCGAAGGCGCAGTCGGGCACCGGCCACGCGCCGGGCAGGCAACACGAGCCAGAACGCAGGAAGCACAACGAAACACAACGAAGCACCAGGCACCAGGCACCAGGCATCAGGCATCAGGCATCAGGCATCAGGCATCAGGCATCAGGCATCAGGCATCAGGCGTCAGGCGTCAGGCGTCAGGCGTCAGGCGTCAGGCGTCAGGCGCGACGCGCGGGGCACGACGCTAGAACGCCATCGCCCATCGCGCTCGGCACAGCGCGCAGGGAACGGATGCCCCGGGCACAGCTCGGCCCCGCAACGACAACGCGCTAGCCTTGTCCTCTGCCCACTGCCGAACTCAAGTCATGTGCGGTCGCTACACCAATGCCACCACCTGGGCCGAGGTCCACGCTGCCGCGACGCCGCTACCGGTGCTCGCGCCCGACGAACCGCCCGGCATCGAACTGAACATCGCCCCGACTGCACTGGCCTGGGTGCTGCGACCCGATGAAGCAGGCGTGCTGCGCGCCGCGCGTCTGCGCTGGGGGCTGGTGCCGGCCTGGTCGGAGACGGCATCGACCAAGTTCTCTGCCTTCAATGCGCGCGTCGAGAGCGTGGCCGACAAGCCGGTGTTTCGCGGTGCCTTCCGCGCGCGCCGCTGCTTGGTGCCGGCCTCCGGCTGGTACGAGTGGCGCGAGGAGGCCGGCCGCAAGATCCCGCACCTGTTCGCGCCCGCCGCCGGAGGTGCGCTGCTGTTCGCCGGCCTGTGGGAGCGCTGGCAGCGCGGCAACGAGGCGGTCGAGAGCTTCACCATTCTCACCACCGAAGCGCGCGGCCAGATCGCCGAGGTGCACGACCGGATGCCGGTGCTGGTCGCGCACGAGGACGCGCGGCAGTGGCTGGATCTGTCGCTGCTCGAAGCCGAGGCCTTCGCGCTGTCGCTGCAGATGCCTGTGCTCAAGGTCGAGCGCGGGCGTGCGCCACCGGCATCGCCGCGCACGCTGCGTGCGACACCGGCGCCCGAGCAGCCCGGCCTGTTCTGAGACTCAGCCGGCCGCGTCGCGCTTGCGGCGCGGGCCTGCCTGCACCACCATCCGCGCCCCGCATCGCCCGTTTACCAAGGAAATCGCCATGTTCCGCATTGGCACCGGCTACGACGTCCACGCCTTCGGCCCCGGCGATTTCGTCACTCTCGGCGGCGTGCGCATTGCGCATGGCCGCGGCATCGTCGCCCACTCCGATGGCGACGTGCTGATCCATGCCCTGTGCGATGCGCTGCTGGGCGCGCTGGCGCTCGGCGATATCGGCAAGCACTTTCCGCCCTCGGACGATCGCTGGAAGGGCGCCGACAGCCGCGAATTGCTGCGCGCGGTGATGGAGATGCTGAAAGCGCGCGGCTGGGCAGTGGTGAACGTCGACAGCGTGGTGGTCTGCGAACGGCCCAAGCTGCTGCCGCACATCGAAGCCATGCGCGCGAACCTTGCGGCGGATATCGGCATCGACGCCGACGCGGTCAGCGTCAAGGCCACCACGAGCGAGAAGCTGGGCTTCACCGGCCGCGAGGAAGGCATCGCCGCGCAAGCGGTCGCGCTGCTGCAGAGGGTGGGCGCGTGAGCGCGGTGCCGGCGCGGCCGCGTGCGCTGGGTGAGGCGGTGCTGTCCGCGCGCATCCGCGAGCAGCCCGAGGATTTTCGCGTCGACGAAGTGCTGGGCTTCGCCCCCGGCGGCGGTGGCGAGCATCTGTTCGTCTGCATCGAGAAGCGCCAGGCCAACACCGGCTGGATCGCCAAGCAGCTGGCCAAGTGGGCCGGCATCGCGCCGATGGGCGTGGGCTATGCCGGGCTCAAGGACAGGCATGCGGTGACCCGGCAGTGGTTCAGCCTGCACCTGCCCAAGCGCATCGCCCCGCCGACGCCCTTCGAAGACCCCGAGGCCGTGCTGATCGAGCAGATCTGGCACAACCGCAAGCTGCCGCGCGGTGCGCTGAAGGGCAACCGCTTCCACCTGCGCCTGCGCGGCGTCGATGGTGCTCGCGAGGCCATCGAGCAGCGCCTCGCCGACATCGCCGAGCGGGGAGTTCCCAACTACTTCGGCGCCCAGCGCTTCGGCCGCGACGGCCGCAACCTGCACGCCGCCGAAGCGATGTTCGCCGGCCGCCGCGTCGACCGCGAGGAGCGCTCGATCCTGTTGTCCTCGGCGCGCTCGGCGATCTTCAACGCGGTGCTCGGCGCGCGCGTGCAGCGCGGCGACTGGGACCGCCTGGTCGAAGGCGAGGTCTGCATGCTCGACGGCAGCCACAGCGTGTTCGGGCCTGAGCCGATCACGCCCGAACTCAGCGAGCGCGCACAGCGCCTGGACATCCACCCGACCGGCCCGCTGTGGGGCACGGGAGCCTTGCGCTGCGCGGGCGAGCTGGCCGAGCTGGAGACGCAGTGCGCCGCGCAGTTCGAGACCCTGCGCTCGGGGCTCGAATCCGTCGATCTCAAGCAGGAGCGTCGCGCCCTGCGCCTGCCGGTGCGCGAGCTTGCATGGCGCTTCGAGGATGCCGCGACCTTGCAGACCGAGTTCTTCCTGCCGGCCGGCGCATTCGCCACCAGCGTGCTGGAAGCGCTGGGCGAGATCACCGACGCCGCCGGGCGTGGCGGGGAGTAGTCGCTTGCACTGCAGGCGCGCTGAGCGCTTGCGGTAGAGGCGTTCGCGCAAACGTCGACAGATCGCTGCGGCGCGAGGCGCGTGTGCTCGCCGGGTGCGCGGGAAGGTGGAGCCCATGGTGGGCCGGGGCCCACCCTATGAGCCGGCCATGGTGGGGTAGCGCCCAGCCCAGCAACCGCTTCCATAGGGTGGGCCCTGGCCCACCGGAGCTCGACGCTGGCCTCGGTCGTTCCGCGTCATGCGTGCGCGCCGTGGCTTGCGCTCAGACCGCTCTCAACGCGGGCTCTCGGGGCGACACTCGACCCCCGCTGGCGCGGCGGACTGCGCTCGCCCCGAGCCGCTACCCACCCCAGGCCAGGAAGTTCATGAACTCGCGCCGCGTCTTCGGCCCAAAGGTGCGAAAGGCCGGGTCGGGCGCATTGCGGTAGTTCTCGCGCGCGGCGGTCACCGCGTCGCCCTTGATGTGTTTATCCAGCACGTCCTGCGGCACGCGGTAGATCTTCAGCGCATTGAGCCCGAACACCTGCGCGCGCATCTCCGGGGTGATGGCCGGGTAGCCGTAGCGCTGCTGGAACTCCTCGCTGATCTGGAAGCTGCGGAAAGCCTGGATCTGGTCCTGCGGGCTGCCGTACCAGATCGAATCCGTCCCCCACAGGACATTGCCTGCGCCAAGGTGCTTGAACAGCTTGCCCAGCGCATGCGCGGCCGAATCCGGATCGCGCATCAGGAAGCGCCATGTCGAGCCCAGCTCCGCATACACATTGCTGCCCGGGCCGAGGCCCGCCTCCAGCACCGAGGTGACCAGCGCATCGATGCCGTCCGTGCGCTGTGGGTCATAGGGGCCCTCGGCTTTGTCGGTGACGAAGCCCGAGTGGTAGATCAGGAAATTGACGTCCGGGTAGCGCTTGGCCACGCGGCCGATATCGGCGCAGGTGCTGTGCTCGTAACTGCGCGGGCCGAAGGGCAGGCCCTTGTGAATGGCGATGGTGCGCACGTCCAGCCGGCGTGCCTCCTCGATCATGGCAAGGCCCACCTCGTCGTCCATCCAGAAGCCGGCGGAACCGTCCGGCCCCCACTGGGTGTAGGTCTTCCACGCGCTGATGCCGAACTCGCGGGCCAGCCGCTCCATGTCCTCGATGTCGTGCTTCTGGTTGGGGTTGACGCGGCCGTGCAGGAACAGCCGGTGCGTGCCCTGCATCGTCTCGACGATGCGTGCGGTGGCGGCGGCCTCCTCGATGGTCAGCGGCTCACCCTCGCGGGTGCTGGGCACGAAGCTCAGCACCATCAGGTCGGTGTCGGAGTCCATGAAGATGTCGCGCAGGAAGGCGTCCGGCCCGAAGCACTGCAGGCGGTCGAGGTTGCCGGGCAGCGAAGCGGCCGCACAGCTCTGCGCCTCAAAGCTGGCCAGCGGCCGTGCGCCCTCCGGCAGGCGCCGCGTCCAGGCGCCGGTGGGGTTCACGAAGTGGCCCTGCACGTCGAAGATGAACTCGCTGCCGGCCAGCACCGACTGCGCGGCGGCTTCGTCGAGCGCGGCTTCGGCAGGCAGCGCGTAATGGCCACCGGTCTTGCCGGCGGCGGCGAAGGCCGAGTTCATCGCCAGCAGGGTGCTGGCCGCACCGCAGGCCGAAATCATGAACTCGCGCCGCCGCAGGCCCAGCCGCCGCGCATGCTGGGTGGCCTGCTCCAGCGCCAGCCGATTCGCGCGCAGGTGGTGCGGGGCCAGCGGCACCGGCACGAACTCGCCGTTGCTGGCGCTGTCCAGCTTGATCGGCAGGCGCAGGCCTTCCGGGTCCTGATTCGAGGGGGGGCGCTGGGACATGGCGAGGGCTCCGTCTGGCGGGGACCCCATTGCCGTGCCGATCGCGCTGCAGCAGCCAGTGTCGATGGTCCCGGCGAGCGCAACGGACGGCGCCCATGGGGGAGGCCTTGGTCCACGCTCGCTCTTCATGGCGTGGCTCCGGGCCCACCCAGGGCTTGATGCTGGGCCCGACGCTGCACCGGAGCGGTGTGTGGCCGTGTACAGGCCTGCGCTGATCGCCTGGCCTCCGACCCCGGGCGGTCCGCAGACTTCAGCCGTTGGCGGGCCAGAGCCGCCCGATCCGCGTGTCGGCGGACCGTGGCCGAGCAATGGGCTTACTTCATGATCCGGCGCAGCGGCTTCGGCGGATCCAGCGTGGCGACGAAGCCCTCGGGCTCGGCCTGCTCGTTCATCTGCAGCACCACCACGGGCAGCTTTTCGAAGCTGGCGCGCAGCTCGTGAGGCAGGGCTTGCGGTGCGCCCAGCGCGGCGGCCACGACGGCGTCGCTGACGGGCGGCGTGGCTTTGCGGCGTTCGACGCCGGTGAAACGCCAGCGGTTGAACTCGGCCCAGGCCAGCAGGACGATCACGCCGCCGCCGGCCAATAGAGGCAGGAGCAGGCCGGGCGTGCCTTCGCCGGTCAGCAGGGGCGCGGTCAGTTCCAGCCAGGCGTAACGCAGGCCCAGCGCCCAGGCGACGGTGGTCAGCAAGGGCGCGATCAGCCAGAAGTAGGCGGCCCAGGCCGCGCCCGTGAGCAGGTGCGAGAGCGTTCGCTGTCGCCAGCTGACCTTCTCCGGAACAACGATCAGCGGCGCCACGGGTTTGGTCTCGTGGGCCGTCGCCGTCGCCGTCGCTGCCGATGGCAGGCCGGTGCTCAGGGGTTCCATGGGGCTGCTCACTGCACGCCTCGATCCGGGCTGACCCAGGTGGCCCGCTTGGGCTTGCCGCGGAAGAGGGTCTTGGGCACTGCCACCACCGTCGTGAACAGGCTCAGCAGCCAGTAGGCGATCGGGTACCAGACCATCCAGAAGTAGTTGCGGCCCACGCCCGCCTCGTAGCGGCGGTCGATGATCATCGACACGGCGAACTGGGTCATGCAGATCAGCGCCAGCACCATGCCGTGCCAGCGCGGCAGGATGCTGTCGACGTACAGCGCCGGCGGCATCGCGAACACCAGGCCCAGCGCCCACAGGATCAGGATGCCCAGCATCACGTAGGCCCAGATCACGCTGAAGAAGTACTCGGCCAGCACGCCCCACATGCGCCGCTTGCGCCAGCTGAACAGGCCGCCGGCGTGCTTCAGCAGCACCTCGACGCCGCCCTGCGCCCAGCGCAGGCGCTGCTTCCAAAGGCCCTTGTAGGTCTCGGGCATGAGGATCCAGCACAGGGCGTTGGGCTCGTAGCGGATGTCCCAGTGATCGAGCTGCAGGCGCCAGCTGATGTCGATGTCCTCGGTGATCATGGTTTCGTTCCAGAAACCGATGCGCTCGAGTGCCGTCTTGCGGAAACCGGCGATCACGCCCGAGAGGGTGAAGATGCGTCCGTAGACGCGCTGGGCGCGCTTGATCATGCCGATGATCGAGCTGAACTCACCGACCTGCAGGCGGCCGAGCAGGGTGCTGCGGTTGCGGATGCGCGGGTTGCCGGTGACCGCGCCCACGCGCGGGCCCGAGGCCAGATGCCAGACCATCCAGCGCGTCGCCCAGGGGTCGAGCATGGCGTCGCCGTCGACGCAGATCAGGTATTCGCCGCGTGCGGCCAGCGTGCCCATGCGCAGGGCGTTGGCCTTGCCGAGGTTGCGGCTCAGATGGATGACGCGCAGGCGCGGGAAGCGCTCGGTGAGTCGGTTCAGATGCTCGGCGGTGTCGTCGGTCGAGCCGTCGTTGATCGCGATGATCTCGAAATCCGGGTAGATCTGCGCGGCGAGTGCGGAGATCGTGTCCTCGCAGTTCGGGCCCTCGTTGTGGCAAGGCACCAGCAGGGTGGCGAAGGGGTACTCCTTCATCTCCGGTGGCTGGTGGCGCGGCGGCTCATGGCGCTCGCGGCGCAGGAAGTAGTACAGCCCGCCGCACATCCACACCACCGACATGGTGGCCGGGTAGTAGAAGGCGAAGCCGAAGAACAGGCTCAGGAATTCAGGGTTCTGCAGCCAGCTCATGGCCTGCTCCCCGCGGGGTCGCGCAGGTAGGGGAAGCGGCGCGCGCTGGCCACCGCGCGGGCGGCGCGCAGGCTGGGCTGGCCACCGATGAAGTCGTCCGGGTAGTAGGCGAGGTGGCGCACGCCGCGCGCGCGCAGCTGGCGCGCCTGCTCGATCAGCGTGGCCTCGCCGATGGCCTCGTTCGAGGTCCAGTCGCGGGCCTGCAGCACGAACACCGTGCGCTCGAAGCCGGCGTCCGAACCTTCCACGCGATCCGCGAGATCGAGCAGCCATGCGCCCGCATCGGCGGCGTCTTCCATGCGCGGCATCGCCATCAGGGCGACGCGGTCGTAGGCGGCCAGCATCGAGGCGTGGTCCTGGGCGAACCAGGCGCGCGACGCGGGCTCCAGCAGCGGCTGCGCGTACAGGTTGCGTGCGGTCTCGAGCCGCGGGCGCTCGGCTTCGGCGGCGGCTTCCAGCGCGCGGGTGAAGTCAATCAAGGTCGCGATGCGCTGGGCCTCATCGGGCAGCGCCTCGCGCAGCTCGTCCTCGCGCAGGAAGGCATCGTCGTGGAAGAGCAGGCCGTCGATCGGTGCGCGCGCGGCGAGGTCGGCGTAGAGCTCGCCGACGTACTGCAGCGCGCGCGGATCGGTCGGGTCGAGGCGCGGGATCTCGTCGGCGTTCGAGGCCGCAATGCGGCGCGGCGCGTTGGCGCCTTCGGGCCAGTGCCAGCCCAGCACTGGCAGCCAGGCATGCACCGACACGCCGGTCTTGCGGCGCAGCAGCTCGGCGACGCGCGCAAAGAGCTCGGCGCGCACGGGCAGATGGCGATTGCCAAAGTAGAGCGCATCGGCGGCGCCGTCGCCGTCGGGATCGGCAAAGGCCTGCAGCCAGACGTGGCTGGGCGCGATCGCGTCGATGCGCGCGATGAGCGCATCGAGATTGCGTTCGAGCTGGGCCGGGTCGGCGTCGTAGACGTAGTCGAGATCGACCTGCACCGCGCGGAAGGCGCGTGCTCGGCGCGGTGTCAGCTCAGCGACGAAGTCGGCCAGGCTGGCCTCACTGGCGACATCGAGCCGGCCCAGCACCGGCAGAACATCGGCGTGTGCGCGCGGACGCGAGAGGTCGAAGCCGAGCGTGAGTCCCAGCGCTTCCGCCGAGCGCATGCCCTGCGGTGACCAGGCGCCCTGCGGCCAGGCGATGGCGCGCGGTGCGCGGCCGAGCTGGACCTGCAGTGCGTCGATGTTGGCCTTCAAGTCGGCCTCGATGCGCGCGGCGTGGGCTTCGGCGGACTCCAGCGCGCTGCCATTGAAGCGACGCCAGACGCGCTCCGGCAGCGGGGCATCGTCGTCCGCCTGCGGCCACGCCGTGTCGAGGGCGTGACCCGCGCTGATGAACTCGATCGAACCTTCCTCGGCGATGCGCGTCAGCGTCGCCCAGTCGAGGCGATCGGCGTCGACGCCGATGCGTGCCGTTGGCACCGCGGCCACGGCCGGCCAGCCGAAGGCGCGCAGCAGCGGCCAGACCTCGGTTTCGAGCGAGCGATGCGCGCCGTCGAAGCTGAGCAGTAGCGCCCGTTCGGGCAGGGGCGCGCCGCCGCCGCGGGCGTCCAGCACCTGCTGCAGGCTGACCGGACGATAGCCCTGGTGGGCCAGCCAGTCGAAGCGTGCGGTCAGCTGCTCACGCGACAGGCGCTCGTGGCCCGCGTCGCGAGTTTCAGCCACCACGTCGGCGAAGCGCAGCACCTGCAGCTCGGCGCGCGCCTGCACCGACAGCATCAGCAGCAGAACGATCAGGAGCAGCCGCCTCATTCGCCACCTCCGATGCGCAGCACCAGCGCCCAGCGCTCCTCGCGGCGGCCGTCGTAGACCGGGCGACTCCAGCGCAGGCCCAGGCTGGCCTCGTGGCCGATGCGCCACTGCCAGCGCGGCATCACTTCGATGGCCGGCGTCCAGTGGCTGCCGTAGCCGTCCTGCCAGCCGCGACTCACATCGACGTCGATGCGCAGGCGCCAGGCCTCGCTGTACTCGCGGGTCAACACGCGGTCGAGGGTGAGGCCGGCGTCGGCGCTGGCATCCCTGCGCGGGTTGAAATAAGGCGCGTCCTCACGGCTGGCGCGGCCGGCACCCAGGCCCAGACGCGTGTACCACTCGCCGCGCGGCTGCGCGCGCAGCTGCTGGCGGTGCGCGAGATAGGCGCTGGTTCGGACGTTGCCGTCCTCGTAGCGCAGCTGCTCCAGGCTGAGGCCGCTGCGGCTGCGCTCGTCGGGGCTGCGGGACAGCCCGAGCTGGATGCCGTCGGCGCGGATGCCAGCGGCGCGCGCCTGCAGCGAGGCGAAGGGCGCGTGCCGCCAGAGCGCGACCGAACTGCGCCAGACATCGCTGTGGCGATAGCGCAGCCAGCCGCCGATCGTGGTCTCGCGCACGAAGTCGTCGAAGGTGCGGCCGGCTTCCAGGCCGAAGCCAAGCCGATCCTGCTGGCGATCCACGGTGAGCGCGGCGCGCTCGCGCTCGATGCGCCGTCCCTGGAAATCCGCCCAGTGCACGCCGGCCAGCGCGCCCAGACGCCAGGCGTCGTCCAGCAGTGGGCCGCGCCAGTGGGCGAGCGCGCGGAACTCGGCATTGCCGCCCGGGCCCAGCGGCCCGCTGCTCGCGTCGTCCACCAGGGTGGAGCGCGCGCGCAGGGCCTCGAGGTTCCACTGCGCGCCCTGCCGGCGCTGCCAGCGCTGCTGCACCCCCTGCGCCTGGCGATGCTCGCCGTGCTGCGCCACGAACGTGTCGAGCTTGGCGCGCGCTTCTCTCACGCGATCCAGATCCAGCAGGGCCTCGATCTCGGCGGCGCGCGGCAGCACCCAGTCGGGCGATTCGGTGATCGCCATCCGTGCGGTGCCGAGGGCGCGCTCGGCCCAGCCGCGGCGACGCTCGATGCCGGCGCGGGCTTCCAGCAGGCCCGCGTCGAGCGGTGCGAGATCGCTGAGCTCGGCAATGCGCGTGTGGGCGGCGTGGATCTGCTCGCTGAAGTTGTCGATCAGCACGCCGTTGAGATCGACGCCAGCGTGCGTCCAGTTGGCGCGGCCCTCGGCATCGAAGGGCGGCTGCGCCTTGCGCCAGTCGGCCAGCAGGGCGCGCGCCTCGTCGTGCTTCTCCTGCTCCAGCAGGGCGTAGGCCAACAGCACGTGGGCCGTGGCCTGGGTGGGCTCATCGGCCAGCACCGCCTCCAGCAGGGCCTGCGCGCGCGCGGGCTCGCGCTGGGCCATCAGCGAGTCGGCGACCGGCAGGCGCAGCCAAGCGGGCAGGGCGACGTCCTGCTGTTCGCGCTGCTCGAACTCGGCGATCACCTCGGCGTGGCGGCCGAGCAGCTGCAGGGCGAGCAGGCGATCGTTGCGCAGGCGCTGCAGGGCGCCGGCATCGCTCGCCGCCACGCCGGATTCGAGCGCGGCGTAGTCATCGAGCAGGGCGTGCAGCAGGGCCTCGCGCTGCTGCGGATCGGCTTCGAGCTGGGCCCAGTTGAGGCGCCGCGCGAGAGCGTCCAGTTCAAAGCCCAGGGCTTCGGTGGCGCTGAACAATGCCGGCTGCGCGCGGTACTGGCGCCAGGCTTCGATGACCGCCCCCTGCAGCTGCAGGGTCAGCGCGCGCTCGCGAAGCGCCTGCGCATCACCCGGACGCAGACGCAGCACCTGCGCGTAGCGATCGAGCGCGCGCGGCCAGTCGGATTCGCGGCGGGCCGTGGCCGCTGCCTCCATCAGCGCGGCGAGGTCGTGCTCGGCCTGCCCCGCTGCGTCACTTGTGGACTGCGCCGCGGCGGCGATCGAGAACCCGAGGGCGAAACCGGCCAGGCTGAAGGCGAGGACGAGAGGCGCGGGCTTCAGCGGTAAACGGGGCGCGGCTTTCAGAAGGGGCTCCGGACATCGGCATGCGGCGGGGCACCGCCGAAGCAGCGGCGGGCGCGCTCTTCGCAGCAAAAAATGTGCCAAGCAACACATTTTTGCATCCAGAACCGGAAAGGCGGACGAATGACAAGCTGTCAGATCCGTCAGGTGCGCCGGGGCACACCGGCGCCGGGGGCGGATGCCGCGCCCGGCGGCCCGTGGCGCTTGCAGGCGGCGCCGCTGGACGATGTGCGGCTTCGCCCGCCAGCGCCACCGAAAGCGACGCGCACGGCCGCCGTGCGCAGGTCGTTCAGCGGCGGCGGATGCGCTTCCGGCAGCGGTTCAGGGCAGCGGCGCCCAGCCGGCCATCACCAGGCTGGCACTCACGCCGAAGGCGCAGAGCGCCGACAGCTGCGAGAGCTTTCCGCGTCCCGCACGTGACCAGGCGACAGCGGCCAGCAGGCCGGGCAGCAGGCTGAGCCACGGCAGCCAGGACCAGCCCTGCGGCAGCCCGTAGAGCAGCGCGGCGGACACCGCCGGATCGTGCCGACTCACGCAGACGGCGATGGCGACGAGGCTCGCCGCGCCGGCCGCGGCTGCACCCAGGTGCCACGACGAAGGCCTCGGGCGCTGACCGCCGCGCGCGCGGAGCCAAGCGATCACCAGCAAGGCCACACTCAGGACGGCGCTGCCCGCCGCCAGCCCCAGCGGCAGAGGCAGCGAGGTCGCCGAACTGAGCGCGCGTGGGCCCGACAGCGGCTGCACGTCGAGCAGAAACGCCGGTGGCCGGGTCTCGCCGAGACAGTCCGTCGTGAGCGCCGCCGCCGGGTTCGCCAGAAAGCCGCCGACGAGTGCGCGGATGCATTCGCCGACCGGCCAGCCGCCATGCGTGATCGCGGGGAGGGGCAGGACACGGGCGGCGGCGCCGAGCTGCTGGGCCAGGCCCTCGGCGTCCGGCTGGAAGCTGTCGTAGCCGGGCGCGAGGATCAGCAGCGGCACGCTGCCGCCATAGGGCCACCGCGGCGGCACCGCCGACGGGCTCCACTGCGGACAGACCGATGACGGCAGCCCGGTCAACAGACGCATCGGATCGGCGCCGTCGTCCGGGCGATGGAGGCGCGGGCGATCGGCGCAGTCGGAGGCGAGCAATGCCGCGAGGTTGGCGAGGCCGTGTCCGGCCGCATCGAACTGGGCGAGCGGCCCGCGCAGGCGTTCGCGATCGCGGCGCTGCGCGGCGTCGAGCAGCAGCGGCGCGCTGCGCGCGCCCGCCTCGAAGCCGGACACGATCATCAGCAGCTGCCGCAGCGCCAGCCCATCGATCTGGGCGGCGCCGCGCGGGCCGGGTACGGTGAGCGGTGCGGCGTCGAGGGACGCGACGGCCGCATCGAGCTGATCCGCACCAAACGCCGGCCAGCGCGCCGCGCAGTCGGCTTCGGCGCGGCAGTCGCGCGCCAGCTGTTCGACCAGCGCGGACTGCATCGCGGTCAGGCGCGGCACCGCCTCGTCCGGCGGATACAGCGAATCGAGCACGGCGGCTTCGATGCGCTCGGGATGGGTGGCGACGTAGTGCGCGGCGACCGTGGTGCCATAGGACTGGCCGATCAACCGCCAGCGTTCGAGGCCGAGCGCGCGCCGCAGGGCCTCGGCATCTTCAACGTTGCGGGCGGTGCCGAACTGGCCGGGCGCGAAGCCCGCCGCCCGCCACTCGGCGAGGCAGTCGTCGTGCACACGCTGGCGCTCGCGCAGCGCCGCGGCCGGACCGTCGGCATGGGTGAAGTTCGCGAGCAGATCGGCAGCGCTGCGTTCGCAGACGCGCGGCGTGCTGCGCCCGCCGCCGCGCATGTCGAAGGCGACCATGTCGTGGCCGGGCGCGGGGTCACGCCCACTCATGCCCATCCACTGGGTCATTCCCGCGCCCGGTCCCCCGTGCAGGAACAGCACCGGCGTGGCGCCTGCCTTGGGCGCTGCGCTGCGGCGGATCACCACGGCCAGCTCGAACCGCCCGGCCTCGGGCCGCGCCGGGTCCCGCAGCACGTGCAGGCGCGCGCAGCGCAGGCGTGCAGCGATGGCGGCGTCGCCGGTGGGAATGTCGCAGGCTTCATCGACAAGGCTTCCCGGCGCCGGCAGCGGCTTGGCCTGCGCCGGCGCGCCGAGCCCCAGCGTGAGGCCGGCCATCCAGGCCAGCGCCGCCGCGCGGAGGCGGCGCGCACTGCCCTCGCTCCGCGCGCCGCGCCGGATCACTTCGCTGCCCCGGTCGCGTTCAGCAGGGCGTCGCGCAGTGCCGCGAGCTCGCGGTCGAGCGTCTCCAGACGCTCGCGCAGCGCGCTGTTCTCGGCTTCGAGCTTGGCGTGCAGGCCCTGGATCGCCGCCAGCGCGACGCCGTCGGCATCGACGGTAGCGATCGACTTGCCATCGCCCGCCAGTCCGAAGGTCGCCTTGAAGTCTTCTGCGACCGGGCCAAGGTGCAGGCCTTCCGCGCTGCCGGTATAGGTCCAGGTGCTGATCGGCAGACTCAGCAGGCGGTTCAGCACATCGACCGGGTCGACGGCGGCGAAGCCCTCCTTGAAGGTGCGGGAGGACGCGTTGGTCCAGGTGCCGCCGTTGCTCAGGGAGGCCGCGCCGGTGCTCGTTCCCAGAACCCGCAGCCGATCGTTCGCGCCCGCCAGATCCAGCGGATTGATGATCAGGGTGCCGGCCGCGTCTGTGGCGTAGACGGTCACGCGTCGCCCGCTGCGTGTCTGCAGCATGACGTCCGCATCCACGTCACCGCCGCTCGCCCCGGAGCGCGCAGCGATCACCAGATCGAGGGCGCCGGGCACGCTGGCCGTATTGATCCCCACCCCACCCGCCGCGCGGATCAGGAACTGGTTCGGCCCGCTGGACACGAAATCCGCGCTCTGCGAGTCGGCCCACACGAAGCTGCCTTCATCGCCCTCGCCATCGCCGCTGGCTGCAACGCTGTCGCAGCCGATGCCGGCGCTGCCGCTTGCGGTTCCTGGGCGCACCTTGGCGCGGAAGCCGGCCGCCAGCGAATAGGCGCCGCCCGCGCAGTTCTGGTTGCCGCCCACCGTGGTGCTGCTGTTGCCGCTGGCGGTATTCAGGATGCCGCCGAGCGCGCTGGCGTAGACCGAGCTGGCGACGTTGCCGGTGCCGCCGGGAATGCTGCCGAAGTTGCCGGCGGCAACGTTCTCCTGGCCGCCTGCGACGGTGGCAGCCTGTCCGCTGGCGGTATTGGCCTGGCCGCCGCCCACGGTGCTGTGGCGGGCACTTGCGGTGTTCGTCTCACCGCCGCCGATGCGGCTGTGCGGCCCGCTGGCGCTGTTGTTCTGGCCGCCGCCGATGCTGGCGTAGCGCGCGTCGTCGACAGTGCCCGCGGCGTCACCCGCGCGGTTGCCCGCGCCGCCGCCGACGCTGCCGTAGCTGTCGGTGACCGAATTCGCTGCGCGCGCCGGCGATACCGCGATGAAGGCGCCGCCGCCGCCGCTGATCGTGGCGCCGATGGCGCCCGCACTGACGCTGTTGCCGGGTGCACCGAAGCTGACGTTGGCGGTGTTCAGCGTCAGCCCGCCGCCGGGAAAGGTCTGATTGTTCTGCAGCCGGCCGGCGACGACGCCGTTGCTGCGCAGCACCAGCGGCTGGTTGTCGGTGGTGCCGATGAATTCGAGGCCGGGATCGATGCCGGGATTGCCGTCGGTGAGCCAGCAGGTCGAACCGCCGCCCAGGGCCTTGAGGTTGATGGCTTCCGCGGCGCCGATCGCGGCGAAGGGGGCGGAGCCTGCGCGCACTTCCGTCTGCAGGCGGGCTTCGCCGAGCTGGCGCACAAAGGGCCCGAAGTCGACCGGCGCTTCGAAGCGGCCGTCGCTGACTTCGATGTCCTTCAGCGTGACCGGGGCCAGCAGCGGGGTGTTGCCGCGGGCATCCAGCAGGGTCAGCCGCAGGTCGTAGCGACCGTTGGCGGGCGCGCCGTGCTCCTGCAGGCTGCCGCGGTAGAGGAAGGACTCGGCCGCAGCGGGCAGGGCGGCGAGGGCGAGGGCAAGACTGAGCAGACTGCGTTTCATGGGAGAACCTCGATGCAGGGTGCGCACGCGGCGCTTTGAGGAATCTGGATGGCGATGCGGTGGCGATGGCGGTGGCGCTGTCGGACCACGCTTAGTCCGGCGCCTCGAAGCCGTCGCGGAACAGCAGCGCGGACGGCGCGCGACAGCCGACCGGGCCGCCTTTCGCCAGCGACTGCTCCGAGGGATCGACCAGAACGGCCGTCAGTGCGAAGCGGCCGTCTTCCGACAGCGAAGGCGCGGCGCGAAGCACGCCGGAGACGTGCAGGCCCTGGGCAGTGGAGCCCGGCGCCAGTTCGGCCTTGAGGCGATAGCTCTCGCCCGCATGGCTGGCAATCGAAAGACCCAGCAGGACGCAGCCGAGTGCGAGGCCTGCCGCGCATGCCGACCCCGGAGGTCGAATCGGCCTGCGGGCCGAGCGCGTGCAGGGATGGACAGGGTGGCGCGAGCGGTGCATGGGACCTCCGTGCGGTGGTTTCCCAAACACCTACGGAGTCATTCGCGGGACGCGACAGCCGCACGACAGAACGTTCGCAGGCGGCGGTTTTCGGCCGGGCGCTCTACGGTCGTCCGGGGTTCTTGCAGAACGCTTGTTCGGCCAGCGCTGCGCTGAGGCAACACAGATCAGGTCTCTTACGGCCTCGATCGGTGCTTGCGAGTCGGGCACAGAACCGGACTCCCTGAAGACGGATCAAGCATCGCGTGCTCGATCCGCGGGCGCGCCCTCCATGGTGCGCGGCAACTCTGAATTCCCGAGCCTTTCCCTAGTCGCAGCGCGGCCGCTCGCGGCAGGCCAGCGCGCGTTCGATCCACGGCATCGCGTTCTTCCGCAATGCTTCCGCCTCGTAGCCGGCGTCCTGCAACTTCCAGAACTCTTGCGCCCAAGCCCGGAACGCCTCGCTGTCGCCCAGCACGTGGTGGATCTCCAGGTAGGCATTCACCAGCTCCGCGCGCACCGAGAGATCGGTGCCCGGCGCGCTGGCGCGCTGCCACCACGCATCCAGCCGGGCCAGTGCGACCGCCGGATCGCGGCCGGCGCGGACTTCGCAGGTGGACCAGATCCGCATCAGCGCGTCGGTGGGGACTTCCGGATAGGTCAGCAGGCGCTCGATGCGCGGCTCGATCAGGCTCAGGGCGCGCGCGCAGCCGTGCGGGCGCAGAACCCAGGCGATGCGCTGGTGCAGGCGATCGCTTTCGGCCTGGTCGAACTCCGATGTGGACTGCAGCGCCTCGAGGGTGCGCTCGGCCTGCGCCATCGCCTCCTCGTAGCGTCCCGCGCGCTGCAGGGTGAATCCCAGGGCAAGCTTGAACTCGATGCCCGCGCGGACGGGCACCTCGTCCGCTCTCTGGGCCAAGGCGCGCGAGCGCTGGATCGCCTCTTCGAACTCGCCGCGGGCAAGCAGCAGCCGCGTCAGCACATCCCCAAACACTGCGCAATCGACCTCCAGAGGGGCCGTGTTCGGACAGTGCGGCGCGGCAATCGCTTCCAGCTCCTCGATGGTGCCAGGCAGCGTGTGGGCGATCGGCGAGCCGTAGACCACCAGCGCCAGCTGCAGGGTGCGGCGACTGTCGCGCGGCATCGAGCCCAGCACCCGTGCGGCCACACGGATGAATCGGTTGTCATAGCTGCCCTGCACGGAGAGCAGCCACCAGACCGCCGAGAGGCGCGCCGACACGCTGGGGTGGGTGGGGCCGAGACGTTCCAGATCACGTTCGATGCCGTCCAGCGCACGGTCGCGCCAGGCGCTGCGCCAGTTCACGGCGTCCGGCAGGGCGTCGCTGATCAGCGAGAGGATCTCCAGGCTGGGGTGGCCTTCGCCCAGCGCCGGACGCCAGCGGGCGTCGGCGGCGCGCAGCGCATCGAGGTAGTCGCCGCTCTCGTTCGCGATATCGGTGGACTGCAGAAGAAAGAACAGGCCCAGCGCCAGTTCGTCGATGTCGCCCTCGGCGGCCAGCGCGATGTCACCGGCTTCGGGCGCCTGCGCCAGTGCCGCCGCGCCCAGCGCACGGCTGGCCTCGTACTGGACGCGTGCAACGTCGGCAGCGCCCATTTGCACCGCCATCAATCCCATCTGCCCATGCAGGAAGCGTCGCGCCACGGGATACGCTGACAGCTCCGGTGCCTCCAGTTCGCGCTGCAGTTCCGCCATGAACTGGCTCGGGCTGAGCACGTCCGCACTCAGAAAAACCGCGCGCGCCCGGGCCTGCGCTGCCAGACCCGGCATGCCGTGTTCGGCGGCCTTCGCGGCAATCGCCTTGAACGCCTCCCGGGGCTCGCGACTTTGGCCAAGGCTGGCCTGGCTCAAGGCCAGGCGATAGCGCACCGGCAGGGCGATTTCCGGCGGCAGGCCCTCCAGTTGGGACGGCGCGCTGTTGAGCACCTCGGCGAACTCCACGCTGGGGCGGCCTGACACGCTGGGGTTGCCGGCCGAAAGCACCTTGGACAGCGAATCCAGCGTGGCCTCGGCCCGCTGCAACGCGGCTTCGGCTTCGCTGCGCTGCCGCGCCTCCGAGACGGCGAACATCAGCGCCAGCCCGGCGCCCACCAGCAGGCTCAGCGCGGCCAGCGCACCGGCGGCGACCAGGCCCGGGCGGCGGCGCGCAAACAGCAGGGCACGCCGCAGGGCGGGCGGGCGTCGCGCACGGATCGGCTCGTGCGCCAGCCAGCGGCGCAGGTCGTCGGCCAGCGCGCCGGCGCTGGCATAGCGCAGGCTGGGCTCGCGCGCCATGGCGGTGGCGATGACCGTTTCCAGGTCGCCGCGGAGTTCGTTGTCGAGGCGCGACAGCGGCGCGGGTGTTGCCTCTTCGACCGCGCGCAGCGCCTCCCACGGCGTGAGGCCCGACACCGCGACCGGCGGGCGCCCGGCCAGCAGCTCGTAGCCCAGCACGCCGAGTGCGTAGACGTCGGCGCGTGCGTCCAGCGTGCTTTCGCCGCGCGCTCGCTCGGGGCTCATGTAGGCCGGCGTGCCGAGCAGGGCCCCGGTCTCGGTCAGCGGTTCGGCGCTGTCCTCGGCGCTGCGGGCGATGCCGAAATCCAGCACCTTGGGCTGGCCATCGGCGCGCACGAGAATGTTCGAGGGCTTGAGGTCGCGGTGCACGATGCCCTGCGCGTGCGCGTGCTCGACGGCATCGGCGACGCGGGCCAGCAGGGCCATGCGCTGGCGGCGGTCGAGCCCGGCCGCGGCTTCGATCAGGTGCTGGCCCTCGACGTACTCCAGCGCCAGATACGGTCGCCCCTGGCTGTCGGCGCCCGCCGCATGCACTTGGGCGATGCCCGGATGGCTGAGCCGCGCCAGTGCATCGGCTTCGCGGCGGAAGCGCGCGAGCGCGCTGCCGCTGTGGAGTCCGCTCAGCAGCTTCAGTGCGACGCGGCGCCGCGGCTGCTCCTGCTCGGCGAGATAGACCACACCCATGCCACCCCGGCCGATCGGATGCCGCAGCCGGAAGCCAGCGATACGGGTGCCTTCGGGCAGATCTAAGGAATCACCGCGCGACACCGGCTCGGTGATGTCCTGCAGGGTGGGGTCGGATTCGCGCGCCAGCAGCGCGAGCACGGCCTCGGCCAGCGCGGCATCCGCGGCATTTGCGCGGACGAACGGCTCGCGTGTCTCGCGAGGGTGCTCGATGGCGCGCTCGAACAGGGCGCGGATCTCGGGCCAACGCTGCATGGGGGGGCTCCGTGGAGGCCGGTGACGCCGGGTGGGGCGGGCACAGACTAGCCCGCGACGGGCGCCGCGGGGGAGCGCGCCGGGGCGCGGAGTGCCCTCTGTCGCCAACCGCATCGGGCTCCGTATTTGCCTGCATCACCTCCGTGCGATGGCGACCGGCATGCCGCAGCGAATACCCCCGATCCACCCGTGCGCGGAGGCCGATCGCCCCACGGCAAACCGGAGACGCGCACCTTTCGCGCAGGCCGCGGGCGGGTGGCGACTGTTCTGCAGCCGCCTGATAGGCTCGCCGTTGACTTTTCCGCCGCGTGTGCAGCCCATGTCGGACGTGACCCTGCTCATCCAGCGCGCGGCTGCGGGCGACCGCAGCGCCTTCGATGCCGCTTTCGAACACATCCACCGCGAGCTCAAGGCGCTGGCCGCGCGGCGCCTGCACGCGAATTCGGGTGCGACCCTGTCGCCGACCCTGCTGGTCAACGAGACCTGGCTGAAGCTCGCCGACAGCGCCTTGCACGCCGAAGGCCGCGCCCATTTCTTCCGCATCGCCGCCAGCGCGATGCGCCAGGTGTGGATCGACCGCCAGCGCTCGCGTGCAGCCGAGCTGGAGCGCATCCGCCTCTATGTGCAGGACATGGAGCGCGTCGGCGATGAACCGGTGGCGCCCAACGACTGGGTCGAACTGCTCGACTGGGAGGCGGCGATGCAGCGGCTGGAGCAGGCCGACCCCGAACTCGCCGAACTGGTCGACCTGCGCGTCTTCTCGGGCCTCGAGCTGGAGGAGATCGCGGCGCTGAAGGGCGTTTCGCTGCGGACGGTGCAGCGCCACTGGCGCAGCGCGCGCGCCTTCCTGCTCAGTGAATGACGCGCGCAGCAGCGTTCGCGCTTGTCCACAGGCCCTGTGGAAAACCCTGTGCGCAGGGCTGTGGGGCGAGCGCGCAGCGCCTTTGCCGACAGTGACTTGCTGCCTGCTGGCGAGCTTTTGACCAGCGCGCGTGGAAACCCGCTGCCCGTCAGTGCTCCGAGCCGCGTAGCATCGCGCCTCCGAAGACCGAACCGAGCCAGGCCGTGATCAACAACGACATCCTGCGCGCCGTGCGCTACATGCTGGATCTGAGCGACCCCAAGGTGGTCGAGATCATCCAGCTCGCCCGCGCCGACTTCCCGATCGACAAGGCCGAAGTGCAGGCGCTGACCAAGAAGGAGGGCGAGCCTGGCTTTCGCGAATGCGGCGACAGCACGCTGGCGCACTTTCTCGACGGCCTGATCGTGCACCTGCGCGGCCGCGACGACAGCAGGCCGCCGCGCTCGGTCGAGAAGCACATGAACAACAACGTGGTGCTGAAGAAGCTGCGCGTGGCCTTCGAGCTGAAGGACTCCGACATGCATGCGATCTTCGGCGCGGTCGGCATCGAGCTCGGCAAGCCTGAGCTCAACGCCCTGTTCCGCGAGCGCAGCCACAAGAACTTCCGCGCCTGCGGCGATCAGCTGCTGCGCAACTTCCTGCGCGGATTGACGCTGCGTCTGCGCCCGGAGGCCTGAGCCCACGCCGTCGCGCAAACGGCGAAGCCGTGCCCCCGTGCACGCGCGGCTGGCTTGTCCACAGTCCCTGTGGAAAACCGTGTGCGCAAACCTGTGAGGGGCCTGCGCAGCGCCTTTGCCGACAGTGACTTGCTGCGCGCTGGTGAGTTTTTCGCCAGCGCGCTGGCTCACGCATACAGCGCCGCATAGCCTTCAGCATCCACCGCCGACAGGCCGCGCGCCTCGAAAGCCGACCACATGCGCCGCCAGCGCTCGCTGTCACGCACGAGTGGGGCGACGAGGCGCGGGCAGGTGTCGAGGAGGATCGCGTCCATCAGCGGCTCGGGCGTGCTGCCGCTGTAGGCGTACCAGCTGCGTGCGGCGAAGGCCGGATGGTCGATGCAGGCCTGCGCGCCGCGGCTGATGATGCCGCGCAGGCGCTCCACCACGTCGGCGTGCTCGCGCAGGAAGCCGGCGTGGGTGAACAGCTCCAGCGCGCTGAAGTTGGGGAAGTCGCCCATCGCCGCGGTGACGAACACGTGGTCGAGACCAGCGGCGCGCGCCTCCACGCCCTCGAAGTTGGCGAAGCACAGCCAGGCGCCATCGAAGCCGGCCTGCATGTTCTCGAGGTGCATGAAGCCGGCGCTCTCGATGGCGATGTCGGCGGGTTCAAGGTGCGCGCCCTGCTTGGCGGCCCAGCCCTTGAGGATTTCGCGTGCGATGGTGTCGGTGACGCCGCCCGCCACCGGCGAGGCCAAGCGGATCGGCTCGCCGGCCAGCAGCTTCCGCGCGCTCGCTGCATGCAGCAGGATGCCGCCCTCGGTCTCCAAGAAGCAGCCCAGCGCGCGCAGGCCCGGGCGGTGTGCATCGACCATGTGCAGGGGCTCGTTGCAGGCGAACGCGATCTCGCCGGCGGCAACCGCAGCCAGGCCGTCGTAGTGGTCGTCCGGCGGCACCAGCTCGACCTCAAGGCCGGCTTCGCGATACCAGCCCTCGGTGATGCCAACGATCAGCGGCAGGTGGTCGGGGTTCAAGAACCATTCGAGGGCGATCTGCAGCTTCATGCGGGGGTCCATACGGTCGACGGGGGCGCAATGATCGCCCAGGAGTGGACTTGCCGTGCGTCCGCCCGTTTGGCGCTGGGGCAGATGCACCGTTCCGCAGTCCGAGGTCATGGCCTGCTCACGCAGCGCGGCGCATGCAGGCCGCAGCCCTGGCCCCCGCAGGCCGATCGATTCCTTCGTGCTCCTGGACCTTGCCTAGCGCGGGATGTCGTTGCCTTGCGCGAGGCTATCGGTCGCCGAGCAATTCGCGCAGCCGGTACAGCGCCGCGTGCGCCTCGCGCGGGCTCAAGCTGTCGGGATCGATCTCGCCAAGCGCCGCCCTCAGGGCTTCCGCGGTCTCGTCGATGACTGGAGCGGCGGACGACACCGGCGGCGCATCGAACAGCGAGAGTTGCGGCTGCGGCGTGGTGCTGCCGCCGCGCTCAAGCTCGGCGAGAAATCTGCGCGCCTGCGCCACCACCGGCTTGGGCAGGCCTGCGAGCGCCGCCACCTGCAGGCCGAAGCTGCGGTTGGCCGGGCCGTCCTTGACCGCGTGCATGAAGTAGAGACGCTCGCCGTGCTCGACCGCATCGAGGTGCACGTTGGCGATGCCCGGCACTTCGGCGGCAAGGCTGGTCAGCTCGAAGTAGTGGGTCGCGAACAGGGCGTAGGCGCGGTTGTTCTTCGCCAGCGCGATGGCGCAGGCGCGCGCCAGCGCCAGCCCGTCGAAGGTCGAGGTGCCGCGGCCGATCTCGTCCATCAGCACCAGGCTGTTGGATGTTGCGCTGTGCAGGATGCTGGCGGTCTCGGTCATCTCGACCATGAAGGTCGACTGGCCCTTGGCGAGATCGTCGCCGGCGCCGATGCGGGTGAGGATGCGGTCGATTGGCCCCAGCCGCGCTGTCTCCGCGGGCACGAAGCTGCCGATGTGGGCGAGCAGCACGATCAATGCGGCCTGGCGCATGTAGGTCGACTTGCCGCCCATGTTGGGGCCGGTGATGACCAGCATGCGGCGATCCGGATGCAGCGCCAGGTCATTCGGCTCGAAGGGGCCGTCCAGCACCGACTCCACCACCGGATGACGGCCGCGGGCGATCGCGATGCCAGGCTCGTCGATCAGCTCGGGGCGGTTCCAGTCCAGCGCGCGGGCGCGTTCGGCGAAGCCGCAGAGCACGTCGATCTCGCAGACCGCTTCGGCGAAGCGCTTCAGCGGCTGCAGTTCGGCGTTGAGTGCATCCAGCAGCTCCTCCCACAGCGCGCGCTCGCGCTGTAGCGCGCGCTCGCGCGCGCTCAGCACCTGGTCCTCGAAGGCCTTCAGCTCTTCGGTGATGTAGCGCTCGGCGTTGGAGAGGGTCTGCCGGCGCGTGTAGTGCGTCGGCGCGCGCTCGGCCTGGGCCTTGCTGATCTCGATGTAGTAGCCGTGCACGCGGTTGTAGCCGACCTTGAGCGTGGCGATGCCGCTGGCCTCGCGCTCGCGGGCTTCGAGATCGAGTAGGAACTGGTCGGCGTTGGTGCTGAGCTGGCGCAGGCGATCGAGTTCGGCATCGAAGCCGTCGCAGAGCACGCCGCCGTCGCGCATGAGCACCGGCGGCTGCGGCAGAATCGCGCGCACCAGCAGATCGGTGACCGCGCCGTGCTCGCCCAGCTCGGCGGCCAGCGCATTGAGCCGCGGCGCATCCAGCGGAGCGAGCAGTTCGCGCAGGGCAGGGGCCGCGCGCAGGGCGTCGCGCAGGGTCGAGAGATCGCGCGGCCGTGCGGATCTCAGCGCGATGCGGGTGAGGATGCGCTCGACGTCGCCAAAGCCGCGCAGCGCCTCGCGCAGCGGCTCATGCGCGCCGGTGTCGATCAGGAGGCTGACCGCATCGTGGCGGGCTCGCAGCACGATGTGGTCGCGCAGCGGCCGATGCAGCCAGCGCCGCAGCAGGCGACCGCCCATCGGCGTGCAGGTGGAATCGAGCACGCCCAGCAGGGTGTGCTGCAGGCGGCCTTCGGCATGCTGGTCCAACTCCAGGTGGCGGCGGGTCGCCGCGTTCATGGCGATGGTCTCGTCCGAGGACTCCGCCGACAGGCTCTGCAGATGCGGCAGGCTCTGCTTCTGGGTTTCCTCGACATAGCCGAGCAGGGCGCCGGCGGCGGCGATCGCCGCAGGCAGCTGCTGCACGCCGAAGCCTTCGAGATCCTTGGTGCCGAAGAAGCGGCACAGCGCGCGCTGCGCCGACTCGCCGTCGAACAGCCAGGGCGCGCGGCGACGCGCGCCGGTGCGCGCGTTCAGCGCGTCGGGCCAGCCGTCCTCGTCGGGGATTAAGAGTTCAGCCGGCTCCAGCCGCGCGATCTCGCTGAGCAGGGCGTCCTCATCGGCGACCTCGCTGACCTTGAAGCGGCCGCCGGCGAGATCTGCCCACGCCAAGCCAATTGCCTTCTTGCCGCGCGCCACCGCCATCAGCAGGGTGTCGCGGCGCTCCTGCAGCAGCGCTTCGTCGGTCACGGTGCCCGGCGTGACGATGCGCACCACCTTGCGTTCGACCAGGCCCTTGGCGAGGGCCGGATCGCCGATCTGCTCGCAGATCGCCACCGACTCGCCCAGCGCCACCAGCCGCGCCAGATAGCCCTCGTAGGCGTGCACCGGCACGCCGGCCATCGGGATCGGCGCGCCGCCGGAGCTGCCGCGCTGGGTGAGCGTGATGTCGAGCAGGCGCGCGGCCTTGCGGGCGTCGTCGTAGAACAGCTCGTAGAAGTCGCCCATGCGGAAGAACAGAAGCACGTCCGGGTGCTCCGCCTTCGCGGCGAAGAACTGGCGCATCAGCGGGGTGTGCTGGGAGAGATCGACGGTCGACATCCGTGGCGTGCATCGCGGGGCAGCAGGGGGCGCGAAGTCTAGCAAGGCAGGACAAGCGGCCAGCCTGAGCGCGGGGCAGTGGCCCGCGCCTCCGGCCTTGCGCAGGGTCGGGCCCGCTCACGCCCCGAGTACCGGACGACACAGTGAGGATGCGCGGCGCCTTCGCTCGATGTGCGTCGCGCGTCCGCCGCCGCGACCCAAGCCGAGGTGCCGGGCGGCCGGCGTGCGTCCGCGGGAGCGACGGCCACAGGAGATAGACCTCGGGGCTGCGGGCGTGTCGCCGACAGGACCGGCTCCCGATGCGCGCGGCTCTGCCGGCAGGGTGCCTCGACGCGCCTGCCTCGCTACGGCTGCAGACGCAGGCGCTCCAACGTGTCGACGAGGGCATCCAGTGCGCTGCGGTCATCGAAGAGCGTTGCAGCGGGATCCAGCAGTCGCTGCCGCAGCTCCGCCGCATGCCCGGCATCGTTTGCGACGCGCAGCGCAAGGCTCACGTAGGTCTCCGCCGAATCCGCGATCAGCCCCTCACACCCGCAGGCGCGCAGCATCGCCGCTGACTGGCGGCTGCGCATGGTGGCGCCGGGCAGGGTGACCAGGGGCAGGCCCTGGGCGATCGCGTCGAGGCTGGTATTGCCGCCGGAGAATCCGGGGGTATCCAGCAGCACGTCGCAAGCCCGCAGCACGGCGCGGAAGTGCTCCGGCGTCGCCCATGGCAGCCAGCGGACCTGGCGCTCGGTGTCGATGCCGGCGCGCGCCAGTCGTTGGCGGATGCGCGCGCTGAGCGCGGGCACCTGGTCCTCGAACATCACCACAGTGGCGGCCGGGTCGGCAGCCAGAAGGCGCGCGATCAGGGCATCGAAGGCCGGATGCAGCTTCACCGGCGAATGCGGTGCCAGATAGAGCCGCCCGGAAGCCGGCAAACCCAACGCGTCGCGCGGTCGTGTCGCTGCCGCTGCGGGACGTGCATAGGCGGTGCCCAGGCCCGGCAGCAGATGCAGGGGCTCGCGATAGTGGTTGGCGCCGTCGGTGGGCTCCATCTCGGCGCAGCTCAGCCAGGCGTCGATGGTGGACAGCCCGCTGCTCACCGGGTGGCCCCAGGCGGCAAGCTGCAGCGGTGCCAGTCGCAGCGCGGCCAGCGGATAGATGCGCGGGCTCAGGCCGATCTCGGGATAGAGGATCAGCGCCGGCGCGCTTTCGCGCAGATGCTGTACGACCGCCGCCAGCGGCCCGGGCAGGTGCAGGAAGCGGCTGGCGCTGTCGGCGAGATTCCGGGACACGGCATCGACCGTCGTGCCGATGTGATAGACGTCGACCTGCCAGCCGGCGGCCCGCAGTGCGCCAATCCAGGGCCCGAAGTAGGCGCTGATGGTGCCCAGATTCCAGCGCGCCGACACGAGCGCGATGTGCCGCGTGCCGCGCTTGGAGGGCATGGGCACTTCAGCGCCTGCATCGATGGCCGCCGCCGCCGCGCCGTACCAGTCGCCAAAGCCACGCGCCAGCCCGCAGTCGTCCATGCCGTAGTAGGCGAGCGCATAGTGGCTGTGCGCGAGGTCGTCCAGCGTGGCGCTGCTGCCGCGCAGGCGTTCGCCCGGCCACTCGGCAGCCAGCTGGGCGATGCCCGCGGCGAAGCGCTGCCGCGTCGCGTCGATCTCGTCGGTATCGGCGACCACCATGGGCAGGCCGAGCGCGGCCTGCAGCGCGGCGCGCAGGCGCGTGCCTTCGTCAACAGCCGTCGCTGCGGCGCGGGATGCGCTGGCGCGACCCGCCTCCGCATCGCCGCTGCCGATCTGCGCTTGGGCGATCTGGATCAGCAGGCTGGCATCGCCGCGCGCAGCCGCGCTTGCATACGCCCGCGCGGCCGCCTCCGGTTCGCCGAGCAGGTGCCACTCAGCGCCCAGCCTTGCAGCCATGTCAGGGGCCAGCGCGGCAGGGTCGAGGGCAGCGATCGCTGCCCGCGCCGCGTCCGGCAGGCCGCGCGCCCGTTCGCACTGCGCCCAGGACAGTCGCGCGTCCACCCGCGCCGGATCGAGACCGGCCGCTTGCGCGTAGGCGCGCGCGGCAGCGCCGAAGTCGTTGCGGGCCTGCGCGCAGGCGCCGAGGTTGTGCCAGGCCAGCGCGTTGCGGCCGTCGGCGCCCAGAGCCTCCAGGTAGAGCGCCTCGGCCGTGCTCGCGTCACCGCGCTGCAGCGCGCTCGATCCGAGGTTGTTGAGCGCCATGGACAGCGCCGCGCGAATGCCGGGGTGGCCGGGCAGCGAGTCGTGCAGCAGGCGAAACTGCGCGGCGGCTTCAGCGAAGTCGCCGGACTGCATCGCCGCGTTGGCGATGACCGCGCGCGCGCGGACCTCAAGGGTGGGGTGTTTGAGCAGCGGCTGCGCGGCCTGTCGCGCGGCCACCCACTGGCGGGCCTGCAGCAGCTGTTCGGCGAACGCGATCGCCGCGGTGTCCGATGGGTTCACGCACGCATGTCCAGGGTCCGGCCCGACAGGATACCGCCGTCCCCGATCCGGGCAGCGGCGGGCGCGCGACCGTGCGCATGGCTTGCATCCGCTCGAACCCTTCGGCCCCGCGCGCTCCGCGGGCGAGGCGCAGCGGCACGCGCCGACGACTGCGCCCTGCCCAACGGTCGGCGAGCGCGGCCGATGCGCTACCAGGCCGCGGTTTCGAAGCCGTTGCGGAAGATCCGTTCCTCTCGCGGCGCGCGGCAGCGCTCGGCCTGGGCGCCATCGACGATCAGGTTGAAGGCCGCGTTCGGCGGAAAGCTGGGGCTGCCGCCGCCCTCGGCGACGATGAACCAGCGACCGGGCGCGCCCGGCCCGCTGGCTGCGCGGTATTCGAGGCTGAAGCGCTGCGGATTGCTGACGGTCAGCCCGTCCAGCGGATCGTCGACGCGGCCCACCACCGGCGCCGCGCAGGGGTTGTCGTCCAGCAGCGGGTGCTCGATGCGCAGCTCGCGCACGCTCTGGCCGCCCGGGCTCAGCTGCAGCGCGTTCGGCGACAGCAGCGGCGCCACCAGCAGGTTGAACTTGAGGTCGGCGGGCATGGCGCTGCCGTCCTCGTTGCGCAGCTGCCAGCGGCCGCCGCCGGCGCTGGTCCAGGCCAGCCCGATCGGCACGTCGTGGTAGACGCCTTCCCAGCGCTGCAGGGCGATCGCGATCGCAAAGCTCAGGCCGTTGAGCGATGGGTGGTCGATGCGCGAGAGCGCGCCGGTGGTGGTGGCCGCGCTCGTCTGATGGGCGAAGCCGGTCTTGCTGGCGACCGGGGCGATCACATGGAAGCGCTGGCCCAGGCCCATGTTGACGCCGCTGTCCTGATGGAAGACCGACCAGCCGCTGCCGCTCTGCGGGTTGCGGTAGACGCCGAGGTGCTGGCCGCTGGCCGGCGTGCCCGGCAGGGCGCGCTGCTCGCTGACGGCGAGGTGGTCGTTCTCGATCAGCTGGGTGGGGAAGGGCTGGATGTAAGCCTCGTTGAAGAAGCTGTTGGCGGCGCTCGCGGTGATCACCGCAGCGCCTTCTCCGTTCGACTCGAAGGCGCCGATATCGACTGCCCCCAGCGCCAGTCGGCGTTCGCCGTCGGCATCGAAGCTGAGGCCGGCGGCGTCGGCTGCGCTGCCGGCGTTGGTCGCCGGTGAGCTTGCACGCAGCCGTGGATGCTCCATCGACTCGACCTGCGGGTCGACGTTGAGCGTGCCGGGGCCGGGTGTCCAGCTGTCGCCGCCCGTGGCGAACAGCAGGTTGTTGGCATTGGTGGTGTTGGCGGCCTCCAGCAGCACGCCGCTCACGTTCTGCCAGGCGATCAGGTTGTTGGCCACGCGCAGGCTGGCGGGCTGCGTGCTGCCCAAGCCTCCGGCGGCGAGGCCGCGCTGCCCCTGCAGCAGGCTGTTGTTGACGATGACGCCGGTGCCGCCGGGCACGTTCATGACCAGGGCGAAGCTCTCCCCGCTGCCGCCGACGATCAGATTGCTCTCGGCGCGCAGGGTGCTGCCGGCGCCGCGGGTATGCAGATACAGCGCGGTCTCCTCGCGTGGGCCGAACACGCGGTTGGCGCTGGCGCGGGCGCTGCTGCCCTCGACGAGATTGAAGGCGGTGATGCCGAAGCCGCTGCGCCCGCTGCCCGCCAGCACGCGGTTGCGGAAGAAGTTCACGTTCAGCGCGCCGCTGAAGTTCTGGGTCACGCAGATGCCGCCGAAGGCTTCGGCGGCGCGCGCGCCGCCGCGCGCGACCACGCTGTCGCCGATGTTGATCTGGCGCGCCGCACTACCCCCGACGCTGACCTGCAGCCCGCACACGCCGGATGGCTGATCGGCAGCGCCCAGTTCCAGCACGCGCAGGCGCTGCAGGTCGATCAGGCTGCCGTCCACGGTGCTGAGGTCGTTCACCTCCACGCCGCCGCGGCGGAAGCTCAGGTCCGACAGCCGAACCGTGTGGCTGCCGGCGCCGAGGTTCACCCGCAGGCTGCGCTCTGGCGCGAACACCGCGTCGATCCCGGGCGCGGCGCGCAGGTTCAGCGAGCGGGTGATCTCGATGTCCTCGTTGATCGGCGTGTAGCGGTCCGGGTTGTTCAGCTCGTCGCCGACGATGCGGATGCTGTCGCCGGCGGCGGCGTTGTCGATGCAGGCCTGCAGGCTGCCGGCGCAGGGCCCTCCGAAGACCGTGTCGGGCCACAGCCAGTCGGCGGCCCGGCCTGTCGTGGGCAGGGCGCAGAGCAGGGCGAACAGCGGGGCAAGCGCGTGAGGCAGGGCAGGGCGGCGAGGGTTCATGGCGGGCTCCGGGGGTGTCCTGAGCACCTATGCGTAGGGCGGAGCCGAATCCGTGCATCCGCCCCTGCCGGGGTCCGGCGAGTGGCCCTATAGTTCCGCTCCGGACACCGCCCACGCCTCGAGCCCATGCGCCCCAAGCCCGCCTTGAACGGAACCGCCAGCACCGGCGCTGGCTCGCGCGCGGACGCGCGCGCATGAGCGAGGGCCTGGCCGCCGCCGAGGCGCTGTCGCGCGAGCTGGGCGAGAGCCTGAGCGCCGGCCTGACCGGTCTGCTGGCGCGGCTCGATCCGGCGCAGCCGGGGGCGCTGGACCAGCTGATCGCCGCCGCCCAGAACGACCTGCGCCGCATCGCCCGGCGCGAACGCCTCTCGATGGGCGCCGGCGAAACCCTGTCGACCACGGCTCTGGTCAACGAGGCCTACCTCAAGCTCGCCGGCGCGCGCCTGCCCGAGAACGTCGATCGCCGGCTGTTCTTCGGCATCGCGGCGCGCTGCATGCGCCAGGTGCTGGTCGACCACTTCCGCGCGGCGCGGGCTGACAAGCGCGGCGGCGGTGCGCTCGCCCTGTCGCTGTCGGCGGCGGAAAACCTGCCGGCGGAGGCCGCGGTCGATCTGGTCGAACTCGATGCTGCGCTGGCCGCGCTGGAGAAGGTCAGCACGCGAGCGGCCGAGGTCGTGCAGCTGCGCTACTTCGCCGGGCTCACCGACCGCGAGATCGCCGAGCTGCTGCAGGTCAACGAAGTCACCGTGCGCCGCGACTGGCTGAAGGCGCGCGGCTGGCTGTTCGGCTTCCTCGGCGGCGCGCCGGCATGAACCTGCCTGCCAGCGGCCCGGTCGGCGTGGACGCCGCGCGCTGGGCCGCATTGTCGGAGCGCCTGGATGCGCTGCTCGATTTGCCGCGAGACGCGCGCGAATCGCTGCTGGTCGATCTGGCCGCCGACGAAGCCGACGCCCTGCGCGGCTGGCTGCGCGCGATCGAGCAGTCGGCGGGCCTGATGGAGCGCGAGCCCGAAGCCGTCGCACCCGATCGCGTGGGCCCATGGCGTCTGATCGCCGCGGTCGGGCGCGGCGGCATGGGCGAGGTCTGGCGCGGCGAGCGCGCCGACGGCGCCTTCCAGCGCGAGGTCGCGATCAAGTTCCTGCGGCTTGACCGCCCGCAGGCGGCGCGCAGCATCGCCCGCGAGCGCGCCTTGCTGGCGCGCCTGCGCCATCCCGGCATCGCCCAGCTGCTGGACGGCGGCATGAGCACCGATGGCCGCCCCTGGCTGGTCACCGAATGGGTGGAGGGCCGTGCCTTCGATGTCTGGCTGCGTGAGGCGACTCCGACGCTGCGACAGCGGGTGGAACTCTTGCTGGCGCTGGCGCGGGCGGTGGCCTACGCCCACGGCCAGCGTGTGCTGCATCGGGATCTCAAGCCGGCCAACGTGCGCGTCGAGGCGGACGGCAGCCCGCGCCTGCTCGACTTCGGCATCGGCGAGCTCCTCGAAGCCGAGCCCGGCAGCACCCGCGAGGCCGCGCTCACGCCGGAGTTCGCCGCACCCGAACAGCTGCGCGGCGAGCCCGCGGACGTGCGCAGCGACGTGCATGCGCTGGGCTCGCTGCTGTGGTTCGCGCTGTGCGAGCGGCCGCCGCACGGCAGCGATGCACGCGCTCTGGCGGAGCTGGTCGAGCGCGTCTGCCAGCGCGATGCGGAGCCGCCGAGCCGGCACGCCCGCGTCGACGGCGTCGATGCCGATCTCGACGCGATCGCGCTGAAGGCGCTGGCGCGCGCGCCGCAGCAGCGCTATGCCAGTGCCGATGCGCTGGCGCTCGATCTCGAACGCTGGCTGGCCGGCGACAGCGTCGATGCGCGCCTGCCCGGTCGTGTCGAGCGCCTGCTTCGGGCGCTGCGGCGACACCCGCTGGAGTCCGCCCTCGCGCTTGCCCTGCTGCTCGCCCTTGGCGGCGGTTTCCTGGTCGCGCGCGAAGAGGCCCGCCGCGCCGACAGCGCGCGCCTGCAGGCCGAGCAGGCCCGCGATGCCGCGCTCGCCGAGGCCGACCGCGGCGAGCGTCTGGTCGACACCTTTGCCGGCCTGTTCGCCGAGGCCGGCGCCGAACAGGCGCTCACCGCCAACGCTTGGCTGGATCGCGCCCGCGACGCCGCGCTGAGGCTCATGGACAGCGACGCCGGCGCCGGGCAGGCCCTGCTGGTGCGTCTTGCTGCCGTCGAGCAGGACCGCGGCGAGCATGCGCGGGCGCTGGCCCTGTTGGAGCGGGTTGCCGGCCTATCGAAGGATCTCGATCCCGAATTGCGTGCCCGCGCCGCCTGCCGCCGCGGCAGCGCGCTGGCCATGTTGGGCCGCGAGGCCGAGGCGATCGTCGTCTACGACGCTGCCATCGCCGAGGCTGATGGCCTGCAGGGCAGTGCGCGGCTGGTCCGCGTCGACTGCCTGCAGGGGCGGGCCAATCTCGCGCTGTTCCGCGGCGAGGCGCGCGCGGAGGAGCTTGCGCTGGGCGCGCAGGCGCTGGCCGAACTCGATGCGCTGAGCGCCAGCGGCGATCTGCGCTGGCGCCGCGCCAGCCTGCTGTACACGCTGGCCGCGCTGCTCGATCTCTCGGGCCGCGATGCCGAAGCGGCGCAGCGATACGGCGAGGTGATGGCGCTCGATGAAGCCCTTGGCAATACCGACAGCACCGACCACGCCACCCTGATCGCCTCGCGCGCCGGCGCCCTGCAGCGCGCCGGCGATTGGGCCGCGGCCGACGCCGACTACAGCCGCGCCATCGCCCTGCACGCGCGGCTGGCGCCCGAGCATCCCAACCTGGGCTCGCACCGCGCCAATCTCGCCGGGCTCAAGGCCCTGCGCGGCGATGCGCAGGGCGCCCTCGCGCAGGCCGAGGCGGCGCTGGCGATGCCCAACCTGCACGCGGTAGCGCGCGCCAATGCGCTGTACGCGCTGGGGCAGGCGCAGGCCTTGTCGGGTGAACACGCCATCGCCCTCGCCACGCTCGACGCCGCCGCTCAGGCCTATCGCGAGGCCGGCCAGGCAGCGCGGGCGCTGCGTCCACGCATCCAGCAGGTGCGCGTGCATGCGCTGGCGCAGCAATGGGAGGCCGCACAGGCGCTGTACGACGGGCTGGAGGCTGAAGCGCGTGAGGCCCAGCCCGCCCAGCGCGCCGAGCTGCTGCGCGAGGGCGTGGCCCTGCAGCGCGCACGCGGCGACCTCGATGCGGCGCGCGCGCTCGCCGAGGCCCTGAACGCTCTCGCGCTGAGCACGCCGGCCGAGCACCCGCTGCGTCAGTTGGTCGCGCTGGAACAGCTGCAGCTGCGCGCCGACGCCGGCGAGCCGGTGGCAGCGGAGATAGAGCGCCTGCAGGCCGCGCTGTCGAAGCAACTGGCCCCCACGCACCCGGCGTTGAAGGCGCGGCCCTGAAGTCGCAACCGCCGCGGCTCGCGCCGCGCTCCGCGAGCGTGGATCGAGTTCAGTGCGGGCCGTGCCTCAGCCGGCCTCGATCGCCTGCCCCGCCCGCTGCCGGATCACGCCCAGCAGGGCCGCCAGTCCATTGCTCCGTGTCGGCGAGAGGTGCTTGGCCAGGCCGATGTCGGCGACGTAGGTCGGCTCGGTGGCGGCGATCTCGGCGGCGCTGCGGCCGGAGTAGACGCGCAGGGCCAGATAGATCAGGCCGGACACGATGGTCGAGTCGCTGCTCGCATGGAACACGAGCCTGTCGGCATCGCCCTCCGGCACCACCCAGACCATCGACTGGCAGGCGGTGAGGCGGTTGGCTTCCGTCTTCCATTCCTCGGGGAAGGCCGGCAGCTTCTTGCCAAGGTCAATCAGGTACTGGTAGCGCTCGGACCAGTCGCCGAAGAAGCCGAATTCCTCGGCGATGGCGGCCTGGGCTTCGGCGGCGCTGGGCTCCAGCGGGAAGGGGCTGTCGCGGGTGATGGCGCTCATCGAATGGTCCTCATCCCGCGCGCTTCCAGCGGCAGCCCTGCGGCGTGTCTTCCAGCGCGATGCCTTCGTCGGACAGCAGCTTGCGGATGGCGTCGGCGCGGGCGAAGTCGCGGGCGGCCTTGGCCGCCACGCGCTCCTCGACCAGCGCCTGGATGCGGGCATCGTCGTCGGCGCTGACGCCGCGCGCGAACCAGGCTTCTGGCGCCTGCTGCAGCAGGCCCAGGGCACGGCCGGCGGCCAGCAGCTGCGACTTGAGCGCACTGCGCGCCCCGCCTTCGGCCTTGCGCGCCTCGCCGGCGATCTGCTGCAGCGCCGCCAGCGCCAGCGGGGTGTTGAGGTCATCGGCCAGCGCCTGCTCGACCGCGTCCGGGATCGCGATCTCGCTGGCTTCGACTTCGCCCAGATCGCGCAGGGTGCCGTAGAGGCGGTCCAGAGTGCGCACGCTCTGCTCGATCAGGCTCTCCGACCAGTCCAGCGGCTGCCGGTAGTGGGCCGACATCAGGGCCAGACGCAAGGCTTCGGGCGGGTGCTCCTGGATGAGGTCATGCACGCGGCGGATGTTGCCGACCGACTTCGACATCTTGCTGCCGTCGAAGGTCAGCATGCCGTTGTGCAGCCAATAGCGGGCGAAGGTCTTGCCGCCGTGCGCGCAGACGCTCTGCGCGATCTCGTTCTCGTGGTGCGGGAACTGCAGGTCGACGCCACCGGCGTGGATGTCGATGGTCTCGCCGAGGTGCGCCTCGCACATGGCCGAGCACTCGATGTGCCAGCCCGGGCGGCCGCGGCCCCAGGGGCTGTCCCAGCCGGGCAGGTCGGGGGTCGAGGGCTTCCACAGCACGAAATCGCCGGGCGCGCGCTTGTAGGGCGCGACCTCGATGCGGGCGCCAGCCAGCATCTCGTCGGTGCTGCGGCGGGACAGCTCGCCGTACTTGGCGTAGCTGTCGACCGCGAACAGGGCGTGGCCCTCGGCGGCGTAGGCGTGGCCCTGGGCGATCAGCGCCTCGATCATGCGGATCATCTGCGGGATGTGCGCGGTGGCGGCCGGCTCGATGTCCGGTGGCGCCACGCCCAGTGCGGCCATGTCCTCGCGGTAGGCCTGGGCGAAACGGTCGGTGATCGCGCTGATCGGCACGCCCTGCTCGCTGGCGGCGGCGTTGATCTTGTCGTCGACGTCGGTGATGTTGCGGGCGTAGACCACTTGGCCATAGTGCCGGCGCAGCAGGTCGGCGAGGAGGCCGAACACCACCGGCCCGCGCGCGTTGCCGATGTGCACGAAGTTGTAGACGGTCGGCCCGCAGACGTAGAAGGTCACCCGGTTCGGGTCCTGCGGGCGGAAGGGCTCGAGCGCGCGGCTCAGGCTGTTGTAGAGGCGGATATCCATAGGGCGGGCAGTTTAGCCGCTTGGCCGCTGCGCTCTGCATCGCGGATCGCCGCGCTTCCACGCGTCCTAAGCCTCGGGCGGCTAGGCTGGCCGTGCTTACACCTTCTGGCCCCTCCGCGCACGCGGGTCTTAACGGATTTCTACAGCCCGGATTCAGCGCCGGACTGCTTGAATCCGGGCCACGCTGCGCGATGGACCGCGCGGATCTGGCGTCGACCCGGCAGTGAAGACCGCAGGCGACGCCGACCGATACCGATTTCGCCCTGGCCTGCGCGCTGCGCAGGCCGCGCCGCCTTGGCCCAACTTCCCGCGTCGTCGGGGTCGCCGAGGCTGCACCGTCCAGGAGTCCGCAATGACGCAGCCCCGTCGCCTTGCTCTCGTGTCGTTCGCCCTGTTGGCCACCGGCCTCGCCGCGGCCCAGCCCGGCCCGAACCCCGAGAACGTGCGCTACACCTATGCCACTGTGCTGAGCGCGACGCCGGTCTACGAGACGATCCGCTTTTCCGAGCCGCGCGAGGAGTGCGAGGACGAGCGCGTGGTCTACCGCGAGCGCGACCCAGGCACCGCCGGCACCGTGATCGGCGCCATCGTCGGCGCTGCCGTGGGCAACCAGGTCGGTGGCGGCGACGGTCGCCGGGCGGCCACCGTGGCGGGCGCCATCGCCGGCGGTGCCATCGGCCGCAATGTCGACCGCAACAACAGCCCCGAGCGGCGCTATGAAGGCACCGAGACGCGCTGCCGCGTGGTCGAGGTGAGCCGCGAGGAGCGTCGCCTGTCGGGCTACGACGTCGAGTACCGCCTGAAGGACGAGGTGTTCTTCGCGCGCCTGCCCTACGACCCGGGCAACAACCTGCGCGTGCGCGTCAGCGTGACGCCCGTCGAGTAAGCGCGGCTTCAGTCGAAAGTCTCATGCGGGCCGGCTTGCTGGCCCCTGCCCCCTGTGCCATCCTGCGCCCTCATGTTCACCAAGCCCGCCGACGCCGATGTCCTGACCAGCGCCTACATGGCGGCTGGGATGACCTCGCGCGCGCGCCGACTGGAAGCCCACATCGCTGGGTGATTCCGGGCGTTTGCAACGCTGCTGTGACGGAAAGCCCGGCCTGTGCGCCGGGCTTTTGCGTTTCTGGCCCACGAAATCCACACGACGACGAGTACCGACGGATGAATGCACCGCTGATGAGCCACTTCCTGAATACCCAGGACTGGACCCGTGAAGGCCTGGATGCCCTGCTGCAGCAGGCGGCCGCCTTCAAGCGCAGCAAGCTCGGCGAGCAGATGCGCGGGCGCTCGATCGCGCTGGTGTTCTTCAATCCGTCGATGCGCACGCGCACCAGCTTCGAGCTGGGCGCTTTCCACCTGGGCGGCCATGCGGTGGTGCTGCAGCCCGGCAAGGACGCCTGGCCGATCGAGTTCGACCTCGGCACGGTGA
>VFQU01000247.1_pt1 | contig 55331 bp, 54 predicted proteins | sample 3512311 | NCBI WGS metagenome assembly VFQU01 (sample SAMN10412377, study PRJNA504923) | tailings metagenome | isolation source: Relicate 3 Philex TSF3 active mining site | place: Philippines: Tuba, Benguet | collected 2017-08-29 | reverse complement strand
AGAATATCGCCGGGCATCAGATCGGGGGTGAACTGGATGCGCCCGAAATCAAGGCCGAGCGCGGCAGCGAAGCTGTTTGCGAGGAAGGTTTTGGCGGTGCCCGGCGGGCCTTCCATCAGCACATGGCCGCCCGCTACCAGCGCAACCAGCAAGTGTTCGATCAGCGCATCCTGGCCGACGATGGCTTTTCTCACCTCATGGCGGATCGCATCGGCAAGGGCGCTAAGGTCATCAAGGCTCATGCTCATCGGTCGGGCTTTCGTGGCAGGGTGTCCAGCGCTGCGGCAGCGCTGAGGATATCGGCAGGGCTGGTGGCGGCGGCAAGGCGCGCTGCGCGGGTAGTGAAGGGTTCAGCATCAGGCGCGCGCCGGGCAAGCGCTGCATCAAGGCTGGCGGGATCGTGCCGCTGGAGGCCAAGCGCGCGCGCTGCCCGGCGTTCGGCAAGCCGGGTATAGGGCGTGCCCAGCAGGTGCCAGCGCCGCGCACGCAGGATCAGCCCGGCCCCGTTTTCGACCAGCTGGCGCTTGCCGAAAGCGGTGACAGGCGTCTGGCTAGCCGCCGGGCCGAAGCGCAGCAGAGCGCGCCAGAACACGATGACAAGCGCAAGGATCAGACACAAGGTCGCAGCCAGAAATGGTGGGCGCAAGGCGAGGGTGAGGAGGTTCTCCGACCCGCCGAAGCCGTTCAGGGTCATATCGAACGTGACTTCGCGCCCGCCGTTGTAATCCAGCTTGCGCACCAGCGCCGCCGCTGCCGCCGCGCGGGCCGGATCGGCAAGGCCGTAATTATTGGCAAGGTCCGGCTCGGTCACGATAATCACCCAGTGCGCGTTTGCGTTATAGTCGCCATCCGCGGCGGCGCGCACCAGCACGGCGAGGGGGTGACCAGCGGCATCCGCGATCAGCGACTGATGGCTGGCGGCTTCATTGCCATGAAGGATCGTGCCGGTGGGCAGATCGCCGCCCAGACCAAGCCCGTTCCAGTGCGCCCCCTGTTCAGGGCCCAGGCGTTCAAGCTGCGCTGTCAGCGTGAAGGGCGCGGGCAGGGCGGCGGGCCATTGCGGCGCTTGGGCGCCGCCCAGCACCACCCAGCCGCGCTTGAACTTGGCCGCTTCCTCGCGCGGGAGATTGCCGGGCGGCAGGCTGGCGCGCCACTTGGGCAGGATCACCAGCGTCGGGCCGATGCTGCGGCGCTGTTCGAGGATTGCGCCGATTTCCGCTGCATCGCTCCACTGGGGCGGGGTAAGCACGACGATACCGCGGGTCTCAAGGCCCGTGGGGCTGCGCGAACGCTTGATCCGGTAGCCTTCTGCCGCAAGCAGCCGCGTGAGGCCGGCATAGCCATTAAGGCCAGTGGCCGCGGCATGAGCGCCGCCGTCCTGGGTATCGGCAAGCGAGCTTTCCCCTCGGCCCATCAGGATGATGAGCGCCATGAACAGGGCAAACCCGCCCACCACCAGCGCAGCGGTGCGCCCGCGCGAAAAGGGTGCCGGGCCGCTCACGCCTGCCCGCCGTGCTGCTGCGGCAGGGCGAGCGCGAAGCGGGCATAGGCATCGCGCGCGGCTTCCCAATCGGCGCGGCCCAGCGGCTGGAGCGCGAACAGGTTGATCTCGACCCGCCCCGCGATCACCCGGAAAGCTGCGCGCGCGGCATCGGGCAGGGCGGGCAGCGCGGCAAGCTCGCGCGCGGTGCTCGAAGGCTCGACCACGCCGGGGCGCGCGGCGGCGAGTTCGCCGACGCTGCGGGTGAGCAGCAGGCGCGTCGCCTCGGCAAAGCGGCCCTCGGTTGCCAGCCGTTCGGCATCGGCGAGCAGCGCCAAGCTGGCGGCCGCATCGGGGCGCCAGTCATCGGCTGTCTTGTCGGGTGCAGCCCTGCGCCGCTGCGCCAGCGGGCCAAAGCTGCGGGCCAGAAGGATGAGCAGGAACGCGGCAAGCCCTGCGATCAGCACCCACTGGATCAGCCACCACCACGCGCCGAGCCATTGCCCGATCGGGCCAAGCAGAACGCCGAGCAACTCGAACAGGCCTTGCAGGAAGCGTTCGAAGGCGCCCAATTCGCGCGGGGCCACTTCAGGCACGGCGACAGGGGCGAACTGGATATCGGCCGCAGCGCGCAATTCCTGCCATCCGGCAGGCGCGCTGGCGGCGGGGCCGGTCGGCGCGCTGGGCGCGATGGGTTGCGATGCCGCGATCATGCCCCGCAGGTGGTGGCATGGCTTGCAAGGCTGCGCAACCAGCTTGTGCGCAGCCCCATCCTCAGCCGCGCGCGCGTCCTTGGCAGTAGCTTCCCAGAATGCGCAATTCCTTGGAATGGAACGCACATTCCTCCAGCGCGCGGTCAATCGCCGGATCGCCCGGCGCGCCGATGATATCGGCGTAGAACATTGTCGCCGAAAAGCTCGTGCCCTGCTGATAGCTTTCCAGCTTGGTCATGTTGACCCCGTTGGTGGCAAACCCTCCCAGCGCCTTGTAGAGCGCGGCGGGAATGTTCTTCACCTCGAAGATGAAAGTGGTAACAAGGTCTTGCCCCGCCAGCGCTTCGGCAGGCAGAGGATCGCGCGCAAGGATCACAAAGCGCGTCATGTTATCGGCACTGTCCTCGACATTGTTCGCGATGATCTTGAGACCATAAAGGTCAGCCGCAATCGCGGGCGCAATCGCGGCCACGCCCGGATCGCCAAGTTCCGCCACGAAGGCGGCGGCACCTGCCGTGTCCACATAGCTCAGCGGCACGATGCCGCGTTCCCTGAGGAAGCGGCGCGATTGGCCCAAGGCCTGCGGGTGGCTGTAGGCAGCAGCGAAGGGGCCTTCGCTGGTGGCCATCAGCGCATGGTGGATCGGCATGAAATATTCGCCGACAATATGCAGCCCGCTTTCGGGCAACAGAAAATGGATATCCGCAACCCGCCCGTGCTGCGAGTTTTCGATCGGGATGATCGCTTGCCCCGCGCGCCCATCCTTGACCGCTTCGAGCGCATCTTCAAATCCGAAGCAGGGCAGCGGCAGCAGGTCGGGGCGCGCTTCGGTGGCGGCGCGGTGCGAATTGGCACCAGGCGAACCCTGAAAGGCCATCGCGCGCTCGGGCTGCGCCGCGGCGGCTTCCTGTAACTGCTGCGCCAGCGCAAGCGCGGGGCCGGGAAAGCTGGTGTTTGAAGAGGGGCTCATGCAAGGCCTGCTAGAGCGCCCTTCGCCGCGCATCAAGTCCGCAAGTCCGCTTGCAATTCATGCAAGACATGATGGGTTCAAGGGCCTTGCGCGTGCGCGGTTGCAACATTAAGGGACGCCCGCAATGACACAGGATAGCTCTTCGCAAACCCCGCCTTCCGGCCAAAAGGCCAGCGGCGATCTGTTCAACACGGCCGCAGGCTGGGTGCTGTTTGCCGCAGCGCTCGGGCTGGGGTTGTCGATCCTTGCTGACAAGTATTTTCACGGCAGCGGGGCCGAACGGCCCGAGCAGCTCGGCTATGTGATTGCGGTCACCGAAGAAGCGGGCGATGGCCCGGCTGAGATGTCGTTTGCCGAAGCGCTTACCAAGGTGACGGCGGCCGATGGCGAAAAGGTGTGGTCCAAGTGCCAGTCGTGCCACTCGATCAATGCAGGCGGCGCCAACGGGGTCGGCCCCAATCTCCACGGCATCATGGGTGCCGCCGTCGCGGCCAAGCCCGGCTTTGGCTATAGCGGCGCATTGAAGGGGCTGGGCGGCCAGTGGGATTGGGAGCGCATGAACGCATGGCTCAAGAACCCGCGTGGCTATGTCGATGGCACCAAGATGGCGTTCGCGGGCCTTTCCAAGATTGAAGACCGCGCAGCCGTGGCTCTGTATCTCAACGCCAATGGCTCGAACCTCGCGCTGCCTGCCTTTGCCCCTGCGGCAGACGGTGCCGCTGAAGGCGAAGCGGCGGCGGCCGAAGGTGAAGCCGAAGCGGTTGCCGCAGCCGAAGCGGGCAGCGATCCAGCGGCGGCCGCAGCCGAATAAGACCGCGCACCATCCCGGGTTAAGGCAAGGGATCAGGCCCCGTCTGCCCCTTGAACCCTTGCGCAATCACATACCATTCGGAAGACGCCTTGCGGCTCGCAGGGGGTTTTGCGTGTTTGACGCTCGTAAAATGCTTCTTGAGCAGCGCGAGCAGATCGGTGTCGGTGCCGCCTGCCAGCACCTTGGCGACAAAGGCTCCGCCCGGCTCCAGCGTGTCGGCGGCAAACCACGCCGCCGCCTCCACCAGCCCCATGGTGCGCAGGTGATCGGTCTGCTTGTGGCCGACGGTGTTCGCCGCCATGTCCGACAGGATGAGATCGGGCGGCCCGCCCAGCGCTTCTGACAAGGCGGCGGGCGCGGCATCATCCATGAAATCCATCTCGAAAATCGTCACGCCCTCGATCGGGTCGACGGGCAGCAGATCGATGCCGACCACATTTGCGTGCGGCACCTTGGCGCGCACTACCTGTGTCCAGCCGCCTGGCGCAATCCCGAGATCGACCACGCGGCGCGCGCGCTTCAGGAGATCGAATCGCTCGTCCAGTTCGATCAGTTTGTAGGCCGCGCGGCTGCGATAGCCTTCGGCCTTGGCGCGCTGCACGTAAGGATCGTTGAGCTGGCGTTCGAGCCAGCGCACCTGGCTGGCGGTGCGCCCGCGCCCGGTCTTTACCCGCTTGTCGGGATTGCGGCCGGAACGGGTCACGCGTTGCGATCCGGCTGATGGCGCCCACGCCCGGTCCGCGCTTCCGCGCGGTGCTCGGCCGCCATCAGGCTGCGCAGGATGCCCTCGCGGATACCGCGATCAGCCACGCCCAGCCGCCGTGCGGGCCACAGATCAAGGATCGATTCGAGAATCGCGCAGCCCGCCACCACCAGATCCGCCCGGTCCTGCCCGATGCAGGGCAACTCGGCGCGCTCGGCCGGGGACATGGCCGAAAGCTGGGCACTGATTGCGCGCATCGCATGCGAGGGCACGATCAGGCCATCCACTGCCTTGCGATCATAATGCGGCAGTTCAAGGTGCAGGCTGGCAAGCGTCGTGACTGTGCCGCTGGTGCCGAGCAGGCGGATGTCGGGATGCTGCGCCTCGGCGCGCACACGCTGCGCAAAGGGGGCGAAACTGGCAGCGACCAGTTGGCGCATCGCTTCGTAACGCGCGCTGCGATCCGCCGCGCTCGCTTCAGCCCGCCCGACGGTATCGGTAAGCGAGACGACGCCCCACGGCACGCTTTGCCAGTCGAGGATGCGCGGCACGCGGGCCTGCTGACGCGCGCCGGCCTCCACCAGCACCAGCTCGGTCGATCCGCCGCCGATATCGAAGATCACTGCCGGGCCGTCCCCAGCCTCCAGCAGGATGTGACAGCCAAGCACGGCCAGACGCGCTTCTTCCTCGGCGCTGATGATGTCGAGCGCAATGCCGGTTTCGCGGCGCACCCGTTCTATGAAGGCAGAGCCATTGCTGGCGCGGCGGCACGCCTCGGTCGCGACCGACCGGGCAAGGCGCACATTGCGGCGCTTGAGCTTGTCGGCGCAGATGGTGAGCGCAGCCAGCGTGCGCTCCATCGCGTCGTCCGAAAGGCGCCCGCTGGTTGCCAGTCCATCGCCCAGCCGCACCACGCGGCTGAAGGCATCGATAACAGTGAAATCCTCTCCCGAAGGACGCGCGATCAAGAGGCGGCAATTGTTGGTGCCAAGATCGAGCGCGGCATAGGCTTCACCGTGGTTCGGCGCGCGCCACCCGCCCGCAGCAGCAATATCCTGCGTGCCCTTGCGGCGCGGATCGGCGATCTGCTGGGCCATGGTGCCGCTGCGCGCAATGCGGGGCGGGCGGGGCGTGCTATCGGGCTGGGGGGCGGATTTGTAGCGGAAATCCGCTACCTTGCCGGACTTGTTGCCCCTGTTGCTGCCAGCTCTGTTATTCCTGTCCGGCGGCCGAGCATCCGCCATAGATATCGTCTTCCATTCCACCGCGCCCCAACATCGGAGGCGGCACTTGACAGCAGAATTAACCCAAGGCGCAGCCGAGAGCAAGCAGGGCTGTGCCCACCGGCTGCTCCGGCCATGCGCCAAGTCTTGACCTTGCGCGCGCGAGTCCATAAAGGGCGCCTCTCGCTGCGGCAGCAGCCCCTTGCCGGGCACAGCGCCGTTGATGATGCCCCGTCCTCTAATGGTAAGAGAGCGGACTCTGACTCCGTCAATCAAGGTTCGAATCCTTGCGGGGCATCCAGTTTTCTCACGGCCCCAGCCCCCCAGCGCGCGATCAGCGCGGGCGGGCGAGCACCATCGTCCAGGGAAGCGGCGCGCGCACTGCGATAATGTCGAAAGCCGTCCTGACGAAAGCGCAAAAGCCCCGCTGGCTCCAGTGCTGCAAGTGCCCCGGCGTGTTGCCGAGCTGGCCGAGATACTTGCCGCGCGCGCAATTCAGCGCCCGCCAGATCGGTTCGCGCGGGACGCTCAGCAAGACGTGCCCGGCGCGCTGCGCCGCCAGCCGTTCGAGCCCCAGGCGCGGATCGGGCAGATGTTCGAGCACTTCGCAGCACACCACCAGATCGGCGGTGATTTCACCGTCGGCCAGATCATAGATGCTGCGCACCGCAAAACGCTCCCCATGTCCGGCGGCGCGGCTCCTCGCATTGGCTTCGGCGACGCTTTTGGCCTCCAGATCGCAGCCCCGCACGTCCACTCCGCGCCCCATCAGGCGCAGCGACAATTCGCCCTCGCCGCAGCCCACTTCGAAAGCGGTGCGCGCGGCCGCCTTGCCCGAAAGCTCGTCAAACGCGCCGAAAAACCCGTTCATCAGCGCGCGGGCAATCGGGTTCTGGCTCGCGTATTTGTCGTAGTGATTGCCCGCAACATTGCCGTAATCGGTGAGCGTTGAGGGCTTGTCGGCCATGGTTGTGCGCGCCTGCGGGATCGGGAAGGGAGGCAAAGCCATTGGCGGGGCGGGGCGCGCTGTCAAGCCTTGCTGGCGCTTCATCGGATGGGCTGTGCGGCTCACCGGAAAAGCGCTGGACTTGGGCACGGGCTTGGCCCATGCCCCGCCTGCTGCACGGGGGCACCGCCGTTAAGGTGTGCGTCAGCCGCATCCCGGCACATCGCAGGTCGCATCACGCGATGCATCGTGCCCGGCAGCGGCAGAGCATCCATCTTCCCGCAACCCCTTCCCTTAACAGGCCCGGCACCCAGCACGCGAACCGATGACCCATCCCCGGCCCGCCCCTTCTCATCAACGCTCCGTGGATGCCGTTCCGCTTGGCCCCGGTCGCGGGCTGGCCGCGCGGCTGATGGCGCCTGATGGGGCGCGCCTTGGCCTCAGGCTGGTGCTGGCGGCCACTGCCTTCACCTGCGCGGTGTTTCTGGCCAATGCCTTCCTGCTTGAAGGAGCGGGTTACGCCATTCAGGATGATGCGCGCCAGTTCCTTGCATGGACGGCGCGGCTCGCCGATCCGGTGGCGCTGAAGGGCGATCTGATCGCCGATTACTGGCATTCGGTGACCCCGCGGCTGCTCAGGGCGATCTACGGCGGGTTTGCCTTGATCGGCATTGCGCCGCTGGTGCTGGCGCGGCTGATCCCGGTGGTGCTGCTGATGGTCTCGGCGCTGGCGACCTGGCGGATTGCGCTGCAATTGACGGGCGGACGTGCGCTCGCCGCACTCGTGACCACTGGTTTGACGATGGCGCTGCTGGTGCACGAGGACAGCATCTTCACTGCCACCGCGCGGGCATTTTCGCCGCCCTTGTTCCTGCTGTTTGTCGATGGCCTGCTGCGCGAGCGGCGCTGGCAGATGGTGGCGAGCCTTGGGGTGCTGGCCGCGATCTATCCCACCACCGCGTTGGTGGGGCTTACCATGATCGGCCTCTCCCATCTGCGCCGCCGCTGGCCGCTGCCGATTGAACTTACCCGCGCCTCGATCACCACGATGCTGGCGGCTACGCTCGCGGTGGGCGCGCCGATCGCCTTGTTGCCCGGCGAGGTTGCCCGCTGGGAGCCGGTGATCAGCATGGCCGATGCGCTCACCATGCCCAATCTCGGCACGCCGGGCGGGCGCTCGTCGATTGTGCCGATGCAGGGGGGCACGGCGTGGCTGTGTTCGGCCCGCGTTGGCATTCTGCCAGAAATCTTCCCCTGCTGGGCGAGCCGCTGGGCGAGCCTGTTCAATCTGCTCCTGCTGACGCCGCTGCTGTTCCTCGGCATCCGGGCGGCGCTGCGCGAGGCGCGCGGCCAAGGGGTGGGTAACCGCCGTTCACCCGAGATCATCTATCTGTGGGCTGCGCTTGCGGGGATTGCCTGGTGGGGCGTGGCGACGATCTTCGCCTTCAAGCTTCACCTGCCCGCCCGCTATCCGCAGCGGGTCTTGAGTATTCTGGAGTTCATGGCGATTGGCCAGATCATCGGGATGTGGATCGATCAGCGGCTGCGCGCGGCTTCGGGCCGCGGGGGCTGGGCGCGCTGGGCGATGGCGGGCCTGCTGGCGCTGTTTGCGGTGTCTTTCGCCACGCCGACGCCGGGGATGCGCCGCCCGGCCGATCCCGGTGCGATCGACTGGCTAATGGCGGCGCCTGCCGATATCCGGGTCGGCGGGCTGAGCGCGGATCTCGATTTCGTGCCTGCGCTGACGGGCCGCGCAACGCATGTCACCATCGAGCACGCGATCCCCTATCACCTGACATATTTTGGCGAGATCAACCGCCGCCTCAAGGCAACCCTCGCCGCTGCCACCACGCCCGATCAGGCCGTGCTTGCGGCGTTTGTGCGGGGCGAGCGGCTGGATGTGCTGCTGGTTGATCGCGCCTTTCTTGAACGCGGCACGATCCCTGAAGACTACGCCGGAGTGGTCGCGGCCGAGGTCGCACAGGGGCAGGCAGCGCTGGCCGCTGCGCCTTCGGCCTTGCAGCGGCTTGCGGGCCCTTGCGCGCTCTATCGCGGGCCGCAAGCCTGGGTGATCGATGCCAAGTGTCTTGCAGCCTCAGCGCCCGCCGCCTAGGGCGCGGGAATGACTGACAATCCTTCCGATCACGACCTCAAGGCGCGCAAGTTCTATGCCGCCGATGAGGCGAGCCGCTTTGCCGAAGCCGCCCCCGAACGCACGCCGCAGACGGCGCACCCCGCCTACAAGCTCGCTTTTCGCGACACCGATTTCCTGCTGCGCGACGAGCTTCGCCCGATCCGCTTCCAGCTGGAGCTGCAAAAGCCCGAAATGCTGCTCGATGAAGCGCGCGTGGGTTCAACGCTGGTGATCTATGGTTCGGCCCGTATCCCCACGCCCGCCAAGGCGCCGAGCCTGCTGGCGGCGGCGCAAGGCAAGAGTGCATTTGAGCAGACAGTCGCCCAGCGCCTCGCCGAGAAGGCGAAATATTACGAGCAAGCCTATCGACTCGCGCGGATGGTCAGCGAAAAGGCCATCATCGAGGATGGCAAGCGCCAGTTCGTCGTCACCACCGGCGGCGGGCCTTCAATCATGGAAGCGGGCAATCACGGCGCGAGCGATGCGGGCAGTGAGAGCATCGGGCTCAACATCGTGCTCCCGCATGAACAGGCGCCCAATTCCTATGTGACGCCTTACCTCTCCTTCCAGTTCCACTATTTCGCGCTGCGGAAGATGCACTTCCTGCTGCGCGCCCGCGCGGTTGCGGTGTTTCCGGGCGGCTTCGGCACTTTCGATGAATTCTTCGAGCTGCTCACCCTGATCCAGACCGGCAAGATGAAGCCGATCCCGATCCTCTTGTTCGGGCGCGAATTCTGGAGCCGCGTGGTGAATTTCGAAGCGCTCGCCGAAGAAGGAACGATTAACAAGTCCGATCTTGATTTGTTCCACTGGTGCGAGACCGCCGAAGAAGCCTGGGCGCACATCGCCGCCTTTTACGAGCTTAAAGCTTCCTGACCGCCTGATGACCCAAGGGGCCATTGCCGGCGCCATAGCCGGGGGCGGCGCGGATCGCTTCGAGCACGAATTGCCGGGCGAGCCGCACGGCGTGCTCCAGCGGCACGCCGTGGCCGAGCAAGGTTGCGGTGGCGGATGACAGCGTGCAGCCCGTGCCGTGGGTGTGGGGCGTGTCGATCCGGGTGTGATCGAATTGCACCGCGCGCGCATCCTCACCCAGCGCGCCGGGCATGAACAGCACGTCGATGACGCGCGCATCATCGGTGTGGCCGCCCTTGGCAAGCACGGCTGCGCCCGTCATATGCGCCAGCTCCTCGGCAGCCTCGGCCATCTGGCCTGAATCGGCGATGGTGCGGCCGAGCAGGTGGCTCAGTTCGGGAAGGTTCGGCGTGATCAGCATGGCGCGCGGGAACAGCACCTCGCGCATCGCGGCGATGGCATCGGGAGCAATCAGCGCTGCGCCGCTGGTGGCGATCATCACCGGATCGAGCACGATGGGCGCAGCGCACCCTTCAAGCGCGCGGGCGGTGTGGGCGATGATATCGGCATCATGCAGCATTCCGATCTTGATCGCATCGGCTCCGATATCGCCAAGGCACGAGGCGATCTGCTGGGCGACGACTTCGCCTGCCATCGGCGCAATCGCCTGCACCCCCAGCGTGTTCTGCGCGGTGACAGCGGTGATCGCGCTCATCGCATAGCCGCCGAGCATGGTGATGGTCTTGACATCGGCCTGAATCCCCGCCCCGCCCGAGGAATCAGAACCGGCGATGGTGAGGATACGGGGCGGGGTGCGCGGGGGCTGATTTCTGGTCATGGCCAGCCCCATAGCAAGGGCGTAGCCCCACGGGGATGGTTTTTGCAGGTGTCCGCGCAGGACAGCGGCTTTCGGGGTTGTGGGCGCTTTACGTGAAGGGCGAGACGTTGGTGGGAAGCTGCGATTGCAATCCCATCGTCGCCCCGTGCTTGACACGGGGCTTGGCTTTTCTTTCTTCCGCGTTGGCGCGATACGCAGGCCATGGAAAAGGGCGGCTGGGTCTACATCATGGCGAACCGCTACCGCGGCGGGCTGTATGTCGGCGTGAGCGCGGATGCGCTCGCCCGCGTTTATCAGCACCGCGAGGGCAGAGGTTCGCGCCATGTCGCTGATTTCGCAAAGACGCGGCTCGTTTATGTCGAGCGCCACGACACTATTGAAGGCGCGATTCCCCGCGAGAAGCTCGTCAAGAAATGGCGGCGGGAATGGAAGTTTGCGCTGATCGAAGCGGACAACCCCGAGTGGGACGATCTGTGGGAGCGCTGGCTTGGATCAGGCGCGCAACAAGCTTAGCCAAGCCCCGTGTCAAGCACGGGGCGACGATGAGGGGAACGACCGTTATGGGGCCGTTACTCGAACGTCCGCTTTTCCCCAGAACCCCGCCTAAGCTGCCGCTTCGACTGCGGCGCAGATGCGCGCCACCACGCCTTCCACCTGCGCGCGGTCATCGCCTTCGGCCATCACCCGGATCAGCGGTTCGGTCCCCGAGGGGCGGATCACGAGGCGGCCCTTGCCGGCAAGCTCCGCCTCAGCCCCGGCGATCACGGTCTTGACGTTGGCGTTCTCCAAGGGCTTTCCGCCCGCATAGCGCACGTTCTTGAGCAGCTGCGGCACCGGATCGAAGAGGTGGAGCAATTCGCTCGCCGGCTTGCCTGACCGCACGAGGCTCGCCAGCACGCGCAGCGCCGCCACCGTGCCATCGCCGGTGGTAGCGTGATCGAGCAGGATCATGTGGCCCGATTGCTCGCCGCCCACGTTGAACCCGCCCGCCTTCATCATTTCAAGCACATAGCGGTCGCCTACCTTGGCGCGGGCCAAAGTCAAGCCCTGGGTCGCCAGGTAGCGTTCGAGCCCCAGGTTGCTCATCACGGTCGCCACCACCCCGCCGCCGCGCAGCGCGCCCTTTTCGTGCATTCGGGTGGCGATGAGCGCCATGATCTGATCGCCATCGACCGCGCGGCCGGCTTCATCAACCACGATCAGCCGGTCGGCATCGCCATCCAGTGCAATCCCGATATGCGCGCCTTCGGCCACCACGCGTTCCTGCAAGGCGGCAATCGCTGTCGATCCCACCCCATCGTTGATATTGGTCCCGTTGGGGGAGACGCCCACCGCGATCACTTCCGCGCCCAGTTCCCAGATGGCGCTGGGGGCCACCTGATAGGCCGCGCCGTGGGCGCAATCGACCACCACCTTGAGCCCATCGAAGCGCACTTCGGACGAGACCGATTGCTTGACTGCATGGATGTAGCGCCCGCGCGCATCCTCGATCCGTCGCGCGCGCCCGATCCTTTCGGCAGGGGCAAGCACCACCGGGCTTTCCATCAGCCGCTCGATCTCGGCCTCGGCCTCGTCGGAAAGCTTGAAGCCATCGGGGCCGAACAGCTTGATGCCGTTATCGGCATAGGGATTGTGGCTGGCGGAAATCATCACGCCCAGATCCGCGCGCATCTCGCGCGTGAGCAAGGCAATCGCGGGGGTTGGGAGCGGCCCTGTCATGATCACATCCACGCCCACGCTGGTAAAGCCTGCCACCAGCGCGCTTTCCATCATGTAGCCCGATAGCCGCGTGTCTTTGCCGATCACCACTCGGTGGCGGTGCTGGCCGCGCAGGAAGAAGCGCCCCGCCGCCTGCCCCACCCGCATCGCCATTTCGGCGGTCATGTGGCCCGCGTTGGTCCGCCCTCTGATGCCGTCGGTGCCGAAGAACTTGCGCGCCATAGGCTTGGTATGCCCCCGTAAACTGCTAGTGCGATTGTGCGCCGCTTGTGGCGCGGTTATCGCCCCATGAAAAGGGGCGCTGGGGCCTTCGAGGAGTGAAATCTTGTCACAACAGCGGGCACGGGCGGGATCACAGACAGGCAGGCCATTCGAATTGGTGACGATCCGCCTGCCGGTGAAGCTGACCTTTGCCGCGCTGGTGCTGGGGCTTGGCGCAGGCATGATCGCGGGCCGCGCCGGGGTGATGAAGCTGGCCGAGGAGCTTGCGGCGCTTATTGGCGGGTTGTGGCTGCAATCCTTGCAAATGACGATCATCCCGCTGGTTGCCTCGCTGCTGGTGCTGGGCCTTTCCCAGATGATGGCCGCCGCGCGTGCAGGCGTGGTGGCGCGGCATTTCCTGATCCTTGTTTTCGCGATGCTGATTGCAGGTGGGGTTTCGACCGCGATTGCCCTGCCGTTGCTGCTCAGCATCTTCCCGATCCCGCCGGGCGCGGCGGCGTTTCTGGCCGAAGTGCCCGATGGCGCACAGGCGGTGCCGGGCGTGCTCGATTTCCTCAAATCGCTGATCGCGCCCAATATCGTTGCCGCCGCCGCCGACACCGCCATGCTGCCGCTGACGATTTTCTTTGCGCTGCTGGCGATTGCGGTAAGCCGCCTGCCCGCCGATCAATCCGAGCGCCTGCTCGGCGTGTTCCACGCGCTCGGCAATGCGATGCTGCTTATCATCGGCTGGGTCTTGTGGGTCGCGCCCGTGGGCGTCTTCGCGCTTGGTTTCGGGGTCGGCCTGAAAAGCGGGGGCGGGGCCTTTGCGGCGCTGGGCCATTACATTGCTGTGGTCTCGGCGATGGGCGGGATTGTGCTGGTGCTCGGCTATCTGGTCGCCTGGATGCTGGGCGGGATTTCACCGCTGCGCTTTGCCGCAGCGCTTTTGCCCGCGCAGGCCGTGGCGCTTTCGACGCAAAGCTCGCTCGCCAGCCTGCCGGCCATGCTGGAGAGCGCGGGCCGCCTCAATTTGAAGCCCGCCACCGCCGAATTCGTGCTGCCGCTGGCGGTGGCGATCTTCCGCGCGACGAGCCCCGCGATGAATATGGCGGTAGCGCTCTATGTGGGCGCGCTTGCCGGGGTGGAGATATCGCCCGCCGTTGCGCTGGTGGGCGTGCTCGTCGCGCTCATCATCAGTGTCGGCTCGGTCAGCCTGCCGGGTTCGATCAGCTTCGTCATTTCGGTCGGCCCGATCGCGATTGCGATGGGCGTGCCGGTGGAGCCGCTGGCGCTGCTGGTCGCGGTCGAGATGCTGCCCGATATCATGCGTACGCTCGGCAATGTCACGATGAACGTGGCTGTCACAAGCGCGGTTGACCGTAAAGCGGCGAGCGTTAGGGACACGTCTTGAAACGGCAACCATCCGTGCCGACATGCGTTGCGTTACATTCGATCACCTTGGCCCAATTTCGGAGAGACCCATGGCTTTTGCACTTGCCCCCCTGCCTTACGCCGATGACGCCCTGGCGCCTGCCATTTCGGCAGAAACGCTGTCGTTCCACCATGGCAAGCACCACCAGACCTATGTGGACAAGATGAACGCTGCAATCGACGGCACGGCGCACGCCGATGCGTCATTGGAAGCAATCATCGCCGCCTCGCGCGGGACCAATCAGGGCCTGTTCAACAACGCGGCACAGACCTGGAATCACGCCTTCTACTGGCATTCGATGGCGGCTGAAACCACCGCGCCTTCGGATGAATTGGTCGCCAAGATCAACGAGGCCTTCGGTTCAGTCGATACGCTCAAGCAGCAGCTGAAGGATCGCGGCGTCGGTCATTTCGCGTCGGGCTGGGTGTGGCTGGCCGAAAAGGAAGGCAAGCTGAGCATCGAGGAGACCCACGATGCCGATACGCTGGCCGACAGCGCGTTCAACCCGCTGCTGGTGCTCGACGTGTGGGAGCACGCCTACTACCTCGATCACCAGAACAAGCGTCCGAGCTATCTGGACGCGGTGGTTGAAGGGAAGCTCAACTGGGCCTTCGCATCCGAGAACCTCGCGCGCGGGACTGCGTGGACTTACGCGTAAGCGCTGATCTGCTGATCATGATGAGGCCCGCTGGTCATGCGACTGGCGGGCCTTTTCCATAGGCTCGGGGTTGCTCAGTAATCGTCATCGCCTTCATCAGGCGAGCCCATGTAGCCGCCCGAAACCGCATCGAGTTCCTCAAGGATCGCGCGGTGGGCGCTGGCATCATCGACGCTGCGCTGCGGGATGTTGCCGCTGGCCAGCATTTCCGACAACGCGGCGCGCGCACGGCCGACACGGCTCTTGATCGTGCCCACCGCACAGCCGCAGATCGCGGCGGCTTCTTCATAGGAAAAGCCGCCCGCGCCTACCAGCAGCAGCGCCTCGCGCCGCTCGGCGGGCAGGGTCAGCAGCGCGCGGTGAAGATCGGAAAGGTGGATCGGCTCTTCCTGCCCGGCGGGCGCTGTCAGGATGCGTTCGGCGACGCCTTCGTCATATTCGCCGCGAAAGCGGTTCCTCCGCATATCGGTGAGATAGGCGTTCCTCAGAATCACGAAAGTCCAGGCGCGCATCGAGGTGCCGGGTTCAAACCGGTCTTGCGCCGCCCAGGCCTTGAGCATGGTTTCCTGCACCAGATCATCGGCCATGTCCGGCCGCCCGCACAGGCCTCGGGCAAAGGCGCGCAGGTGCGGGACAACCGCCGTCAGCTGGCGCTTGAAATCGGCTTTCTCCTGCGCGCTGCGCACCGGACGCACCGGGCGTGCCGGATCGCTTTCGCTCATCGCGCATCGCCTTGGCCGGACGACGGGGATCCGCCTCCCCGGCCCTGCGGCGGCATCTCCTGTTCATCCAGTTGTGCCAAGAGATCAAGGAACTGGTCGGGCAGGTCTTCTTCGACCACCGCATCGTAAAGCTGTTTCAGCCCATCGGCCCAATCGGGCGCGGTTTTCGCCGCTGCGCGCCGCCGCCCCGCGCCAGCGGGAGCACCTTGCGGCAATTTGTCTGAGCCATCAGAGGCCATAAGCGCCTAGAACTTCCTTGATCCCGCCCATCACTTGCCGACCTTGGACCCAATGGCCCGGCTTGTCCATCGCGCAAAGCGGTGCAGCAAGTCGTGGACGCGGACGGAACGATGCGTCATGTGTTTGGTTCCATCCCCACGAGCGCACTCTTGCCCGAGGCTTCACTGCACCGCCCATGACTGCCAGCCAGCCTGTTCCGGCGCCTGCCAGCAGCGATCCCGCAGCGGCGATCGCGCCGCCCGCCGCCGGGCGGGCGCGGCGATGGCTGGTCGATTATCCGCGCGCGGTGCCGCTGGTCATCTTCATCACCATCGCCGCGATAACGCTGGTCAGCGTGTTCGCTATCGAAAGCAACGCGCGCACCCGCGGACGCGCGGAAATGCGCGATTATGCGCAAGGGATCGCGGCTGCGCTTGATCGGCGCGGCAACAGCTTTTCGGCCTATCTGCGCGCAGGCTCGGCGTTGTTCGGAGCGCTGGATGAGGTCTCGCCCGAGCGGTTCGAAAGTTTCGTCGCCAATCTCCAGCTTGCCGTCGGGGTGCGCGGGGCTGAAGGGATCGGCTGGATCGCGGTTACCAACAAGGATGACCTCGCCCGTCTCGTCACCGAGACACGCCGCACCCGGCCCGATTTCCCCGATGTTCGCCCGCCCGCCAGCCACACCAAGCCGCGCATTGCGCCGGTGATGATGTTTGCACCGCGCAACGCGGTGGGCGAGCGTGCGCTGGGCTATGACATGTATTCCGATCCGGTGCGCGCTGCCGCGATGGACGAAGCCGCTCGCCTGCGCCGTCCGGTCACTTCGGGCCGCATCCAGGTTGCGCAAAGCGCGGGCGGCTATGCGCCGGGCTTCATTATCTTCATGCCGGTGTTCGCCGGGCCCAAGGCAGGCGGCGCGCTGCGCGGGTTCGTTTATGCGCCGTTCAATGCGCGCACCTTCCTTGATTCGGCGGCCGCGCCGAGCGCTGGCATGAATGCGCTTGGCGTCAGGCTCTATGATGGCGAGGCCAGCACCAATCATCTGCTCGTTGCCCATTCGCTGTCGGGCGGGGGCAGCGAACGCATCGCGCAGGAAGTCAGCATCGCCAATCGCAAGCTGCTGCTCGTGGTCGAGGAAGCCGCGCCGCAGATGCTCGCCCCGCTGTCGATGGCGACGCTGTTTTTCGGCCTCGCGCTGGCCAGCCTGTTGATGCTGCTTGCCCGCCTGCTGACCCAGCAGGCCTATGAGGATCAGAAGCGGCTGGCCTTTTTCGAGGAACAGCATTCGATCCGCAATTCGCTGTCGCGCGAGCTCAACCACCGGGTCAAGAACACGTTGGCCAATGTGCTCTCGATCCTCTCGCTCACCCGGCGGCGCACCGATGACCTCGATGAATTCGCCGATAGTCTGGAAGGGCGCATCCGTGCGCTTTCGGCGACCCATGATCTCTTGACCGGCACGGATTGGGGCACCACGCCGATCCGTGCGGTGGTGGAAGCCGAATTGCAGCACTGCCGCACAACGTCGGAACAAGTGGTGCGGATTGATGGCCCGCCGGTGGAACTGGCGCCCAATGACGCGCTGTCGTTCGGTCTTGCGGTGCATGAGCTTGCCACCAATGCGGCCAAGTATGGCGCTTTGAGCGTGCCGGGCGGCGAGATCGCGGTGAGCTGGGACATGGTGGAAGAAGGCCTCGCCGAAATCACCTGGCGCGAACGGGGCGGGCCGCTGGTGGCGCAGACGCGGCGGCGCGGCTTTGGCACCGAACTGATCGAAAAGATCGTCGCGCATGAATTGCGCCGTCCGGTCACACTCGATTTTGCGCCCGAAGGCGTGACCTGCGTGATGCGTATTCCGGTGCGGCGGCGCGGCGATTTCCGGATCAGAGCCTAGCTTGTTTCAAACCGCCCACCCCGCCTCCCCGCCCGGCCACCATAGCATAATGGTTTTTTTGGTGGCCGGGTGGGGAGGCGGGGTGGGCGGTTTGCACCTATCCCAAAGGCCGGCTCGATCCGAAGAATAGGGCCTGGCTGATCGCGGCGCGCACAGTCGCTTCCTGAAACGGCTTGGTGACCAGATAGGTCGGCTCGGGCCGGTCGCCGGTCAACAGGCGTTCGGGATAGGCGGTGATGAAGATCACCGGCACGCTGGCAATGGCCAGAATGTCGTCCACCGCATCCAATCCCGATGAACCATCGGCAAGCTGGATATCGGCAAGCACCAGCCCCGGCAGCTGATCGCCCATCACTTGCAGCGCCTGGGTGCGGGTGGCGGCGGTGCCGAAGATCGTGTGCCCGAGCGAGGCGACAAGGTCTTCAAGCTGCATCGAGATCAGCGGTTCATCCTCGATGATCAGGACCGCAGTGGCCTGTTCGCGCTCGATCTCGGCGATGGCCTGTGCGACCATTGCGGTGACCGCCTCGTGAGCAAGCCCGAGGATTTCGCCCGCCTGCACCGGCGAAAATTCCTCCAGTGTGGTCAATAGCAAAGCCTGACGCGCCTGCGACGTGATTGTGCCAAGGCGCGCCTGCGCGCCCGCTTCGTGTTCGCCTGCCGGAGCGGCCAAGCTGCCTGCGGCGTCCTGACGAGCTGCCCACAGGGTGGTGAAGGCCCGGTAGAGCCCAACCCGTCCGGCACTGATCGCGGCGCGGGTTGCGCTGTCTTTCAATGCCGCTTCAAGCAGCGCGCGCACATGAGCATCGCCCGCACTCTGCGATCCGGTGAGTGCGCGGGCATAGCGCCGCAGAAACGGCAGCTGGCTGGCAACCTGATGGCCAAGAGACGAACCGGATGTCATGGGCTTTGCTCCGCAAGGATGCGCAAAAGGGCAGGTTGGATGGCAACAGCCGGAATGGCCGAGTGGTTCCACGTCCTTCCATAGGCGCGGATCGGCTTCAGCCATAGGCTTAGGGAAAAAACTCAGGGCGAAAAATTTTTTCGGAACTTTGGGAACTGACGTTACGGAAGCGCATTTTAGGCTATGTCACCGCCGAGACCCCCCTCCCGTCCAAGCGGCTGGTGATACGATCCCGAAAGGCCTCCACTCCATCCGGGTGGAGGCCTTTTTTCTGTTTGGGCCGGTCTTCTGCCTTCACCTTCGCGGCTTCAGCCGATCTGCTTATCGTAGATTGCATATTCGCGGTTGATCTTGCTTTGTATGGTATCGGCGATGGCCACCATCCCCTGATTATCCTCCAGGATCCAGCCGATTTCACCCCGCGTCGAGGCGAATGTCCCGTGCGCTTCGCGCCGGATCGCGCTGATCATCATGAAGGCAAGCTGGCTGGCAAGCCGGGTGTTGTGCAGCTCCTTCACCACCCCCATCAGCGGCACCCGCATCCCTGCGCCCTTGGGATGGCGCAGCCAGCGCAGCAGGTGAAACCAGCCAAACGGGAACAGCTTCCCCCGGATTTTCGCCAGCACCATGTTGATATCGGGGAAAGTCAGCATGAAGGCGACCGGCTTGCCTTCCACCTCCGCAATCATGTTAAGCCGTTCAAAGATGATCGGGCGCAGTTTCTTGCCCGCATAAGCGACCTCGGCCGGAGTAAAGGGCACAAAGCCCCAATTGTCGGACCAGGCATCATTGAGAATGCCCAGCACAATCGCCACTTCCTCGTCCCAGCGGCTTTTATCGACGCGGCGCACATTGATGCGCCCGTTGCGCTCGCCCGACTGGACGATCCGCTGCACCAGCGGCGGAAATTCGTTGCTGATATCGAGTTCGTAGGTGAACAGCGTTTGCGCGCGGGCGAGGCCGGCGCTTTCGATCCAGCCGGCATAATGGGGCGGGTGATGCCCCATCATGATCATCGGCGCATGATCGGCCCCGCGCACCAGCAGGCCCGGTTCTTCCCAGATCGACAGCGAAATCGGACCGAGCATCCGGTTCATCCCCTCGGCGCGCAGCCAGCCTTCAGCGGCATCAAGCAGCGCGTGGGCCGCCGCTTCATCCTCGGCATCGAAATAGCCGAAAAAGCCGGTGCCCGGGCCGAAGCCCTGGCTGGCAGGCATGGCAAGAGCGAGCGTGTCGATATGTGCGCTGATGCGCCCGACATCGCGGCCAGCGCGCGTCGCGATAAAGAATTGCGCGCGGCCATGGCCGAAGAACGGGTTCTTGGCGGGATCGATGAGTTCAAGCTGCTCGGAGCGCAATTGCGGAACGTAATGCGGCAAGCGGGCGGAAAATGCCCGCCCCAGATCGACAAAGCGCGCCCGTCCGCGCTTGTCGTTTACCGGCACGATGCCTATTTTGCGTGTGTTGAGCGCTGCGTCTGCCAAGCGTCTGGTCCCGTATTGCCTTGGATCGATGCGTTCCTTGACCCCTCGCGGCGAGAGGCGCAAGCGCTGCGATCACTGTCATCACCATACTGCGTTTGGCAAGGGATGACGTTTCGCGCTAAGAGCGCTGCCGATGCTTGTGAAAAGACCCCAATTCGTGTGAACAGACCAACCTGATGACTTCGCCGCCCCTCCTGTCCGCTGCCGCGCCCGCCTTGGGGACCGTCTCCCCGCGCGCGACCCGTGCGGATTTCCAGAGCCGTGATGACAAGGACATGCTGCGCGCTGCGCGCGATCTGACAAAGGGGTTGGGGGAAGCAAGGCCCGCGATCTACTGGCCCGACATGCTGCTGTCAGCCGGGATCGGCTATGCCGGGATCGCCGCCACCGTCCTCTCGCCGGAGCTGGCGGTAAAGCTGGCCGCCGGTGTGGTCGCTGCGCTGGCTTTGTATCGCGCGCTGATGTTCATTCACGAACTAACTCACATTCACCGCGACGCTCTGCCCGGTTTCCGCACCGCGTGGAACGTGGTGGTCGGTATTCCGCTGTTGACGCCCTCCTTCATGTATGAAGGCGTGCACACCATCCACCACAAGCGCACGCAATACGGGACTGCCGAAGACCCGGAATATCTCCCGCTCGCCTTGATGAAGCCGTGGAGCTTGCCGCTGTTCGTGGCGATCGCGCTGCTCGCGCCGGTCGCGCTGATCGTGCGGGCTGCGGTGCTGGTGCCGCTTGGAGTGGTGTTCCCGGGCTTGCGCAAGTTTGTGTGGGAGCGGCTTTCCGCGCTCTCGATCAATCCCGACTTCCGCCGCCGCGCGCCCGAAGGCGATTTCGTCGGCCGGGTGCGCTGGCAGGAGGCGGGCGTGTTTGTGTGGTCATGGGTGCTGATCGGCAGCGTGGCAGTGATCGGCTGGCAGCCGCTGGCCACCGCGCTAATGATCCTTTCGCTGTCGGCCCTGCTCAACCAGCTGCGCACATTGGTGGCGCATTTGTGGGAGAATGAGGGCGAACCGATGACTGTGACGGCGCAGTTCCTCGATTCGGTCAATGTCCCGCCGCCGGGACTTGCCGCCGAGATCTGGGCGCCGGTCGGCCTGCGTTATCATGCGCTGCATCACCTGATGCCTTCCATGCCCTATCACGACCTGCCCGAAGCGCATCGGCGGCTGGCGCGCGAGCTGGGCGCGGGTTCGACCTATGAAGGCGCCAATCATCCGGGCATGCTGGTGCTGGTGGCGCGGATCGCCAGGAGCACGATGGGGAAGCGGGGCTGAAGCCCGTTCTTAGTCCAGAAAGCAGATCATGGCGCAGCGGCGTTCGGCGGGCAGGCCGTCGTCAACCTCGTTTGCCAGTTCGCCCGCGAGGCGCGGGTGGGAACCAAGCGCGGTGACTTCTTCAAAGCCGAGCCGCGCATAGAACGGCGCGTTCCACGCCAGATCGCGAAAGGTGGTGAGGGTAAGCGCTCGGAACCCGGTGTTGCGCGCATCGATCTGGCCTGCCCGCACCAACCCTGCGCCAATCCCGCGCCGTTGATAGGCCGGGGTAACATCCATTTCCCAGATGTGTAATTCACGGCTGAAGGGTTCGGCCGCGAGGAACCCTGCCATCACTTCGTCGCAATGCGCCACCAGGCAATGCCCGCGCCGGATCAGGCGTAGATAGTCAGCTTCGCTGCGGGTGCGCGCCGGATCGATCGCAGGCTCTTTGGCAAAGGCTGCTGCTGCCGCCGCCCGCTCGATTCCCGGCATGGCGGCAGCATCTCCGGGACGGGCAAGCCGAAGGTGCCATTCAGCGCTCATTCTTCAGTCCGGATGAGCACGGTCTCGCCCACCAGTGCAAACAGCACAAACGGTGCCCATGCGGCAAGCAGCGGCGGGTAGCCGCCGAAATTGCCCATCGCCAGCGCGGCATTATCGACCACGAAATAGGCAAAGCCCAGCGCCATGCCGATGATCGCGCGCACGAACAACTGGCCCGAACGCGCCAGGCCAAAGGCGGCGATCGAGCCGAGCAAGGGCATCAGCATCGCCGATAGCGGGCCGGAAATGCGGTGCCACCACTTGGCCCGCAACTCGCCGGTGCCGCGCCCGGCCGCCTCGAAGGCGTTGATCGTGCTGCGCAGTTCGATAAAGCCCAGCGCATCGGCATCAACCGCCTGCAAGTCGATCCGCTCAGGGGTGAGCGCCTCGCCGACCACAAGTGTATCGAGCGGAGTAAGCGTGGCGCTGGCGACATCGAAGCGCATCGGGCTTTCCAGCCGCCAGCCGGGCGCGGCATAGACCGCGCGGGGGCTGCGCACTTGTTCGCGGATGATCCCGCCGGGGCCGCGCGCATACCACGTAACGCCGGTCATGGCGATGGTGCCGCCGCTCCCTGTCAGGCTCGCAGCGGCCAGGATATTGGTGCCATCGGTCAGATAGACATTGGCGCGCGCCGCCCCTGCTGCCGGATGGGCGTCAGGCACCGGCACAAAACCGCCGCCTTCCCACACGTTGAGCGCGGCATTGGCGCGGGTGACAACGCGTTCGTTGAAAGCAAAGCTGGCGATCGCCACAACGCCCGCTGTCAGCAACAGAGGCGCCAGCACCTGATGGGCCGAAAGTCCGGCGGCTTTCATCGCCACCACTTCGCTGTTCTGGTTCAATGTCACCTGCGTGATCAGCGTCGCCAGCAGCACCGAATAGGGCAAAAACCGCGAAACCAGCTGCGGCAGGCGCAGGCCTGCATAGCGCGCGATCTCGGCCTGCCCATTGCCCGCCACTTCAAGGATCTTGCCGCTTGTGGCGAGCAGATCGAGCGCCAGCAGCACCAGCACCAGCAGAAACAGCACGGCCGCGATGCGGGCGGCAAACATTTTTGCCAGATACAGCGTCAGCGTGCGCGAGGGGAAGAAATCGAACTGCATGGCGCGCGCCTGCCGCTATTCCGCGGCCTGAGGGCTGAACGTATCGGCGCCGTCACCCACCACCGGGCCATTATGCCGCTTGCGCCGCGCAAACAGCCTGCCGAGGTTCTTGGCAAGCTTGGCCGAAGCGGTCTCGAGCGCGCCGATGGGCTGGCCGCCCGGCACGTGCGCCACTCGCGTGTACATCCAGATAATGAGCGCGGCAAAGAGCACGAACGGGCCCCACAGCGCGATGATCGGATCCACCCGGCCAAGGCTTGCCACATCCTCGCCATACTGGTTCACCTTGTGATAGGCGACCACCATCACGATCGACACGAACACCCCCAGTGCGCTGGTCGAACGCTTGGGCGGGATCGCCAGCGCCACCGCAAGCAGCGGCATGAGCAGCATCATCACGATCTCGACCATGCGATAATGGAACGTCGCCTGCCCGGCCTCGCGCTGGGCAGGGGCGGTGCGATTATTCCAGCTGATCTGGAGCAATTCGGGCAGGATATATTCGCGCGTTGAGGTGCCGCGCGCACGAAAGTCCGCGATTGCGGGCAGATCGATCGGCAGATCATGGCGGCTGAAGCTGAGCACGCGCGGGGCGGCACCGGCTTTCTGGAGGCTGGTCCCTTCAACGCCAGTGTCCTGGATGATCGTGCCTTCGGTGAGGCGCAGGATGATCGTGTCGGGGCTGTCGCTGGTGGCAAGAAAGCGCCCCTCGCGCGCACTGATCGAGAGCACCTGGCCTTTTGTGTTCGCAACGCGCGCGAAGATGCCGACGAGGCGGCGGCCCTCATCCTCGCTTTCATCAATGCGCAAGGCCAGCCGATCCGCCAGCTTGTTGAATTCGCCAACCTTGATCGAGGCACCCAGCGCTCCCGAGCGCAGTTCATATTCGAGCTGTTCGTAATAATAGCGGCTGACCGGCTGGATGTAGAAAACGAGCCCCACATTGATCGCCACCAGCACCAGCGTAATCGCATAGGGCACCCGCAGCAGCCGTCCATAGGACAGGCCAACCGCGCGCATCACGTCAAGCTCGCTGGTGGTGGCGAGCTTGCGGAATGCGAGCAGGATACCAAGCAGCAGGCCCAGCGGGATCGCAAGGCTGGCATATTCCGGCACCAGCGCGCCCAGCATCCGGAACACGACCCCGATCGGCCCGCCTTCCACCGCCACGAAATCGAACAGCCGCAGCATCTTGTCGAGCATGAACAGCGATGCGGCCAGCGCGAACACTCCCACCATCGGCACGATCACGAGCCGCAGAATATAACGATCAATGGCGGGCAGGAAATTGAACACAGGCTGGTCTTGCGGCCTTGTCGGCTTGTGGTTGGCAGTATCGCGGCGCTACGGAGGCATCCTCTTGTCGGGCTTGGCCATAGCGCCATTTTTCGCAGCGGTCATGCCCCTGCTTGCATTGGTCTGGGAAGAAGGGCGGTGCGCACCGGCTGGCGCGCTGCATCACCTGCGTTGCGCGATCAGGCCTTTTCGAGCGTGCATTGCAGTGGATGCTGGTTCTGGCGGGCGAAATCCATGACCTGATGCACCTTGGTTTCGGCCACTTCATAAGTGAAGATTCCGCACACGCCGACGCCGCGCTGGTGGACATGCAGCATCACCCGCGTCGCCTGTTCAAGGTCCATCCCGAAAAAGCGTTTGAGAACCATCACCACGAATTCCATCGGGGTGTAATCATCATTGAGCATCAGAACTTTGTACTGGCTCGGCTTCTTCGGCTTGGTGCGGGTTTTGGTGGCGACGCCGACCTGACCAGCGCCATCATTGCCCGCGTCCTTGTCCTCATCGCTGGCGCGCGGGATTGCCAGCGGTATCACTGGCGTAGCAGCGCATTCCACAAGGGCAGGGGAGACGGATTTGGGCATGAGCCTTCATTATGGGATTCGCATCGCCGAGTGCAAGAGACTTCGGGGCACAAAAGGGACGGCATCCAGCGGACGGCGCAAAAAAGGGCCGGATGAACCGTTTGTGGTCCATCCGGCCCTGCGCTTTTCAGCGCGCTTTCATAAGCCGGGTTGGGAGAGAGAGGAGAGGCCCGGCTCAGAAATCTTGTGGCAAGGTGCCTCAGGCAGCCTTGGTCAGCTTTTCGGTCGCGACGCTAACGCGGTTCGAAATCGGAGCGAATGCTTCGTTGTAGAGCTTCACCCAGGCTTCGGTGCGCTTCGAGCCGAACGAGACGATCGCATCGAAATTGCGGCGTGCGAGTTCGCCCTGCATCTGCATCAGTTCGGTCGGCGACTTGATTTCCATGATCTTCTTGGCGTCGGCAGTGACAGTCTCGATCACGGTCTTGCCGGTTTCGACATTGTCCTTCACCAGTTCCTGCGCGCCGGCGAAGAAGATCTTGCCGCTTTCAACCACGGCATCGACATTGGCCTTGTTGAATTCGGCGACTTCGGCGGCGACTTCGGCGGTCTTGGCATAGGCGCCCTTGACGCGGGTCTGGAGGTCAGCGGCCACAGTCTTGGCGGTGGCGGTGAAATCGGTGGTCTTGGCGGTGGCCATGATGGTGTCCTTAAGTTTGGTGATGGTGGCAACGGGAGCGGCCAGCGCAGCTGCCGCAGTGGTGGTAACAGGTGCGGCCTTCTTGGCTGCAACCGGCTTCTTGGCAGTGGCGGTCTTTTTGGTGGCCACTTTCTTCACGGCCACCTTCTTGGCAGCGACCGGCTTCTTGACGGGCGCGGTCTTCTTGGCGGCAGGCTTGGGCGCAGCGACCGGCTTTACCACCGGGGCCTTGCCAGTGGCCTTGGGCGCTTCGACCACCTTTGCGGCGGCTTCGGCATAGGCCTTCTCAGCGGCGGCATCGATCTTGGCGATCGGTGCGGCAGGCTTTGCATTTTCGGCTTTGATCAGTTCGTCAGCCATCGTGTCCTCGCGTCCTTACGTGACCCCATGTTGCACTGCACAATTTAGCGAGCGCATAACCGAAGTCAAGGCTTTTTTGTGCAGCGCACAAAAAATGAAGAACAGGGTCATTTGAACACCGCGCAGCGCTTGCACGGGCGCTGCCGCCTTTCCGGCAAAGGGCGGGTGCGGGCTCGCTGCCCTAGCGGGTCTTTACATAGCGCCCCGGAGCATCCTCGATCACCTGATCGCCTTTGCCGCCGGGCACCCGCTTGGCCTTAGCGGGCACGCGCGCATCGCTTTGGCGTTCGAGCCATTGGAGCCAGTGCGGCCACCAGCTGCCGGGATGCTCCACCGCGCTCTCTATAAACACGCTCAAGGATGGCGCGGCGCTATCGCCCACCCAGTATTGATACTTGTTCGCCGCAGGCGGATTGACGACCCCAGCGATATGTCCCGAGCCCGCGAGCAGAAACTCGGTCGGCCCGGAAAAGTGCTGGGTTGCCCGCCACACGCTTTCAGCGGGCGCGATGTGATCCTCCCGGCCCGCCTGGATAAAGGCCGGCGTTTCTATCCGCGTCAGATCGATCGGCGTGCCATCTGCTTGCATGGCGTCGGGCACCACCAGCTTGTTGTCGCGATAAAGGTCACGCAGGTAATCATTGTGCCATCTGGCGGGCAGATTGGTGACATCCCCGTTCCAGTGGAGGAGATCGAATGCCGGATAATCCTCGCCCAGAAGGTAATTGTTGACGACATAATTCCAGATCAGATCGCGGCCCCTCAGCGCGTTGAACGTCGCGGCAAGATAGCGCCCATCAAGATAGCCTTGGGGGGAAAGCCTCCCGATCATTTCCAATTGCCCATCATCGATGAAGTGCTTCAAGTCCCCGCTCTTCTCGAAATCGACCTGCGCGGTGAAGAAGGTGGCGCTCGTAACCTTGTCGGCCTCGCCCCGGCGCGCGAGGATTGCCAAGGTTGCCGCCAGCGTCGTGCCGGCCACGCAATAGCCGATGGTGTGAACGGCCGGGACATCGAGCCGCGCACGCACAAGGTCGATCGCCTCGATCTGAGCGCGGATGTAATCATCCCACATGATGTCGGCCATGGTCTCGTCGGCTGATTTCCAGCTGACCACGAACACGCTGATGCCCTGATCCACCGCCCATTTGATAAAGCTTTTCTTGGGCGTCAGATCGAGGATGTAGAAGCGGTTGATCCACGGTGGGAAGATCACCAGCGGCACGGCATAAACGTCATCGGTCGAAGGGGTGTATTGGACCAGCTGATACAGCGGGGTTTCGTGCACGACCTTGCCCGGCGTTGCGGCAAGGTTCTCGCCGAGGCGGAACGCGTTCGGATCGGTGTGGGTCAATTGTCCGCGCTTGAGATCATTGATGAGGTGCTGCATCCCTTTCACAAGGTTGGTGCCGCGGGTTTCCATGGTGCGCTTTATCACCACCGGATTGGTGAGCAGAAAATTGTCCGGGCTCATCGCCTCGGCAAGCGCGCCGACCGCAAATTCGAGCTGCTGGCGCTTATCCGGGTCAAGGTCCTTCATCCCCGCAACACTGGTGCGGAAATAGTCGGCGAGCATCAGATAGGTCTGGTGCATCAACAGGAATGCCGGATTCTCGCGCCAGGCGGGATCGGCAAAGCGCCGATCATTGCGGGGCAGCCCTGCGGGTTCGACCGGATCAAGCGCCCCCCCTTGCGGGCGCGGGATGAAGCGCTCGGCCATGCCCTGCCACAGCTGGAGCGAATCCTCGATGAACTTGGCCGGAGCCTTGAAGAGATCGGTCGGCATCTGCGCCAGCATCGATTGCGAGACCACCAACCACTGCGCCGGATCAAGTAGGCCCGCGCCCGCACTCGTGCCTGCTTGCGCCTTCTCGGCACTTTGTTCCGCCTGCCAGGTCAGGAAATCGAGCCACAATTGCTGCAATTGCGCAGCCGTGCCCGCCCATTCGGCCATTCCGCCTGCAAGTGCAGCGGGATCGAGGCCTTCGGGAAAGCCCGGTTTCAGCCCTGCACCCCCTGCACCCCCTGCTGCCTCTGCCTCCAAGCCCATCATGCCGCGCAAGGCCTCGGTCTGTGCCGTCATGAACTGCCCCAACGCTGCGGTGAGGATTTCGTCGCTGTCTTGTGCCTTGGCCATCGCCTGATCAATCCCGTCTGTGATCCTGCGGCCCATCGATCAGGCCTCAGGAGAATCCCTGCGAGCACGCCTTCTAGCGAAAACGCCTTCCCACTTCGACCGATATTGGCCTAGGGTTGACTTGCGCGCAGCAAAACGGGCTGCGCTCATACCGGCCAGACCAGGAAAGCCCATGAACGATCAGTTTTACCGCATGAAGCGTATGCCGCCCTATGTCATCGCCGAAGTCAACGCGATGCGGCATCAGGCACGCCTTGCGGGGCAGGACATCATCGATCTTGGCATGGGCAATCCCGATCAGCCCCCGCCTAGCCACGTCATCGACAAGCTGTGCGAAGTTGCGGCCAAGCCCGATGCGCATGGCTATTCCCAGTCCAAGGGTATCCCCGGCCTGCGCCGCGCCCAGGCCAATTACTATGCCCGCCGCTTCGGGGTCGAACTCAATCCCGAAACCGAAGTGGTCGTTACCATGGGTTCGAAGGAAGGGCTCTCCAGCCTTGCCACCGCGATCATTGCGCCGGGCGATGTGGTGCTTGCGCCCAACCCGTCCTATCCGATCCACACCTTCGGCTTCATCATCGCAGGGGCGACCATCCGCTCGGTGCCGACGACGCCCGATGACCATTACTGGGAATCGCTGGATCGCGCGGTCAATTTCACCGTGCCGCGCCCCAGCGTGCTGGTGGTAAGCTATCCTTCCAATCCCACCGCCGAGACAGTCGATCTTGCCTTTTACGAACGCCTCGTCGCATGGGCCAAGGAGAATCAGGTCTGGGTGGTGAGCGATCTGGCCTATTCCGAGCTGTATTTCGATGGCAATCCGACGCCGTCGATCATGCAGGTGCCGGGCGCGAAAGATGTCGCGATCGAGTTCACCAGCATGTCCAAGACCTATTCGATGGCAGGCTGGCGCATGGGTTTTGCAGTCGGCAACACGCAGCTAATTGCGGCGCTGACGCGGGTGAAATCCTATCTCGATTACGGTGCTTTCACGCCCATTCAGGCGGCGGCCTGCGCTGCGTTGAACGGCCCGCAGGATATCGTGGAGACGAACCGCGAGCTTTATCGCAAGCGCCGCGATGTAATGATCGAAGCCTTCGGGCGGGCGGGTTGGGAGATCCCGTCGCCCGCCGCTTCGATGTTTGCCTGGGCCCCGCTGCCGCCTGCGCTCAAGGCGATGGGCAGTCTCGAATTTTCCAAGCAATTGCTGACGCAGGCTCAGGTCGCGGTTGCGCCGGGGGTCGGCTATGGCGAAAATGGCGAGGGCTATGTCCGCATCGCCATGGTCGAGAACGAGCAACGCCTGAGGCAGGCGGCCCGCAATATCCGCCGCTATCTCGCATCAGTCGGAGTGAATTCGAGCGCCGCGTGACGTGGCGCCTATTTTTCGACATGATTGCTAGCGAAGAGATAGGCCTCAATGTCCGATAAGGGCGTTGCAAAGCAAACAGGGGCTAACTGGTAACTGGAGATGGCTATGCAGCCGGATGCCATACGGCCGCCGACCGATCGGCAGCGCGCTGTTATGGAACGAATCGATAATCGCATCCCCATCAAGGTGATTGCGAACGAGCTTGGTGTGTCCGAAACGCGGATCAACCAGCACATCCGCGCGCTCAAGGATATTTATGGGGCTGCCAGCCTGTCCGAACTGGTCGCCAATTACCGCATTTCGCAAGGCCGCAGCAGCGATGATCAGCCTGGCCCCGGAGCCGCGCAAGGCGCACGAGAGGCGGGAGCGGCCGACAGCCCCTTCAGTGAACCTTTATACAACAAAAAGCAGATACCCGAGACCGCTGCCAGCCTCGATGAGTGGAGCCGGGACGACGCCGGAAAGCTCATTGTTGGCGATGTCATGCCGCTGCCGCCCAACGCACAGTGGCTGATGCCAGGCGAACCGCGGGTCGTCCCCGGGCTGCTCGAAGGTGAGCATGCCGTTCCCTTGCGCTTGCTGGCGATGGTGCTCATCGCAGCGGGCATTCTGGCAGCGGTGATCCTTACGGTGACCGCAGCCGTCGCGCTGAGCGAGGCAATGGACGGCAAGGCTGACGTGCCCGTGGAACAATGGGACGGTTCTGCCTGAGCGACAGGACCGCGGGAACGCAACCATGCAGACAACTTCTCTTGCTGCCAATACCATCACCGCTGAGGCCCACCGCCTGCGCAAGCTGATCCGCGAGGCCGAAGCGGTCGCTGATGAAACCATGATCGCCTTTGCGCGTCTGAAGCAGGCGATGATTACGGCCCGTCAGAACCCTGCCGTCGAAGTGCACACCGGCCAGCGCGCGCTGATGCGCCTGTCGCAGGCCGAAGCCCAGGCACTTGCCATGTCCACCAGCCTGCTGCGTGTGCATGACGAATTGAGCAAGCTTGCCGAAATCCATGCCGGGCCCGATGCGCCTGTCCCCACAGTCATCCCCAAGGCCGCGATCGAAGATCCCGCCGCCCCCGCTGCGATCCGCGATGCCAGCGAGGCAATGGCCTGATCCTTGCACCATGCTGCTTGATTTCCTCAATGCCCATCGGGCTGATCTGCAATACATCGCCGGCATCCTTCTGGGGCTGGCGATGTGGCGCTGGGGGGCAGGGCCGGAACGCGGGATGGCGATCCTGTTCAGCGGGGTCATGATGGTGCCCGCGATTGCTGTCCGGCTGTTTTCCGACAGCAATCTCATCTTTGGCAATTTTGCGCTGCTTTATGTCACGATCGATGTGATCGCGCTTAGCGGCTTCGTGCTGGTGGGGCTTAATGCCAATCGCAATTATCCGCTATGGGTGGCGGGCTTCCAGATCGTTGCTGTTGGCTCGCATCTCGTCAAGGGGATCGTCGATGCGGTCTCGCCGCTTGCTTACATGGTGATGGCGGTGGGTCCGTCCTATTGCCAGTTGGCGCTGCTACTGGCTGGATTGCTGCGCCACCGCGTGCGGCTCCGGCGGTTCGGGGCCTATCGGGACTGGCGCGACGGCCATGGCCTCCCGCGGCTGGCGGCCGCGCTTAGCATAAGGGCATAGCAGGCGATGCTGGCTGAATGCCCTGCAACCGCTGTGGCCGGTCCACCGGGACTTGCGCTCCCGGCAACATGCGAGGTCCATGTCGAACGCCTCGTCGGGTATCTGCGCCGCGCACTGATCAAGGGCGAGGAGCAGTGCGAGCGCGGCCATGTGCTGTTTACCGATGGCGCGCGGCGCTATCTCGGGGACATAGCGCTGGGCGCAGGCAGTGCAGCCAGTCTGGTGCTCAGCCCGCGCGAGATCCTCAAGGCCGGGTTTGCGCTGGGCGCGCGCGGCATGATCCTTGCGCATAATCACCCTTCGGGCGAATGTCGCCCGAGCCGAGCCGATTGCGAAGCGACCGAGCGGCTTCGCTGGCTTGGCGGGATGGTTGATCTCACCCTGCTCGATCACCTTATCATAACGCCGCGCAAGGTCTATTCGATGCGGGCAGGAGGCCCGTTGTGACCAAGCCCAGCGTCTGCGCGCTGTTTGCCGGCGGCGAAGCTTGGCTGCCCCGGTTTCGTCATCTGGGCGACCTGACGCTCGATCTGTTCCACCATGACGGCCGGGTGGAGGATTGCTGGCTGGCGCTTGATCCGGCCGAGTTCGAATTGCTGTGGCGGCTCGCCAAGGAACCGGGACGCTGCTTGCCTGAGTATGCACTGGCCGGTTGGGCGCGTGCGCAGGACGATGTGGAGCTTGCCCTGCGCCGCCTTTGCGCGAAGCTCGCGGCGCACCACCTTGGCAATGTGCTCGCGCGTCACGGCGAGGGCTGCCTGTGCTTTGCACCGCCTGGCGACCTGCCCTTGGCAACCTGATTGCATCTGGACTTGCGCCCGGCCTTGCGCCAGTCTTGCGCTTCGTTAAGCCACTCACACATGCCGGGGATTGCCATGCCGCTTGCTGCCACCATGTCCATCAACCAACGGGTCGCGATCGACATGGACGAAAACGGCGTTGCTCAGGTCCGTCTGATCCGTGCCGACAAGATGAACGCGCTCGATCCGGAAATGTTTGACCGCATCATCGAGGCAGGCAGCGTGCTCCAGCGCATGAAAGGGCTGCGCGCGGTGGTGCTTTCGGGTGAGGGCAAGGCATTTTGCGCCGGGCTCGATCTGTCCAACTTCACGCGCACGCCCGCGCCTGACGAACCGGGCCTGACCGAGCGCACTTATGGCAATGCCAACCGCCCGCAGCAGGTGGCGATGCAGTGGCGCAAGCTGCCCGTGCCGGTGATCGCCGCAATCCACGGTGTGTGCTTTGGCGGCGGCTTGCAGATTGCAAGCGGTGCCGACATCCGCATCATCCACCCGGATACCCGCATGGCGATCATGGAAATGAAATGGGGTCTTGTTCCCGATATGGGCGGCTATGTCCTGTGGCGCGGCCTCATCCGCGATGATGTGCTGCGTGAACTCATCTATACCAACCGCGAATTTTCCGGTGCCGAGGCCGAGCGGCTTGGCCTTGCAACCTATGTCGATGACAATCCGCACGAACGCGCCACCGCCATTGCGCGGCTGATTGCCGACAAGAACCCCCATGCGATCCGCGCTGCCAAGCGGTTGCAGGCCGGGATGTGGGAGCGCGAGACTGATGCGATCCTGCTGGAAGAAAGCCTTGAACAGCATGCCATCATGCGCAGCCCCAATCAGGTTGAGGCGGTGATGGCCGAGATGCAGAAGCGCCGGCCCAAATTCGAGGACGTCTGAGCGTCGGGGCGCGAGCTTAACCGAACACTGCGACGCATTGGATCCCGTCGAGCACCTGGCGCCCTTCGATATCCCACATCCGCAGCCGTTCCGACGAATAGCCGTCGGCGGCAAACTGGCTCGCATTCTCGGCCAGATACCAGCCATCTCGTGACTGCGATTCGGGCTCAAGCACGTTGAACGACCAGTTGATCGAACTGATCGGCCCCATGCGCTGCATGATCCGCATCGCGCCCGGCGGCATGACATCGCCCATCAGCACCAGCTTGGCGACGGGATCGAGATCGTGATCTTCGGTCAGGCGCGCCCAACGCCGGATCGTCGCGCCGTGATCGGCGTCCTTGGCCTGGCCATAACGGATGTCGAAATTGTGGGCTATGAAGGCGGGGGCGGCGGCTTGCATGGCGGGCGGGCTTGCATCGGGTGGGCCCGGCCAGTCCTTGGGCGGATCGGCGGGCCGCACCGCATTGGCCTCGCGGCCTTCGGCAAACAGCCAGAATGCGGTGAGCGCAGGCCGGCCTTCCGACAGGATCTCGCTGCGCACCTGTGTGACATTGCGGCCCTGCCGCACGATTTCGGCGGTCAGCGCGATCTCCTCGCCGACCGGCGCGACAAAGCCGATCTGCGCTGAACGCAGCGGCGGCAGGTCGGTGAAGGCGCGCGTCGCCATGGTGTAGGCGACAAGGGCGGATGCCCCGCCATACAGCGTGCGCCCCTGCATCCAGTCCTGGGCATGGGTAAGGCGAGCTGGGCCGGGCAGGCCGGTGATGGGTTCGAGCAGGCTGGCGATCGTCATGCTTGCCAGCCTTGCCGTGCAATCGGCTGGCGGTCCAGTGTGACGTTACGGAACTTGGCCAGCGCCGCGCGCAGCGGTGAAACAGCGATTGCCTTTGGTCTGCGGAATCGCTACGGCGCGCGCTCTGTCGGGAATGGTGCTTGCACTATTCCCGATGGCTCGGCCCGATGGCGGAGTGGTGACGCAGCGGACTGCAAATCCGTATACGCCGGTTCGATTCCGGCTCGGGCCTCCACCTTTGCATTGCGCCTGCGGCCCACCCGCATTAGGGCCGCGAGCAGGGATGCCGCTTTAGCTCAGTCGGTAGAGCACATCATTCGTAATGATGGGGTCACGTGTTCGAGTCACGTAAGCGGCACCAGCCTCCCTTCCCAAAACGTCCCAAAACGTTGATTTTCTGCGGGTTTCGAGCCATAGTGGCCGAAGCCGTTGTCTCGCTTTGTTCCATAAAATGCCCCCAAGTTTCACGAATCTGGGGGCAACGGTGGGGGCAAAGCGACCAGAAAAAAGGCGTTGCCCCCAATGTCCCTGAAAGCCGCACAAATTCCGGCGTTTAAGCCAACCGATACCCCCTATCGCAAGTTTGACGGCAGAGGCCTCTACCTTGAGGTCCGTCCGAACGGTTCGAAGCTCTGGTATTTCAAATATCGTCTCCTCGGTTCTGAAAAGCGCCTCTCATTCGGTACCTTTCCCGAGGTGAGTCTCGCGCAAGCACGGCAGCGGTGTGACGATGCCCGCCGCTTGATCGACGCGGGCGAAGACCCGCTGCACAAACGCAAGATGGAAAAGATCAGGGCGCGGATTTCTGCCGACAACAGTTTTCAGTCGGTTGCCGAGGATTTCATCGACGTAAGGTTTGTCGCCAGCGGAAAGGCCGAGGCGACAATCGAGAAGGCGCGCTGGTTTCTTTCTCACCTGACCCCTGCGATTGGCCCCCGTCCGATTGACGCGGTTGAGCCTGCCGAACTTCTTGCTGTTCTCAAGAAGATCGAGCGCGCCGGGAAACGCGAGACGGCAATCAGAACGCGCGCATTTGCCAGTCGGGTTTTTCGGCACGGCGTAGCGATGGCCTTGTGCAAGCATGATCCTGCTGCGCTGCTTGGAGGTGCCTTGGCGACACCCAAGGTGACACACCATGCGGCGGTTCTCGAACCAAAGAAGCTCGGAGAGGTTCTCTGCACGATTGATGACTATGGCGGGGGAGTGATCGTCAAGATCGCCATGCAGATCCTGCCCCACGTATTCCTTCGGCCAGGTGAACTGCGCTTCGGCAAATGGCCTGAGGTCGATTTTGACGAAGCCATTTGGCGGATACCCGAAGAACGCACCAAGCTTAGGCGGCCCCACAGCGTTCCGCTATCGCGACAGTCACTTTCGCTTCTCAGGCAGCTGCGCGAAAACACCGGCTGGATGGAATTCATGTTCCCCGGTGAGCGGTCGCACCGCAAGCCCATGTGTGAGAATGCCATGAATCTTGCCTATCGTCGGATGGGCCTTGGTAAGGATGTGGTCACTGCCCACGGCTTCAGGGCAACTGCCAGCACTTTGCTCAATGAGAGCGGGAAGTGGCACCCGGATGCGATTGAGCGAGCGCTTGCGCATGGCCACAGCAATGCCGTCAGAGGGGCCTATGCGCGCGGACAGCATTGGGACGAGCGCGTTGCTATGGCGCAATGGTGGAGCGATTATCTGGATCAGCTGCGGACCGGAGCCGACGTGATCCCCATCCGAAGGTCGACAAACTGCTAACGCAGTAGCAGGCTTAACCCGCCTTGCCGCTCTCCCGTCGGCTGTCGACCCAGACCCGGTCGCTAGGATCAGTAGCGTTGAACGTCAGTCCTAGCCGAAAGCGGCCAATCGCGTTGGGCGAAGCGAGCCATCGGCAATGCGCCCCATTATCGGTCCTCCGATCCCAGCCGCCCCGCACCCAAGTGGTCATTCATTGATGTCGTGGCTTATTACGCGTATGTCATTGTCGATTGCGAACTGGACGAGCGTAAACTCTGTTCTCAGATGGCAGGGGCTCCCGACCGGTGGGTTGTTGGAGCCGGTCCGCGATCTGATCAACTTTGCGTTTCGCGACTACATCGCCGAGGCGGCGAGCATGGGGGTTCAGCCATGAAGCCGTTCCGATGGAAGAATTGCTTCGCCGACGTGCAGGCCAGCAAGCACGACATGACCATTGAAGCCTATTTTCAGGACGTGATTGTGCCGGCGCTCGCCACGCTTGAAGCCAAGATCGACGAGCTGGAGAACAGTGACTGGCCCGGTGCGGTCTTCGCAAAGGCCGACATGGAGGAGGTTCGTCTCGAAACGATGCGCGCCTTTGGCCTGTCCATCCAGTCGATCTGGGAGCGTCAGCTACGCAGTTATCTCCTGGGCTGCGCGAAGGATCTTAGACCGGGCGAGCCCTTCGCCACCAAGATCGAGAAGGCGAACTGGAAAGAGCTACAGAAGCTGTTTCGCGGCCTGCGAGGCATTGGCCTCGATGCGTTTCCGAGTTTCGAGGTGCTTGATTCGCTTCAACATCTCGGCAACGCCTGTCGACACGGCGATGGCGATTCCGCAGCCGAGCTGGCGCGGCGTTACCCGGACTTCTGGCCTATTATCCCACCGATGCCGCCGGGCTTCGGAGCATCGCTGCCAAGCCCGCCCCGCGTGGCGCAGATGCGGATTCCGCTGCATTGCCTCCACGAGTTCGTCGCCGCGATCGCGAGATTCTGGCGCGATGCCGAATATATCTAAAATGAGAGCATTGAGCGGAAAGACCCTGGGCTCGAGGCTCGCCTCGTGCGCGAACGGGCCGAGCGCGATTGGCTTCCGCCGGCACCGGCGGACAGCAACTGATGGGGGCCAGCCCAGCCTTGATCAGCGCGGTCGAAGCGCTGTGGCGTGTACCGCGCCCCGGACCGATTAACCTCCTGGCCGCTTCCGCCTTCACCGCGGTGAGTGACGTTTGCCGCGCCGACTATGGCGGCGACAAGCCGGTCTTTGCGCTGAGCACGGCCATCCGCTCGCTCGGCGTTCCCTGTTGGCTACCCGCCGGCCATGCCAGCCTGTCGGTCGATCCGCGGAGCGCCGCCAATGCGATCGACCATGCTTTCACGCGACGGGCGATTACACGGCGACATTTGTGCCCGCTCGATCTCGCCGACGATCTTCCGCCGCTTGCCTTCGGTCAGGCCCGGCTTGCCCGATTCAGCGCGGACGAGTTGTCGCAGATGTTCGACGCGGAACGCCTGGCACGCAATTTTCCGACCCAGCCGATTGACGCAAAACGCCTCGCGCAATTCCAATGGCTGGTGATCGAAGAGAGCCTCGCGGTGAACGATGGAGCTGAAGCCCGGGCGGCACCCTTCATGTACATGGCGATGAACCGCGACTTCGGCGAAATCGACCCGCATCTTGGCCGCTTTCCACCGCCGGTGGAGGCGGCGCTATTCTTCCTACTGCTTGCCCCATGGGAGCAATGGTCGACGATGCAGGAGGTCGATTGGCGCGGCTTTCGCGTCCCTTGGATCTACACGCTCAACGATGACCTGTTCGTCCGGCCGTCGCCGCCGCCCAATCCCGACAGCCTCACGCTCGAGCCGTGGATAGTAGAGGATCATTGGGGCGAAGAGGTCGAACTCGAGCGACTGACGGCGCTGCCATTGGATGACGAAGCCAAGGCGGGGTTCGCGTTGTTCACCGATGCCGCGTGGCGGGAGCTTGAGGCGGCCCGATCGACGAACTTGTTCGAAACGCCGATCGCCCATTTTCTGGTTCGCGCCTTTTTGGCCGACGGCATGGATGAAGTGATGGCCCATATGACCGCAATCGAAGCGGCGATGGGGCTAGAGATGGATCACAAGAAATCGATGCGGCCGAAGCCCGATAAGCATAAAGGCCGCTCGGCTACTGACCGCGTTGCCGCCCGGATTGCCGCGCTCCTGAACGATCCAAACGCCGTTCGCGACTATCGCCACCTGTTCGAGCTGCGCAGCACCTTCGTCCATGGGCGCGCAGGCATTCAGAAGGTGTCTACGGCCGATCGGGTGTTGGCGCGCGGCCTCGCACGCGGTGTCGCGCGCGGACTGGTCGGGGCCGCCGCGTCACCTGTGCGTTCCCGCGAAGAAGCCTTGGCCGACCTGCTCAATCGAGGCGTGCAGTATCTTTGAGGCGGCGGCGATTTCGTCGAACTGACGTGCGAAAGGACCTCTAAATTGCGAGGCTCTTCGATCATATTGAGGACATGAACACGCTCGAACCCCTCGAAACCTTCGTGCTCGATGAAGCTGCCATCGCGAGCTTCGTGAAGCTGCAGCGGACCTTCAACGGCTGGAAGCAGGATATGCTCGCCGCCGAGGCCGGCGTGTCGCTGGCGACGGTGTCGCGGATCGAGCGTGGTCTGAAGGTGCGGCCGGCGCAGCTGCGCAAGCTCGCGCGCGCCTTGGGCAAGCCCGAGGACGAGTTTCTGCGCGTGCGTGTCCGCCCCACTCCTGAGGAGGCCGCCGCCAACTTCGTCGAAATGTTCGCCTGGACCGAGGGCCGCGTGCCCGTCGCGGTCGCGCCGTTAAGGACCGAGCATCAGCTGCGGACGATGCTCGCCACCTTCAGCCTGCTGCTCGATTCCGATCTTGACGACGACGCAGCCGGCGACGTTGCCGAGCTGCGCGAGTGGTTCGGTCTGGCGACCTTCGTCCAGGCCGAGCGCGAGGGCGTGATTGGCCCGAAGCCCGATCGCGATTTCCGCGTGCGTTGGCTGTGGCGCGAAGTGCTCGATTGTGTCGAGCGGCTCGAACGCAGCCATGCCGCGGTCGTGCTCACCGGAACCTATGCTGCCGAGCCGCTGATGGGCGGCGAGCCGATCATGATCGCCATCATCGCGATCCGCTCACGCCGCCGCAATCCCGCAGCGAGCACGATCACGACGTTGTGGGCGGACGCCAAGGTCGACGAGAGGCAGATGGTCGCCGACTATTTCGAAGGGCTCGATTGATGGCCGGGACGAGCAAGCCTCTCGATCGCTTCACGGGGGCATTTCTGGAAGAACTGGGGCGCTGGTCGGCCCGGCTGGTGATCGCGGCGGTGATCGCACTCGGGAGCGGCTTTATCGTCCTCCCGAACTGATCAGGGTTTGTCGCCTTCGATTTGCTTCGCGTCCTTCTCGGCCCGGTAGGCTTCGACCCGTCCCTTTGTTGCCGCGTCGATCATCGCCAGCTGTTCGCGCGCGGCGTCGAGGCGAGCCTCGTCCATCGGCTCCGTCATGATGTGCGCGTATCGCTCATCAAGCGCTCCAAGAACGCCATCGAACGAAAAGTCGTTCTGACGGGCGCGGCGAAACACCCATTGCATCATGCGCCAAGAGTCTGCACCGATCTCCTTTTCGCGATGAAGCCGATTGAATAGCCACATGATAACGTCGGTGACCTGGATGCCCGGACTGGCTTCGGCGGCCGATATCTCGAAGGTTCTGCCGCCGGCGCGCTGTGCCTTGAACATCTCGCCCATCATCAGCGGCACACGCTCCGGCGACGCATTGGCGTAGAGATCATGCCACCAGCGAAGCGGGGCCTCGAACTCGCTCTGTCGGTCGTGCCGGATTCGCCGGACCGGCCGTCGCCAGGCCTGCGACTGCACCTCCACGGCGTCCATCAGATTGCCGAACCCGACGAGGTTGGGAAGATGGCCTTGGCGAGCGATGCGGCCGTCAGAATGGAAGTAGATTGCTTCCGGGTTTTCCCGAGCCCATTCGATGGCGGGGCCTATGCGCTCGACGAAGCCCTTATCCTGGACACCAGGTAGGAGCGCCAGAACATCATCGCAAAATTGGATCATGCCGCCGCGGGCGCGATCGGGGTTGGTCTCCATCATCGACGACCAGAAGTCTCGCGCCATGTCCTCGGTTACGATCTCGGCGAACTTGACCGCGAACGTGATCCTGAGCGGGCGCATGAGATAGATGTGCGGCGACGCGGCGCGGTTCTCGCCAGGGTCAAACAGCAGATCGAACATCTTGGTGGCGACGATATACCGCTTCTCGACCCGTGAGACGAAGAAGCGCGGATCAGCGCGCTGCAGTAGCTTATGGAGCGGACGGGCAATCTCCTCAATCCGCGCCACGCCGAGCTTGGCGGCGTGGAGCTGGGTATCGCCGACGGCGCGCGCGAGGTTGGCGATCGGCTTGGTGTAGATGGCGTCGAAATCGGTGCGCGTCATCAGAGCAACCGTCAGGAAGATCGGCTGCGCCTCATCAAAGAGATGGGCACCGGTATTGCCGGATTCGTCTACGAACACATACATCCCGATTCCATATCCGTTTCTCCGAAAGCGAACCAGTGAGGGCGGCCAATCAAGGAGATGATATCGTTGGCCGCATTTAGTACCATGCCAGTGTAGCCTTCGGTGAGCGTCAGGTTTTGGCGATGTTCCTGCCGTTAGACCCGTCGTGCGGCAACGGCAGGATTGTCCCACATTCAGCCATTGAAACCAGTGGGCACACATGGCCGCCTTAAGGCGAACGAAAGTTGATCCGCCACGAGCCATGTAGTTGTGCGAAGCGGGCGAACGAGAATTCCGTTCACAGTGTGGTGGAGAAGCGCCATTGTCTGACCACGAAGATCGGGCTCGGTCGCAAGCCCGTAGCGTCCTCGCCCAAGAGACGCCGCACGAAGAAGGCCTAAGAGAGCAAGTGGAGAAGGGGTGAGCTGACCGGGCTCAGATTCCGAGTCCTCGTCCTCTGCCAAGGTCGATGCCGTGGGTGAACGCGAGCTCCGCACCTAGCCTTCGGCCTGTGTCGTAGCCGATCCCAAGCTCAGCCTTTCGGCTGGCGAGGAGCGACTCAAGCTGCGGATCGCGTTCGAGGCTTTTTGCCATGTCGCCCATGGCTGAGCGGGTGGCCTTGTAGCCGGCCATGTCGGCATCGCGGTACTGGCGTTCACCGGTCCTTTTCAGCTCCTGCCAGCGCGCAACAAACCGATCGGCGCGGCGCTGGGGATCAGTGCGGAGTTCGGTTTCAAGCTGGAGTGCCTGAACGGCGCGCCGGATTTGGCCGCTACCCGCTTCGCGCGCGAGTTCCGGGTTCTTCTTGTAAGCGGCTTCGGCATCGCGCCAGCCATGAGGCCGCACTTCCTCGAACGCGTCGCGGGCCGCATTGAGCTCACGCGCTTGAGCAGGACTCCATCTCTCGCCCGCGTCATGAGCGGCGAAGATGTCGTCGACCGCGCGGGCATGGCGAATAAGCGCTTTGATGCGGGCACGGCGCAGCTTTGCCTCCGGGTCTTCGACCAACTTGCGTTCCGGTGCTGCCGGTTCCGGACCATCGGCGCTGGCGCTTGGCAGGCGGAGCCCGTCGAAGATACCGCGCACCTTCTCCGGCATCTTGCGAATGACCTCGGCAATACGTTCACGGAAGGTGATCCCGCGCCGCTCCGCAAATGCCTGCGCCGGATCGGCACTCGCATAGTCGCTGGCCATATCCTTGCCGCGCTCGCGGCTGAGCGTGCGAACCAGCTTGCCATGATCGGCGAAGTCATCCTGACCGTAATGCAGCGCAACGCTGTCACGGTGGCGCGACAGCGCAACATAGGCCCCGTGGCTGTCCATGCCGGGCGTAGCGAGCACATGGGTATGATCCACGGTCATGCCCTGCGCCTTGTGGATCGTGGCGGCGTAGCCGTGATCGATGTCCGCATAGTCCTTGAGGTCGAAGGCAAGGCTGCGCCCGTCATCGATCCGCACGCGTATGCGCTGCGGTGTGACCTCTTCGACCGTGCCCAGAGTGCCGTTCTTCACGCCAAGTTCGCGCTCGTTGCGCAGGAACATGATGCGGTCGCCACTGGCAAACTTCCGCGCCCCGCGCTCGGCGCTGATCGTGACATCCTCACCAAGCTCGCCCGCATCGCGTAGTCGCTCGCGCGCTGCTTCATTGAGCGCGCGAACCTCGTCATTGGTGTGCGTAAGAATGATCCGCGTGTCGCCCGGAGTTGCCTGCCGCTCGCGATCCCAGCGCTCGATCAGCTCACCGCGCGCCGCCTCGCGCGTGTCGGCGGCATGGACCATGCCGTGCTCGTCATAAGCGGCGATCGCGAGACCCGTGCGCCCAGTCGCCAGCTGCCGCGTTGCATCGCGCTGCCAGTCCTGGCGCTGACGCCGCACCTCGGTGATCTCGACCCCGCCGTGGCGCTCATGGATCGCGCGGAAGGCCGCGCCTGCCTCGATCGCCTGCAGCTGCTGCGGATCGCCGACCAGAACGATCTTTGCGCCAGCTTCGGCGGCATGGGACAGCACGCGCTCCATCTGGCGCGTGCCGACCATGCCGGCTTCGTCGATGACCAGCACATCGCGCGACGTGAGCAGCTCACGTCCCTCGCTCCACTGATGCTCAAGGCTGGCAATGGTGCGCGCAGCAATGCCCGAGCCATTCTCCAGGCCCTCAGCGGCAATGCCCGACAGCGCCGCGCCGCGCACCGTATAGCCCGCGTCTTCCCAGGCCTCGCGCGCCACGCCGAGCATCGCGCTCTTGCCGGTTCCAGCATAGCCGACCACGACGCCGAGACCGCGCTCGCCGGTCACATGCTCGAAGGCGGCGTGCTGCTCGCCGGAAAGGACGAGACCACGCTCTGCGGCGCGCGCCAGCGCCGCGTTCCGACCGCGCTCGTTCACCGCATGCTGCCTGCGCTCAGCCATCAGCTCCGACGCGCGCTGCAGCCGCTGCTCGGTCTCGATCATCTGGCGGGAGGTGAACCGATCTTCGCCGCGCCCGTCCTGGCCAAGCGCGACCAGATCGGGCGAGCGCCGCACCGCGTTCATCACCTGATCGAACTGTTCCTTGCCGTCGCTGTGCCGGTGCACGAAGCGGGCAAGGTCGCGGCTTGTGAAGGTGGCCTGCTGGTGCGTGATCGCGTCGAGCGCGATTGCCGGATCAGCAATGATCCGCGCACCGTTCCGTTCGGCAATCGCGCGATGCTCTTCGATCCGCTCCGCCTCAAGCCCGCGCCCCTCCATGCGCGAGGCGGCGGGGCCGATCTTGTCCTGCGGCTCAAGGCCAATGCCCTGTGCTTCGAGACTGCGATGATCGACGCGCGCATCGATATCGAGCTCGGCCAGCCGCTCGTTGACATGATCGGCCCAGCGCTCGCGCCACTGCTCCACCAACTCGGTGCGGTTCCAGTCGCGCACCTTCGCGCCGAAGCCGTCGCTGTCCACTTCGCGCATCGTCAGCATCACATGCGCGTGCGGTTTGGCGAGGCCATCGGCCCCGATATCCCAGTGCACATTGAGATCGGCGATCATGCCCCGATCCACGAACTCACGTTCGACAAAGTCACGGGCGAGGGCGATGCCCTGTTCCTGGTTCAGTTCGCGCGGGATCGCAAACTCGACCTCGCGCGAGAGCTGCGCGTCCTTGCGCTTCTCCGATGCCTCGACCGCGTTCCACAGCTGCTCGCGGTCGGACAGATGCTCGGGCGCGCCTTCAGGCAGCAGCACCTCGGAGTGCACCACACCGCCCTTGTTGGTGAAGTCGTGGGTGCGATCGATCCGCTTATCGTGCAGCCGTCCGGCCGAGCGATAGGCGGCAGCGGCGACAGCGCTGCGGCCGGCAGAGCGGCTGATGACCTTCACGGAGAGATGGTAGATCGCCATGACGGCATACCATCTACGCCCCGCAAGCCACGTCGGCACGACGTATAAGCGCGCCCTCACATGATAAAATCCTGTTCGGGACTAGCCGGTCTCACACGGTCCCGACGACGCTAAAGCCTTGGGCGAACGCACCATCTACAATCAGCGCATCACCTTAGAAACGGAGACCGATGATGCGTAAACCGAGAGATATCGATGCCGAGCTCAAGGCGCTCGCCGAGAAGGCGAAGCTGCTCAAGGAACGCCGCGTGCAACAGCTCGGCGAGCTGGTGATCGCGACTGGTGCTGACCCCATCGACGCCGAGACCCTGGCTGGCGCGCTGCTGGTGATTGCCGAGACAAAGGATCCCGCAAAGCTGGGGGCGTGGCGCAAGCGGGGAGAGGCGTTCTTTCAGAGCAAGGGCCGCGACGCTGGCAAAGGAGCTCGTCGCCAGCAAAGCAGCGCTGACTCGGCTGACAACATCGCGACATCGGCTTGAGGCCGCCAAGGCCCGCACCGGCATGCGCGACTGGCAGATCAAACGCCGCGAACGCACTAAACAGCTGATCGAACTCGGCGGTCTGGTCCAGAAGGCCGGACTGATTGAACTCACCGATGATGACCGGCCCGTGCTGCTGGGCGCGTTCCTCGCCATTGCTGCCAAATTGCAGGGCGAGGAACGCGAACAGGCATTGGTCCTGTGGCGACGGCGCGGGAAGCGCGCCTTCGAACAAAGCGAGTAAGAACAAAGGTGCACCGCGAGTCCGCGCCTGCTACACTCAAATGACCATGCGCACCGATCTTGATCATCTGCCCCCGCAAAAGCAGCGCGAGCTGGAGCGCGTGGTGCAGCTGATCTTCGAGGAGTTTGACGACGCCTTTGCGCTCGCCAAACACGAGTGGAAGAAGGCCGGGCGCATCCTCAAGGTCATCCTCTACGGAAGCTATGCGCGCGGCACCTGGGTCGACGAGCCCCACACCGCCAAGGGCTACCGCTCCGACTTCGACCTCCTCATCATCGTCAGCGACAAGCGGCTGACCGATCGGGTCAAGTACTGGGCCAAACTCGATGAGCGGCTGATGCGCGAGTATGGCGTGACCGGTACGCTCCACACCCCGGTCAACTTCATCGTTCACACCCTGCAGGAGGTGAACGACGGGCTCGCCCATGGGCGCTACTTCTTCATGGACGTGAAGGCCGAAGGGATCGCGGTCTACCAGTCCGACGATACCGAGCTCCACACGCCCAAGCCGAAGACCCCGACGCAGGCACTCGCCATGGCACAGGAGTATTTTGAGGATTGGTTCCCGTCAGCGCAGAAGCGCTACGGTGGCGCTCAATACTACATCTCGCAGGGGCACCTTAAAGACGCCGCTTTCGATATGCATCAGGCATGCGAACGGCTCTACCACACCGTGTTGCTGGTCTGCACGTTCTACACGCCCCACGTCCACAATCTTGGCTTCCTGCGCACTCAGGCTGAACGCATCGACCCGCGCCTCACCTATGTCTGGCCGCGCGAGCTCAAGAAGGATCGCGCCCGGTTCGAGAAGCTCAAGGACGCCTACGTCAAGGCGCGCTACTCGAAGCATTACCGCGTCACCAAGGAGGAGCTCGAATGGCTCGGTGCACAGGTCGAAGAGCTTGGCCGCGTCGTGCACGAGGTTTGTTCGGAGCGGATCGAAAAGCTCAAGGCTGAGGCGAAAGCGAGACCCGACAAGGCCCGCTGATTGCCTCTTGTCAGCCCTCATTCCCCGGGCCGGTTCTCCAGGTGCGTCTGAAAGGCAAACGTAACGAGCGCACTGGCCGCGCCCACGGCCAGCCTTGCGTGACGGGAAGTCACTCCCCGCGCCTTGCCGTCGCGTCCGTGGCCGGTGCCATAGAGGCCGCGGATTTCTGCTAGGCCCTGAACGACAGTGGCGAGGTTGGACAACAGCACCTTGATCGTCTTTGCGCCTTTCGCGCTGTCCGGAACGTCTTCCGGCAAGAGCTTCATCGCAGAGAATGCTTTCTTGCCGAGCTGTGGCAGGTCTTCCTTGCCGTATTCAATATTGCGTTCACGCAGGATCGTCTTGAAGCAGCTTTCGACAAGTTCCTTGGCGGTCCCGATAGCAAGAGCCGGATCGGCGTCGATCGAAGCCTCGATGCGCTTGATCTGGTCGGTGATATGGGCAGCATCGAATTGCTCGGCGATGGCCTTGGCGTCGGCGAGCCGGGCTGCCGCCGTCAGTGGTACGATCACGCCGCCGCGATACTCGTAGCCGTCGCGGCCAAGCTGCTGCTGGAACTTGTCGAACTGCTGTCGGGCATAGGAGTCGTCTGGCTGGCTGGCCCAAGGGGCAGCCGTGGTGAGCTGACGCTCCAGATTGGCCATGAAGACCGACAGCACGTTGAGGAACTTGCGGATGTCAGCAGGGGACGAAAAGTCGAGACCATTGTAATAGGTTTGCACGAGCGTGCGCCTCTGTCCGAGCGCAGGGCCGGTTTCCTCCGGCGGTGCGCCCGGAGCAATGTCGGCGGCTTCGAACTCGCTCTCGATCTCGCGCAGCACCGATGCACCCGCCAGGTGGTCCATCAGCAGATTGCGAAGACGGCGGCTGATCTCCATCGGAAGTCAGAGCACGGCGGCGAACGGTTGGAGCTCGGCCGCTGTGGCGACGAGCCCCTGCCGGGTGAGCGTGTCGAGATATTCCTCGACAGAGAACGGCGGGTTCCTGAGCCGTGCCCGAACCTTCTGAACGGCGGTGCAGAAGAGGCCGGGCGCGAGGCTCATCTGGTTGCACAAAAAGGTGTCGGGGTGCTGGGCCTCGAGGCCGAACGGTGCGAGTGCGTCGTCGGGAAAGTCCTTGAGGTTCTGGGTGACGATCACGTCACAGCGACCGGTGATGGCTGCAGCGAGGACGTGGCGATCGTCCGGATCGGGCAAGGCAAGAGCAGGGACAAGTGCCTCATAGCCGGTGACCAGCGCATCGCGGGTATGGCGGTCCATCAGGTCGCGTGTGCGTTCAAGCGACGTGCGGTCGCGATGCGGCTGTTCGCGCAGCAAGGCCTCGATCCATTCACGGTGGATGTCGGCGCTCCAGCGCGCCTTGAACAGGTCGGTCACGGCAAGCTGCAGCAGCAGGTCCCGCATCGGTGCGGGGTAGAGGACGTTGGCGTCAAGCAGGGCCGTGTAATGGCTCACGGGCGGCTATAGCCCATGTCCAGTTCCTGGGCTTCGGCGGCAAGCTGGTCGAGCACGGCCTCCCGATCGCTGTCGATCCTGGCTTTGTAGGCCATGACGTCCTCCATGCGGATGCGCCGATGCTTGCCGACCTTGCGGTGGGGAATCTGGCCTTCATCAAGCAGCCGGATCAGGAAGGGCCGCGACACATTCAGGATCTCGGCCGCCTGCACAGTGGTCAGCTCGGCGTTCTCGGGAATGAGGGTGACGCCCCGCCCGGCGGCCATGGCCTCCAGAATATCCATCAGCAGTTCGACCGCACCGGTCGGAAGCTCAAGGGGTTCGTCATGGCCAGCGTCGCGGACGCGGAGCGTCAGCGGCCGCTTGCGGTGGGCAAATCGGGACAGCAGCTGCCCGGAAGCGCGCGCGATGGCTGCGTCCTGCGCAGAGGGCGGCATCTGGCGGTGGGCGAGCATGGTCATGGGAACCTCCTTGTTCTCTCGGGCCATATATGCACTATGCGCTCTAAACGCAATAAATGCATTTAGGCCTCACAGGGGCTGACCTCAATATTCACTCGCCAACATGATGGTCAGCACCCGCCGGGTCACGGCGGGATCGGCGGGGTCTTCGCTGCCGAACCGCAACGCGCGGTCATAGGCATCGATCTTCCAGAACACGGTCACCGCAACATCAACAGGCCGCAAGGTCGACCAGACCCCGTCCAGCCCCTGCCAGATCGCCCCGAAGTCGCGTTCGCCATAGGGATCATTGTCGGGCGTGAAGGCATCGAAGGTCTCGACCAACTCGCGCAGCCGCGACTGATCGGCCTCGGACAAAGCCCGAATGCCCTCGGTCGCCACCACGACACAGGCAATCCCCATCGCCCGGCGCGACAGATCATTGAGCCCCGCAATCCGCTCGGCCCGCGTTAGCGCCGCGCCGCTCATGACGCGATGCTCCCGCCGCACTCGCACAGACGCACCAACTCGCCAAAGTCCTCGCGCTCGCCCAGCTCGTCCGCCAGCTGCTGCACCGCCACCAGCGGCAAACCATTGTCATGCGCCAGCATGCGCAGCCAGTCCTCCCGGCACTCGGCACCGCATGCGCGATAATTCAAGATCAGGTCACACATGGTCCAAACTCCATCCGGCACAGCCGCATCCGTCACGCGGCATGCGGCTCTGCCTTCCGGCGAGGATGGGAGGGGGAGGGAAAACCCCAATCGATGCCCTGGCGCGGGCCAGCGGGCACAGCCCGCCACACGGGGGTGTCGATTGGAGTTTGGGAACGAGAGGGCAAAGCCCCTGGCGTTCCCCTCAAGGATCGCCGCAGCGATCCGCACAAATGACGGCGCCCTTGCACGGCGCGAAGCCGCCGGACGCCCTGCGCGCGGGCCAAGTGGGCCAGCGGGCGTCCGGCAATGAGAGAGGCAAGAGCGCCTGCGGGTTAACTCAGGAACGCCGCGCCCTCAGGAGCATGGCCCCCGGACATGCGGGACAGAGCGCGTCCTCCAGAAACTCCCGCTCCGCTTCCAACCGCTCCTGATCGTCACCCGCATGGGACGGGACTACAGGCCCGGTCCGCGCCAGCGGATAGAGCAGGTTGCCCGACAGGGCAGCGGCGTCGCACAAATCTCCTAACATATCGGAACGAAAACTTCTGCGCCTCTCAAGGGGTACTGAATAGGAGAATTCGCCAGGGGCCAGCTGAAGGAGACCGGCGCGTAAGGACTAAAAGCGGCAGCATCGGGCAGGGAATGATACGCGCGCTAATCACATGTAACCGGAAGCAAAAAGGGCCGCCCCGTAGAACGACCCTGATTTGGTGCAGTCTGACTACTTGCTAGCGATCAGGCCGCGATCTCATGAATATGCAAGGTGTTAGCACCATGCTACGAGATGTCAATCGGCCCAACCACAGCAGACACTGGTCGTTTGCCAAAAACCAAAGACCAACGTCGAACATCACGCTACACTGCAATCCCCTCTCATGCAAGACCAGTGTCTGGGCGTTGACTAAAGGTTCAACCTCCGGCATGTGCAACCAACGGGGCGTGCCTAATCACGCTCCGTTGGTTGCGTATCCCGCGAGATGAGGCGTCAGCTTCATCCGCTCCGGTGTGGTTGTCTTTTGATCGGCCACACCGGAGTTGGGATAAGATGATGAGGGGGTTATTGCAATCATGCCTTACAGACTCGGAATTGACCTCGGCACCAATTCGCTGGGGTGGTGCGCGCTGGAACTCGGAGCGGACGGCGCGCCTCAAGGGCTGCGCGATGGCGGTGTGCGGATCTATTCTGATGGGCGTGAGGCCAAGACCGGTGCCTCGCTTGCCGTCGATCGCCGCAATGCCCGCGCGATGCGCCGTCGCCGTGACCGTTATCTGCGCCGCCGGGATGTGCTGCTGGCGGAACTCGTCCGCTTAGGGCTGATGCCTGCGGACGAGGGTGACCGCAAGGCGCTCGAACTGCTTGACCCTTACCACATCCGCGCGGTGGCGCTCGACGAGGCGGTGCCGGTGCATTTCCTAGGACGCGCACTTTTCCACCTCAACCAGCGGCGCGGGTTCAAGTCCAACCGCAAGGCCGATCGCGCCGCCGACGATGCCGAACTGGGCGTGGTCGCCTCGGGCAACGAAAACCTCGACGCGGCGATGCAGGCGGCGGGCACGCGCACCTATGGCGAATACCTCGCGCGCCGCCACGCGCTCGATTCCGGCGATCATTCCGCCGCCGAGCGCCGCACCCGCATCCGCCGCGACGACGGGGACGAGGACTACGCCTTCTACCCGGCCCGCCGCCATCTGGAGGAGGAATTCGCCGCGCTGTGGAAAGCGCAGCAGCCGCACCACCCGGACATTCTGACTGAGGAGGCTTGCAGCCGGCTGCACGCAATCATCTTTTACCAGCGTCCCCTCAAGAGCCCGCCAGTGGGCCGCTGCGCCTATACTGACGAGCCGCGCATGGCCAAGGCGCACCCATTGTTCCAGCGCTTGCGCCTGGTGAAGGCGATCAACGAGCTCACCGTCGAGGAAATCGGCGAGGCTCCGCGCCCGCTCACCCGTGACCAACGCAATAACATTCTGCGCGCGTGGCGCTCGCCCACCGAGACCAAGCGCAGCATGACGTGGGGCGCGCTGCGCAAGGCGGCGGGCCTCCCCCGCAGCAGCCGTTTTAAGGGCGAAGACCGGCGCGGCAAGGGGCTGGTCGGCGACGAGGTGGAAGCTGAGCTGATCAAGCTCTACGGCCTTGCATGGCGCGATCTTTCGTCGGACGAACAATGGCGCATCATCGAGCGACTGAAGGAGGAAGAGGACGAGGCAGCGCTCCTCGCCTTCCTGCGATCCGAGATCGGCCTCGACGAGGCCCGCGCCCGCTCTGTCGCCCGCGCGCGCTTGCCCGAGGGTCATGGCCGTATCGGGCGCACCGCCGCCGCGCGCATCCTTGCCGAGATGGAAGCGGACGTGATCCCCGAGAGCGAGGCGGTGGCACGCTGCGGGTGGCACCACAGCGATCACCGCACCGGCGAGGTGTGGGACGCGCTCCCCTACTATGGCCAGATTCTCGACCGCCAGATTCCGCCGGGGACGCAGGACCCGGACGACAGCCCCGAAGAATGCTACGGCCGGATCACCAATCCCACCGTCCATATCGGGCTGGGGCAGTTGCGCCGGGTCATCAACGCCATCATCGCGCGTCATGGCCCGCCGCACGACATAGTGGTCGAACTCGCCCGCGATCTGAAGCTCTCGGAAGACGAGAAGGCCGAGATCAACCGCACGATCAGGCGCAACACCGACGCCGCGATCCGACGCGGCACGATGCTGGAGCAACTCGGAATTGCCAACACCGGCGGCAACCGGTTGATCCTGCAATTGTGGGAAGACCTGCACCCCGATCCCAAGGCGCGGGTGTGCATCTACACTGGCCGGCCGATCAGCATCGAGATGCTGTTTTCGGACGAGACAGACATCGATCACATCCTGCCGATCCGGGTTACGCTCGACGACAGCAACGCCAACAAGCTGGTGTGCATCGCCGCCGCCAATCGTCGCAAGGGCAATCGTGCGCCCTATGATGCCTTCGGCACCAGTGCGGAGTGGGACGCGATTCTTTCGCGTGCGCAAAACCTGTCCCCGAACAAGCGCTGGCGCTTTGCCCCCGACGCGCTGACTCGCTTCGGCGATGAGAGCGGGTTCATTGCCCGGCAGTTCACCGACACGCAGTATCTCTCTCGCCTGGCGAAGGAATATCTCGGCGCGCTCTACCCTGAACGGGGAGAGGGCAGCCAGAAAGTGCGGGTGATCCCCGGACGCCTCACCGAGATGCTGCGCCGCAACTGGGGGCTCAACAGCCTGCTCCACGACCACAACTATGCCCAGACGGCCAAGCCCAAGAACCGGCTCGATCACCGCCACCACCTGATCGACGCCTTCGTGACCGCGCTAACCGATCAGAGCCTGATGCAGAAGGTGGCGACCGCCGCCGGGCGCAATGACGAGCTCGGCATGGCACATATCTTCAAGGACATGCCCGAACCTTGGCCACGTTTTCGCGAGGAGCTGAAGGCGCTGCTCGATCGAACCGTGGTCAGCCACAAGCCCGATCACGGCAGCATCGCCAGCCCCGCCGACCGGGCGAAAGGGCGGGATCGCACCGCCGGTCGGCTGCACAACGATACCGCCTATGGCCTGACCGGTGAGACCGACGACAAGGGCAACGCCATCGTGGTGCGCCGCGTACCGCTGCTTTCGCTCGACAAGGATGACAAGATCGCTGCCGTGCGTGACAATCACCTGCGCGGCGAGCTGGCGGCCGCGCTTGCCGGGAAAAGCGGCAAGGAGCGCGAGGCGGCGCTGCGCTGCTTTGCCAGGGAGCACCCGGTCTATCGCGACATCCGTCGGGTGCGCGTGACCGAGCCGCTAAAGACGGTGAACATCCGCGACAAGCAGGGCCGTGCCTACAAGGGTTACAAGGGCGATGCGAACTATCGCTACGATGTCTGGCGCATGCCCGATGGCAAGTGGGTCGCGAACGTGGTGACGATGTTCGAGGCGCATCAGACGGCGGGCGAGGGGCAGGAATGGCGCCCTCACCCAGCAGCCAAGCGGGTCATGCGTCTGCACCAGAACGACATGGTGGCAATCGAACATCCTCAGCTCGGCGAATGTATCTGCCGCGTGGTCAAGTTCAGCGAGAAGGGGCAGATCACACTGGCTCGCCACAACGAGGCCGGAGCCCTGAAGAGTCGCGATAGCGATCCGAACGATCCGTTCAAATACTTCTCTCCCACCTCAGGAGGGCTGAAGAAGGCCCGCGCGCGGCAGGTCCGTATCGACGAGACGGGGCGCGTCTGGGACCCTGGCCCGCGCGATTAATGCGCTGTTGACTATAGCGAATTACACTGCGCTCCGGGTCCTCGCGATGCCGGAAAGGGGCGCAGATGACGATCGAGCGCATTGTCGATATCGCAGGCGAGGGCAGGCATCTGTCTCTCACACGCGGCTTTCTCGCCGTATCGCACCATCGTGAGGAAATCGGGCGCGTGCCACTCGATGATATCGCGGCGGTGATCGTCCACGGCTTCGGCACTACGCTCAGCGCCAATCTGCTTGCCGCGCTGGCGCAGCGCCATGTCTTCGTGGTGTTGTGCGATCAATCCCACAATCCCACCGCCTGTGTGTGGCCGCTGTCGGGCCACCACGCGCAAGGCGCACGGATGCGCGGACAGATTGCCGCTGGGCTCCCGTTGAAGAAGCGCCTGTGGCAGCAGATCGTCCAGGCCAAGATCGCCGCCCAGGCTGCTGTGCTAGATATCGCAGGTGCGCCCGCAATGCCATTGCTGCGGATGCGGCAGAAAGTGCGCTCAGGCGATCCCGACAACCTCGAGGCGCAAGCCGCGCGCCATTACTGGCCGCGCCTGATGGGTAGCGATTTCCGGCGTGACCGGGGACAGGGCGGGGCGAATGCGATGCTCAATTATGGCTATGCCGTGATGCGCGCGGCGACCGCGCGGGCGATCGTAGGGAGCGGGCTTCACCCTACCATCGCCGTCCACCACAGCGCGGGCCACAACGACATGGCCTTGGCTGACGATCTGATGGAGCCGTTTCGCCCGCTTGTCGACATGGCGGTGCGCAACCTTATCGCGGCGGGTGCCGGAGAGGTGAATGCCGAAACGAAGGCGATCCTGGCAGGCCTGCTCGACGCAGATGTCGTCGGCGCGCAGGGCACGACCACTGTGGGAGTGTCGATCAAGCGCGCGGCGCATTCGCTGGCGCAGTGCTTCGCCCAAGGCACCGCCACGCTCGAACTGCCCGGGCCGCCACCTCCGGTGCAGCTTGCGAGCCTCGGCCGTGCCTGAGGTGGATCGTGGCAGCGCGCACCCCTTCCGTTTGTCGGGATATCGGCTGATGTGGATCATGTGCATGTTCGACCTGCCGGTCGACACCAAGCCGAACCGAAAAGCCGCAACGGCCTTTCGCAACTACTTACTCGACGAAGGCTTCGAGATGAGCCAGTTTTCCGTTTATGCCCGGTTTTGTGCAGGCAAAGAGCAATTTGAGGCGATTTCGGCGCGAATCGGCGATAATCTTCCGCCTGAAGGTGACGTCCACCTGCTGGGGTTTACCGACAAGCAATATGAAAACATTGTCCGATTCTCGGCGCAAAAGAAGCTCAGGCAGCGGAAAAATCCGAGCCAGCTGGCGCTGTTCTAGCGCGCCGAGCGTCACTTTTTCACGCTCGGAACGGATCTTTTCAGCGCTATTGCAAGAAGTTATTACAACTCCGCCATAGCATTCATGAGATCGCGGCCCAACCGCAGCCCGAAGGGTCTTGTATTCGCGCACTCCCGAGCCATAGCATTCATGAGATCGCGGCCCAACCGCAGCTAACGGCAATGGCACCGCGCCTAACCTGCGGCCATAGCATTCATGAGATCGCGGCCCAACCGCAGCTCATGCGGCGGGGGCTCAACAGCACGCCCGAAGCCATAGCATTCATGAGATCGCGGCCCAACCGCAGCAGCACGATAGCGCGGCACATGATGAAACGCGCCATAGCATTCATGAGATCGCGGCCCAACCGCAGCAGCGATGGCCGCTTGTGGCGGATAGCAGTGCCATAGCATTCATGAGATCGCGGCCCAACCGCAGCCAAAACGGGTCTAGCACTATGTCCCCCGGCGCCATAGCATTCATGAGATCGCGGCCCAACCGCAGCGCAACAGGGCCATCGCCGGTAAAGCTGTGGCCATAGCATTCATGAGATCGCGGCCCAACCGCAGCTGGAGCCAGCTGGCCAAGGAAACCGAAATGCCATAGCATTCATGAGATCGCGGCCCAACCGCAGCCCAAAGCCGCTGCGATAAAGCCGGGGGAAGGGCCATAGCATTCATGAGATCGCGGCCCAACCGCAGCCAGGCCGCCGATCAGGACAATCGCCTGCATGCCATAGCATTCATGAGATCGCGGCCCAACCGCAGCTCCAGCAGCTGGTGCTCGCGCAATGCGTTGGCCATAGCATTCATGAGATCGCGGCCCAACCGCAGCGTTTCGAAACATTGATTTCGCCCACCATAAGCCATAGCATTCATGAGATCGCGGCCCAACCGCAGCGAATTGCTACTGCCCAAATTTCTGCGAATAGCCATAGCATTCATGAGATCGCGGCCCAACCGCAGCTGGAAATCCACCCGGCCCTGCGCCGAAAGGCCATAGCATTCATGAGATCGCGGCCCAACCGCAGCGGAACCGTCAACCTCGGCGACTTCGCCCAGGGCCATAGCATTCATGAGATCGCGGCCCAACCGCAGCATGCCCGCAATGCACTGCTCCGCGGCGTGCGCCATAGCATTCATGAGATCGCGGCCCAACCGCAGCTTGCATTCTGCGTCGTGTATTTCCAGACTTGCCATAGCATTCATGAGATCGCGGCCCAACCGCAGCTGCGCCCGCAGAAACGCCTCGATTTCACTGGCCATAGCATTCATGAGATCGCGGCCCAACCGCAGCGCTCATGCGCCATGCGACCAGGTTTTCGCTGCCATAGCATTCATGAGATCGCGGCCCAACCGCAGCCACTTGCACAAGAGCCGCCTCGTCCCGTGGGCCATAGCATTCATGAGATCGCGGCCCAACCGCAGCACGGAACGGACGGCGTGCATTACTGGCACGCCATAGCATTCATGAGATCGCGGCCCAACCGCAGCAACGAAATTGAAGTCTGGAAATACACGACGGCCATAGCATTCATGAGATCGCGGCCCAACCGCAGCAAATGCTGTCGCTGGAGGCGGTGCTGTGAAGCCATAGCATTCATGAGATCGCGGCCCAACCGCAGCGGTGCCGCTGGCATTGGTTTGGCGGAAATGCCATAGCATTCATGAGATCGCGGCCCAACCGCAGCCGGTGGCACCGGCGGCGATGATCCAAGCCTGCCATAGCATTCATGAGATCGCGGCCCAACCGCAGCAGGGCTACACGATCATCATTTCCGTTCGCTGCCATAGCATTCATGAGATCGCGGCCCAACCGCAGCAAACTGAAAATGCTGACCGGGCTGTGCGGCGCCATAGCATTCATGAGATCGCGGCCCAACCGCAGCCCGGTATTCGTCCAGGATCTGTCGAAGGGCGCCATAGCATTCATGAGATCGCGGCCCAACCGCAGCTCTTCACGTAGCGATGCCTTAATGCGGCGGGCCATAGCATTCATGAGATCGCGGCCCAACCGCAGCGCGCGCTTGAAGCGGCAGGCTTCACGGTTGGCCATAGCATTCATGAGATCGCGGCCCAACCGCAGCACGATCATGGACGGTAGCGCCCGCCTGACGGCCATAGCATTCATGAGATCGCGGCCCAACCGCAGCTACGCCTACATCATCCAGCCCCAGCAGCTCGCCATAGCATTCATGAGATCGCGGTCCAACCGGAGCGAGGACACCCCCCCCTGATTGGCCGAGCAATGGGTCTATCCGGTGAATTTGTTGGCCATCCTTAACGGATGATACCTCACGGGACACAGAAAGGAATTACATCGAAATGGGAGGCTGAGAAGTGAAAACTGTGAGGGCAGGACGGTCTGACCTCTATTTGCCGCAAATGTCCCGTAAGCAATCCTGTCTCAACAAGCAGAACAAGATGAAGGTGCGCTGCTTGCGGCGGCATCTAGGCTCAGGACCCATTAATTCGCTTGCGTTGGAGGCAATCGGTTGATTCAA
>VFQU01000246.1_pt1 | contig 55854 bp, 57 predicted proteins | sample 3512311 | NCBI WGS metagenome assembly VFQU01 (sample SAMN10412377, study PRJNA504923) | tailings metagenome | isolation source: Relicate 3 Philex TSF3 active mining site | place: Philippines: Tuba, Benguet | collected 2017-08-29 | reverse complement strand
GCGATCGTACAACAGTTCTTTGGGGCGATTCCCAATTGGCAAAATACAGTTCAGGTTTCGATGAGCACTGTGATGCAGCAGAGTGTGAGTTTTATTCAACGCGCCCCGATCGAATGTCTTGCGTTAGGGATTGGATTAGAACTGGGGGCAATGAGTCACAGTTTGAGTGATTGGATTGGCTCTCGGATCAAACGCTGGAACAAGCGACGAAAGCGCTAAAGTGATTGAGTGAAAAATCTGGGAAGCCCTATGAATTCTTCAATGTCTGAAACGCTAGAAGCCTTGCAAAAGCTGATCGAAGTCGTTGCCCAATTACGAAATCCAGAAGGCGGATGTCCCTGGGATTTGGCACAAACGCCGCAATCCTTGATTCCGTATGTGATTGAAGAGGCGTATGAAGTGGTCGATGCGTTGCGGAGTGGAGATGAAGCTGCAATCGCAGATGAACTGGGTGATCTCTTACTGCAAGTCGTTCTCCAGGCGCAAGTCGCACAAGATCAACAGCTGTTTGATTTAGCGATCGTGGCAAGAAACATTACCGAAAAACTGATTCGTCGTCATCCGCATGTGTTTGACAATTTAGCAGTCGAGAGCGTGGATGAGGTGCATCAAAATTGGGAAAAAATCAAAGCAACAGAAGCTCTGAGCGAGACGAAGCTGAGCGATCAGTTGAGAAAATATGCGCGATCTCTGCCACCTTTAGTCGCTGGCATGAAGATTTCTAAGAAGGCGGCGAAGGCTGGATTTGAATGGGAATCGATGGATGGCGTTTGGGAAAAGTTTCAAGAAGAATTAGCAGAATTTCAACACGCGCTCCAGTATGAGAGTAAAGAAAATCAGCAGGCAGAACTGGGCGATCTGTTGTTTACCGTGATTAATTTGGCGCGATGGGCAGATCTCGATCCAGATGCCGCCCTTCAGGGGACAAACGATCGATTTATTCAGCGCTTGGTGCAGATGGAAGGGGTCGTCGATCGACCTTTATCAGAGTATTCGCTGGATGAATTAGAACAGTTCTGGCAGCAGGCAAAAGCGAAATTGGCAAAAAAAGAAAGCTAAGCTTTGGCAGTCTTAGATCTTGCTTGGGAAGGAAATATAATAGATGCCTGGAAATTCTATAAACCTAAACAATATCGAACTGTAGCTTCAATTTGCTGCATTTTTTCGGTAGAGAGTTGTCCAGATGATTCAGGCGGGAATCGGGTTGGATCAATCGATCTCATTTGAAAGCAAAGAAAACCTGTTTCTAGAGGAAGTCCGCTTTCTGCTGAGGAAACACGAACATTTGTTGGATAATCACGGCGAACATTTTCTCCTTTTGTTCCAACTACGACTGTCGCAACAAGATTTGCCTGATTAATCGCATTGATCGATAAAACGAGAACAGGACGCTTACCCGATTGCTCTCTTCCTTTTACGGGATTGAGATCGACAAAATAAATTTGCCCTCGCTGGATACTCATGAATCTGCAAGACCATCCATTTCGGTCACTGCAAATTCTGTATTGATTGCAGCAAGCTCGGTCTGAATGTCTGGGTCATCTGCCATTGCAGTAATTTCTTGATCCCAAACTGAGCGCTGTAATACTTTCTGAGCGCGTTGCATCAGAAAATCAACGAAGTCCTCGACTTCAACCAGTTTCTCTTGGGGAAGTTGGCGAATTTTTTCTAGTAATTGCTGCTCAGATTCTGCAAGCTTATCCATCTTTGCTTCATCGCCTTGAAGATATGACAATTGTATCCCGGAAACAAGAACTGGAATTATGGGTATTGCTCCTGGTTCTCGAATGGGTGGTGAGAATGCGCTGCTGATTCGTGGTTTCTAAAGAAGTGCAATCAAAACTGATGCACCACCTATTATTCTGTTAACCAATCCTGATGTTTGAACTAATGAAATTAATAGTGCAAAATCTTTAAGTTGGTTAATACCCAATAAGTCTGCCGCGGCGTTTGGTTTCGCGTTCTGACCAGCGAAAGAGAGTAATGCCAATCACAAAATAGATGAGTCCATTGATCAAGGCGATCGCGAAAGTTCCCCAATTCAATCCTGCTTGCCGCGCCATCATATCCCGCATCAAACCTGCACCTGTGGTCATCGGAATCAAATAGCCTAAAATCTTTTGCGCTCCTGACCAAGTTTCAGTAGGAATTGTCAACACGAAGAGCAGTGAGAAATTGAGAATGCCTGCAATCTGCTGAACTGTTTTGAAAATCAGTGCCAAACTTCCGATCGCAAATGCTAATCCATATGCACCGAGAATCACAGTAATTAATGGCAGAATCAACGCTGCTGAGAATGATAGCCATCGTCCCGTGAGTGCCATGATGATGAAAAGGACGATCGTAATGACACCGCATTGAAGTAACAGATCTGAAACTGCTCTGAGCAACAGGATCTTCGTGATATTGAACGGCGAGATGAATAGCTGCTCTAAGGTTCCGACTTGGGCTTCGCGCTGTAAAGTGGCATTGATGCCATTCATGATGAAAATGACCAGCGACCACAAGGTATAGCCGACGATTACAGCATCTAAGCGATCTCCGAATCGAAATCCTGATCCTGCAATGTATCCAACACTGAGGAAAAGCCCGTAGAAGGTAATACTGAGTGCGATGACTCCGCCTAGAACTTCATGAGCATAGCGCTTGTACTGAATCCAACTCCATTTGAGTTGTGCAACAAATAATTCCAGCATTTATTTCTTTACCAATTTCAAGAACACATCTGCGAGGTTGGCTTGATCTTTTTCGATTCGCACGATCGCGCTTGGTTTTAAAATCTCTAAGCCTTGATACAGCAAGTCGATTTGCCGGATATAAATCGTTTTTCCTTCAATCACGGCATCGATCGCGGCTAATTTACTTCTGCAATCAGGGTCTAATTCCTGCTCTAATTCAATTCGATACGAGTCGCCAGAAAACTTTTGAATCAAAGTTTCTGTGCGTTCTTGAGCGACAATTTCACCCTGCTTAATAATTGCAACTCGATTAGATAATTCTTCTGCGATGTCTAGCTGGTGTGTAGTAAGGAGAATGGCTCGACCCTCTCCAGCGATTTCTCTGACCAATCGTTTTACAGTTTGAGTCGCTTCAATATCGAGTCCTAGTGTTGGTTCGTCGAGAAGAAGTAATTGTGGCTCATGAATTAGCGCAACTGCGATCGCTAATTTTTGCTGCATACCGCGTGAGAGATTTTGTACGATCGTCGATCGCTTATGCATCAGTTCAAATCGCTCGAGCAAAACTTTCGCCCGTTGTCGTGCCACATAGCCGCTTAATCCGCGCAGCACTCCAAAATATTCCAGATTTTCTTCAGGAGTTAAGCGCCAATAGACATTGCGATTGCCTTCGAGTACGGCTCCGACTGACTTTAGCGCGATCGACTGTTGGTGGGGATTCCGTCCTGCAATTTTGACTTGTCCTCGATCGGGCAAAACTAACCCAGCAATCATCTTGATTGTTGTAGTTTTGCCCGCACCATTTGCTCCCAAAAATGCCAGCACTTCATGGCTTTCGATTCCAAAAGATACATTTCGTACCGCTTCGACTGTCTTGCCTCCGCTGCGGTAGGTTTTCTGTAACTGGTCAACTTCTAAAACTTGCATCAATGTTCAATCGAAATGGCTCTGTGACTATGATGACAGATTCAATCTTCTGTCTTTGGTTTGTTTTTCTATAAGACAATCCCAATTATATTAATATTTGTGAAATGGTATTGTCTAAATTCCACAAAAATGGTCTAGATTCTTGGCTGATACCGTGTTGTTCATTTCACAAAGGAGCAGTTTTTGTGACTGTGGAGCTACTACTCTCTTCTCAGGCTGATGATCAGTTGATTTCAGCTTTTTTCCGACAATCTCAGGGGCAATGGCGATCGGAGCGACGATATTACACGTTGCCCGGTGGCGAAGTCAAAGAGGTTAACAGTTTGCTGACTATCCGTTTTTTAGAACAGGGCGATGCGGAGCTGATAGAACTTGCCCGACTGCATGGACTTGCCGATGAAACCGCGATGACTTGCGGCGCGGCAGTGAGTTGGGAAAGCGAAAATAGCGCTTCGGGACGTGTAGAGTCCAAAGGCTCGACCCTGTTTGGGGTGATTGGCTCGGTGTTGTATCGCGATCGCGGTTTTGCCACGTCTAAGCCGATTACGGCTGGATTTTACTTCACCAATCCAGATACGCTTTGTCTGAGAACAGAGTACAAAGGCTCTGTGTTTGAAGAAGAACTCAAACTGGTGGGCGACAAATACCGCACCCGACAGACCATCATTTCACGCGCAGGCGAACAACTGATGATTGGTCAATATCTGGAAAAACGTCTCGCTTAAGTCATGAAGCGCCTGTGCGAATTAGGGCTGAAGGAGTACAGGCGCTTTTTGATCTCCTCCGACAATAATCACTTTCGAGTTTTGCGAAGCGGCTAATTGCTGCATAGCTTCGATTTGCTTAAAGCGCAACGCTTGTTCACTTAATCCCTGCGACAAAATTCGTTGTGCATCCGCATTTCCCTGTGCTTCAATGCGTTTACGATCGGCTTCCTGCCGCTCCCGCTCCAAGACGAATTTCATTCGTTGTGCGTCTTGTTCTGCTTTCAGTTTTTCTTGTACTGATTTCTCTACGCTGTCTGGCAGTTTCACATTGCGGATCAGTGCATCTTCGATAATGATGCCGCGATCGCTCAACGCTTTGTTGAGATTCTCCCGAAGTTGTTGCGCTAAGGCTTGGCGATCGCTGGTGTAAATCGTTTTCGATTCAAAATTTGCGGTTGCACTCCGCATCAGCGATCGTACTTGGGGAACCAGCACGATTTCTTCATAGTTCATGCCGACCGTTTGATAAAGCTGTTTTGCTTTTGCTGGATCAATTCGATACAAAACACTAATATCGACATTCAGCATTAAGCCTTCTTTTGTAGGCGTTTGTAATGTCTCTTTGAATTCGCGGGTTTGAGTCGAAAAAGTAACCATACGAGCCGTTGGACTCTTGAGGTGAACTCCTGGTGTAAGCGGTTGTTCTGAGACTTGACCATAGAAATCGACGATGCCAATTTCTCCAGTCGAAATCACCGTGATAGAACGTAGTAATGTGATCAATCCACCCATGCCAAGGAGCGCGGCAATAACAATCAACGGAATCTTCGATCGCAGATTCAAACTCATAGATTGCATATTTTTTTACCTTTTGATTGAGATGGAGTTAAAGTACCCAAATCGCTAGCCTTGCAATGAGATACAACTGCGATCGTGGACTTTCCCAGCTTCAAAGGTTAAGAACCGGATAAGGTTTTCTGTGCGAGTTGTGTAAGTTGTTTAACCTGTTCAAATTCAGGTGCATTCGTTACAGTTTCAGACTGTAACCAGAGAAGAAATTCAATATTTCCAGCAGGTCCTAAAAGTGGCGACCAAGTTAAGCCTTGATAGTGCCAGCCCAAGGATGTTGCAGCGTCTAAAACTTGCACGATCGCACTGGCTTGATCTTTGAAATCTCGCACGACACCTTTTTTACCAATGCGGTCTTTTCCTACTTCAAACTGGGGTTTCACCAGCAACACTAATTCTCTTGGAACTTGTAATAATTCCCACAATGCGGGCAGAATTTTTGTTAGCGAGATAAACGAAACGTCAACCACAGCTAAATCAGGAATGGGTTGATCTGCTTGATATAATTCCTCAGCTTTTAGATGTCGAATGTTTGTTCTTTCTCGTAAAATCACGCGCGGATCTTGACGCAAACTCCATGCCACTTGTCCGTATCCAACATCAATTCCATACACCAATTTTGCGCCGGATTGTAATAGGCAATCTGTGAAGCCCCCGGTTGAAATTCCGCCGTCCAAACAGACTCGATCGCTGACGTTAATCTGAAATTCTTCGAGCGCTTTGATCAGTTTCTCTCCTCCGCGTGAGACGAAACGCGATCGCGCTTTTACCTCAATTTCAGCATTGACTTCAACTTCCGTTCCCGGTTTATCAATCAATTGCTGATTCACGCGCACTTCCCCAGCTTGAATTAATCGCTGAGCCTGCTGGCGCGACGTACACAACGCACGATCGACAAGTAACGTATCCAGTCGTTGTTTAGACATTTCAAATCTTGAGCAAGCAATGTCTGCTCATTATTACGCAATCCGGGGGACGTCACACGTCCGACAAACCTATTTAATGTCAGGAAAGTAATGTTGAAGAAAATCGCTTGAGCCAATTTCCGTATGAGACTAGCCACTCGACGTTCCGAACTCCATACGTCAAAACTCTTGCAAGACTTTCTGCGACAACATGATGGCGAAACCATTCGGTTAGGCGATCTGATTCGAGGATTGGGTAAGCGATCGTTTGGGCCAACACTTTTGATCTGTGCTTTACCGGAAGCCTTACCGTTACCGATCGCGGGAGTCTCTGCCTTTATCGGGATGCCTTTGGTTTTGGTTTCGCTTCAGTTAATGCTGGGCTATACAACCCCGTGGTTTCCGAAATGGATTGCGAATCGATCGATAAAACGAAGAGACTTTGAGAAAGGTGTAAACATTGTTTTACGTTATCTGGCTCGATTCGAGAAAATCATTCGTCCAAGATGGAAATTGATGACAACTCCGATCGCAGAACGGTTATTATCAATTCTCTTCTTTCTACTGGCTTGCGTGATTGTTCTGCCGATTCCCTTTGGAAATTTTTTACCAGCGATCGCGCTCGTCATTATCAGTCTAGGACTGATTGAGGGCGATGGTTTAGTGATTGTCGTTGGAATTATTACTGCTTGTCTTGTGCTGGCAGTCATGGCAGGTGCGATCGTCGCTTTCTTTTCCTGGAGCATGACCGTGATCAAGCTCTGAATTCAATACTCGAAGAACTCCGAAGTCTAAACCCCGGAGTTCTCAGCACTGTAGCTAGGATCTAGGTTTTCTGTGCATTGCAGACGTAATTCATCACTGTATGAGCACTACTTCCCGCCCTTGGCTGAAACATCATGCCAGCTTCGCCATAATCAAACTTCTGAATCAGTTTGCGATTCTTCGTATAGGCATTCACCTTGCGTAACCGTTGCGCCTTCGCTCCACAATCTAACGACCAGCGAACTACTGCGCCGTGCACCGGCTGATCGACCTTCGTATCCAAAAACGCATTATTCGGCTCAGGAAATTCTCGATACTCCCAATACCAAACGATATTGCCATTGCGCTGAATCGTGCTGGTATCGACGAAAAACCGATCTTTTGCCTCGTTTTCTGTCACTTTTGTCCATTCCGCAGCACTTGCTGCCGGAGCGATCGCTGCACAAATTAAGCCAGCGATCGCCAAATTCAAAACAGCTTTCATTATCTTTGACTCGGTTGTTCAGTAATCGGGCTATTGGGGTTGCTCCCGCGTGTGGGTAGCGTAAGATTGCGAATCGCTTGTAAGGCAGATTGATCTCTCGGACGCTCATCTAATGCGCGCTGAAAATAGAGCCGTGCCGTCTTCTGATCTTTGCGCTGCGCTGCCTCAATCCCGGCTGCCATATAGCGATCGTAAAACGTCTTGGCAGTGGGTTTTCCAGGCTCCGTCACCTGATATGCTTTCACAACTTTCTGGACATAGGGAGCCGTTTCACGCGCATTGAACTTCGTTGGGTCGCCCGTCATCCACCAAGCTGCCAGGCGTTGCACCGCAGTCGTCTCATTCGTGTCTCTTGCGTATTGTTTAACCGCATCGCGCATGACACAAGTGACAATCGAACGTGCTGCTGCTGCATTGGCTTGAAACTCAGTCGGAGATAACTCTTTTCCTCCACATTGTTTTGACCAACGTGTGACATTTTCAGGTTTCACCTGCCAATCACTGTACAGACCTGTTACAGGTTTTTCTGGCTTAGAAGCTTGGCGCATGGCTTCAACAAGCCGAACAATCTGAGCATCCGTCATCTGAGCCGAGACAGGTGCAGCGATCAGACTTAGTGCAACGATAAAGCTTGATCGCGCTACAAGTTGCTTACAAAATTGCATAACCGCCTTTAAAGTTTTGCATTAAATGGAAATTAGGATCTGAGGACTATTTTGGTTGGATTAAAGTGCCACCCTGCGACAAACCGTATTTTACTTGAAGATCAGAAAATGAATCAGAATTTCAGCTTCAAAAAACTATGGAGGAATGGTGGAAAAAGATCAAGCGTGCGCTTAACAATTGCTTAAGTTTATGCATTACAAAAAAAAGGAGAGAATCAATTTCCCTCCTTTTTCATAGTTTGTCCGAATCGCCGTTTTTACTTGTTCACGTGACCCACGACTTGATCTTTCAACTTGTTGAACTCCTCGCCCAACTCACTCCGATTCGAGGCTTTGAGCAAATAGCGATAAATGAACCAAACGCTATATCCTAAGCCGATTAATTCAAACGTCGGCTCCAATAAAGGCACTTCATTAATTGCCCCAAGCAGTGCAAGCGTTAATTTCACAGACACGATCGAACCAAAAATCAAACCTGCAACCACGAGGGGTTTGCGTTGTTCTGAGAAAAACTTACCCAACAATTCTGGCAGAGTTGACAAAACCGTATACGTTTTGTCTGCGATCTCGCGCCATTGCTCAGAGGATACACCAGATGACACAGGCGCTAGAGTTCCAGCCTCATCCATTTTGATTTTCGTTGGTGTTTCGACAGCGGTGGGGGTTTCCATTTCTTTCACTTCAGGTTCCATACTAAATTCCTTGGAAACAATAACCTAAATTCGTCTCGCTGGGCTAGACCTCCCAGTAATACGGACAGTAGCAGAATTCAAAATTGATTTTCGCTATCTCTCAAACATAGCGAAAGTTCAGACAGGAACTTGTCACTAGCAGGATAGATCATGACTTAAGAATTTGAATTCTGTAAACCCTACTTTTGATGAATTTTGAATCTGAACTAGAAGGTTCGAGTCCGGTCAAGTTTCACAATATAGTTAATTTGTTCTAGTCAGCTTCAGTTGACATTATCATATGTCGCGATCGTAATTTCAGCGCGTATTCTCACTTATTTTTTCCGAGCTTTTAGTTCTTAAAACTACAGTATGTCCCCATCTGTAATCGGTTTGGGGAAATTAGGGGATGCGCAAAACTCAAGCATGGCTTGCCAAATTTCAGGTTCTTGATCCGTCAACCCGTGATCGCTCTCCAGTTCAATGAATTTCACCCACGATCGCGTTTCTGCAAAGGTTCGACTCTGCGCGATCGGAATAATTTCATCTCGAATGCCATGCAAAATTAAGGTCGGGATCGGTTTCTGAAGTTGCGCTTCGTCGTATTGCTCTAAATCTTCGACAATTCCGTAATTCAAGAAGCGCGATCGCTGGTCGCCATAGTGATAAATCGACAGTGGATTTCCCGATCTCCATTTTTCTAATTCTTTTGGATCAAATCGGGGGAGCCAATGTTCGAGGTAATTGAATGCTGGGGCAAGCAGAATAATGCGATCGACCCAATTACACTCTTGAGCAACCCAAGCGGCTGTTAATCCGCCAAAGCTCGAACCGATGAGAGTGGCAGGCTCTTGAATCAAGGTTTGAACTTGGCGGATTTGGCGAGTCAGCGTGAGATTTTGGAAGTCGCCCTGATTAAGATCAGGAATTTCTAGAGAGAGATGAAGGGATTGAAAACGATCGCGAAGACGTTCGGCTTTGATCGATCGCGGACTCGACGCAAACCCATGCAGATAGACATACTTCATCTCTCTCAAGAATTTAATAACTAATTTGCAATGTCACCGAGCCTTCTACTCGTTGTTCTCCACCGATGACTGGACTCGGAGCTGCTGAAACTTTCGCATCTCGCATCTGCATTAACGCCGCTTCCCGAAAAACTGGAGTAGGAGGCGTTGCGCCATTAATCTGAACACTGACGATGTCTTTGCGCGTCAGATTCAATGCGCTAAAGACGGCATCTGCCTGAGTCTGCGCGTCTTGGGTCGCTTTGCGTAGCGCCACTTTCTGGGCTGCTGCGATCGCATCATCCGAAGCCACAAAACTCACGCTATCAATCCGAGTCGCCCCTGCGCGCACTGCTTCATCTAAAATTCCACCCGCGCGCTCATTTGACGTACGAAATGAAACGGTATTAGAAGCCGTATAACCAATCAATGTCTGACGATTATTCGCGTAGTCATACCGAGGACTCAAATTAATCCCAGTTGTTTCCAACTTCTCAACCTGACGCGATTTCAAGAAATTGACAACCGAATTCGATTTGCGTGCCACTTCCTGTTGTACTTCATTTGCAGTCTTACCCTGCACCTCAACTCCCAACCGCACTTGTGCCAGTGTCGTCTGGATATCTTCAAATCCACGACCCGAAACCGTCAATGTCCGCATGAGTTTCTCCTGAGCAAAGGCAGGACTGATCATTGCAAAGCTCATCATTCCAACTGCGATCGGCACAGCACTCAGCCAGTGAGATTTCCGAACTAAACTCATCATCACCAATATCCATTGCGTAAGAATCCTTTTACTGTGCCATCGAATTGAATCCTTGCCGCGCTCAGTTACGCTTTTCGCAACCTGATTCAGAGTTTAGAAAAGTTAAGTTTTCTTAAACGGTGTAGCAATATTGCCGTACCCCTCTATGTTTGTTTATTAAGGAACCCAGGAACGCGCGAAATCGTTTATGATTAGTAATCATGTTCTACGCAATTTACCAGTAGTTCGCTAAAATAGTAGGGTAGAATCTAATACTCAAAAAGATTAGTTCTATCTCTTGATTTATCACTGATCGGGAACGCTAACCACAGATGGCAAATTCATCGATGCCCCTCTTAATCTTGCCGGATTGCCGATGTTATGTTGCCACTGTCTTCTTTCCACTTGAATGAGTCTGACTCGATTCAAGAGTTGCGCCTAGTCCCTTTACTGCTTCAACAATGACTTTAAGAGTGTCGCCTCCCCAGTCTCGCCTTCCGAGCCTCTCTCTTTTTACGCTTCATCCTCGATCTTTGATGAGAAAGCTCCCTTGCGATCCCTGCGATCCAAAAAATCCCTAAAGTTCTGTTCAGTACGAGACTGCGGAGAAAATCAAACTGCGGTCTAATTTCGATTACATAGAGTTATTTCGCTCAGGAGAAGCACATGCTACACCGCAAGATCTATCAACTCTGTTGTGACGGTCGCGAAGTCTGGATCTTCTTGCGGGATCAACAGCGCTGGATCGAACGTGCCAAAATCCTTGATATCGAAGGTGATCTGGTCACACTGCGCTACGAAACCGAAGAAGAAGATGAAAATTGCTCTTGGGAAGAAATGGTCCGCCTCGAAAGCATTGGGGCGGTAACTCAAAAGCTTGCCTCTGTTCCAAAAGGCTGTGTCGAACCCCTGGTTTCCGATGATTGTCCTGAAGCGGAACAACTCTCAAACCCACCCTTCGACAAACGCGAAGACTAAGACTAATTCAGCTTCGGCAAATTTAAGGCAAGAGAGGAAAGAGCAATCTTTCCTCTCTTTGCTTTTTAGTTTTTTTAGCGCCTCATTTCGTTGCAATCGAGGTGTCTCTGAAGCAGACGAGAAACTCAATTCCAAGGTTTTTCAAAGTAGTCCGGGCAATCGATCGCATCTTCAGACAGTGCGCTCATTGGATGAACTGGGCATTTGAGATTGTAATCGCCTGTAAAGAATTGACAGTCTGGGCAGGGAATTTGATGCATGTGTTTAGCTTGATTCACGGCATCACGAGTCGCTGCGAACACCCGCCAGACCAGCATCAAGACTAAGCTCCATGCCACCACAAAGCAAATCGGAACCAGAAACGGACGAAACCAGATGATCAGATGCGCCAAAAAATTAAAGAGCATAAGTTAAAAATAAAGCTGATCGATTCGGGCAGTTTAGGATAAATATTAATAGAGCCTGCTGGCATCTATCCCTGGCTTAAGGGTTATTTACCAAGTTCCGCGATGCCCCTTCACAGACACTACTATGAGAGTTTCTCTTGCCTCCAGTCCCGCGCAATCTAAGCAGCTTCGTCACCAGCTTGCTCACCCTGAAGATTCCCTTTCTTATGAGTTGGGCAAAGCTGTCCAAGAACTGCCCCCGGTCTACACCCGATTTATGGCAGGCAGTATCAGTGTTCTTGTATTAGGCACGATTGGCTGGGCACACTTTAGTGAAGTGGAAGAAGTCGCGAATGCTCAAGGTAAATTAATTCCTTCCACTGAGGTTCGACCCTTCCGCGCTCCCAGTGTGGGGACGATTACGAAGATCAATGTGAAGCCCGGGCAGATTGTCCAAAAAGGGCAAACCTTGATGGAGATTGATCCAGGTGCAACTGAAACAAATGTCGCGAGTTTGCAGAACGACGCGAGAAAAATTCAAGAAGACATTCGCCGCTTAGAAGCAGAAAGCCAAGGCAAAGCTTCGACTGGGAATGAATTACAAGATCAGCTGATCGCATCGCGTCAGCGTGAATTCAGTGACAAGCAAAATGCAGCGATCGCAGAAGCGAATCGGCAAAGTGCAGCCATTTCTGAAGCGCAAAATCGTCTAGAGCGGTTTCAAGAGAATCTGGTTAATGCGCGTGCCACATTGACCAATGCGACAGCCAGCAAAGCTGATGCGCGCGCAAATTTGGAGATTGCCCAAGAACGCCGCCAACGCTTACGATCGCTCGAAAATACGGGAGCTGTTCCCCATTTAGAGATTCTGAATGCAGCCGCTCAAGTCACTCAAGCGAGCCAACAGTTGACCAGTGCTGTGAATCAGATCAACGAAGCCCAAGGACAGATTGTTTCGCTGGAAAAAGAAATCGACGCGCAGCGAGACCGAATTCGCCAAGCTCAGCAAGCCTTTGAGTCTGCGAAAAGTACCGCAATGGGCTTAGCACCTCAGCGCCAGTCAGAAGTTTTGACTCAGTTAAAACAGCGTCGAGAAGAGTTAACCCGCAAACAAGGTGAAATCGCCGTTGCAACTCAGCAGCGCAAAGATCGTGAAGCCTTAACCGCACCCTTCACAGGTGTGGTGTACAACCAGAAAGCTACATTAGGTCCGATTCAGCAAGGTGAGGAACTGCTCTCGATCGTGCCTGAAGACAAAGACTTAATTCTGGAAGTGAAGATTCTCAACCGAGATATCGGCTTTATCCGTCCGGGAATGAAAGCGAAAGTCAAACTTGCAACTTTCCCATATCAAGAGTTTGGCATCATTGAAGGCGAACTCGTTTCTGTGAGTCCAGATGCGGTCGTTGAAAAAGATGCGAATGGGCAAGATCTAGGCCCGGTCTTTCCAGCTAAGGTGAGAATCGATCGTAAGGCGATCCAAGTGCGCGGCAAAGATGTGGAACTTTCCCCAGGGATGGCGGGAACGGCGGATATCGTGACTCGGAAGAAATCGATTCTGTCTTTCTTGACTGAACCCGTCACGAAGCGGTTTAACGAAGCCTTCTCTGTTCGTTAATTCTCGAACGTTTCAGAAATCGGGGATCTGCTTGGATCCTCGATTTTTTGGTTTTTTCAAGGCTTATGCAAAAAATCTTAATTTAACAGAACGTAATATTTCACATCTGCGCTATGATAGACCATAGTGTAGCGAAACGATTGCGTCTGACCACTCCCCTCAACCTTCGAGCGGAAGTAACGTGAGGAAACTCCCGGAGCGATCGAGCTAACCGACTAGGAGCTATCGCTGCGATTTTTCAGGATTCCGATCGACTTACTTACCCCCTCCGAAGTTACATGGGCAACAAGCCAACTATTGCGTTCTCTCATTTGGGCTGCGAAAAAAATAGAATTGATACCGAACATATGCTTGGCTTACTGGCTCAGGCCGGATATCAAGTTGATGCTGACGAAGAGTTGGCAGATTATGTTATTGTCAATACTTGCAGTTTTATTCAAGCCGCACGGGAAGAATCAGTGCGGACACTGGTCGAGTTAGCGGAAGCTGACAAAAAAATTGTGATCACAGGCTGCATGGCGCAGCACTTTCAGGAACAACTTTTAGATGAACTGCCCGAAGCCGTCGCCCTCGTTGGGACAGGTGATTATCACAAAATCGTTGATGTGATTGCACGGGCAGAAGCTGGAGAGCGTGTGAAAGAGGTTTCACAAGAACCGACTTACATCGCAGATGAGACGACCCCTCGCTATCGCACTACGACCGAAGGCGTTGCTTATCTCCGGATTTCAGAAGGATGTGACTATCGATGTGCGTTTTGTATTATCCCGCATCTGCGTGGAAACCAGCGATCGCGCACGATTGAATCAATTGTCCAAGAAGCTGAACATTTAGCCGCTGAAGGCGTGAAAGAGATTATCTTAATCTCGCAGATCACCACCAACTATGGACTTGACCTTTACGGTGAGCCAAAGTTAGCCGAACTGTTGCGCGCCCTTGGAAAAGTGGACATTCCTTGGATTCGGATGCACTACGCTTATCCGACCGGATTGACCCCGAAAGTTATCGAAGCGATTCGCGAAACGCCGAACGTTCTCCCTTACCTCGATTTACCTCTGCAACATTCCCACCCGGAAGTGCTCAGAGCCATGAATCGCCCTTGGCAAGGTCGGGTCAACGACGGCATTATTGAGCGGCTCAAAGCTGAGATCCCGAATGCTGTTTTGAGAACTACTCTGATTGTCGGATTTCCTGGAGAAACCGATGAACATTTTGAACATCTCAAGCAGTTTATTCAGCGTCACGAATTTGATCACGTTGGAGTGTTTACCTTCTCTCCTGAAGAAGGTACTCCCGCCTACGACTTGCCCAATCAGTTGCCCCAAGAGGTAATGGATGCGCGTCGAGATGCCTTGATGCAACTCCAGCAAGCGATTTCTCTTAAACAGAATCGTGCGCAGATTGGCAAAGTCGTAGATGTCTTGATCGAACAAGAAAATCCGCAGACCGGAGAACGAATTGGGCGATCGGCTCGATTTTCTCCTGATGTGGACGGACTCGTATATGTCGAAGGCGAAGCGGCGTTGGGCACGATTGTGCCAGTGACGATCGTGGATGCAGACATTTACGACTTGTATGGTCGAATTGCCACGGCTGCGGACTTGATCCAACTGCCTGCAATGACTGTTTAATCGCTGTGTTGAAACGACGATGTTCCCGTTGTCGCATAGACTGACCGAAATGTTAGACCTTCACTGTTTCTAGCTTTTCATCTCTTTTCCCCGCGCCTTTAAAGTTGGCAATTAACACGTAGTTCGGCTCGAACTGCGACCCGATTCAGACGGTTTTGGTTTATGAAAAGACCGTCTTGAGGTCGAGAATGTTGCCTCTGATGGCGCACGACCATGACTTTTACAGGAGACTCAATGACCCTTTCTTTTCATAGCCTCGGACTGTCTGAAGACCGGATTCGCCATCTCGAAGAACTCGGATTTACTGCTCCGACTGCCATCCAAGCCCAAGCCATTCCTCATTTACTCGCTGGGCGTGATGTCGTCGGTCAAGCACAAACCGGAACCGGGAAAACTGCGGCGTTCGGGCTTCCGATTCTGGAGCGGATTGATACAAAATCCCCCACAGTCCAAGCGCTGATTCTGACTCCGACTCGCGAATTGGCGATGCAAGTTTGCCAAGCGATTCGTACGTTCACTGACGATCGTCGAGTTAAAGTCGTCACGATCTACGGCGGACAATCGATCGATCTACAAGTTGATCGCTTACGTCGTGGCGCTCAAATTGTCGTCGGAACTCCCGGTCGAGTGATTGATTTGCTCGGTCGTGGTGATCTAAGACTCGATAATCTCAGCTGGCTCGTTCTCGACGAAGCAGATGAGATGCTGAACATGGGCTTTATTCAGGATGTTGAGAAGATCTTGAATCAAGCGCCTGTTGAACGTCAAACGACGTTCTTCTCGGCAACGATGGAACCTTCGATCCGCAAGTTGGTCACCAAGTTCTTGCGCTCTCCGGTGACGGTGACGATCGAACAACCCAAAGCCGCTCCTTCTCGCATTAATCAAGTTGCTTACACGATTCCTCGCGGATGGACAAAAGCTCGGGCAATTCTACCGATTCTCGAATTGGAAGATCCCGAAGCCGCAATTATCTTCGTGAGAACTCGTCGGGCAGCCGCAGAATTGACCAGCCAATTACAAGCCGCTGGACATAGTGTGGATGAATACCACGGTGATTTGAGCCAAAGCCAACGTGAACGGCTATTGCTCCGGTTCCGCCAGCAGCAGATCAAATGGGTGGTCGCGACCGACATCGCGGCACGAGGAATCCATGTGGATAACTTGACCCATGTGATCAACTACGACTTGCCGGATAGCGTTGAAAGCTATGTGCACCGGATTGGTCGGACAGGTCGTGCGGGTAAAGAAGGCACGGCAATTTCGCTGGTGCATCCGCTGGATCGTCGCAAACTGCGCGATATCGAAAATCACGTTCGCCAACGCTTAGAGATTAAGCCAGTTCCGACTCGTGCGGAAATTGAAGCTCGCTACTTAGATAAGCTGCAAGCTCAAGTGCGCGAGACGCTAGCAGGAGAGCGAGTCGCATCGTTCTTGCCGATTGTGTCTCAGTTGGCCGAAGATTACGAACCTCACACAATCGCAGCGGCGGCATTGCAGATGATCTACGATCGCACTCGTCCCGCTTGGATTACCATCGGGACTGATCCGACTCCTGAAGAAGAAGCTTCTTCGAGAGGCGGTGCGAAGCAGAAGCCTGTGAAGCGTTCTAGACCTTCTGGAGGACATTCTGCTTCAGGTAGTTCTGGTCAGCGTCGTCATCCTGCGGCACGATCGAAGTAATCTACAATAGATTCCTGTGTATAAAAGACTCCGACTTCTTTAAGAAGTCGGAGTCTTAGAGCTTTTGAACCTTCTTTATGCCAGTTGTTCTTTCTACAGATTTGCTTGCCTTCTATCGTGACCTGAGCCAGCGGACTCTCACCGTCGTTGACCTGGAAACCTCTGGGCATAAACCGCCTCGCAGTCGAGCGATCGAGGTGTCGGTTCTGAATGCAAATTTGAAAGACGGCATTCTGAATCAAGAAACGTATTTGATCAATCCTGGCGTGTTGATTCCGCCGATCATTACGAATATTACGGGCATCACGCAAGACATGGTGGATAGTGCACCGCCGCCGGATGAGGTGTGGCTCAAGTGTTTGCCCTTGTTCGAGCAGGGAACTTTAACGGCTCACAATATTGGATTTGACTATCCGTTTATCCGAGCAGAATATGCGCGGTTGGGGATTCCATTTTATCGATCGCAATCCGAGCAGTTTTGCACTGTTCAATTTGCACGCTTGATGCTCTCAGAGTTGCCTTCTCGGAGTTTGCCGAACTTGGTTAAACATTTTCAGTTTCCAGTTGGCGCATCGCATCGCGCGGAAGCAGACACGATGGCATGTTGGCTACTTGCAGAAATGCTCTTGAAAGAGATTGCAAATGAAGATGATGAAGCGGTTTTAGCGAAAATTGGACAGCAGCTTCTTTCGACGAGTGAGGCTGCCAAACTGATTGGCGGCTCGCAAAAATCAGTGCGATCGCGGCTTGAGCAAGCGGGTGCTGAACCCTATATTTCTCGAACCGGAACACCGTTGTATCGCCGTGCAGATGTTGAGCGTCTTTATTGGCAAAAGCACCAACTTTCTTTGTCGTCTTGAACGGTAAAATAGCAGAACTAAAAGAAATGCAGATTCAATCTTGTTACGGTATCAACTCTTACTAAACTTCGTATCTAGATCCGCTAAGGTCACAGAACTGTGACTCAGGTTAGAAGTCATGCGTCTAGAGCAATTGCAGGCGTTTTTGGCGATCGTTGAAACCGGAAGTTTTCAACAGGCTGCCCGAAAATGTGCGGTCACTCAATCGACTATTAGCCGTCAACTCCAGGCATTGGAAGCTGATTTAGGGATGTCGCTGTTTCATCGGACGACTCAGGCAAAATTAACGATCGCGGGAGAACAGTTTCTACCTCACGCCCGCAAAATTTGCCAGGAATGGCAGAATGCCATCAGTGAGTTGGAAGAGTTGCGATGCGGCAAACAGCCAGAACTATGTGTTGCAGCCATTCATTCGGTCTGTGCGTTTCATTTGCCGCCTGTGTTGCAGCAATTTTGTCAGGACTATCCTGACGTTCAGCTTCGCGTCACTTCGTTAGGGAGCGATCGCGCGTTAAAAGTCCTGAAAGATGGCTTGGTAGATTTGGCGATCGTGATGAATAACCGCTTTCTCACTGCGAGTCCAGAAATGGTTGTAGATGTTCTTTACGACGAGCCTGTTCGGGTTCTGATGGCAGCCGATCATCCTTTGACGAAATTTGATCAAGTGCCTTGGTCAGAATTGGTTCGCTATCCGCAAGTTGTTTTCAAAGATGGATACGGAATGCAACGGCTTGTCCAAGAGCAGTTTCAGCGTCAAGGAGTTACGTTGAAAGCAGCTTTGGAGCTGAATACTTTAGATGCATTTCGCGGTGTTGTGCGGCAGGGAGAATTGATTGCTTTGTTACCGCAAGGCGCGATTCAGGATGTGCATTTAGATTCGACTTTAGTGATTCGATCGACGAGCGATCCGGTTTTAGTGCGACAAGTGGTGTTGGTGACGACGCAAGATCGATTGCAAATTCCACCGATTCAACGATTTCGGGCATTGGTGCAGGAAATCATGCATCCTGCATTTCTGAAGCGAAGTCCGAGTGCGATCGTGTGAAGGCGTTTGAGCGGGAAACAATCTGGTATTGTGGAACCCTTTGGAAGGTTGCAGCGGTTCATTCATTCTGTAGGCAAGCACTATGAGTTACGAGTTCCGGGAGTTACTTAAAAAAGTTGGCAGTGGGCCGCATACAAGCGAAAATTTGACGCGCCAAGAGTCGGCAACTGCGACTCGCTTGATGCTGCTGCAAGAAGCAACCCCGGCTCAGATTGGGGCATTTATGATTTCTCATCGCATCAAGCGCCCAACGGGTGAAGAACTAGCCGGGATGTTGGATGCCTATGATGCGTTAGGCAAAAAGCTGCCCCCGATCGCATCCAAGATCCCAGTGATGGTGATGTGTAACCCCTATGATGGTCGATCGAGAACTGCGCCTTTAAGTCCGCTTGTTGCGATCGTTTTAGCAGCAGCAGGAGTTCCAGTTGTACTGCACGGCGGCGATCGCATGCCAACCAAAGCAGGCGTTCCGTTGATTGAGCTTTGGGATGGGTTAGGCGTGAATTGGAAAACCGTGTCGCTGGAACAGATTCACGCAATTTTGCAGCAAACTGGATTAGGATTTGTCTACTTGCCGCATCATTTTCCGTTGGCTCAAGGATTGGTGGAGTATCGAGAGCAAATTGGCAAGCGTCCGCCGTTTTCGACGCTGGAATTGATGTGGAATCCGTATGCAGGCGAGTCGCATTTGATTTGTGGGTATGTTCATCCGCCGACTGAAGGCATGTTTCGCGATGCCTTTGCGCTGCGAGGAACCACATTATTTACTACGGTCAAAGGATTAGAAGGCAGTTGTGATTTGCCGCGCGATCGAACGGCGATCATTGGGATGGCAGCGGGAGAAAAGTTCGATCGCTTAACGTTGGTTCCTCGCGATTATGGATTTGCCGCAAAAGAATTGCCGTTAGTCTCGAATGAGGATCTGATCGATCAGATGCGGGCAGCGATGAGAGGTGAGCCTTCGGAACTGATGCAAGCGACCATTTGGAATTGTGGATTTTATCTCTGGAGAGCCGGAGCCTGCACGAGTCTTGAATCAGGATTTTCGCAAGCGCAGGCGATTTTAGAACTAGGACAGGCGGAGCGGAAATTACAGCAGGTGATTCATGCGATCGAAGCGTGTTGCTCAGTTCTCAGTAATTAAAAAGCCTTGCAGTCTATAGTAGTCCTACATATGAGGTGGGGAGTGGGGAGTGAGGATCTTCTACTCCCCACTCCCCACCTTTTTTAGTCCTTACAACTCAAACAGACTCGCTATACGCTCACACACCTCGCTAAAATAGAGGCGTTGCTTATGAAATTGCTATGCCTCCTCGTTGGTCTCGAATCCCTGATCGTAAAGACGCAGACTATCGCCAACTCGACGATCGTATGACGTTTGCGACGCATGTTGCTTTATTTGCGGCTGCAAACTCTGGCATGTGGTTTTTCAGAATTTTACAAAAAGCCGATTGGTCATGGTCAGTTTGGGTGACAGGTGCTTGGGCTAGTGTCTTAGTGGCGCATGCGATTTATATTTTTGCGATCGCAGACTACTCTGAACCTGTTGTCGCCACTTCTCAACCGAAAGGCTTTAAACCTAAAGAGAAACCCTCAAAATCACCCAAGAGATAGGAGAATTTGGCATCGTAGATTCAGTATGGTTTGAAAGTTGAACCCTGAAAAAGTCTTATGGCAAACTCCACAACTTCAGAAACAATCGAAGCCTTAGCTGCTGAAATCGGCGAATCAGTGTATATCGACATTGCAAAATGGCATCTCTATCTCAACGATGCTCATTTGCATACGGTTTTAGCAGAACGGCTTTTTCCGCTTGTCTCGAGTGGGGCAGCGATTCAAGAAGATGACGTGCTGAACATTGTCCAAAGCATTCTGGTGAAAGTTGGCGGAGGGAAACGCGAAATTCCCTTGCTCGATCTACTTCCTATGCAGTGCCAAGTCAGCTTGATCGATACGTTGGAAGAGTTTCAACGCAATCTGTAGCAGACGGTATTAGGCAAAGAATGGTGAGTCCGCTTCTGATGGACTTGATTGAAGGGCGCCTGAATTCTATTGACTATCTTGTCGAAGCTAGAGTCTTATGTAGTTTGTCGAATCGGAATCTGAATCAGAAATTCTGTCCCCTCTCCTTCTGTTGAGCAACACTCTAATTTGCCGTGGTGCTTCTCAACAATTAATTGATAACTAATCGACATTCCCATTCCTGTTCCTTTCCCTACAGGCTTTGTCGTAAAAAATGGGTTGAAAATTTTCTGCTGGATTTCTGAGGAAATTCCTGTGCCGTTATCGCTGATCGCAATTTCGACCGATTCTCCAACGACTGAGGTGCGGATCGTGATTTGAGGTTGGGAAGTTGATTCGAGTGCGTCGATCGCATTACTCAAAATATTCATAAAGGCCTGGTTGAGTTGCCCAGCTTGACACTCAACTTTCGGGAGTTCACTATAATCGCGCTGAATGTGAATTTCTGGGCGATCAGGAGATGCGTTCAAACGATGACACAGAATTAGTAGCGTACTTTCAATCCCCTCATGTAAATCGACCGCTTTAAATTCAGCTTCGTCGAGCCGGGAAAAATTTCGCAACGATAAGACAATCTCTCGAATTCGCTCAGTTCCCGATTTCATCGAACCCAAAATTTTTCGCAAATCTGACTGAATGAATTCTAGGTCAGATTCTTCTGCCACAGTATGAATGGCTGCCACTGGCTCGGGGTAATGCTCCTGGTAAATTTTTAGAAGATCTAGAAGTTTGTCAGTATATTCTTTCAAGTAGGATAAATTTCCGTAAATGAAAGAAACGGGATTATTGATTTCATGAGCGATTCCCGCGACAAGTTCTCCAAGACTCGACATTTTCTCAGCTTGAATCAATTGGAGTTGGGCTTGAGTCAGGTCTTGTAAGGTCTGCTCTAGTTCTTGAGTGCGTTCCTGCACTTTTTCTTCAAGTGTATCTTTAGCAGCTTCGAGGTCTTCGATCATCGTGTGAATTTGTCGATCGATCGGTTGCGCAATCGATCGACTTAGAACCCAAGCCACTGCACCTGCTGTAACAGGAATCAGAACCATCAGAAGTCCTGCCCAGCCTTGGGCAATGGTAACCTCTTCGGCCGCATCCTGCTGAATCTGTGCGGCAATTTTTTGACTATCGTTCAGCAACGATACGAGTGGATATTCAGTTGCTTGAAAGTCGGCGCTTTCCTGTCCTTTGGCATCAAGGAGCTGCTTACGTGCTTTGAGAGCCGCTGCAATCTTCTGCATTTTGGACTTATCGAAAGGCTTCAGGGATAAATTTGCCTGTTCTTGTTGTGGGTCAGCAATTCTAAACTGAAAAAATGCTTTCTCCGTGAGTAAAAACTTCTGATGGGTTTGCTTCCACCGTTGCCAATCCCAGAGAAAGGTCTGCTCAAATTTCAGGGTGCCTTCAAATTTTGACGATTGAAACGCCTGGTTCATGCCTTGATTGATTTGTTCCCAAGCCGTTTCAATTCGAGTGAGGGCAATGGTGCGCTCCTGGGGAGAAAGTTCATGCTGAAGTAGAGTATTTTGTGCGGCTGCAATCTGAGATCGCCCTTCGATCATTTTCCAAAGCCCATTCGCTTTAATCAGGCTCGTATGGCTCAGGTGAGTCGTGCTCTGCATCAACCGATTAATCGTATTAGAACTACTTGCAAGCCCAATTAACGAGATCGACGTTGGAACCAAAAAGGCAAGAAATAATTTCGTCTGGAGATTGATGCGCCTAAGCATATAAGATTCATTTCATGAATAGAAACGAAAGTAAGTCCGTATCTTTCAACGTACCCAGAATTTTTTTGCAAATCCGCAATTCATGTTAAGTGTAGAAAAATTAAGCGCGAGTTGCTCTTCGCTGATCTAGCCATTGCTGAAGAATGATAGCGGCAGCTTTACGATCGATTAATTCCTTGTTTTCTCGTAGCGAAATTCTGGCTGCCTTCATCGATTCTTCCGCTTCAAAGCTGGTTAATCGCTCATCGATAAATTCATACGGCAACGCTAAAGCATTGGAAATGGTCGCCGCAAATTTCTGAATATGGAGCGCCTGTTTTCCAAGCGTTCCATCCATTGAATAAGGCAATCCGATGACAAGAATTCCAATTTGTCGATCGACCACGATTTGACGCAATTCTTCGATTGTTTGAGGATAAGATTTGCGCCGAATCGTGGTTAATCCTGTTGCAATTAACCCTGTTCCATCGCAGCCCGCAACTCCAATGCGTTTCTGACCCACATCTAATCCAAGGGCTGCAACTCTTTCCATTTAGCAACAGGGATCTTCACGGTGCGGGTCTTGAGCCATCTTGAGCAATTCCTGCACATTTTTTGGCGTTTCGGACTTTGGTTCTGGCTGATCTGGAGACGTAATTTTCGTCGATTTCATCATCGAGATTCGACCTGGCACCGGCTTCCGAGTAGGCTGCAAGCCTTGCAGCATCTCTGCCAACTGTAATCCTTCTGCGATCGATTTTGTTTCTCGAACTTTATGCCAAACTGAGCGAGACATCAAAAGCGTATGTCCAATCCGCTCTGCGCCAATGCTATCTAAATAGCCCTCACGCTCGGGTTGATAATCCGGTGATGCAATTTGCAGCTCTTGAGCCGGGAGATCCTGCATGATTCGCGCCATCTGCGCCATCAATTCAGGATAGAGCCAGGTGTAAGCAGGATTGACGGTGAGCTGTGCCGTATGCGGTTGTGAACCGTCGCGGCTGAGTCGTAGTTGGAAATATCCGATTGCCGCTTTGCGCTGCGGCTCAAACACATATCCACTCACAACTTCAGTGCGCGTCAAAATCTGCTTTGCCCACTCGACCAAGCTGCCAAATACACTGGTCTTAAAATCTTGGATATGTCGATCGAACACCTGCCGTACCAGAGGCGGCATTGCCATTGTGTCCAACTGATACAGCAGTTGAGCATCGGCATTACTGACGGGCAGCAAATTCGGTAAGTCTGGCTCACGCTCAGCTAGCGTCTGAAGTTGCTCGGTCGAAATCGACCAATAGGTCATATTCGCCAAAGGTTGAAATCCATTATGGCGATACAGATCTAAGGCTGACTTGTCGTTGACATCAATTTCTAAAACCCAGGTTCGCGCTTGCCAAATTCGCTCGAGACAGAATCGAATGAGCAGCGATCCCACATCGACTTTCGTGAGAACTTGTGCTTCTGCCTGGTCAGATTCCACGATCGCAGGAGTGACCATGACGCGATCGACTCTCCAAGTGCTGCCTGTCCGATTAAAAGGCGAGACTCGAATCATGCCCTGAATCTTTTGATTCAATTCAGCCACATGCACACAGGAGAGCGACTGAAAAGGATTGGGAAACAGGCTGAGCACCTTCAGAACTCCGTACCAATTCCGCAGCGATACCGTTTTCTCGCGCACGGTCGAGCAGTGGGGCAAGTTGATTTCTGGCGATTGCTGAGCAAGTTGATCAATCGCATCGAGATCACGATATTGGACAGGACGGATGACAACGGAAGCAGTCTTCTGAGGAAGTCGAGACATAAGGATATCAGCAGCAATTCAACCCCAGGTTAAGCGTTGGGCAAGGGCATTAGGTAAACCTTAAGGGGTATTTATTTAAGGTTATTTTGCCGATTGCAGCCCAACAGTAGCGCGTTCTGTAAAGGTATCGGTCGGACGAATCAGAACTACAGGAGTCTGTTCGTTGGCATTTCCAGCAGGATTGCTGATGAGAGCTTGATGCAGCAAGGACGTAGATACGCCTGACGATGCTGCTAATATTTTAACTCGTTTCAAGTCGTTCACATCCACAATTGCCGCAGATAGCCCAGTTTCTCGTTGAATGCGATCGCATAATTCCTGAGAGTTTTCAGGACCCATGACGATAAATTGGTCATAGGGCGGAATTGTTCCAGTCACGTCATCGATCAATCGCGCTTGTTCACCTGCGAGGCGGTAGAACATGCCTTTCACCCCAAAAATTTTCGCGATCGAGCCAACAATAAATGCAAACAGTACCCGTGCTTCGCCTTCGATATCAATCAGCGATTGCAGTCCGCAAGCAGTCGCCAAACTGGAGGTCGGATGGAACATGTAAGACAGCCGAGTTGCTAACCAACCGGGTTTGATCTCGCTGGGATGGCGGTAACGACCTTGCATAATCGCGATCGGAGATTCACCGATCGTCACAATATCCCCGGGTTGAGCATGAGGCATGACATACCGTTTCACGACACTCACGGGATCATCTAAGTGCGTCAGCAAATGGGTCTTAATCGGCAACACATCAGCATTTTGTGCGGGTCGCCAGCGTTTTGAGTCTTCGACTGCCGGGAACTTCAGGGGCACGATGACATGGCGAATTTTGGGGAATCGACCTCGAGAGCCATAGGAAACGTAATGCAGTTGAATCCAAGCGACTTTTAATTCGCTGAGGTTGGCGCCTTCGATTTCGACAATCACTTCGATTGGGTCATGTCCCATACTCTTAATGATGTGGGCTTCCCAATAGCCATCATTGCGAGGTTCTGCGCCTTGGAAGCGGGGAATGATCCGAGTTTTGACTTGAATCCCCTCTAGGCTCCCCGAAGAAAGGAGTTGAACTTCTGCATGAACCGTAGGAGCCATGACTTCTAAACGGCGCGTTAAATTGGTCAATTCGATCTGACCGACTAGAACGTATCGCTGGGGTTCGTAGACTGCGAGTTCCCATTTGCCCGAGGTCATCTCCAGTGTATTGCTTGGACGCTGCCAATATTGAGCTTCGAGCAGCAACAAGACGAGCAGAACGAATCCGACAAGACCAGCGAGAATGCCAATTAGAATAACCACAAAAGCTCCTTGTACCGTTGCCAGAAAAAGATATACGTGACGCGCACGATCGTCAACATATTGCCATACAAGATTATGATGTTTCGCGATTTTTTGAACGTCGTTCTTCGCGATTGCGGTCTTCCCAAAACCATGCTTCATCGGATTGTTTTTTAGCCGATTCGATTCTGGGGATCGCCCAACTTAAGTATTCTGCGTGTCGATCGCAACCGAGCCAGTTCCGTCCGAGTTGTTCGGCAACGACTGCAGTTGTGCCGGAACCCAGGAACGGATCGAGAATGCGATCGCCTTTTTGAGAAGAAGCCAAGACGAATTTTCTCACCAATTCTTCAGGTTTTTGGGTGGGATGGGGTGTTTTTTCATTCATGCCATTACAGGTGGTTGGCACTTCAATCACATCGCGAGGCTTTGCGCCTTTTGGGTGAGGCTGCCAAAGCTTTGTTACTTTTTTACCCTTGCCGTATTGGCTGGTTTCGGCTTGCGGATGGTCGGGATATTTCAGGGTATGTTCGCCGTAACGAGTGCGGATGTTCTCAATCGATAGGGTGAATTTTCTTGATTTGCGAAAATGCAAAATGCTTTCATGCGATCGACCCCAATCATTTGATAAGTTCGCTTTATTTTTGTAGTGCCAAATCAACCAGCGACATCCTTGAAAAAACTGTGACGCTGGAAGTTTTAGATCAGCCAATATTTCAGAAAAGCCACAAATATAAAACGTTCCTGTCGGCTTGAGAATTCGGGCGACTTGTTCAATCCATTGCAGTGACCATTCGAGATACAATTTCTGAGATTCAAAACTGTCCCATTCTGCTTTTTTAAGATTGTAAGGCGGATCGGCAAAGACTAAATCGATCGACTCAGAAGGTAGTGATTTCAGCCATTCAACCGCATCGCCGAGCCAAAGCTGACCGTTATCATGGGTGTAGAAAAGTTTAGGAGATGATATTTCTTTTCCTGAATGGGTCACTGTATGATCAAGCGATTTAAGATGATCAATAGCCGATTCAAACTGCGGCATATCTAACAGAAAAATGGTGCATTAGCACTATATCCGATCGATTCATTCTTTTTACTTTGTGATGCAATATTCTGTCCATCCACCGAGCGAATTTATTTGTCAGCATTCTGAGAAGTTATTGCCAGATTGGTCTGACCCAATTCGCTCGATCGTGGTGGTTCTACAGCCTGCCGATCGCGAGTTAACAGAACACTGCCCGGAAGCGGATCATCAAAAGCAAGTGTTGCGATCGCAGTTTCTCTCTTTTGGTTTGAAAGTGACAGAAATGCTCCGCCAACAAGGGCACTTAGCGGATTTGTTTGATCCGAAAACGGGGTTGCCGATTTTGTCAGAATCCGGGTCTTTGCGGCTCGATGATGTGGCGGTTGTGCGATCGACATTAGGATATGCAACAAAAGCGATCGGCAATTGCTTCACCGTGATTCATCCCCGATGGGGTAGTGCCGTTTATCCTTCGATTTTGATGTCTTCTGCAAGTCGAGAGTTAGTTGAATCGATCGTCGCAGGTTTGCTGGAATGCCACCATTCTTTGAGAGGCTGAGGCAGTTTGCACCAATACAACGTCATGACGATTGGCTCGTGCGCCTCACGTCCGACGATTTCGACGCTGTAAGAAGGACTGTTGCGAGTTGCCAAATCGACAATAAACCGTCGTCCAATTCTGCGCCAACTGGGTTCTTTTCCCCGCCATTCGATTCGGCAGCAGGGGTAGGGAAGCTGTTCTCGATCGAATAAGCGACAGCAAGCGCCAATTACGCGATAGGTAAAATGTCCACCGGGGCTGGAAAAAGTGTGCCCATGAGTAAATGGATGAGATGTGGAAGTAGAAGTGAGTTCAGAGCTGTTTGACATATGAAATAAACAGTGGGGCAGGCATCTTTGCCTGCCTCTGGATTTGAGTGGGCAAGATACCTACCCCACGGTAGACATGAGAGATCAGCTTAGTAGCCTTCCTCTTCATACTCGGGTTGTTTTTGTTTCGGCTTCTCAGGAATGTTGAGCGGAATCCGTTCCGATTCATCCTCTGTTGCTTCAGCTGGAACTTCTAGCGTGTCTTCATCCTCTTCGGCTTCAGCTTGAGGCTGTTCTGCCCAAGGATCTTCATCGAGATTGCCGGGTTCAAAGCTGTCTGGAGTCGGTTGAGTTCCCGGTTCTGTATCCACGACCGGGGTGTAATCTACAACGATCGCTTCTTCTTCCTCTTCGTCTACCCAGGTTGATTTGGTGTCGAGATTATCCTCTTCATCATCGACGGTTGCCAAACTGCCCCAGTTATCCAATTCGTCTTCTTCGTCTTCTTCGTACGCTTCTGGCGGTGGATAGGCTTGCGCTTCGCGATATTGCTGACGCGGAGGTTCTTGATTTCGCTCGATCGGAATCGGTTCACGATAACGCGGCTCGTCGTCATAGCCTAAATCGTCATCGCTCCAAGTTTCTTCAACGGGTTGTTGAATGCGCGGTTGCACATTCACTTGAGTAGGCTGACCCGAAGGAAGCTGATTTTCAGGACGGGCTGGAGCCAAATATTGCGGTTCGTCTTTTTCCCAGGGGGCACGACCAATGCCGAGACGTTCAAGCACGCCGACGCTGAGTTGATTCATGCGGTCTTCCGAGCCTTCGACGACGATGAGGCGATCGGGACCACTGCTGACGATTTCATCGATCGAGAGTTCGTAGGTGCTGACAACTTGATCGGGAATGAGTGGAAGCCCGATTGATGCGATCGTCAAGGCATCTAATCTGCCGCTGTCGATATCAAATCGAAATCCCCGAACTTTTCCAAGCAGTTCACCCGTTTCGGTAATCACTTCGTATCCGATCAAATTGCTGTAGCCTTCAAGATCGACATCTTCGATCACATCTTCATCATCGACTAAGATCACATCCCCAATCTGGCGAATGCTATCGAGCATCATCGGTTGAGCAGTGCCGTAGAACAGATTCGGGCGCAAACTGAGGGCAACAACCGCTTGGCTGTCAATGTCCACCCAAAGCTGACTCACCACGCCAAGCCGTTTGCCTGTGGTGCGTGTAATCACCTGAGTTCCAAGTATGTCGGAGCGTTGGCGAAATTCTTCTGTCATTGAGTCCCGAATCCTGTCTATTTACGCTTTTTTCTAATTATCAAACCATATGAAGGATCAAACGATACGGAATGCCGAACGTGATCCGATTCTTAAACACTTTGAGGAAGCTTGATACCCAGGACTTGGGTAAAGGCTCCTCGTGCTTGAGTAACCCCGATCGTTCGCTGAGCGCGTTCGATCATCGGACGACGCAAACTCACGACAATAAATTGAGCTTGTTGCGCCTGCTGCTGAATCATTTTAGCTAATCGCTCGACGTTTGCTCCGTCTAGGAACATATCAACCTCGTCAAACGCGTAGAACGGGGAGGGACGATACCGCTGAAGGGCAAAAATGAAACTGAGCGCGGTCAAAGATTTTTCACCCCCAGACATGGAGGCAAGCCGTTGCACAGGTTTGCCTTTCGGGTGAGCGATCAGGTTCAATCCGCCGTTAAATGGATCGTTTGGATCTTCAAGCTGTAAACGCCCGTCGCCATCCGACAAGGTGGCAAAGATCTTCTGGAAGTTCAAATCAACCGCTTCATAAGCTTCCATGAAAGCGCGCTGTCGCAGCGTGGTAAAGTTTTCAATTCTTAACAGCAACTCAGTACGTTCTTCTTGTAACGTTTCGAGTTTTTCGGTGAGTTCGTCTAACCGGGCTTGGGTGCGATCGTATTCTTCTAACGCCAACATATTCACAGGTTCCATTGCCTGAAGGCGTTTTTGCATCGAACGGAGTTCGTGCTGAAGTTGTCCGAGATCGCGAGTGGCATTGTCGGGAATTTCAGGAACCGGATCAGGCAGTTCGGCGCGTTGGGCTTCGAGGGCTGCTTGCTGTTCAGCGAGGCTAGCTCGACGAGATTGCTGAGTTTCTAGCGTTTGATCACGTTGCCAAATGTGCTGCTGCTGGCGATTCTGAAGTTCGCGGAGCTGTCGATCGACCGCATCGCGTTTGTGTCGTTCTTCGCCTAAGGTTTTATCGAGTTCAGCAAGTGTGGCTTTGAGTTCGGTGATCTGGGTATTGACGGCAGTTTGTTGATTTGTATTTTCTGATTGCTGCTGCAATTGCAGAGTTTGCTGGGTTCGAGATTCCTGAATTCGGATCTGTCCCTGCTCGATTTTTTCTTGTAACAGCTTTCTCTGAGTTTCGAGGTCTTGGGAGCGTTGTTCGATCGCTCTTAAATCTCCCTCTTTCTGGTTCAGATCGGTTTCTAATTCCCGAATGCCCGCTTGAATTTGCTGCCATTCGCTATGAGACTGCGATTGCTCTAATTCCGCCAAGGTCGTTCTTAACCGGGCTAAATTCGCCTCTTGAACTGGAAGTTCCGACTCTAAGACTTGTAAGCGAACTTGCGCTGCTGCCAGTTCTTTTTGATTGGTTTCAAGCTGCTGGGTGAGTTGAATTTGTTGTTTTTCCAAGCGATCGAGTTCGACTTTGGCTTGATCCGCTTTGACTTTCAATTCTGCGTGTTGTTGACGCGCATCGCTGAGAAATTTGGTGCGGTCTTTCTGAAGAATGGTTGCTTTCGCGATCGAGCTTTCACAATGTCCCAAAATCTGATCGATTTCTTGAAGTCGCCGCTTTAATGCTGCGATTTCCGGTGATTCTGCGGCTTGACCTTTGCCAAATCGTAACGACGATCGAGCGCCGCTACTTCCCCCGGTCATTGCTCCACTCGATTCGAGTAATTCGCCATCTAAGGTCACAATCCGATATTGCCCGATATGTCGTCGCGCATCAGAGAGTGTCTCAAAGACAACAGTTGTACCGAAGATGTAAGCAAATACGTCGTAATAGCGATCCTCGAAGTCGATTAAATTAATCGCGTAATCAATGCAGCCCTGCATCGATCGCATCATGGCACGATTCGGAATATGAGGCGGCTTGAGTTTATTGAGTGGCAAAAATGTTGCTCGTCCTGCCCGACGTTGTTTGAGAATATCAATTGCTGCTGCTGCGATCGCATCATCTTCGACGACAATATTTGCCAGTCGCCCACCGGCTGCGGTTTCTAAGGCAAGCTGATAGCGCGAAGTAACCTGTCCGAGTTCTGCGACTAAGCCACACACTCCGGATAGTCCCATTTTCATGATGACTTGTGAAGCCTGAGTGCCTTGTGCTTCTTGCACTGCTTGCGTTTGGGCTTCTAACTTATCTAACGCACGTTGCTTATCTCGTTGTTCAGCCAGTAACCGTTTCTCAGTTTCTTGTTGAATTTGCAATTCTTGTTCAACTTCTGCTAGCGCTTGTGCCATGGATTGAACTTGCTGCGTCGCGGCTGTAAATCGCTGAGTGAGATCTGCTGCTGCGATCTGCTGCTGATTCAATTCGGCTGTAGTTGTTCTGAGGGCTTCTGTTTGCTCTTGAACTTGGCGATCGAGTTGATTGGTTTTCTCTCTCAATCCAGCTTGTTCAGACCGTTGCGGCTCCAAAGCCTTGATCAAGGTCTCGATGTGATGGTGCAATTGGGTTTGTTCTTGCACCCAAGCTTCTGCATTGGCAGCCGAAGCATTTGCCTGTTCGCGTTTCTGCTCAAGTACTGCCTTGGCTTGATCACGCTTCTGAGTTGCTGCAATCAGCTCTTGGGTTTCGATAGATTCTTTCTCGCGAGTCAACGCTGCCAAGGTATGCATGTTTTCTTGGAGGTCTTGCTGCGCTTTCGATAAAGTCGCAATCAAATCCTGGCTTGATTTCTGCAAGTCTTGCTGTTGACGTTCTAACTGGCGCAGTTCAGCTTCTCGCGCTGCGAGGGTCGATTGCACTGCGATTTGTTCTTCTTCACCAAGCGATCGCACATGTGCATTCAGTTTCTCTAATTCAGCAGTCACTTGATTGATTTCAAGTTGCAGTGCTGCTAGCTGTTCAGTCAAATCAGCGATCGCTGTTTCATCGGATTGAATTTGCTCTTGTAATTTGCGAACGCCTTGCGCGGCTTGTTCGTAACGGATAACGACTTCCCATTGCTCTTTCGCTTGAAGTTCTGCGCGCAGTTTTTTGTATTTCTCGGCTTTGATCCGATCTTGAGCTAAGCGATCGCGCTGCTCGATCAATTCACGCTCGACAATGTGAAATTTATCTTCTTGATCTTTTACCGCATCGAGCTTGTCTTTCGCTTGGTTGATTTTGCGATCGAATGAAGCAACTCCTGCCAATTCATCAATGATTTCACGACGTTCTCGCCCGTTCATCGAAATGATCCGAGTTACGTCCCCTTGTAAGACAACGTTATATCCCTCAGGATAGATCCGCATCCGGTTCAACTGCTCATGCAATTCTGTTAACGTACAGGGTTCATCATTGATGAAATAGTTTGACGTATACGTTCCCTGCTGTGTTACTCGCAATTTACGAGTCACTTTCCACTCTGCGTTAATTTCACCGTTGCTGTTACCATTTTCAGAACCGTTTAATTCATAAACGACATCTGGTGCAGAGACATGACCATTCTCATGATGTCCATTTGCCGAACTCTGACTTGGCTCATTCAATGAAACATCGATATTACTTTCATCTGGATTGCTGAGAGCATTAAACAGATCTAATTCATCTGATAGATCAAATACTGTTGTCACTGCCGCTTCGACGGTTGCTCGCCCTTTCGTGGCCTGTGCATGATTTACCAGGTCAGGCAATCGCTCAGCCCGCATCCCTTTTGAGCCTGCTAGCCCTAAGCAAAAGAGCAATGCATCCAGTAGATTTGACTTCCCTGATCCGTTTGGACCTGAGATCACGGTGAACCCTGGCAGCAACGGAATCGGCGTTGTGCCGCCAAAAGACTTGAAATTTGTTAGTTCAACACGCTTAACGTACACAGGGAGTCAGTAAAAAACAGTGTTTAGTGTAGCCCGGAATCAAACAAGTGAGCTAAATTAGCGGAATTTCTATAATAGATAGCACACTTAGAACGTCTGATCTACAAAAAATCAAACGGATTTGTGCAATTCTACTGCGATCGATCAGATTGTCAAGGTGATTTTCCCGCGTATCAGCGTATTTTCGCGATCGAGACTCACATATCGCCAGCGTTTACAATTCAGTCACAGGTGCAGAATCAATCAGGAAAGGTTCTTTTTCTGGTCTCCCAATCGAAAATCCAAAATTCAAAATCGTCTCCCTCTTCCCAATCCGGGGAAATCTAGATCAGTAGACCTACCTCAGATTTGACCTGTTTTTGGGAAAGCCTCATGATAAAAGCATTTCATAGCCCTGACGATCGCCATTCTGCGATTTCTGCTGTCACAAATCAATCTCCGGATGCCCTCGCATCCTTCTGGGAAGAACTGGAAGAACAGCTAGATGAGGAAAACCCTGAAGAACAGCAAATCGCCAAAAGCCCAACGTTGACGATCGATCTTGAAGAAGCGAAATCCGCGATCGAGTCTCCGGTCACTCCAGAAGCGAAACCTCGCTATATTCAAGGTGTTGTGTCGGGTCAACAGGCATGGCTCGTCACCAATTTGCTGAGAAGTGAATCGATGAGTCTTAAACAACCGCAAATGGTTTGGACGATCGGGCGTAATCGATCGGCAGCGTTGCCCCTACAGGATCGTAAGCTTTCTCGTCGTCATGCTGTGATTCTCTATGTTGTGAATGAAGGCTTCTACTTCGTTGATCTCAATAGCATGAATGGCTCGTACATCAACGGAACAAGAGTTCAACAGCGCCAGCGCCTTCAGGATGGGGATTGCCTCTGCGTCGGTAGTACTCGCTTTTTCTTCTTTACAAGCGTGCAAGAACGCGCGTCAGAAGCCCTGCATCCTGAAGTATTAGCCCGTCTGAATGATGCAGAATCCCGGAACAGAGAATTTATTGACTTTTCAGAGTTGCAGGAAGAGATCTCCTTCAACGTGCCTCAATAGCGCCCCTAAAAAGAAAACTCTGTCTGAATCTCGCATCGGGTTTGGGCTGCATCGATCTCTTAAAACTGTCGTGTCCAGTCATGCCAGCGTTCGACAATCACTTTCGTCTGGGTGAAGAATTCGATCGCTTGCCATCCTTGACCATGCAAATCCCCAAAAAAGCTTTCTTTCCAACCACTAAACGGGAAGAATGCCATCGGTGCTGCAACTCCAATATTAATTCCGATATTCCCCGCTTCAGCTTCGTAGCGGAATTTTCGGGCTGCAGCTCCACTAGAAGTAAACAGGGAAGCCATGTTTCCGTATTGGCTTTGATTGATCAGCGCGATCGCGTCATCAATTGAATCGAGATGAATCAAGCTCAGCACTGGTCCAAAAATCTCAGTTTTAGCAATTTCACCTGCCGGATCAATGTTCTGCAAAATAGTTGGTCGAACAAAGTGACCTTGCTCATATCCAGAAATTTTGGGTGCTCGACCATCGACTAAAACAGTTGCACCTTCTGTTTCTGCTTGTTGAATGATGGTTTCAATTCGGGTCTTACTTTGATGAGTGATTACAGGTCCCATTTGTACCCCGGAATCTAGTCCAAACCCAACTTGGCGCGAGGTTGCAGCTTCAGCGATCGCATCTGTGAAAGTAGATTTTGCACTGCCAACTGTAATGGCAATTGAAGCAGCTAAACATCGTTGTCCTGCACATCCAAAAGCACTATCTGCCATGATTTTCGTTGTCATCGCAATATCTGCATCCGGTAGCACAATTACGGGATTTTTCGCGCCACCTTGGCACTGTGCCCTTTTCCCATTTGCGGCTGCCCGACTATAGACATATTTCGCGACTCCCGTCGATCCGACAAAGCTAATCGATCGAATTGCGGCATGATCCAGCAAAGCATCGACCACTTCTTTCGCTCCATTGACCAGATTGACCACGCCTTTAGGTAAGCCTGTTTGTTCGAGCAAAGTAAAGATGCGCTGCATGGTCAGAGGCACCCGTTCAGACGGCTTAATAATGCAGGTGTTGCCACATGCGATCGCATAAGGCATAAACCAAAATGGGATCATGCCTGGAAAGTTAAACGGTGTAATGACTGCGGTAACTCCCAGCGGTTGGCGAATCATATGTTCATCAATGCCACGCGCAATGTCTTCTGAGTTATAGCCCTGCATTAAGATGGGAATTCCACAGGCAACCTCGACATTCTCGATCGCGCGTCTCATTTCGCCTTTGGATTCTGCAAGCGTCTTGCCACATTCCAGCGTAATCGTCTGGGCAATGTCCTCGAAATGCTCCTCGAGCAATGCCTTGAGCTTGAATAAATACTGCACGCGTTCAGTCGCGGGCGTGCGTCGCCAGGTTTGAAATGCAGTTTGAGCAGCTTGAGCGGCTCGATCGACTTCACGCGCAGGCGAGAGCGGAACTTTACTTAAAACTTCGATCGTGGCTGGATTTCTGACTTCTAAATAAGTTTCAGTTTCGGGAATAGACCATTCGCCATTGATATAGTTTTGAACGATCGAAGAGTGCGTCATATCGGTTCCTCACTTCTATGAGAAGATCTTGCCGCAACTTCGTTGGATTAAGCTACCTGAAATAGATTGAAAAATGCGGATGAAAGGACTTGAACCTTCACTTCTTGCGAAACCAGAACCTAAATCTGGCGCGTCTACCAATTCCGCCACATCCGCGCAATGAGAAATATTATAACAGGGATAAGGAGAAAGGAAACAATTTGTTCTCCTCATCCCGACAAAATGCTGTTAAGGCAGACTGCCCAGACTGAGAGGAATAAGATTGCCTTCGATCGTGAGTCCCAAGAGTATGTTCTCGCCGGAGCGGATAGGTTTGCCAGTAAGGGCGCAGCGATCGTCGGTTTGAGCGGTAGCAGATAGAGTGGCACGCACATCGGCGGATGAGAGAGAGGGGGAATAGCTGCCCGATCGCTGTTGCACATAGTTCCACAAAATGTCGCGAATGAGCGCTTGATAGCCTTGGTTGCCAGAAAGTGCTTTTAGCTCCTCCTTCAACTCACGCTCTAAACGGATGCTCGTCACTTCCATTTCCGTTGTGCTGGTGCGAGTTAAGGTATGCATGAACGGTCTCCTTTTGGAATAGGTTTGTCAGATTTATAATACAAGTGTAGTACGTGATTTCGTCAACTGTCAGATCTTTTATGTAAATCCGGAATTGCTTCGATGCGATGGCGCTGGATTTTTCCTTGCAAACTTCGTGGGATCTGGGCGACAGCGATCCATCGTTTAGGAATTTTGAATGAAGTTAAGTGTGATTTTAAGGCAGTTTTAATCTCTTCAAACGTAACCGTTTCATCATCAGGAACATAAATTGCCGTCACGCTCTGTCCCCAGATTTCGTCCGGAATTCCTAAAACGTGAATATCTCGGACAAGATTGGTTGATCGAATTGCAGATTCCACTTCTGCCGGGAAAATGTTCTCACCGCCGCTAATGATCTTCTTGCTGTCACGACCGATGAGATGGAGATAGTTTTGTTCATCAAAGTATCCCAAATCGTCAGGTTCAAAGGTTTCAGGCTGATCGAGATTCGGGTAATACCCAAGCATCAAGGATTTTGAGCGGATTAAGAGTTTTTGATGAGCGATCGTAATTTCTGCATGAGGTAAAACTTGCCCACACCCTTGAACACCCTTGAGAAAATCAGCAGGTTTGAGCGTTGCAATCTGAGAAGCAGTTTCGGTCATCCCGTAAGTTGGGGCGATCGGAAGATGTTTCAATCGTGCGTCTTCAAGGAGATTTGACCAAGCGGGTGCGCCTCCGAGCAAAATGGTTCTGAATTTGGCGAGCCAATCTGCATGAGGCATCAATTGCTGGAGTTGAGTCGGAACCAGAGAGATGAAGAAGTTTTGCGGATCGAAGTCGGTGTTTAGATTTTTCCAGGATTGAAGCGTGAATGTGCCGTTTGTGAGCAGTGATCGCATCAATTGCATTAAACCGCTGACGTGATAGAGCGGGAGAACGCAGAAAGAGTTAATGCGATCAAGTTCAAAATATTGGCGAAATCCTTGAACAGAAGCAGTGAGAGTGTCCCAGGTGTGAATTGCAAACCGAATTTTGCCAGAAGTGCCTCCAGTCGGAATCATGATCAGCAGCGCTTCGTGCTGAGCTTCAGTCGGCTTCAGCCCCCTAAATCCCTCATTCTGGGGGACTTTGAAATCAGGAAATTCTCGACATTCAAAGTCCCCCAAAATTGGGGGATTTAGGGGGCGATTCTCCAAGCCTTCCACAAACCTAGGTTCTCCCCAAATCAGAGTCGGTTGAGCCAATTCAAACACCTGTTTCCATTCGGTTTCGCCCCAATCTGGATTGCAAAGAAACAGTTCACAAGGCACAGAACAAGCTGCAATAAATCCTGCCATCCATTGAATTGGATCTCGATCGCATAAAAACACGGTCACGCTCGCGTGTGCCGGAGGCATCGCCCGCTCATATTTCAATAACTCTCGATACCGCAGTTCAGCAATTTCCTGAACTCGGCGACGCTCTACAAAATCAAATGTCGCTAATCGACTTAAAGGCTGTTCCATAACTCCTCAAAGTCTTCGCTATTCAGTTCATCAAACCAATGCGTTGTCCCGTAGCCAACGGCTCGCTGACTCAGTTCCGCTGCCAGTTGTAATCCTGCCCGACGACCAATCTCAGTCTCAAACACTGTTGAAAAAACTGTATCGAGTTGATGTTCTCGACAAAATTGGCGCAGTTGAGAAGGAAAGCCCGCGATCGCTGGTTTAATCACAAAAATTCCGCGCCAGCCTCGCTCATAACACGCTTTCAATTGAGCCAAAGTTGAGACAGACTCATCTAATGCGATCGTAGTTCGATACATCTGGCTCAACTTCAGCATGATTTCAAACTGATCGGTTCGCATCGGCTGCTCGATAAATTCAATTTTGGATTGATCACAAAATTCGAGCCATTGATGCGTTTCAGATTCCGTTAACCCCATGTTTGCATCGAGTCTTAAGTTTGCATGTTGCGGTAATTGATCCAGTAAGGCTTGGACTGTTGCGATTTCGATTTCGATTGGAGCGATCGCAATTTTCAATTTAAACGTTCGATAGCCCTGATCCCAGAGCGATCTCCATTCCTCAGACATCAAAGCACTCTGAGGCATTGCTTGGAATTGCCCTGAATTAAGCGCCGACTCAAATCCAAATTGACACGCTGGAAACGGAACTTGCTGAATCCAATCGAGATCGATGTCATGGGGAGCAGATTGGCAAAGCTCGATCGCGTCTTGCATCGATTCTGAGCCAAACCACTCCAGTGGCGTAATTTCTCCAAAGCGATCATCTAATCGGATTAAAATTCCTTCCCGGACTGACCATTCTCCATAATGTGTTTTGAGAGATTGGCGAAATCGTCGTTGATAAGGTCGAAATTCAAATTGCATTACAGGAACAGAAATCCTAACCCAAATAGCAATCCGAACCAAAAATGCAATTCAACCGCAATTAATCGACAACGCAAGAGTTTATGGGGTTGATGATACTGTGAACCGATTGTATGACATAGCCTTTTCGCAACTGGAAAACTCAGCAGCGAGAGCAACGTCCAAACTGGGAACAGTTTCAAAATGACAAATAGAATGGTCAACGCATAAAAGCTGCCACAAATCCAAGGAAGAAGCTGAGCAGAGCGCTTCGCGCCAAGCCGAACCACCGGAGACTTTTTCCCGATCGCTGCATCATCTTCGACTTGATTAAAATGCGAACAAAACAGAATCAAACTCGTCGCAATTCCCACTCCGATCGAAGCCGCTAAATTTGTTCCTGACCAAGCTTTAGTCTGACTATAATAAGCCGCCGAAAATGCGAGAGGACCAAACGCCACAAAACACAATGGCTCGCCCAAACCCTGATAGCTCAGTCGAAATGGAGGTCCTTGATAGATATAACCGATCGCACAACAAGCCAGCACTAACCCAATCACGGTAAAGTCACCCTGCATCAGCGCGATCGCCAAAATTCCCGATAATCCTGCTACCAAAAAAGCATTGGAAATCCAAAAGATCAGCGACTTATTTCCAGTCAAATTCACGACCGAATTCGCCTTATTGACATCGACTCCTGTCTCAGAATCAAACACGTCATTGCTGAGATTTTCCCAAGCCAGAATCAAAATTGCAGAAATTAGAAACGTAAAAAATACCAGAAGATTCAACGATCGAGTCTCTGCAAAAGCCACCGCAGATCCCACCCAAATTGGCATGACCGCAACGCTATACATCGGCGGTTTAATTGCGGCATACCAAAGTTTTTTCTTAGAAGGCTCAACCGATCGCAAGGTCATCCACTCATCTCCTAATTACTGAAAAGCTTATGAGCAAGCGATTTCCAGTCTCCCATTTGAGTTTGAACCAAATTACGATCGGTTATAGAAACGTTACATCTGTTGAAGATACTGCTGATATCCAACCCGCCCTAACTCTGCCTGCTTTTGCTGCACCATATCCGTCAAACTCTGGCGATACGCTTGCAGTTTGGCAAACAACTCAGCATCATGACTTCCCAAAATCTGAACAGCCAAGAGTCCTGCATTTTTGGCATTCCCGATCGCGACTGTCGCCACTGGAATTCCTGCAGGCATTTGCACGATCGAATACAGCGAATCGACCCCCTGAAGCGTCTTCGTCTGTACCGGAACCCCAATCACAGGCAACACCGTCATTGATGCCACCATTCCCGGCAAATGCGCTGCACCTCCAGCCCCGGCAATAATCACTTTCAATCCACGAGTATGCGCCTCTTTTGCATACTGCACCATTCGCTCTGGAGTGCGATGTGCCGAGACAATTTCCACTTCACACGGCACACCAAACTCCTCACAAACTGCGATCGCTGCCTGCATCGTCGGCAGATCCGAATCGCTTCCCATAATGATCCCAATTAGCGGCTGACTCATGTGCGAAAATCCAAAACGAATCCAGATCAAACACTAAAACATGCTGATTATCAATGCTCAAGTTCCTGGTTTCTCTGGTTTGCAGCAAATCTTGATCGAGAATGACAAAATCGTTGAGATTGCACCCTCGATCCAATCCCCAGCCGAAGCCAGCGAAACTTCGACCCTTGTGATCGATGCTGAAGGAGATTGGATCTCGTTAGGCGGCATTGATTTACAAATTAACGGGGCATTAGGCTTAGCCTTTCCCGATCTCAACTCAGATAACGCCCACCAGTTAGACAAAATTTGTGACTTTCTTTGGCATCAAGGTATCGATGGATTCTTGCCCACAATTGTTACAACCTCGATCGAGAACATTCAGCGATCGCTCCAAATCATCGCTGAAGCCAATCATCCTGAAATTCTAGGCGTTCATCTCGAAGGTCCGTTTCTCAATCCGCAAAAACGAGGCGCACATCCTGAAGAATTTCTTCTGCCCTGCACAATTGAAACGATTAAACAGGTTTTAGGCGATTATGCCTCGATCGTCAAAGTCATAACGTTAGCTCCAGAACTCGATCCCAGTGGAGCCACGATCGAATATCTCAAATCTCTCGGCATTACCGTTAGTCTCGGACACTCTCAATCAACCGCAACCCAAGCCCAACAAGCCTTTGATCAAGGCGCTTCAATGGTCACACATGCTTTCAACGCGATGCCCAGTTTGCACCATCGCGAACCTGGACTACTAGGAGCCGCCATTACAAATCCTCACGTTTATTGTGGCTTAATTGCAGATGGGCAGCATGTCTCACCGATCATGATGGAGATTTTGCTCAAAGCGAGCGAATACGATCGCGGAATTTTTCTTGTCAGTGATGCCCTTTCACCGCTTGGACTCCCGGACGGACGCTATCCTTGGGACACTCGACAAATCGAAGTAACGAATGGAACCGCAAGATTATTCGACGGCACTTTAGCCGGAACAACGCGATCGCTCTTTTCAGGTGTGCAAAATCTGGTGAATTGGAACCTTTGTGATCTGGGAACTGCGATCGCGCTATCGACGACTGCTCCCCGCACTGCAATACATCTTCCAACCTATCTATATCAGCCTGCGCGTCTTTTACGCTGGAGCCAAGTTGGTCAAGAAATCCAAATGCAGCGTCTCACCACAAATATTGCTTCGTAAACAAATTTTATGTGACAGATACAATTCTGTCTCACTGAATTCCGTAAATTTTCTCAAACTCTCTTACACTTCGATATAGGACAGGTGGTGCGTAACTCGTTGCCCTCCGTAGACTTATCCCTGTTCAGAGAAATCCGAAAATCCCTAAAAAAACGGGGCACGGTTCAGGTGCCCCCAAGATACTCAGATTGACTTGTCAAAGCAAAAGTTCCCTCACAGCCTCAACAGACCTGTAAAATTACGGGCAACTGCCGAGTGATTTGGGGTTTTGCCTTCTCGTAGAATACCTGAGAATACCGAGGCGTAGTGATGGCTACATGAAAATTTCATAAGAACCTCATGTTTGTACGCAAATTATTAGCAATCCACGAATAAGACCAAAAGTAAGACCAGTTCTTGCACCACAAAGTCAGGCGATATCTTTTCTAGTCGTCAAGTGGATGGATTTTGCGAAGTGGGGAGATGGGGAGTGGGGAGTCTCTTCGTGGAATTTCGCTCTGATCTGGGTTCAGGGGCGATCGTCGTAATACGATAGTTGAGGCGAATCAACGAGATCACAAGCGGATATATGAACGGAGTGGATGATAAAACCGAAGTGCGTGAGTATTTCAATGCCACGGGCTTCGATCGCTGGAAACGTATCTACGGCGATGGTGAAGTAAATAAGGTACAACTCGATATCCGCACAGGGCATCAGCAAACAGTCGATACTTTGCTGGACTGGTTCAAAGCAGATGAAAATCTAGCAGATTTGACGATCTGCGATGCGGGATGTGGAGTTGGCAGTTTGAGTATTCCGCTGGCACAAGCAGGTGCAACCGTTTTTTCGAGTGATATCTCAGAAAAAATGGTGGAAGAAGGGAAAGAAAGAGCGATCGCGCTTGGACTGAAAGATAATCCGACTTTCGTCGTACAAGATTTGGAGACTCTAAGCGGCAATTATCATACCGTCGTTTGTCTGGATGTGCTGATTCACTATCCGACCGAGCAAGCCGCCGATATGATCAAACACTTAGCAAGTTTGGCGGAAAATCGTTTAATTCTCAGCTTTGCCCCGAAGACCTGTTTATTAGTGATTTTGAAGCGAATCGGTGAGTTTTTCCCAGGCCCGAGTAAGACGACTCGCGCTTATCAGCATCGTGAGAAAGACATCGTAAAAGTGTTAGAAGACTGTGGATTGAAAGTCAAGCGAACTGCAATGACGAGCACGAAGTTTTACTTCTCTCGTATGTTGGAAGCTGTGCGTGAAGAATAGGAAGATAGGGGGATAGGGAGAATGCAGCTTTCGCTACCCCACTCCCCATCTCCCCACTTTACCGAGTCCCCGTGACACCCGCCCAAAAGTATTTTTTGAATGAATTCATATCTGTATTCACGGTGAGTTTTTTCGACCAAGTGTAAATGTCGAAAGCAACCCGATCGCCATTCATCTCAAATCCACCGAGCAACGTTACCCAATGGCTCGGAAATGGAACCGGAGGGGGATCGCCTTGTAAAAATCCTTCAGCAGTGACGAGCAGCATCGCCACACCACCCGACTGAATCGCGGCGATCGCCGCCTGCATCGCTTTGACATCACTAAACAGGTATGCCTGATAATAGGCAGTCTTGGAATAGCCTAAAAGCTCATGAATCCAGCCTTTAACCTCCCAAGATTTCGTCATACCGGCTAGATTCCGAATCAGATCAGGCGCATTTGGTTCCACTGGGAATAGAGAATTCTCTGACTCGCGCAACGTTGATAAAACCATCCAATCTGCTTGCTCCATGCGCAAATTCTGATCTCGATTGCTCCGCAGCGCAGCGCTTGCTTGAATCCAACGGTTTGTGCCTTGAAATCCACCCCTTTCAAATAGAGTCTGGCAAATCTGAACGTAACGAGTCGGTTGCTTGCGAACCAGTTCGAACAACACACTGGCGGGTCCACAAAACGGCTGCCCACCTTGATTGATTTGGAACGGATCAGCGACGCGAGATCGCATCTCTGCAATCACCGTTGCCTTATCCAAACCCGCCCAAATCCCCGTGGCACGCGATTGCTCAAATGCATCAATCTCACTCATCGCCGCCTGAACGTAGCCTGCATCCGGCGCATATAAATTAGCCGCAGTTGTGATCATTACCGGGACTCCTTCTGGGGAAAAAAGAACTGCATCGGTGATATATATCACTTCCTAAAGAGGAAAAAGTCACGGGTCAGTCCTTGATCTGTCACCCACGCTCCACTTCAAAAAGCCGATATTAGTATCACAACGCTCTTGTAGTTTTCCCGATGGAATCCTCTCTTTTACTGACAGATTCAATTTCCGATTTGTTCGCTGAAGTCAGCAATACAGGCAGAATGACTCCGCTGGCTTGTCAAAAACTTCAAGCGGCAATGTTGGATCAGCAAACAACTGACGAAGAAAAGCAAGCAATCGAGCGCCTACTCTATGCGATCCGATTGGGTCGCGTTCAGGTCATTGAAGAAATCCATGGCTGATAGAACGCGATCGCTGATTCAATTTCTCACTGATGAGCTAGCTGTCTCATCCGATTCAATAAAAATCGGGCTACAGTACTCAGAGGAGATCGATAGCCTCTTACCGATCGTGCTTTGGCAGTACGGCTTTATTACACTGACTGAATTAGAAACAATCTTCGATTGGCTTGCCGCTTCTACTTCTGTCATCAGCAGCAGTCATCTGTCTGACAGGGTAACTCTCTGGCTAGATGAAGTAATTCAGTAAAACCGCTTACAGTCTGAGTTAATACGCAGAACGGAGGTTAAGAATGCGAATTGCTCAGATTGCTCCTTTGTGGGAGACAGTTCCTCCTCCCGCTTATGGTGGGGCAGAACTGATTGTGAGTTTATTGACTGAAGAACTTGTTCGTCGTGGTCATGAAGTTACATTGTTTGCAACAGGAGATTCCAGAACCCAAGCGAATCTTGAAGCGATTCATCCCAGTGCATTGCGATTAGATCCATCTGTCAAAGAACATACAGCTTATGAAGCAATGCAGTTAAGTCAGGTTTATCAGCACTCAGACGAATTTGACATTATTCATTCCCATATTGGATTTGCTGCATTGGCTTGCGCGCAATTAGTGAAAACGCCGACTGTACATACTTTACATGGAACATTTAGCTTAGATAATCAGAAAGCATTCAGTCTTGCTAAGTCTCAGCCTTATGTAAGTATCTCAGATACTCAACGGGAGCCACAATTAGAGTTAAATTATGTCGCCACGGTTTACAACGGGATCGATCCTGCGACTCATCAGTTTTATTCTCAGCCAGATGAACTACAGTACCTGGCTTTCTTAGGGCGGCTTTCACCTGAGAAAGGTCCACATCATGCGATCGAGATTGCGAAACGGACTGGATATCCACTGAAAATAGCGGGAAAGGTCGATCGAGTCGATGTCGATTATTTTGAGCAAGAGATTAAACCGCACATTGATGGCGAACAAATTCAATATCTAGGCGAAGCAAATCATATTCAGAAAAATCATTTAATGGGCAATGCGATTGCAACATTATTTCCGATTACTTGGCGTGAACCGTTCGGATTAGTCATGGTGGAGTCTATGGTTGCAGGGACACCCGTGATCGCGTTAGAACTCGGGGCGACTTCTGAAGTCATTGCACATGAAAAGACTGGATTCCTCTGCCAAAACGTCGATGAATGTATTGAGGCTGTGCATCGGATTGATGAAATCGATCGCATTGCTTGCCGTAGACATGTAGAAGAAAAGTTTGGTGTGAAGCAGATGGTCGATGGTTACGAAGCAGTCTATCGACAGTTGCTTGCTGAGAAGTTTGCTCAGAATGGACATAGCAAGAGTGCGCCCTCTCTAGCTGGAATGAAATATTAGAAGAATCGATAAAATTAGCACTTTAGGCATGGGTGATTGATCAAGATCACCCATTTTTGTGGAAGCAACTCTAAAAATGCAGTTGGGTATGATGAAGATACTGCAATGAACCATAAGGATATTGCAAATCGTCAGTTTAATTTGGAACTTCACGGAGTCTGAACGATGTTGAAACCATTCGGATTTGGAATTTTAGCTGCCTTAGTCACAGTCAGTAGTGTCATGACCCCTGCTGCTGCTCAGAATCCACCTAAACCCACTGTTACACCTGCACCGGAAGCTCAATTTATTCCAAGAGCGAGAGTAGAACTGAAGGGCGATCGTCTGAACATTATGTTAGTGAACAAAACAAATGCAGCGATTTCGTATCAAGCGGTTGGCGATACCCAGGTAAGAACCTTGCCTGGTCGGGGAACTGTGATGCTGCAAGGTTTGCGAGTTCCGACAACTTTGACCCTCGATCGCCAAGACTCTGGGCTACTGCAAGTGACTCCAAAGCAATCTCAAAAGGCTCCTGGCACAATTGAGGTGACTTTAGAAACGAACACTGATCTTGGAACAGACAGCCCCACGATGCGCGTTGAAGAAAACGGCTCCATCTTCCTGTACTAAGACACATTACATCACCTAAACCAATCACTGGTCTTGGGTGATGTAAGTAGAAAATTGCCCGCTACTATAGAATCCGAATTGATCAAGCTCCGCCTGTGCTCAGCTCTGAATGATTGCAGATCGCATGTTTGAAGCTTGCGAATCGGAATTCAATACACGAACAGTAGCTTATTTCCTGATGTTAGATAGCAACTGTCCGAGTTCTTGAAGTTTAGAAGCTGAACTGCCTTCTTGAGAGCCTACGGCAGAGGAAACTTGATGACCGAGAGCCGAGAGAATTGCTGGGATCTCGCCGCTGCGGACACCGCCATCGATCGCTAACTTTAATTCACCTAATGTTTCTGCAATTTCGGTTCCCGTGAGTTGCTGCTGCCACGCTTCGATATTGGCGATCGCTGCTTCTGGATCAATTTTTGCTAAGTCATTCTTCAAAAGTGCGATTGTGGCATCGAGATCAGCCGTTTGAGCTTGGTTTGCCATGAATTTATCCTAACTTTGCTAATAACTCTCCATTCTTTGAAATTCGAGCGCACTCTTCGTCAACCTGTGGGAAGAAACACATCGGAAACAGTGCCCATCTGGGGAATGTATTTTAAGCTGACAACTCTCTACAGTAGAGATGTTCGAGCAGTTGAGCGGGAGTTGTTTGCTTCGGAGTAGTAGGAGTGCAGCCTGTTACTTTTGATTGCAAACAACACCCCTTTCTTTTCTCTTGGGGCTGATTCAACTTGACGATCGTGGGCTGATGGGATCACCATGACGATACTGACTCAGCATTACCATTCATTGTTAAAATCTTGCCTGAAACCATTTCAGTAGTGAATGAAGTCAAGAATTTTACCTGACCGCTGTAGTGATCCTTAGAGATAGGGTAAAGGCAGCATTAAAACATGAGTGGGGGGAATCCGTGAGTCTCTTGCAACGATTTCAGTTCAATTCGCCCAAAAAATTGCTGGGGGGTCGCTATCAAGTGATCCAAGAGTTAGGATCTGGCGGATTTGGGCAAACGTTTCTCGCCACAGATCTACATCTACCAGGGCAACCTCACTGCGTCGTCAAACAACTGAAACCTCAGTCTACTCATCCCCGAAGTTTACAAATTGCCGCGAGGCTCTTCGATACAGAAGCTCAAGTTCTTTATCGCTTAGGGCATCACGATCAGATTCCGCGCTTACTCGCTCACTTCCAGGATGGTACAGAGTTTTACTTGGTTCAGGAGTGGATCGATGGGAATTCTTTGAGCGAAGAATTCGTTAGCGGTCAGCCTTGGTCAGAGGCGCAAGTGACCCATCTGCTGCAAAGTCTGCTGAATGTTCTCAGTTTCGTGCATCAACAGAATGTCATTCATCGGGATATTAAACCCTCCAATCTGATGCGTCGTTGCTCTGATGGAGAAATTGTGCTGATCGATTTTGGGGCAGTGAAACAAGTCAGAACGGGATTGAGTCATCCTCATGCGGCTCCCACCCAGACCATTGCGATCGGCACACCGGGCTATATGCCTTACGAGCAAATCGCAGGGACTCCTCGGTTTAGTAGCGATGTTTATGCGGTTGGAATTGTTGCCATTGAGGTGCTGACTGGGATTTCAGTCCATCAATTGAGCCAAGATACAAATACGGGAGAGCTTCAGTGGCGCGATCGCGTGCCCGATCTCAATCTTGCGATCGCGACCTTGCTAGAGCAAATGGTCTGTGCTGATTTTCGCGATCGCTATGCGACTGCTGGAGAAGCTCTAGCAGCACTTCAGGCGATCTCTGGTCAGATCACGCTGCCACCTCAAATGCAGCAATCTATTCCCCCAAAGCCAGCTGCAATTCCTGCGATCGCCACACAAGCTACCCTAGCTGTCAACCCTGTTCCCCGCTCTGGCGCACCGATTCACAGACGCAACTTCCTTCCTTTTCTTAACCTGTCTCAATCTACTGCTTTAGCGCCAGGATCTTCGAGCAACACAGCTCTACCACAGGGCAACACGCTCAAGCAACAGGTCTCTGTGAGAGGGCGCAAACTTTTGAGCAAAATTCCGCATCGTCGAATAACGCTATCTGCGGTTGGACTGGTTATCCTCGCTCTGTTTGGATGGAATGCAACTCGTCATCCTCAAACTATTCCTGCTGTTCAGACGAGTATTCCTACTCCCTCTCCTTCAACGTCTGCCGATTCCGTCGCGGCACTCTTGAGTGAGGCAAATCAACATCGAACTGCTCAACAATATCAACGTGCGATCGACACTTATGAGCAAGTCATTGAACTAGATGCAAAATCTGCTGAAGCACATTGGGGACGGTGCTATAGTTTGAACTATTTGCAGCAGAGTAAAGCTGCGATCGCAGCGTGTGATGCCGCATTAGCTTCACGCGCTGATTATCCGGAGGCGCTGTGGAGCAAGGGCTATGCCCTAGAGCAGCAGCAACAATATGAGCCAGCTTTGGCACTTTACGAGCAAGCCATTACACTCAAGCCAGACTTTGCTGAAGCCTGGAGCAATAAAGGCACACTCCTCTTGCGGTTAGGTCGTTTAGAGGCAGCGATTATGGCATTGGATCGGGCGATCTCGCTCAAGCCAGAACTCGCCGAAGCTTGGAACAACCGGGGGGCAGCACTGTGGGGAGTGGGACGGACTGATGATGCGATCTCGTCGATCGACAAAGCAATTCAAATTCGCCCTGATTATGCCGATGCGTTAAGTTTACGGCAGCAAGTCGAGCAAAAACTTCAGCAAGGGAGCACTCAAAAGCGAGACAAGCAGAGTAAGACAAATCGGGCTTTGAAAAGATCTGACAAAAAGATCTGACAACGATGATGATTAGAAAGGTTTTCTACGAGTCACATGGGATATCTAATTACAGCAGCACTTGCGAAAAGTGAGGGTTTCCTGATTCGCATTTTGTAATAAACAAACAAAATATGCAGATTGCGACCTATAAATTACGGTAAGACCTTCGTGTAGAGGCTCGTTCGATGGATGAATCTTGTGTGATTCCGGTCATCAAATCTCCCGCTGAGTATCAGGCTTACCGCATCAGTCCTCACGATACGAATCGGCTCGCGATCGTCTTTGACCCTACGATCGCGAATTTTTCGCTGACGCTATGTGTTGAGATATTCGATATTGGTGGCAAGACTCCTCCCAATCGACATCAACTCGCGATCGAAATGTTCTTCGTGCTGAAAGGTGAAGGCATTGCCATCTGCGATGGTAAAGAAGTACGGATTCAGGCAGGCGATAGTCTACTGGTGCCGCCAACCGGGATTCATGAAATCCGAAATATTGGAGCAGAAAGACTTTATGCCCTCTGCATCATGATTCCAAACGAGGATTTTGCAGAATTGATTCGCAGTGGAATGCCGGTTGAATTAGATGCGGAAGATATGGCAGTGCTGCGACGATCGCCCGTGCCACAACTGACTTATCACGATCGATAAGTTTTTTCAGATGAGTTTATGCCCGTGCTTCTATCCTGTGGTAGACGGAAATACGATCGCAAATTCTTTAGGATAGCTGCGAGTAAATTCATTGAGGACTTTATATATGAAACGTCTAATCGGAACAGTATTCGCAGTAGTATTAGTTGGTTTTATGAGTTGGGTAGGCTTCTTTGCACCTGCGTTTGCTGCGGTTTCGACTCAGCCACCGGGACATGAAGAAGTCATCAGTCCAGACGGAGAGCAATATTCTAGCCGGGAAGAAGCTTATGAAAAAGCAACAGAAGCGGCAAGCGATCCGAATGGATTAGATAAGGAATATCAGAAGGATTTGAAAATCTTTAAGAAAGAAAATCCTGACCAAGCCAATCTGATTGAAAAAGCAGAAGCAGCTGTTGAGAAAGTTGTCAGCGACAAGAAATAACTTGATTCATTTTGACTGCGCTCAACGTTCTGCACTTGTTATGAGTTGAGCGCAGCCGAATCTTCCGATACGTTTTAAGCTCGTGATTCCACTTTTCCTCTAGTCATCTCCCCAATTTATTGGGAATCCCTTCACATCCTCCTGGAATGGTTCCCCGTGTTCTCGAACCGCCCCAAGCACAGCAGTAATAGCGCTGCTCCTCAGACATATCTTCTACGCCTGTAAAATCAGCATTCTCAATTACCGCACCGGTATATAGACCTGTCTTAAAATTGGGTGGCTCTGTGCGACTACGAGGAGAAGCTGTTTCAGCTTTGCCGTAAAAGAAACGAGTTCCGCTCAAATCCGCACCCTGCAAACTTGCTCCACACAAAACAGTTCGCGTAAAATTCGTTTTGACTAAATCGCAATTGGTGAGATTGGCTCGAATCAGATTCGCCTCACTCAAATCTGTCCAGCGTAAGTCTGTTCCTGAGAGATCCGCCGCTGCCAGCATCACCCCCAGATCGATCACTCGAATTCCATGCAATCGATCTTCGGCATAGCCACCTGAGCCATCTAAAATTGCTCGTCCTAATCTCTGATCCCGTTTGAGCGGAGACAATAACTTGGCACGGGATAAGAAGCGAATAATCTTGGCTTTTCCTGAACCGTCTACACTGCTTAAAATCGCAGCCGTTCGCCCTTCTGCGATCGCTCTTTCTTGTGGCCAATCTTCTAATAATCCTTCCTCATCTAACACCAGATCCGAAATGCCTTGGAAATAGGTATCGATTGTTTGTTGTTGGGTAATCGTATTTTGCTGAATCGTCAGATCCTTCGAGATCACGTACTGTCGCCAAGCAATATAAACCGCCAAAATCGCGATGAGAATCTGTCCCAACGCTCCAAAAACTTCACCGAGCGCCCCGATCGCGTCCCAATCTAACTTCTGGTACAACGCGCCTAGCCTTTTGCCAAGACCCAGGACCTGAGCTAATCCGACCACACCGAGCACCAAGCCGAGCGTGCCTAAGAAAATGCCCTGATCTTGCTCAGTCACCAGCTCAATCAAGACCGGCTTCAAGGTGGGAAAGAGAATCTGAACCGAGAGCAAAATCGCCACGATCGAGCCTGCCAAGATCAGCCAAAACTGATTGATCACCAATCCGATGATCACGATCGCCAGTGCCAAGAGCAAAATAATCGATCGGTTGGGATTTGGAGGAGGAGAGCCTGTGTTTAAGGAGCGTTGATGAGCAGCGGTTCGCTCACGCGCAATCTCCGCATGGGTAGGAATCGTTGAAATTTCGCCGTTCGGGGAATTGGATGAAGCCAAATTGGGATCAGCAGACATGCTTAGCAAACAGAATTAAGTAGTCAATAAGCTTTATCCTACTCGCTTCCTAGAAGGCTGATCGGTATCTTGTTAGGGATTATTTGCTATTTACCAGATAAAGTTGTGGGTTAGTTTGATTCAGTCTTAGGTTAGAAATTATGGCTTGATTGCGAAAAAAGATTCCCGAGATGTGACAAAAAACGGCTTTTATGCCATAAAATTCGTTCAACTTCGCAGAATTACAGTATTAGTATTCTGTGACAAGATACATTTGGAGTTTTCAACGTTATGAGTTACGCAACAGAATCGGCTCAGCCTTCCGTTTTGGAGCTGGCGCGATCGGGGAATCCCAAGGCGATCGCGTACTGGCTGAATGTATTTCTGTTACCTCATAATCTTTTCGCGCAAGCAGAACCCGCAGCCCAACCCGGCTGTTTCAAAATTTTAATCGAGTTCCATCCTTCTCCTGATGTCGATGCGCGATCGCCCGAGTTTCAACACAATTTGATGCGGTTCGTTTGTCATCACATGTGGAAACTGAATTCTGATGTGATCGACGGCATTCAAGTTGTAACGCGGTTTATCGGCAAGCCGCAGATGCTTTGGCGCAAGACGGTCAGAGTCGTGTCTCCAGCCCGCCGCGCCAAACTTGCAGCCAAACTTGCAGAAAGTGCTCCCCAGTCTGCTGCACCGGCTGAGATCAAAACTCGAATTCAGCAAGTCACGCGACAGAAAGTTCAATTCCGTGCCTTGCGATCGCTTTTGCTGACAGGAACAACCGCAGCGGCTTTTATCATCGGTTGCTGGCTAGGCTATTCGGATGCTCCGAATGAGCAAAAAACCGCAACTGCTGCCAATTCGACTCTCACCACTCGCCCGGATACCATCAAAACCGTTCTCGAGCCAGTTCAAGTGAACAAGGTTCAGGCGGACATGGATGGAACGGCAACAATCCTATTTGGGGGCGATGTGGCATTGACGAAGAATTACACTGAGTTGGTCAAAGACGACCCAAAATGGGCGTTTGCTGAATTAGAAGAATCAAGGCTCGCAGACCTGTCGATCGTCAATCTCGAAGCTCCCTTTACAACCGCAACTGACTCCAAGCAAGCTGAGCCATTCAAAGTCGATCCGGCACAAGTTGAGGTGCTCAAAAATGGTGGGATTGATGTTGTGAATCTTGCCAACAATCGCATCATGGATTACGGAAGCACAGGACTAGATGACACCCTGAAAACGCTCGAACAAGCTGGAATTCGCCACTTTGGAGCCGGACGAGATGAAAAAGAAGCGCGTCGTCCAGAAATTTTAGAAGTCGATGGGCAACGAGTCGCCTATCTCGGTTACTACGGTTCAGAGACTCAAGCGGCAACCGCAAATCAGCCCGGAATTAATCGAAAACACAACGATCGGATTGCGGCTGATATTCAAGCGATTCGGGATCAAGTCGATTGGGTGATTGTGAACTTTCACTGGGGCGAAGAGATTTCTAAATATCCCAGTGATGCCCAGATGGAGTTAGCGCATTTCTCGATCGATCAGGGTGCGGATCTCGTCATCGGACATCACTCCAGCATTTTGCAGGGTGCAGAACTCTATCAAGGTCGCCCGATCGTCTACTCACTCGGAAATTTCATCTTCGGTGGCAAGCCTGAAAGCACCTATGACAGTGCCATGCTGCGAGTTGCACTCAAAGATCGTCAAATGAAAGTGGAACTGCTGCCTGTTGAAGTCAATGGGTTCCAACCGAGAATCGCTCATGGCGATCGCGCAGCAGAAATCTTACATCAGATCGAGTCGGTTTCAGACTCATTTCCGCAAGCCCTCAAAACTCCGCTTGTCATTGATGCAAGGACAAATACGGTCACGAAACCAGACGGAACCCAGACTGAATCTCAAACGCCTATCTCTGAGCCATCGAAGCCTGAGTCTCAGCCTGAGCAATCTGTACCCGAAGGAGAAGCTCCTCCTGCGGCTGAGTCACCCACAGAAGAAGCCACTCCTTCTGTTGAATTTGCCCCGACTGCACCAGTACCGACCGAGCAATCTGCGCCTGCGATCGAGCCATCTCCTGACTCTAGCCCTGTTGAATCACCGAACCCTGAACAATCTGCACCGACTGAAGCTCCATCCAGCGAGTCTCAACCCGGTTCACCGCCTTCTCAACAGCCTTGGAACAACAATTCATTTATCAATCAAAACAATGGATCTCCGGCTCCGATGGTTCCGCAGCAAACCTCTCCTAGCCCACAGGCAACCCAAGACCCTCATACCCATTTAGACGATGCTACCCGTTCGCCTTCGACGAATAGCTTAGAGCCGATCAAACGTCGTTATGCCGAAGCTGACCGCTCAGACTCACAGACGGCTTTCAATTTTTAACCATCATTCCTTCACTTGCCTGTGTTTTCTATCGAACGTCGTCGCCAACAATTTGATACTTATGTGTTGCTCGATCGAGCTTCCAATTCTAAGCTCGAAATTGTTCCCGATCGCGGGGGCATTATTACGAGTTGGCAAGTTCAAGGGCGTGAATTGCTCTATATGGATACCGCCCGATTCGCTGATCCAGCGCTATCTGTCCGAGGCGGCATCCCAATTTTGTTTCCGATTTGTGGCAATCTTCCCGAGAATACTTACACATATAAAGGTCAGACTTACACGCTGAAGCAGCACGGATTTGCGCGAGATCTGCCTTGGGAAGTGGTTGATCAAAAAACAGAGGGCGAGTTGAGTTTTACGATCGGGCTTTCTAGCAATGCTCAAACTTTAGAGCATTACCCATTCGCGTTTCGTCTGGCGTTCACGTATGCCCTGCAAGGTCAGACTCTCTTGATCACGCAGAAGATTGCGAATCTCTCAGATGAAGTGATGCCGTTTTCGATTGGGTTTCATCCCTATTTTCTCGCCTTAGAAAAGCATCAATTGAGATTTGAAATTCCAGCCGATCAAGCCCTCGATCAAAGAACTCAAGCTACTCATCCTTTTTTCAACACCTTCGATTTTGCCCAAGACGAAATTGATTGGGCATTTCTGAACATCAGTCGCCAAGTCTCGAATGTCACGGATCTCAGTCGTCATACGCGGATTACTTTGACCGCTGCAGATGAGTTTCCAATTTTGGTGTTTTGGACACTAAAGGGCAAGGATTTCTACTGTTTGGAGCCTTGGAGCGCGCCTCGAAATGCTTTGAATACAGGCGATCATCTTTTGTCGATCGCCCCAAACTCGACCCTCACAACAACGGTGAGCTTGTCAGTTGAGTTTTCATAATAAAAGCGATCGCTCAGTGAAGAAGCGATCGCACGTTCATAGAGTATAGAGTTAGTGCTGAAATGTCTTAGTTTGCTTTTGCTGCCTTACGACGACGAGAAGCAGCGAGAAGTCCAACCAGTCCCAGCCCGATAACCGTTGTGGGTTCGGGGACTTTTGTTACTTCAACTCTCGAGAGCGTGAAATCAGAGTTCTTTGCTCCATCAGGTGTGGTGGTGCTATTTGGCGCTGTTTGAGCTAGCGCTTTCAAGCTGAATCCTGTGATCTTGATATCTCCAAACGGATTGGTGATGCGATAAGACCCACCCGCGTCTTTTGAGGAGAGAGCCAGATTGGTTACCGTCCCGCCTAGACTCCAAACAGCAGAGTTAGCACTCGTTACACGCAGCGTTCCTGACCCAATGCCACCATCGGCTTGAACGAGCGCAACTTCAAAAACTCCGTCGTTATACACGCCTGGTCTGTACAGGAAACTGAGATCTAAAGCCTTCAAAACTCCAGCACTTTTGAAACCAACACTTAAGGTTTCGTCGATATCAATTTCACCGAGCGATTGATTGTTCACAGTTTCACCTGCCGGGTTCCCATTTGCGTCTTTGCTGCTATCGATACCGATACCCAGCACGCCACCAACTGTTTTTTGTGTCAGAACGGGATCAAACGCGTTTCTAGTTGTACTCGCACCGACAGAGAAGAAGCCATTCACATTGCAGTTCGTTTGCCCGACGCATCCTGCGTTGACTGCATCAGAGGCACTAAAACTAAAAGAAGCAGCATTTGCAGAAGGCTGGAAAGCCACGATCGCACCCGTTGCCAAAACGCCAGCGAAAAGAGAGAGAGAAACTTGCTTATTCATAACAAATCGATACGAAATCAGAGAAATGGGTTTGCAGATAAGGTTCGAGACTCAAGGCGGGGGGTGCGCTTTGACAATTCAGTGTTGCTACGTTCAGAGGCTCATGCTCGTCTTCGATATATCCAAGTTATTACGGAGCGTCCGTAATTGTCCTATGCGTACGTACGAATTCATTTAAGCTTCAAGTAAGAAGGAGATATATCGAGTTCATATAAGGATTTTGTCAACATGAGAAACTCCGTGCTACTGAAAATACGATGTAATTATTGACACATTTATTATGAAAATCACCCGTATCCTATAGAGAAGATACGGGTGATTTTCAGGTCTCTCATGGTTAGAGAGAAAAAAGATTAGGCTGTAAGTGCCTGTTTTGCTTGACTCGCGACTGATTCTGATTCATCGTGCGTCAGTGTTTCGATCGTTGATCGTGCCTCTGGCGTATTCAATCTTGCCAACGCCTGCACCACTCGCTGGCGGACTTGCCAGTCAGGGTTAGTGGCATAGGGAATGAGTAATTCTACGGCACGAGGATCACCGAGTTCTCCGAGTGATCCGATCGCCACGGGTTGGATGACGACATTCTCTGAATTCAACGCTTCAACGAGCAAATCGAACGATCGTGGGTCACCCAGTTCGCCTAGTCCTGCAATGATGCTAAATTGCACCAGCCATTCTGGACTATGACGATAGAGCGTTTCAAGATCTGGATAAGCTTCAGTCAGTTGAAGGGCACAGATCGAGTCTGCGGCGGCAGCCTGAACATCGGGTTCCGAATCTGCAAGGGCGACTTGGAGCAGTTGCAGAGCGGTGCTGAGATCTTGACTTCCCAAGGATGCAACCTGACTGACAGCAGCATATCGCACTCGCACATTGCTATCGACCACTGGGATTTGAATTAGCTCAAATGCGATCGCAGGATCGAGTTGGCGCAATTGATTGATGCCCCGTAAGCGATCGCCAAAATCTTGGGATTGTAAAAGATCTCGGACTGAATCTGGTGTAATAGTCATGAATTAACAAGGATTATTCGGTTTGTTCGGCTGCCATGATGCGAATGATATCGCCACGCGTGAGGATTCCGACCAAGTGACCGGATTGATCGATCACAGGCAGCCGATGCACTTTACGATCGTGCATCAATTTGGCAGCTTTTGAGAGTGGAGTTTCCGGAGTGGTGGTTGTAACCGGAACGGCACTCATCACTTCACCCACAGTTTGTCCTAGCGCTTTGTGTAACTCTTTTTCATACCGACCAGGATTTTCTAAATAGATCACACTGTCGAGCAGCATAATGTAAGCGGGTGGCGTGACATCCGTTTCACGCCACATCAAGTCCGTTTCGGAAATAATGCCGATGAGATGCTGATCATCATCTAGAACAGGCAAACCGCTGATCCGTTTGTCTGCCAGGATTTTAATCACTTCAGTAATTGAGGTTTCAGGGTGAACCGTAATCGGAGCGCGGCTCATCGCCTCTGCAACAGTTTTCGCCATAATTGCTATGTTTAGGAGGGATATTTCAATTATTCAAGACTTTTCTGGTGAGATTGTGCTTCATTCATAGGATGTAACAACGAGCAGAAATTGAAC
>VFQU01000245.1_pt1 | contig 55965 bp, 52 predicted proteins | sample 3512311 | NCBI WGS metagenome assembly VFQU01 (sample SAMN10412377, study PRJNA504923) | tailings metagenome | isolation source: Relicate 3 Philex TSF3 active mining site | place: Philippines: Tuba, Benguet | collected 2017-08-29 | reverse complement strand
GATAAGTTGCCGCGATCGCGGATCACTTGAATATATTCATCCCGCGCTGCCCAAGGATCATTAAACAGCTTCTTGCCTTCTTCTTCGTAAACTCGAATCAACTGATCCCGCAACCAATCGAGTGAATCTCGTAGCGGTCGTCTCCAGTGTTGATGCCATTCCCCACCCCCACCACAGCCACAATTCTCTTGCCAACGATCGACGCCATGCGCGCAGCTCCAAGCGGTCACAGGCTTCAATTCCACTTCCCAAGTCGGTGGATTAAGACTGAGATAATGTGCGAAATTCGTCACTGTCCAATCTCGACGCGGAAATTCCTCGATAAACGCATACGCTAAACATTTCTCAGTTCCGCCTTTGTGATGTCCAAATGTTTCGCCATCGGTCGCCACTGAGATCAACTGAGTCGGACGATGATCCCCACGCACAGCCTGTCCTAAGCGTCCTGCAAGATGATGCGAACTACTCAGCGCGGTATCAAATCCCATATCGCGAGAAATGGGACCGTCATAAAAGAAGATATCTAAATAAGGAGAACTGTGATCCCCAGGATTGAGAAAACAGCGATAAGGACGGGTCGGATCAATCTGTCCACCCCCAACTTCTTGCCAATCTGCATCTCCAATTGCTCGACATCGTTCTGCCTGAGAGGGAGCGAGAATCGTAAACTTAATTCCCTCTTCAATTAAGGCTTTGACGGTGGGGTAATCGATCGCGGTTTCTGCCAACCACATGCCTTCGGGATCGCGTCCAAAGTGCGATCGAAAATCTGCTTTCCCCCAGCGAATCTGAGTTCGCTTATCGCGCTCATTTGCCAAGGGCAAAATAATGTGGTTATAGACTTGAGCGATCGCATTTCCATGCCCGTTCAATCGCTCACAGCTTTTGCGATCGGCTTCGACAATCCGTTGATACACCTCAACGTCATGCCGCTCAATCCAACTCATCAGCGTTGCGCCAATGTTAAAGCTTAAATACTCAAAATTATTGACGATCCCCAGTAACTCACCAGACTCGTTTAGCACTCTGGCAAATGCATTGGGGCGATAGCATTCGTAGTGAATCCGCTCATTCCAATCGTGAAACGGTGCAGCACTGGGTTGCCGCTCGATCGCATCAAGATAAGGATTCTCGCGGGGGGGCTGATAAAAGTGACCGTGAACCGTGACGTAAACCCCAATTGCAGTTTCTAGGGGATCCGTCGATCCATCAGACAAACGAGTTGAAACATCAAATGAAGTCATTGAATCAATTTCCACATTAAAAGTGCGTTTACGCTGCATCCGAACAAGGGCGTAAACAGAACGGGTCAAACTTAGAAAACTTAGTGAGGTGGAGGCAGCCTTGCATAGAGATTCAGGAATGCGCTCGATCGCAAATTTCCCTGCTTCAACAATAACAAGCCTAAAAAAAACACAATCTAACTCATCACCAACGTCTATTCTGACCAAAATGGGTGCTCAGAGCTAGATTGTGATAACGCTGATGTGACAGCGGAACGACAAATCGAATGGCTGCGACCCATCATTCTGCAATCATCTGTATCGATTCAACCGCATTTTGCACTCCATTTCACAATTTTTTAAGATCCCCGCACGGGAGTTAACATCTTCGCGACGAATCTCAACGCTTCGTTACCTCTCCCCATCTCCCTACTCCCCATCTCCCCACTCCCCACCCTCAATTCCTCGATCAAAGAAGAAGAATCGTGAGTATCCTATTGAGAGAAATTTCTCATTCTGGAACCCGAATGTCAGTCAAAAACATCATTTTTACAGTGCTACTGGTGATGATCCCGGTTTCGATCGCAGCCCACTACCTCGAATGGGGATCGCTGATCGTTTTCGCCACTGCTGCTGCTGCAATTTTGCCACTCGCAGCCTGGATGGGGACAGCAACAGAAGAAATCGCTGTTGTGGTCGGTCCCACGTTAGGTGGCTTGATGAATGCCACATTTGGCAATGCTACCGAATTGATTATTGCGCTCGTTGCCCTGAATGCAGGGCTGATCGATGTGGTCAAAGCCAGCCTCACAGGCTCAATTATCGGGAATCTGCTGCTGGTCATGGGTTTATCGATGTTGCTCGGCGGACTCCGTTACAAAGAGCAAGAGTTTCAACCGATTGTCGCTCGCGTGAATGCGTCCTCGATGAATTTGGCTGTGATCGCGATGCTGCTTCCTACTGCGATGAATATTACGTCTGCCGGGATTTCAGGAGATGTTTTACAAAAACTGTCGATCGCAGTCGCGATCGTACTGATCACGGTCTATGCTCTGACCTTGCTCTTTTCCATGAAGACTCATACGTATCTCTATGATGTCGGCGTCGCAGAGAACGAAGAATCTGCTGAGTCAAATCTCACTCATAAAGAACCGCACGAAAAGCCCAATCTTGTGTTGTGGTCGATCGTGCTTTTAGTCTGTACCGTCCTAGTCGCGATCGAGTCTGAACTGCTTGTCGATAGCTTGGAAGAAGCAACCGCAAAATTAGGATTAACCGCGCTCTTTACTGGGGTCATCTTGCTCCCGATCGTGGGAAATGCCGCAGAACATGCCACAGCAGTTACAGTCGCAATGAAAGACAAAATGGATCTGTCGGTTTCAGTTGCCGTGGGTTCAAGTTTGCAGATTGCGCTATTTGTGGCTCCAGTGCTAGTGATTGCAGGCTGGTTTATGGGTCAGCCGATGGATTTGGACTTTAATCCTTTTGAATTAGTTGCCGTTGCCGTTGCGGTTCTAATTACGAACTCGATTAGTTCGGATGGACGATCAAATTGGCTCGAAGGCACGTTATTACTGGCAGCGTATTTAGTGCTGGGATTAGCATTCTACTTCCATCCGGTCATAGTTTAGGTGTGATGGCACAACGCATTCGATTGGGCGGATCGATTGAATGCGTTGTAGCAGAACAAAATCTGTCACAGAACAAATTCATCTCTTGAACAATCTCATCCACTCTTTTTTAAGCCTGTATAAATTAACCAGGTTGATCCGGATCACAATCTAGAAACCCGGAAAGAAACCAATAAGTCTGGTAGTAAAAAATATGTGAAGCACACACCGTATTTCTGTATGAAATCCGTGTGAAGTGACTCAAATTACACTGAGCTTTCACGGATTTCGTTACTATAAACCATACTTTGACCTTGCCCCGGTCGAGTTTACTGAAAAATCACATGACGCATTTTGTTCCTGAAAACTGGGGTTGAGGGCTACGGAAGTTATGAATACTGGGTCAATCTATCACGGTCGCAGCATTTCGCAAGAAGAAGAACGACTTTATCATCATCTTTTACACCTTGTTCAAACTGAGCCGCCGCATCGCCTGATTGAAAGATTTCGGCTCTTATTTATCGAAGGCACCGGATATCCTGATCCAGAACTTCAAAAAACCGTCGATCTCTTAATCCAATCTCCAAGCGCAGCGCAAAATTTCCGCTTCGTTCTCAATCGCTGCTGTCACATTTTGATCAATCGGTGGCAATCTCGCCCGCATCAGTACGAAAAAGTGGCGGAACTGATCAGCTTGTTCGAGTCTAAACCGAGCCGCCCGATTGCAGGAGATTTTTCGCGATCGCGCTTAATCAATCGACAACGACAAATCACTCAGGCTTTCCAGCATACCGAGCAATACCTGACCCTGAAACGGCTATCGAGCGTTCTTCTCCCCGAACTGACTCCTGCTGAATCGCAACCTTTCGGAACCCTAATTCGCCGTTACCCATATCTCTACGAGCATTGTCTTGTCACTGAAGGAACCCCAAACGTCCAAAAAGCCTCGATTCGCCAGCTTCAAGCCGAACGCCAGAAGCAGTTTGAACTAGATTTATCCAAATATGTCACGTACCAAGTGCGTCGAGCATCGAGCAACCGCGTGATTCATCCCGTCGAAAATCCAACGTTGTTAGATGATCGATCGCTCAGTTCAGCGTTACATCAATTCACGGGGAAAATTGACGGAAACTATACCTGTAAAGACGTTGCGAAGCGGTTTTCCGTGCACTGTCAGCAAGCCAAATCCTACAAGCATTTCAAAGCTGACCTTTACCACTATCTGACTGATGCAGTCAATCCAGCTTATGGAAATCGTCACTTCAATCAACAACTTGGGCAGTTTCTCAAACAGACCTATTCAGAAAGTGAAAACCAGCCGCTGAGCGATTTTCTGATGACGCGGACTTGTAGCCAATTGCTGAATTTCCTCGTCATTGACAGTCTGCAGCAACCGCAGCATTTTGTCTTCATCGATCTGCTCTCCAATCTGGGCGCAACTGCAACAACTCGTCTGCTGCTGCAAATTGTTTTACTCTGTCAGCGCGTCAAACCCTATCTAGAAAAGCGATTTTCAGTGTTATTTCATCACTATGAAGGCTACAGCCGCGATCGCGTCCAATGGCTAGTCGCGGCAATGGAAAACTTACAATTGGCACTGAGTACGAACTTCAGCGATTTAAATTTATGTCTTGTTCATCAACTCGTGCGCTGAAGACGAGAATTTGTGTTAACCTGCTCAATGGTAGGTAACTCATTCTGTCGGATGCTGTGCATACTCTGGTGTGGACAGTCATTTTTCGTCTGAGTCCGTTCAAAAAAGAACCATCACTTTCAAGAATTATTCTACTGGAGGAACAGCATGACCCAAGTGGTTTTAGGAGAAAACGAAGGCATTGATTCAGCGTTGCGCCGCTTTAAGCGCCAAGTCTCAAAGGCAGGGATCTTAGCAGATCTCAGATCTCACCGTCATTTTGAAACTCCGCTCGAAAAGCGCAAGCGCAAAGCGATCGTGGCTCGCCGTAATCGCCGTTACCGCTAAAGACCGGGGTCGATTCTTGCTTTTGAGAATCGATTTTTAATGGGCAAAGTTCGTTTCTAAACGGCATTGCTAGGATGGAGAGAAGTGAGGATACTTCTCTGTGAATTTATGACTGACTCCATTTCCGATACGGGCAAATCTTTGGATCAGGAACTAGACGAAGCGATTTCAGGCTTTGATCAGATCCAGACCGAGTTAAATTATCGACAGGCTCAAGCAACGCTACGCGAGTTAGTTGAGAATCTAGATTTAACCGCCCAAGAGCGATCGGGTTTGGAGTCAGAAATTCACGGACTAGAGACGATGCTCGAAAAGCTTGATCGACTCGTCGTTCAAATCGCAGCTTTTGGTATGGTTGGGCGTGGCAAGTCCTCGCTCCTGAATGCTCTACTGGGGCAACAGATTTTTGAAACGGGCGCGATTCATGGTGTGACTCGATCGCAGCAGTCCGCGAATTGGAGTATTGAAAGTGAAGCGATCGCGGGCAGTGATCAAGAGATTCTGCGCGTGACGCTTCCAAGCGTAAATCGCTCTCAGATCGAACTGATTGACACACCCGGCATCGATGAAGTGCAGGGTGAAGCGAGAGAGGCGCTAGCGCGTCAGGCGGCTCAGCAAGCCGATCTTTTGCTGTTTATTGTGTCAGGCGATATTACGAAGGTCGAATTTCAGGCGCTTTCTGAACTACGAAATTTCGGGAAGCCCATGATTTTGGTGTTTAACAAGATCGATCAGTATCCCGATGCCGATCGTATGAGTATTTATCAAAAAATCCGAGATGAGCGCGTCAAAGAATTGCTTTCACCGGATGAGATTGTCATGGCTGCGGCTTCTCCCATGGTCGCTCGTGCGGTGAAACGTCCTGATGGTCGGATGTCGGCACAGATGATCCGACTTGATCCGCAGGTTCAAGATCTCAAACTCAAAATTCTAGAAGTCTTGCATCGAGAGGGGAAATCTCTGGTTGCCTTAAATTCGATGTTATTTGCCGATCAGATCAACGATCGCTTACTCCAACGAAAACTTGACATTCGTGAGCAGACGGCAAATCGCACGATCTGGAATGGCGTCATGACGAAAGCGATCGCCACGGCAGTTAATCCAGTCATGGTTCTCGATTTAATTAGCAGTGCCGCGATCGATGTGGCGATGATTATGAGTTTGTCAAAACTCTATGGGATTAGCATGACGCAGCAAGGCGCGATTAAACTGCTGCAACGAATTGCGATCGCGATGGGTGGCATTACAGCAAGCGAGCTTTTAGCCAATTTAGGACTCAGTTCGCTGAAAAGCCTACTGGGCTTATCGGCTCCCGCAACAGGCGGATTATCTCTCGCGCCTTATCTCTCGGTTGCAGTGACGCAAGGAGCAGTTGCAGGCGTTTCGACTTATGCGATCGGTCAAATTGCCAAAGTTTATCTCGCAAATGATGCCTCGTGGGGGGCAGAAAGCCCGAAAGCTGTCGTGACGAAAATCCTCTCCTCATTAGACGAAGATTCGATTCTGAATCGAATTAAAGATGAACTCCGAGCCAAATTAGATCTGTCTGCCCGACAGCCTACTAAGTAACACGTGAAATTAACGATGTCAGGATGCTCGATCGCTCAGTTACGATGTTCTGAGTGGTTTCTTAATCCTGCGCATGATTCGACTCAATCAAATGATGATGGGGGTTTCCGTCGCCGTTGGCTGTCTGATTTTCGGGATGCAAACTACGCCTCAACTGTGGCATCAGTTCCAACTCTGGCGCAATCAAGGCGTATCTTGCGAACGATCCACAGACGACGGTAAAGCGACCTTTTACGGGCAAGACTGTCTCTAAATCTCTTGCATGGCTTCTGTCACTTGGCGAGCCACAAACGGCACAATCTCTTCATTATTGCTATGGGCTGTGCCTTCGGTAAAGACGACCAATAAATAAGGCTGCAAGCTTGGAACTTCTACATAAGCAGCATCATGACGCACTCGGCTCATCAAGCCTGCTTTTGACCACACTCCAGCATTTTGAGGCACACCGCCACCAATAAATCCAACGACTTGATTTTCCGGATCAGCTTCGAGATCAGCAGGATTGAGCGATCGCTTCAGCAGATCCATCATCTGCTGCGATCGTTCTGCTGTGACAGCAACACCGCCCACAATACTATGCAACAACCGTGCAGACGCGATCGTCGTTAACATATTCCGATTCTCAAAATTCTCGCCGTAAAAGGCTCTTTCTCGTCCATAAGGACCATCACACCACGTCTTCTGATTCACATTAATCGTCGTGAACTCCGACCAATTCAGCGATTGCAAATAGCGATTGACAATATTGCGCTGATATTTCCAGGTTTCAAAGGGTGCAGCAGGCAATTCAGGACCGCCTGTCGTTCCACTCAGCACATCGACGACTAATCCGGTCGCATCATTGCTGGAATCGACGATCATATCGCGCATGGCTCGATCGAGTTCCGCAGACGATGGGATCATGCCTCGTTCTAACCATTCATGGGCTGCGACTAAGTAGAATAATTTGACGACGCTTGCCGGATAAATATTCTCAACGCCCCGATAAGCAAATCCTCTAGGAGAGCGCTGCCAAAATTCTTCAGGACGAATTGCACCGCCAGTATTGACGAACACAGGCGAGTCATACACAATCCAGGTGATTGCGATCTGGTTGGGAGCAAGCGTCGGAAATGCCGCCCAAGTCGCTTGCAGTACGCGATCGCCCAATGTTTCTAACCGTTCGTCTTTGTGGAAGAAAGTCATAGTCAGTGAAATTTTCGTCTTATGCAATATCGCACGATCGCGAATCTCAATCTCTACGATTCACCAGATTTAACGCGTCTGGCAACTCAAGCGGCTCAAGGTCGTTACCTGCAAATTTTGTCGGAATCACCGCTCAAAGTCATGACCTGTGAGGATGAGTATCCAGGGTGGCTCGACCCGAATGATTTACAGTTTTTGGAACCCGTTGAAACGCCCTATCAAGCCCCCGTTTGGACAGAAGAGGAAATCCGAGATTGTATTCCTGAAGTGATTGCCTTTACTCAAGCAGCAATGGCTGTACTCAATGAGTATCTTTGGGGTGGAACAGTTGCTCCAAATTACGATTGTTCAGGATTAATGCAAGCTGCTTTTGCTTCGGTTGGCATTCGCTTACCCAGAGATGCTTATCAACAAGAGGCGTTTCTGCAACCTGTTGAAGATTTGATTCCAGGAGATTTAGTCTTCTTTGGAACGCCTGAGAAAGCGACGCATGTTGGGCTTTACTTGGGTGAGCAGCGCTATATTCACAGTTCTGGTAAAGATCAGGGGCGTAATGGAATTGGAATTGATGTGCTTTCGGCAGAGGGCGATCGAGTGAGCCAGACTTACTTCGCTCAGTATCGAGGTGCAGCCAGAGTGATTCAAAGCTACATTCCCTAAATCAAAAACTCCGGGCTTGGCCAAGCCCGGAGTTGTGAGATCTGGTTAACAGACAAAACGCTTGAATATCATCTTGACTGCGTTTCTGTCCCGCACCGGATTCAAAACCCGGTACTAACTGTGCGAACTCCCTTAAGGGACTCCCGAACCTAGCCAATGGCTCAGAAAGACAGTCTCTTCAGAGACTTCGTCCGACGAGCACGGGGTTTCAACTCGTGCGGACTCGTGCGGGCTATTCAGTTTCCGAAATGGCTTCTACTTTCGCTTCTACTTTTTCAGGTTCAGGTAGCGATTCAACAACATCCGGATTCCGTTTGGAAAATCCCCAAGCAAAGACGAGCGCGACGAGTGTAATCATCAACCATTCCGGTGGGACAAGCTGATCGTTCACCACCCGCAGAAGCAAGCGAATGCCCACAAACGAAACTGTGATGTAGCCTGCATCTTCCAAATGCGTGAATTCTTCCAGCCAACCAATAAACAAGCCTGCCATAAATCGCAGTGCCACAATCCCGATCGTGCCACCGAGCAGAATCAGCCAAGTCTCTTGAGAAACCGCGATCGCAGTAGTCACACTGTCAAGCGAAAAGGCTAAATCCGTCAACGCAATCAACGGAATCGCCTGCCAAAGTGAAGTAAACCGCGGCCCATGATGCGCGTGTTCCTCATCTTCTTGAGACGTGAAATACTGAAATACCAACCACAACAGATAGAGCGCTCCCGCCAACTCAAACTGCCAGTAGCCAATCACCCAAGACGCAGCCAAAATCAGCGACATCCGCAAAACATAGGCAAAGACCAAGCCAATGTTTAAAGCTTGACGCTCCAACTTGAGATTTTGCAATCCCTGAGTCAAGGCTGCAAGTGCGATCGCATTATCAGCCGAAAGCACACATTCCAAAGCTACTAAAACGAGCAGCACCAGAAATGTTTGCGGGCTAAGTTGATCCGGAAAGTTCAGGTCTATCATGTCGAGAATTTCGTGCCAAATTGGCAAAGTAGACACTTCATTATCTACTTAAGTGTTTCAGTTTGCGACGATTCTGAGAGGTACGGAAGTCCGATCTAGGTGGAGAGTGGGGAAGTTCTTCTGCAAGTGCCCAAAAAAGTAATACAACTCTCTTTACTCCCTACTCCCCACTCCCCACCTCAATCAACCGCCATATTGCCAACCCGTATCCGCCAAATTCAAAGCCGCTCCCTCTCGATGCACCCCGGCTGCGATCACTTCGCCCACAAAAACGGTGTGATCTCCATGATCAACGGTTCCGACAACCCGGCATTCCACATAGCCGAGAGAGTCAGAAATAATCGGGCACCCCGTTTCGCCGAGATAAAATTCCACATCTTCAAATTTGTTGCCCACTCGGCGCTGTGGCTTGAAAAATTTCTGCGCGAGATCTTTCTGCCCGGCTTCTAGGAAGCTCAACGCAAACACACCGCTATTGCGGATCATTTGATTTGAGCCAGAATCACTTTTGACGCAATTCACCACTAAAGGGGGCTTAAACGAACCTTGCATCACCCAACTTGCGGTAAACCCATTCACTTCGTCTCCATCTTTCACGCCACAGACATAGAGTCCATGTGGAATTTTCAGGAGCATTGCTTTTTTCGCTTGTTCGTCGAGCATTCAATCACCGTTGATTTCATCGATCGATAAGCTTAGCAAGGAACGCATAACAAAACCGACCCTCCTAGTAAAAGAAGGGTCGGCTGCAAACTGTGGGCAAAAATTCAGTCTACTTAGCCAAGAAACCTTTCACTTGTTGTAAAGCATACGGAAGAATCCGCGTTACTGCCCAACCGCCAGCCAAGATAATCGGAAATAACACGATCAGGATGCGAAGGTCCATAGTATTGCTCTCGCGTAATCAAATGTTTCAATATTGTTATATGTAAATTTTTAGCGCATTTAGTCCAGCTTTCAAAGCAGTTCTCTCAGGTAATTTACATTTGTTCATAAAAACCGAGATCTGTGCCTCGATTTGCGTGAACATAAGCGAGTTTTTCGTACTTCTGAGCATGTTCGATTAGGTGTTCGACTTCTTGATCGCTCAGCTCGCGAATCGGTTTTCCGGGCACGCCTACTACAAGCGATCGTGGAGGGATATCCTTTGTCACAACTGATCCCGCGCCGATGATACTTCCTGCTCCGACTCGGACTCCATCGAGCACGATCGCGCCAATGCCGATCAAACAGCCTCGCTCAATGTGGGCACTGTGAATCACTGCCCGATGTCCAACAGTGACAAACTCTTCTAAAAGCGTGATCTGACCGGGATCACCATGCAAAATCGCGCCATCTTGAATATTGGTACTCGCGCCCAAGCTGATCCGCTCGATATCCGCACGCACAACTGCGTTATACCAAATGCTTACGCCTGTAGCGATTTCGACATTGCCCAAGACTGTCGCATTGGGAGCCACAAACGCAGCAAGCGACAGATCAGGGGGATTCCAGAAATTTGGGGTAAAAAGAAATGACATTTCCAGCGAATTCACGGTGATAATGATTCTATAAACGTGCAAACAACGTGCAATCAACGCCAGTTATAATAATTTCACGATCGCGCCTCGCAAATACGAAATGATTTGAGTGCCCGTACTTCATGATTAATCCCAGTTTTCAATATCCAATTTTCGGCCCTGAAATTCAGTGTCCCCACTGCCGCCAAACGATTCCGGCTCTGACACTGACTGATACCTACCTGTGTCCGCGACATGGCGCATTTGAAGCAAATCCGAAGACGGGTGAGTTAATCCATTTGCAGTCCGGGCGGCATTGGCGACTTTGGAACGAAGAATGGTATCGCCAGCATACGCATCCCGATGGCATCCGGTTTGAGATTCACGAAGCGCTCGATCGACTCTATACGCAGGGCTATCGCGCGACTCGCGTGATTATTGCTCAGCGATACAAAGAATTGATTAGCACCTATCTAGAACGCAGTACACCTTGGCGGGGACAAGCTGATTCGCCAAAACCTCGACTCTATGGGCTTCCAGTCGAATTTAGTCCTGATCCAAAAGATGATCCCTGTTGGGACGTGATTAACTTTGATTTGGAAAAAGAACCTGGCGCACCTGTCCGGTATCCTTATTTCCGCCTGTTTGAATAACACTTTGTCTCATGAGTAACATCATGAGTAACACTTTGTCTCATGCATCACGTTTCGATTAGAACGGCTGACATTTTTCGCGCGATCGCGTTTTATGAGCAGCTTGGGTTCACTGTTGCTGAACGGTTCCAGACCGGCTTCACGTTGGCGTGTTGGATGGAAGGTTTGGGTGGACGGATTGAGCTCCTGCAAATTCCAGAGCCGAAACCTGCGCCTGATGCGTTTCATGACGAGCATTACACGGGATATTATCATCTGTCATTTGAAGTGACTGAACTGGCAGATGATCTGCCGCAGTGGATTGAGGCGTTAACAGAAAAATTAGCCGCGCAAGATCAAGCATTGAATGTGCTCTTGGAGCCGACTCAGCAAATGATTGGCGATCGCGTTTACGAAGTGGCATTTATTTCTGATGCGGATGGACTCGCGATCGAATTTTTGCATCGCCTCAAGTGAAGTAGAGTACGATCACGGCACTCGATGGCTGTGATGTTTCATGCGTGCTGAACCTTTTCTTGATAATTGGGCGTATCTCAAAGTTGAATTAAATTGGCTAGAACGATTGCTTTTAACCGCAGTCGCACGACAACGCAAAGACACAAAAACGATTGAGCGCATCTCGCAGACAAAAGCAGATCGCGTCACGAGTCATTGGTGGAAAGGAGTTGTAAATTTTGAGGAAGTGATCGCTTCTGACTCTCCAGCAGACCGACGCAAATCTGCACCCACTGCAAGCTATCAACAACAATTAGACGCGAGAATTCAAGCGAGTTGGCAAAAAGGAATCGGGTTAGCTTTACCGATATTATGCGATCGCTTAGAACTCAATGTGTTTGAAAAGAATGCGATTTTGATTGCGCTTGCCCCAGAAGTGCATCGTCGATACGCGCAAATGTATGGGTATTTGCAGACAGGAGAAGATACACCAGAACGACCAACGATCGATTTAGTGTTGCGCCTACTTTGTCGAACGGATGCCGAGTGGCGAATTGCGCGATCGAGCTTTCTCAGTTCCAGTCGGCTGATGCAATCAGGATTGATGACGGTCGAAGAACCCGATCAACTTTTTTTAATGCGATCGCTGAAGCTCTCAGAAGCGTGCGTCAATTACTTGCTGTCAGACGCAGCAGATTTTATGGAATTAGAAGAGTTATTAGAGCCTCAAGTCTCTGATGTCTTTGCGCGATCCGTGCCTCGCACGCCGATCGATTTAGTGCTTCCCGATCCAGTTTTAGAACAGTTGCAGCAAATCTGTAATCAAATTCAGTTCACGCCGCAGTTAAAGGCTTGGGGATTTCGACAATTGCCGGGTGTCAATGCTTTATTCATTGGTGCACCTGGAACGGGTAAAACGCTCTCGGTACAGTGGATCGCTCAGCAATTAGAAATGCCACTCACTGAAATTGATTTAGCGATCGTGGATCACCCTGCTGCGCTGATTGAGGATTTAATCGCTGAACCACCGATGGTGTTATTAATTAAATCGGCTGAGCGTTGGCTGAAGCGATCTGCTCCAATCGAGAAAGTAATTGAATTAATTAATTCTCGTCGAACTTTTACCTGCTTTAGTGTCAGGCATCGGATCGCGATGCCAATTGCATTGCGATCGCGCTTTCAATTCACGATCGAATTGCCGAAACCTGATGCGATGGCTCGTGTGCAATTGTGGAAACAAGCATTTCCGGCAGAAACGCCGCTGTCAGAATTCGATTGGCAAACTTTAGCAAAGCAGCATCGTTTGACGGGCGGAGAGATTCAAGCCATCGCCAAAGCTGCTGCAATTCAAGCGTTATCACAGGAGGCTTCGGAGATAACGCTTGATCATATTCTTCAGGTCTTGCGTTAGAGCGGTGTTTGAGTCGGAATCCCGATCGCTCTTGGAAATTCTCTCGGAGTTGGCTCGGTTTTGCGAATATATAAACAATGTCGAACGCCTTGAGTCAAAGGTGTTTCAAAGCGATCGCACTCTTCCACTGCTCCACCCAATTGCTGCACCGCCTGATCGAGCGCGATCGCTTCTTCTTCTGTCCATTGACCTCGATAAAGCACTGCCAAGCCACCGACTTTCAACAGAGGCAACGCATATTCTGCACAGACAGGAGCGGCTGCCACTGCGCGAATCGTTGCGAGTTGGTAAGCTTCCCGATGTCCAGCAGATTGTCCAATTTGTTCAACGCGATCGCTGAGCAATCGCACATTGGTTAATCCCAAGGATCGAGTCGCATCCTGGAGAAAATTGATCTTTTTGCGGGTGGAATCAAGCAAGGTAACATTCCAACTCGGACGAGCGATCGCCATCGGAATGCCTGGAAATCCGGCACCTGTCCCAATATCGATCGCACTTAAACGCGATTGAGTCACTTTCGGAAAAACGCCTCTTAGCGAATCCCAAAGATGCTTTTCCCAAAAATCAGACGGCTCAGTAATCCGAGTCAGGTTTTGTTGCTGATTGCCCTGAAGAATCAATTCATAGAAAGCTTGAAACTGCGATCGCTCCTGTTCACTCGGACACCAATTCAGAGTCGATTGCCACAGATCAGCAAACTCTGGCAGCGTTGCAACTAACATCCCACCCGCTCCAATTTCTGATCAACGAGATCCTGCGGCGAAACTTCTTTCAGTTCTCCGTGTTTCAATGTCCAACAGCGATCGGCAATTTCTAACATATCGCCAGCATCATGCGAAACCACAAGCAAACTCCAATGCGTTTTGAGCTTTGCTAATAATCGCACCAACTGTCGCCGAATCGACCAATCGAGTCCCGCAGTCGGTTCGTCGAGTAACAAAATACTCGGCTGACGAATCAGTTGTACCGCCAAGGCAAGCCTGCGCTGTTGTCCACCGCTCAACGCATGAGGAGCTGTCGAAAGGGGAAGATGATCTAAGCTGACTTCTTGCAGAGCTTCGTGAATGCGATCAGAACTCAATTCCGGATGTCCCAACCGCAATTCTTCTAAAATCGTGCCGCCGCAAAAATGGCGCTCTGGAAACTGAAACACCAGTCCACAGAGTTGTTGCATATTCAAAAAATTTAATTCTTGTTCACGCCAGACAATTTCTCCGCTCGTATGCTCTGCCAATCCTGCCAAAATCTCTAGCAGCGTACTTTTTCCAGAACCGCTTGGACCAACAATCAAACTGCATTGCTGAGGCGCAACTTCTAGATTGATCGATTTCAAAATCGGTTCGGGAGTAGCCGTCGGATGATAAGACAAGTCGCGCAGATAAAGCATGAATTCAGACAGTTAAGGGGCAAGGCTCTCCGCATAGTTTACCCAAGTTCAGGGTTTTCCGGATGGCTGTCTCTATTGTGGCAAATCAGTGAAAGGACAAGCGCCTAAACTACGCAGTTGTGGAATGCTACCTGTGGAACTTGCGATCGCATAAGATCGTCAGTTAAAGCTCTGATTGCATCGAGAAATCAAACATATGGTTATGGTGAAGTGGGTATCGAGTCGGCTGGCTCAAAGTCTAAGTGCAGCAGCATTAATGATGGGAATGTTAGCGAGTCCGTCGCTCGCGAAAGATCCGTTTAGAACAACCAATCCCCGCGCCATTAGCACGCAAACAGAATCGGCGTTTCGGGCAATGTTTGAGAAAGGCAATTACACCGAAGCACAGAAAATTCTCAGTCAGGCAGATGCAAATGAGCCGCTTGCTTTCGCAATGAAAGCGATGATTGCGTACATGAATTTTCAAGGCGAATCGAATGCGGGACGTAAACAAGCTTTGCTCAGTGAATTTAAGGCAAATGCAGATCAAACTCGCACCGTTGCACAGGCATTACTGAAATCTGACCCGCTGCGAGGCAATCTCTACATGGCAGCAGGCACAATTCTAGATGGCGGTTATATTGCTGCAACAGAAGGCACAGTCAACGGTGTTCCGAGAATTTTGGGTAGTCTTCAGCAGGCATTTGGGTATTTAGACGCAGCAGAACGCATTGATGCCAAAGATCCTGAGTTAAATCTGGTCAAAGGCATGATCGATTTGGCACTAGCAACGAATTTGAGTTTGCCGTTATCCAGTCCAAAAGATGCGATCGCTCGACTCGAACAAACTGCCCAACCGCGTTATGTTGCCGATCGCGGTTTAGCAGTGGGATATCGAGATCTCAAGCAGTTTGATAAGGCAATGCAGGCGATCGATCGTGCGATCGCAGCGGCTCCGGATAATCCTGAATTGAGCTATCTGAAAGCGCAAATTTTTGTGCGGCAGGAGCGCTTAAATGAAAGCGTGCCTTTATTCCAGAAAGCCTTGAATAAAAAGGCTCAGCTTCCGCCAGCCACGGCAAACCAGATTCAGCGAGAATTCAACCGAGTTCAACAACGCCTGAGCGGACGCTAGAATGAATTTTGGCATTCAGGCAGTTCAACTTTTACCCTGCCTGAATTCTGAATCTTTTATGCGTGTTGAGTTTCGAGAATTTGATCCGTTTAACGTCTGGATCTGGATTGAGTTTAATACTGTGCCTTCTGAAATGGAGAAGCAGTATGTAGAAGAGACGTTTAGTTCCTGGTTTTTCCTCGGAAAGCTGGGCGGTTTTAATGCGGAAAATCTGCAAGTCCAAGATGTCGGGCTAGAAGTCAGCTATATGCCCTACGACGAAAGTATTGCAGATAACAGCATGATGGCAGTCATGCACAATATGAGCGATTTTGAATATGAGGGCAATTGGGGACGCTGCTGGTTTGATCTCGGAACCAGTGATGCGATCGCGATAGATATTTTGCTCAATTCCCTCCGCCAACTGAGCAAGGATTTCGTCACCCTCGATCGAGTGATTGTCGGCGGAGAGAATGAAGACTGGCGCGTTCCAGGCAGTGGTGCAGGATTCGTAATGGAAGACAATCAGCGCAATTAGTCACGTTGCAATCTGCAATTCATAGCAGCATTGTGTCAGGTTTTGCTGAATTTGCTGCTCATCTAGGAATGCCTGAAATTTTGATTTAGCAAAGTTGTTTTACTGCTGCCTAGGAATTCCGTAATCATCGTGACGGGCATTCCTTGCTTTTTCAGGTTTAGCATGTGGTTTAGCAATCCTTCAGTTCAGGAGTTTGATTCAAAATCTGACTGCGAATTGAGGTGAATTCTGCATAGGCAGTCGCTGTATCGCGATCGCGGCGAAACACAGCCAAGTTGTGACAGTTTTGAAAGGCAAGCTTGATATTGAAATGCGATTCGACTGCGCCCCGAATTGCATCCCCTCCGACCATGCGTAACAATTGTCCTCGCGCCTGCTCGTTGGGCGGCGCGATCGCATGATTTGACCAGCCTAGGTTTTCTGCTTCGATCTCCTTGACCAGTGTTTCAACGATTCCCCAAGCGTAGGGCAATGACTGACGAATCGTTTCAACAAAAGCAGATTCGTCGATCGTATCCATTTCCGCCTGTTGCACCAATTCTGCACTCACATCTAGGGACATCTATTTTCTCCTTTCGCTAAAAGCTAGGTGATTCTAACACAGAGAATGAGAACAATTATCATTACAAAAATACGAGACGTGATTTAAACGCAACAAAAGCTCCTGAGTCACTCAGAAGCTTCTAACTTGCAAAAGCGGGCACCGGGAATCGAACCCGGATATCCTGCTTGGAAGGCAGGTGTTTTACCACTAAACTATGCCCGCGCGTTTCGGCGCTTAATTAGAATAGCATCTCTTCTTAGCAATTTCAACAACAATCTTTTCAAATTTCTTTTCAGATTTCAGACTTTTGTTGCTCAAGGAAGTGCACCTCTTACTCGACAGTATATTGCAATGCATTGAGTCTAGACTTTCAATACCATAAGAAATTTAAATTGTTCAAGATGGAACTGGCTATCCCCCTTTTATCTAGAGGGATTGAGGGATTCGTCTAGGCTGTGACCGACCTGCTTTGATCGTTTCACTGAGCCAAAAGCTCAGCTGCACGAAGACTCAATTCAGTAGAAACAGACACTTTGCTAATACTATGGACGAGGAAATTACAATCTTGTTATGATCCCCAATAATTAGATTCCTCATTTCATTGAGCTTCGCTGTCAACAGATTGGGGTTTCACATTATCAGGGTATGCCAGTCTACCAGGGGCAAGCATTCACACCTAGGGCATACGCAAGTTTTTAATCAATTCACGTTCGCAAAGAAGTCTCCTATCGTTTTGGATGAGGAGCAGTCTCATGTGTGTATCGTGCAGATTTGTGAGAGCGCTCAGTGTGATGTGCAGCCTGGAAACCATCCTTGAATTGACCTGCCCACATAAGATATGCAAAGTTTGACTGTAGCCGATTCATCGACCCAAGTTTCATCTGGGTATCCGCTCTCGCAGCAGCAACAAGGACTCTGGTTTCTGTACCAACTCGCTCCTGAAAGCAGTGCGTACAACATTTATCAAACCGTTCGTATTCGAGGCGAGTTTGATTTCAATGCTTGGCAACAGGCTTGGCAGCAGCTTTTTGAGGCACATGCAATTTTGCGATCGCGCTACCTCGACCTTAAAGGGCAACCCCTACGTATCATTGCTCCAGGCAGAATGCCTCTACGGTACATCCAGGCTTCTGACTGGAGAGAGTCCACCTTAAAGCGCCAGATCTTAGCTGAAACTGCAAAACCCTTTCGACTCGAAACGGAACCTGCGATTCGAGTCAGTCTGTTTGAATGCAGCCCGCAAGAACAGATTCAAGTGATCACGATGCACCACATTGCAGGAGACATGTGGACATTTGATCTGTTGATTCAGGAATGGCAGCAACTTTATCATGCGCAACCTTTGCAGAAGCAACAGTTTGATTATGCTGACTATGTTCAGTGGCAGACGGAACTGCTGAGAAGCGATCACGCAAAAGACTTACTTGACTTCTGGCAACATCAACTTGCAGGCGATCGACCTCAACTTGATCTGCCGAGTAAGCCCCGTATTCTACAGACTGAGCAAAGCGGCATTCAGTCGTTTCCAATGCCTCAGCAACTCGTTCAAGCCCTGAAATCTCTGGCTCAGGCTCAAGGGTATAGCCTCTATCGAGTTGTATTGACTGCTTTTCTAGTGCTGCTTTATCGCTATACAGAGCTAACTGATTTAACGATCGGGACTGCGATGGCAGGACGTTGGGGCGAGGAGCAATTTCGCGAGATGATCGGGTACTTCTCAAATATGCTTCCTTTGAGAGTGCCCATACAAGGAAAACTATCATTTGACAGGCTTTTGCAGCAGGTACATCAACGTGTCACCGAGGTACAAGCTCATCAGGATATGCCGTTTCAAGAGCTCGTCAAACAGCAGCGGGAAGAGTTGTTCTCGGTGACGTTTACTTGGCAGAAGCATCGTTGGTTGAATCAACTCGGTGAGGGGTTGCACCTCGAACCGTATTTACTAGAGCATCAAGGTGGAGCAACCTTTGATCTCGATTTGCAAGTGGTCGAGGCAGGCGATCGCTTTAATGTTGTTTGGCAATACAATGCTAATCGGTTTGAGGACAGCACGATCGCGCGCATGGCTCAGCAGTTTGAGACATTGCTCGAAAGCATCATTCACAATCCCCAAGAACGGATTTCTCACCTTGCAATCTTGCCCGTTCAGGAACAGCATCGACTGCTTGTAGAGTGGAATGCAACCGCACAGTCTTTTCCATCAGGTTGTGTGCATGAATTCATCTCAGTTCAGGCTGCAAAGACACCGAATGCGATCGCGATCGAGTTTGATCAAGACCAGATAACTTATCAGGAACTCGAACAGCGATCGAATCAGCTTGCCCGTTACTTACAAGCAAAAGGGGTTCAGTCTGAAAGTTTAGTGGGCATTTGTATGCCGCGATCGATTGACTTTATTGTGGGAATTCTCGCCATTCTCAAAGCAGGCGGGGCGTTTGTTCCGCTTGATCCAACCTATCCGAAAGAGCGTTTAGCCTTGCTGATTTCAGATGCTCAGGTGACACTGCTCTTAACGCAGCAAAATTCAATGACTGAAATTGATTCGCCTGTCATTGATGTCGAGATTGCACAGAACGAAATTCGATCGTTCAGTTCAGCAGCAATTCATAGCAACGTTAAGCCTAGCGATTTAGCGTATGTCATTTACACATCAGGCTCAACCGGAAGACCGAAAGGCGTCATGATTGAGCATCAGAGTATGGTGAATCATCATTTTGCGGTGATCCAGGAATATGAATTGCAAGCAAGCGATCGCGTTTTACAAGCTTCTGCGTTGAGTTTTGATATTGCGATCGAAGAAATCTTTCCCACCTTAATGTGCGGTGCAAGGTTAGTGCTAAGGTCTCCTGATTGTCTGCTTTCTACGCAGCAGTTTTTGCAATTCATTGAAACCTATCAAATTACAGTCCTCAACCTACCGACCGCACTGTGGCATCAAATTGTCTATGCGCTGGCAGAACTGAATTTGCACTTAACGTCTACCGTTCGATTAGTCGTTGTCGGTGGAGAGAAAGCCTCGCGATCGACGTATCTGACCTGGCTCGAAAAAGTTGGACAGCATCCCCGCTGGATCAATACCTATGGACCAACGGAAGCAACGGTGATTGCCACACTTTACGATCCGCTCCGTTCAGGATTCGATCAAGCGGAACTCTCGATCGGTAGTGCGATCGCGAATACTCAAACTTATGTTTTAGATGCGCAGATGCAGCCCGTTCCGATTGGAGTCACTGGAGAACTGTGGATTGGAGGAGTAGGCGTTGGGCGTGGCTATCTGCGTCGTCCTGAACAGACCAGAGAAAGATTCATCGAACATCAGTTTCCCGGACTTCCAAAAACTCGACTGTATCGAACAGGCGACTTAGTTCGATACCGCGAAGACGGCAAGCTTGAATATTTAGGCAGAAATGATGATCAGATCAAGATTCGAGGATTTCGGATTGAGCTAGGAGAAGTCGAATTTCAACTCACGCAACATCCTGCAATCACCACTGCGATCGTGCTTGCCCAAAATCAGCAACTCATCGCTTATGTGATTCCTCAAGCCTGTGTTGAACCTACGCAATTGCAGCAGTTTTTAAAGCAAAGACTTCCGAGCTACATGATTCCGAGTGCGTTTGTGGAATTAGAAACTTTTCCAATGACCCCAAACGGGAAAGTCGATCGCAAAGCACTGCTAAAAATTGCACCGTCAGTGCCGACCAGAGAGATTGCTCTACCAGAAACGAAACTAGAGCGTCAACTGGCTCAAATTTGGCAAGAGGCTTTGCAGGTTGAACCGATTGGATTAGATGATGACTTCTTTGATCTAGGCGGACATTCGCTCTTGATGCTGCGGTTGGCAGCAAAAATCGAGCAGGTTGTAGGCAAATCCGTATCAATGTCACTGCTCTATCAAGTACCGACGATTCGGCAATTAGCAACCGCGATCGCAGGTGAACCTCCTGATTTGTCAACCGATTTGATTCGATTTCAGGCAGGAGAACCCGAGCGATCGCCGTTATTTTGTATTCCAGGAGCACTGGGAACCTTTCGAGTATGTGAGGGCTTACGGGCACATCTCGATCCGCGCGTGCCCATTTATGGCATTCAAGAAATAGCCATGACTCGAAAAACAACACTCGAACAGATGGCAAGCCATGCGATTCGAGAAATGCAGACATTACAACCCGAAGGTCCCTATTACCTTTTGGGCTACTCGATGGGCGCGATCGTCGCCTATGAAATTGCTCAACAACTTCATGCTCAAGGGCAATCGGTTGCCCTACTTGGCTTGATTGGGCCTGGCAATTTAGTGACGCTGCCCAAGTGGTTGTCTGTGCTCCACAACTTTCCCCAATTGCAGTTGCTGCTTGAACTCCTGACACGCTGGAATGCCTATGGGATAGAGATACGATCGCTAAATTTTGTCGATCGAGCTTGGCTTTTCTTCAAAAAAGCGAGTTGGAGCATCAAATTAGTCTTGAGAAGAATGCTGTTTGGGATACTGGAAACGGTGACACAAAGCATTGACCCGCGCTATCCCCAGTACGATCGCATCGCTCAGCGCTACCGTCCCCGCCCCAGTGCATTTCCCGTGCAATTATTTCTGTCGGAAGATGAGCTTGATCCGCCCGATCGTTGGGTCAGTTGGCGAATGCTGGCAGAAGACAAATTAACGGTACATATTTTGCCGGGAGATCATGTCACCTGTATCGACAGATCTGCGATCGCGCAACTCGTCAAAAAAATTGCTCATCTGCTGCCGCCCCCAAAAGCTGTATGATCCAATTTGCCTGCTCTCCGGTACAATGGAATATTTGTGCGGAAACAGTTGAAAACTGAGAACAAATTATTATGGCGAAGCGGATTCAGCTCGTCCTGACGCAGGACGTAAGCAAATTAGGACGGATGGGAGACTTAGTCGAAGTCGCGCCGGGATATGCAAGAAACTATCTCGTACCCCAAGGAAAAGCAACGAACGTCAACCCTGGAATTCTCAAGCAGGTCGCACGTCGTCGTGAGTTGGAAGAACAACGTTTGGCTGAATTGAAACAGCAAGCGCTCAAAATCTCGGCAGCGATCGAAGCTGCTGGCGGATTTGATATTGCGAAACAAGTCGGTGAAAACGATGCGATCTTCGGAACCGTAACGAACCAAGATGTCGCAGATGCAATCCAAGCAAAGACCAATCAAGAGGTCGATCGCCGCACGATTACACTGCCGGAAATTCACAAGATTGGAGAATACACCGCTCACGTGAAATTGCACCCCGACGTGACTTCTGCAGTCGTGATTCGAGTTGTTGCAAGCTAGTACTTAAATACTAAAAACTTGCTAAGATTAGAAATGCCTGTATATTGGGGGGTTGAATCCGCAGTTTTTGATTGGATTCAACCCCTCAATACATTCGCGCTCCTTCTACCCGCCCCCGCATCATGGTTCAAGAGTTTAGTTTTCAACCTGCAAACGATCGGATTCCGCCCCAAAATTTAGAAGCTGAAGAGTCAATTTTAGGCGGAATTTTGCTTGATCCTGAAGCGATTACGCGCGTGCTGGATATTCTGAAAACCGAGATGTTTTACAGTAGTGCGCATCAGGAGATTTATCGAGCATGTGTCGCACTGCATCAGCAGGGATCGCCGACCGATTTGATGAGTGTGACGACTTGGTTAATCGATCGAGAATTTTTAGACAAAGTGGGCGGGCAGTCAAAACTGGTGCAACTCGTCGATCGCACCGTGAGTGCCGTCAATATCGATCAATATGCACAGTTAGTGATTGATAAATATTTGCGGCGGCGGCTGATCAGTGCTGGACATCAGATTTCACATTTAGGGCATGAAACCTCGAAAGAGTTAGAAAAAATTCTCGATGAAGCTGAACAAAAGGTGTTTAGCATTACCCAAGTCAGACCGAATCAAGGGTTAGTTCCGACTTCGGATATTTTGACAAAGACATTCTCAGAAATTGAAGAACGATCGGCAGGCATGGCGTTACCAGGACTCGCTTCTGGTTTCTATGATCTCGATGGCAAAACCCAAGGATTTCAGCGATCGGATCTGATCATCGTTGCAGGTCGCCCGTCAATGGGAAAAACGGCCTTCTGTCTGGGTTTGGGGCGAAATATTTCTGCTCAATACAAGCTTCCTGTCGCTGTCTTTAGCTTAGAAATGTCGAAAGAGCAGATCGTGCAGCGCTTACTCGCGAGTGAGGCAAGAATCGAGAGCGGAAGATTGAGATCGGGAAGAATTGCTCAACACGATTGGGAGCCTTTGAGCAATGCGATCGGGCAACTTTCCAATTTAAGAATTTTCATTGACGATACCCCAAATATCAGCGTTGTCGAAATGCGATCGCGCGCTCGTAAACTGCAAGCTGAGCAAGGCGGCGCACTCGGAATGATTCTCATTGACTACCTGCAACTGATGGAAGGGAATGGCAGTGAAAATCGCGTTCAAGAACTGTCTCGAATTACACGCGCCTTAAAAGGTCTTGCTCGTGAGTTGAACGTGCCCGTCATTGCGCTCTCGCAATTAAGTAGAAGTGTAGAAGCTCGCGCTGATAAACGCCCAATGATGTCAGATCTGCGCGAAAGTGGTTCGATCGAGCAAGATGCCGACCTTGTGATGATGCTTTACCGCGACGAATATTACAACCCAGACACCCCCGATCGCGGCATTGCAGAAGTGCTGATTACTAAACATCGCAACGGACCCACTGGAACGATCAAATTGCTCTTTGAGCCACAATTTACTAAGTTCTTGAATCTTGCGGTCTCGAATCGATCGACCTACGAATAAAACCCGCCAACTTACTGATTCAAATCCGTGAGAATCCAGTAAGATAAGTGACAGATTCGGAATCGCTATCACGCCTACCAATGGTTGAGTCAAGACTGATTACTGGTCAGCTTGTGGAACTCCCCAAGTATCGAGTTCGAGAAAGCATTAAAGCAAAACACGTCAGCCTAAAAATGACGGTGCAGGGCGGCTTAGAAGTCATCATTCCTCGCGGATTTGACCAAAGCCGTATCCCGGAAATTTTGCATACCAAACAAAGTTGGATCGAGCGCACGATTGGGCGGCTCGAAGCCCAACGGCAGCAATTGTCGATCGACCCCTGCCCGCCTTTGCCAGAGCAAATGATCCTCAGAGCGATCGACCAAACTTGGGAGATTGACTATCAGCCAACTGGCTTCTCGCGGGTCACTCTGACTGAAAAGGGCAAATCCCGCCTGATCTTGCGCGGCAGTACTCACAACGAAGACCTCTGCAAAGCACTACTCCAACAGTGGCTCGCCCATAAAGCGTATCAGCGGCTCGTGCCCTGGCTCTGGTCAGTCAGCCAAGAGCTAGAACTTCCGTTTCACAAAGCCTCGATTCGCGGACAAAAAACTCTTTGGGCAAGCTGCTCGCAACAATACAACATCAGCTTGAACTACAAACTATTATTTTTGCCCCCGGCACTTGTGCGATATGTCTTTGTGCATGAGCTATGTCACACCATCCATCTCAATCACTCGCCGCGATTCTGGGCACTTGTACAGGAAAAAGATCCCACCTATAAAGCGATCGACCAAGAACTCCGACGCTCGAGTCACTATGTCCCCGGATGGTTAGAACCGAGTGGAATCAAGGAATAAGTCGCTCTTTTGATAGGGGATGAAACCGACTCGAACTTTATACGATGCGGAGGTTCTTCATCCCCGTCATCGAACATGACCGAACCCACTGAACGTCTGCCCAGTCCAACGAACGACACCCCTCCAAAGAAACAGAAGATTGTCAATCCCGATGATCTCGTTTACCGAGGTGGCACAGATGCCGATCCCAGAGAACTCGTTGAAAACCCCGCTGTCACGCCGGAAATGTTGAATGAACCCGGCGATCTTAGAGATGATTTGCTGGAAGAAGATTAACGCAACCATGACTTTAGACCTAGGTTTTGACGAAAAGTGATCTCTATCACAGGAAGGATGAATCAAGCTTCATGATAAATTTACAGTTGGCTTCAGCCCGTAACTTTGCCGTGCTAGTTCATTTCGTGACGATCGCGCATTCATGCTAAGTAGAGATGTTCGCTCGTCTCCGCTTGGCAATATTGTTCCACGATCAACACTTTGAACTTCTGAATGCGCTGGCTCCTCAGATTGCTTGTTGTCTTATCTGGCGTGTAATGAAAGTAGCCCTAGTTCATGACTATCTAACGCAAAAAGGTGGTGCAGAGCGGGTCTTTGAGATGCTGTGCAAGCGCTATCCGGATGCAGATATCTTTACATCGCTATATGAGCCGGAAGCGTCGATCGACTTTGGCGATCGCGAAGTTTTCACCACCTATTTGCAAAAAATCCCCCAAGCCTCTCGCTACTTCAAACTGCTTGCCCCCCTTTATTACTCTGCATTTCGGGCACTCGATCTGCGCGAATATGACTTAATTATCAGCAGCACAACCAGCTTTGCAAAAGGTGTCAGAAAGCGCCCTGATGCAAAGCACATTTGTTTTTGTCATAACATCACGCGATTTCTCTGGGACACGAAGACCTATCTGCGCGAATACACCGCTTATCGCCGCTTTATGCCCGTCATTGAACAAATCTTTCGGGCAATGCGCAAGACCGACTTGACCTATGCACAAGAGCCGGATGTTTACATTGCCAACTCTCGAACTGTGGCACAGCGCATCGAGCAAATCTATCAGAAGCCAGCGCAAGTGATCAATTGCCCGATCGATACACAAAAGTTTGCGTTTTCTAGTCAGAAAGAAGACTTTTACCTCGCTTCGGCACGATTAGTCAGCTACAAACGCCTAGATGTTGTCGTTGAAGCTTTTAACTGGTTGGGGTGGAATTTATTGATTACGGGAGATGGACCTGAACGCGATACGCTAGAAGCACGTGCAATGCAGAATGTTCAATTTTTGGGGCATGTCAGTGATGCAGAACGCAGGCGGCTTTTATCTAAATCTCGATCGGTGATTGTCATGGCATTGGAAGACTACGGACTCGTTCCCGTCGAAGCCAATGCGAGTGGAACTCCCGTCATTGCTTACGGGGAAGGCGGTGTGCTCGATACCCAAATCCCTGGGATCACCGGAGTCTTTTTCAATTCACAGACTCCTCACGCGTTGCATCGAGCGCTTTTGCAAGCTCGATCGATGGAATGGAACTATCAAACGATCCGAGACCATGCTGTGAGTCGGTTCTCAGAAGATGTTTTCTTTCAATCGGTCGATCAACTCATCTTAGACGTCTGTGGCACTGGGTAAGTCGGATCTGAGCGGTTTTTCTAGAGTTTGGAGTTTCCTGAGTTTTTGAATTTAATGGAGTACCGTAATCGTGGCGCAAAGCAATATCACCCTCTTCAATGCTTCTCCGCACGCTCAAGAACCTGATCCGGGGTATGGACAGCTGTTTGGCGTACTGCTCCGGCGAAAACTTTGGTTTCTCGGTGCATTAGCTGGAACTTTAGCATTGGCAGCAGGCGTGACTGCCGTCTTACCGCCGACGTACCGCAGCACGATGCAATTGATGGTGGAGTCGAACTATCGCGAGCGGCGATCGCCTAATGATACTCGTCCTTCTTTTGCAGATCCCAATGTAGAAACCGATGCCGCAACTCAAGTGAACTTGATGCGGAGCGGTCAACTTTTACAGCGCGCAGTCGATCAGTTGAAACCTCGGTACAGCGATATTGATGTCGATCGGTTACGAAAACGTCTCAACATTGCCCAAGTTCAGGAACTACGCGGAAATGAGCGTGTGACGACAAATTTGGTCGAAGTCACTTACATCGACCACGATCGCATTAAGACGCGCGAAGTTCTCAAAGCTTTAGAGAAGGTTTATCAAGACTACAACCTTGAACAGCAGCGCAATCGATTGACCAAGGGGTTGTCTTTCATAGATCGCCAGATTCCAGAGGTTCAAGCCAAAGTCAACCAAGCAGAGTCAAATCTCGAACGATTCCGCAGCACCTCGAATTTAGTTGATCCCGAAGTGCAAGCAAAGTCGCTCGTTGATTCGTTGAAAGAACTCCAGCAAAATCAGCAAGAAAATCGAGGTCTGCTTGCGAGTTCACGGGCGAAATTTATTGCATTACAGCAGCAGTTACAGCGATCGCCCGGACAAGCAACCGTTGCTGCCCGACTGAGTCAATCGAAACAGTATCAAGCACTTCTGGCTGAGATTCAGAAGACTGAAGTGGAATTAGCTCAGATGCAAACCAAGTTTACTAGCAATACTCCACAAGTACAGCAACTTGCCGAACAGCGACAGCGACAAGTGTCTTTGCTGCAACAAGAAGCCCAACGAATTTTAGGTTCAGAAGCAGGCGCAGCATCGAGTGAAAGCCTGTTTGCAACCGGGCAGTTAGGCGAGAACGATTTGAAGTTTGCCAGTGACTTAACCGATGCCCAGGTTGAATTCTTTGGCGCCCGAGCGCGCGATCAAGAACTGGCGCGAACCGAGCAGCAGCTTCGAGGACAGCTTCAGCGATTCCCATCCTTGCTTGCTGAATACAATCGCTTGCAGCCGCTTGTGACCTTGAATCGCGACACCTTGGATGAATTACAAAAAGCGCGCCAGGACTTGAGCTTGGAGATCGCGCGAGGTGGTTTTGATTGGCAAATGGTTGAACAGCCGAAGTTGGGCAGGCAAGTCGGTCCAAGCTGGATGAGAAATCTATTGATTGGCGCGGCGGGGGGCTTGATGCTCGGCTGTGTCGCAGCCTTCTTACGCGAGTCAGCTGATAAGTCGATTCGGACTTCTGAGGATCTCACCAAAGAAGCTTCGATTCCATTAATTGGCATGGTTCCAGAGCTACCTATGTCTGAACTGATGCCGACGACCCCCAATTTTGCCTTTAGTCGCAATGCGTTTGAAGAGAATTCTTCAATGCTGCAAGTTCTGCATTGGGCACCGTTTCGAGAATCATTAGATTTAATTTACAAGAATCTGCAATTGATGACTGATGGCGATCCGCTCAAGTCTTTGGTGGTTACTTCAGCGTTAGCGGGTGAAGGAAAGTCAACGGTGGCATTGGGTTTAGCGATTAGTGCAGCACGTTTGCATCAGCGAGTATTGCTGATCGATGCAGATTTGCGTCGCCCCGGATTGCATAAACAGTTGCAGTTGCCGAACGATCATGGATTATCCACTTTATTGACAAGCGATCGCGCAATCACTCAAGGTGCGATTCAGCCTGCAAGTACTTATAGTGATTTGCCGATTTCAGTGCTCACGGCGGGATCATCGCCTTCAGATTCCGTCAAGTTACTGAGTTCTAAGCGGATGCGTGACTTAATGACTCTGTTTGAGCAACATTACGATTTAGTGATCTTAGATGCGCCGCCTGTTCTTGGCATTGTCGATGCACTCCTTGCCTCTTCTTGTAGTGACGGAGTACTGCTGGTCGGGCGCATGGGGCATGTTCAGAAATCTGAAATTGCACAAGCTGTCGGAATGTTAAATCGTCTCAATCTTGTAGGAGTCGTCGCAAATTGTGCAGAAAGTGGCAATAGTTACTATTATCGATCGAGCACAGCTTCAGTCTAATGAGACGTAAAAAACTAAGAACATTGAGTATTTTTTGAAGTGCTCAATGTTCTTTTTTTAATCTTGATTTTGTGACAGTCCAATTGGAATATGCCTTTGGTCATAGCCCGAAATCATTTAATTTGTTCTGAATAAATGGCATTCAGAGCAATCAATAAATACAGAGATAAAAATGTAATTAATGCATCAATTCATCTCTGAGAAGCCAATCGGAAAAAGCATTTTAGTCAATTCAGGTATAGAAAATCACTAATAAGCTGATAGAGCAAATTCAAAAGTTGCTGAGAGAAATCTGCATAAATAAGATGAATTTAGACTGGTGATTTTTAGGAATCAGAAAACATAATGAATCATCCCTAAAGTAGATAAAACTCTCCCAAAACCTACTAAGATATAGTGTGATTAATTATCTGAGTAGTAGAGGAAATGGCAGAGAAATTCTGAACGTTTCTGAGAGATTAATCGAATTGATACTAGATTGGCTTTCAAAGATTTGATCTGCATATCGCGAGTTTACCGGATGGCTCATGACAACTTTTGATCCGCTATTTTTGCAAGAAACGCAAAGCTCGACTTGGGAAAAGTCAGAGCTAGAAACCCTGCGGTGTTCTCTGTACTGGCGGCAACAGCAACTTTTAGTCTTGCAGCCTCCTGTATCAAAAGCTGGACAGAGCAGCGATCGCACTCAGCGCGCTTCCTCAATTCGCCCACTTCGTGATCCAAACTGGCTTTCAGAATGCCTCAAGCGATCAACCGTACAACTTGTGCGAGCTGATCTCGACCTGGGAGAGCCTGCTCTTAAATCTTGGGCAGAAGCCTGTGAATCTTCTGGCAAAGCCCTGTATTTGCGACTTCCGAGTGCTGCGTATCTTCCCCACAAACACAGAGGCTGGCGTTGGGGTTGTAAGCGTGTTGCAGATTGGATATTAGCAGGAGTGGGTCTGATAGTGCTCAGTCCGATCTTGCTTGTCATTGCACTCGCGATCGTGCTAACCTCTCCCGGATCGATTTTCTTTAGCCAGTGGCGAGTCGGAAAGCGAGGCAAGTTATTTCGAGTGCTGAAATTTCGCACCATGACGATGAATGCAGATCAGCAGCACCATCGAGTCATGGCAGATCAATCGATTCACTGTCTGCACAAGCGAGAAGACGATCCGAGAATTACCGCGATCGGGAAATGGCTGAGACGCTATAGCCTTGATGAGTTACCTCAGTTGATCAATGTACTCCGGGGTGAGATGAGTTTAGTTGGACCAAGACCTTGGGCGCTTTATGATGCAGTGCGGCTCAGTGCTGATATGCAATTGCGTTTGAATGCTCTCCCTGGAATGACTGGAGCTTGGCAAGTGAGTGGGCGATCGACTCAATTAGATCTAGAAACCGTGAGCCAACAGGACTTAGACTATCTGCACAATTGGTCATTTCGCGGTGATATTCAAATCTTATTGCGGACACTTCCGAAGGTATTGTCTGGATTCGGAGCTTTTTAGAGGCTGTTGGCACTGTATCGCAAGTTTTCTGACCCGTGTTAGATCTTTTATGAGGCTTATCCTGAATGCCTTGGGTTCCGCATTATCTCAGACGAGGCGCAAGACAATGGTTTGAGGCGACTCGGTTTTGGCAAGAAAATGAGTTTTTTATCCGAGAATTTCGTCACTTTCCTAACATCGCGATCGCTGCTATTTTGTTTGCACTTGGTTCAGCCGCGTTTGAGGGATTTGGATTTGGGTTTCTCCTCGCATTTTTGCAAAGCCTAGTTAGTCCAACGCTCGAACCGTTTCAAACGGGGGTGCATTGGTTCGATGTTTGGATTTTGGGCATCGATCGCGATGCGACCGAACGGCTGCTGCGGGTTTCAGGTCTGATTTTATGTTCTGCTTGGGTACGGGCTGGATTTAATTATCTGACTCAGATTTATACTGAACTGACGCAGCAAACTTTAGTCGATCGCTTACGCACGCAAATTTTCGAGCAGCTGCAGTCGTTGAGTCTGAGCTATTTCAATCGTGTTTCGTCTGGTGATTTGGTCAATACATTAACGAATGAGATTGGCAGACTCAATTTTGCATTTACGCTCATCGCTTTTATTATCACAAAAGGATTAACTTTAACCGTCTACGCCGTGTTGCTTTTTACGATCTCATGGCAGTTGACGCTGACATCACTCGTCTTATTCACACTCGTTGCCATCTGTCTGTCGAATGTGAATGAGCGTGTCCGCAACAGTAGTGTTGATGTTTCGCGCGCGAATGCCCAATTTACTTCAACGGCACTGGAATTTATCACAGGTATTCGCACCGTACAAGCGTTTGCGACCCAAGAGTATGAGCGCGATCGCTTCTATAAAGCTAGCTCCAACATTGTCAAAGCGGGCATGAAAGCGATTCGCCAATTTGCGATCGTGCGTCCCCTCGCTGAAGGATTAGCAACGACCGTTTTGATCAGCATGATTGTTTTAGCAATCACGATTTTTGTGAAGCAGGGGAGTTTACAAACTGCCTCTTTACTGACTTTTTTGTTTATCTTGTTTCGGCTCGTTCCAGCCATATATGAGATGAATACGAGTCGAGTGCAACTATTGTCAGCGACGGGCGCGATTCGGAATGTGCGGGAACTGTTAGCGCGAGAAGATAAACCGTATTTGCAAGAGGGCGATCGCATTTTTACAGGGTTGCATCGGTCGATCGAGTTCCTCACGGTTGATTTCGGATATGACGCAAATCATATCGTCCTTCGAGATGTCTCCCTCTCGATTCCGAAGGGAAAAGTGACGGCGATCGTAGGTGGATCAGGAGCCGGAAAAACAACGCTCGTCGATTTGATTCCCAGGTTTTACGATCCGAGTGCTGGCTATGTCTTGTTTGATGGCAAAGATGCGCGATCGTTTACTGTGAAATCGTTGCGGCAGAAGATTGCGATCGTCAGTCAAGATACCTTTATTTTCAATACGACCGTTCGGGAGAACATTGCTTATGGGTTAACCAACATGACTGACGAACAGATTTGGCAGGCTGCGGTGCAGGCGAATGCACTGGCATTTATCTTAGAAATGCCGGAGAAGTTTGAGACGATTTTGGGCGATCGCGGCGTGCGATTATCTGGAGGACAGCGGCAAAGATTAGCGATCGCGCGGGCATTGCTCCGTGATCCAGAAATTTTGATCTTAGATGAAGCAACCAGTGCATTAGATTCTGAATCAGAGCAATTGATTCAACAGTCTCTAGAGCAATTGTCGAAAGGCAGAACTGTAATTACGATCGCGCATCGGTTATCGACGATTATGCGCGCGGATCAAGTAGTGGTGATGGAGCAGGGGCGGTTAGTCGAGCAAGGTCGATATCAAGAGTTGCTAGAGCGACAAGGGCGGCTTTGGCACTATCACCAAATTCAGCATGAAATGCGATCGAGTGAAAAGGCGTAGGGAGTGGAGAGAAAACATCATTAGGTTGCAAAACGGATGCATTTGATTGTTCTTGAAAATCACACAACGACTCAACGCGGCGGGCAGGAATTAAATTTACTCGAAATCTGTCGAGGGCTATTCCAACGCGGGCATCGGATTACTTTGCTTTATCTCAAACCGGGTGATCTACTTCCGCAGTATGCTTCATTTTGCGATCGCACCATTCCCATCTCTGCTTATGGTTTCGATTGGCGAAGCTTGAAGAGTATTCTGAAATTTCTTCCTAGCCTGATCCAACTTTGGCAAATTCCGAAGGCTAAAAATTCATTGATTTTTTGCAATGACTATCATTTTTCGTTATTTGCTTATGCTCTTTCTTCTTTTCGGCACATTCCTTATGTGTGCTATTTACAACTACCGCCGCTTAATCTCAATCATCAGCGAAAATTTGGATTGCGAGGCGTCGATCGTTTTATTGCAGTTTCAGAACAAACCAAGCAAGATTGGGTCAAGTTTGGCATCAAAAGCGATCTAATTCATGTGGTCTACAATGGTGTCGATCTGAATCGATTTCAACCTGCTGAAAATTATATTTCTATCCAACAAAAACTAGGTATCACCGACAACACTAAAATCATCTCTTATATCGGTAGAATTGACCGTGAAAAAGGGCTAGAAACTCTGATCAAAGCAACAGCAGCTTTAATCAAGAAAGGAAAAAGAATTCAGACATTGATTGCAGGAAAACCTGTAACCCACTACAGTTTTTCCAAAGGGCGCGAGTGTGAGGATGAAGGGATGAATTACCTCAGATCCCTGATCGAGTTAGCCGAAACGTTCGGAATCCGCGATCGCGTGAAATTCCTGGGACATCTCACCGATCCTGTATCGCTTTATCAAGCCAGCGATGTGAATGTTTTACCGAGCATTTGGAACGAACCCTGTAGCTTAGGATTGTTTGAATCCTTAGCCTGTGGCGTTCCAAAAGTTGCCAGTCGAATTGGCGGAAATCCAGAAATTCTCACTCATGAATTTGCAGACTTATTATTTGAGCCAGGGAACGAGCAAGATTTAGCAGAAAAGCTCGATCGCATTTTAGATTGGCGAACCGAAGATCCGTCTTTAGGAAGTAGATGTCGGCAACATATCTCACAGTATTTTACGCATGAAAACATGGTGAACGGTATCGAAAAAAAACTATTCGATCTAACAAGCTGATCTAACAAACCCATGAGAACATTATTCACATTTCACTATCCCGCTGATCCAAACGCGGGAGGCCCAGGAGTTACTTGGCGATTGGGGCGAGAATATGAAAAATTAGGGCATGAAGTCGAGTTTTACTCGCTCGACGATTTACCCAAAAAATTACCACCTTTAGCGCGATTTATTTTATTTCCAGAATTCACTGCTGCAAAAATTCTCCACTCTCATCGCCATGCTGCGATCGATGTGATTGATGCGTCCACAGCAGATGCTTGGATCTGGGGACTCGGCTTACAAAAACTGCAAAAACAGCGCCCCCTTTTAGTGGCACGCTGCCACGGGTTAGAACACATAGAACACTTAGAATATCTCGAAGAATCGCAGCGAGGACATCTCAAACTTGAGTGGAAATATCCTTTATATCGAGGCAGTATTCGCCTTTGGGAAGTCGCGACTTCGATGCGACAGTCTGACCTCGTTTTATTGCTCAATCAACGCGATCGCGATTACGTCGTCGAACAGTTAGGCGTTCATCCCGATCGAGCGCATATCGTCGCCAATGGCATTCCCGAAACGATGCTCAATCTACCGTTTGAACCGACTCCAGCCGAGCATGAACCGATCCGAATTGCCCAAGTCAGTAGCTACATCGTGCGGAAAGGCATTCAATACGGAACCCCTGCACTGAATGCAATTCTCAAGCGCTATCCCAAAATAGAAGTTAGCTTATTTGGAACAGAATGCTCAGCCGATCAAGTTTATGCCGACTTTGATCCAGAGGTGCGCGATCGCGTCACGGTCATTCCCTACTACGAAAATCACAAACTGCCAGAACTGCTCAAAGGACATCACATTAAAGTTCTCCCAACGATTTCCGAAGGCTTTGGTGTTGCGCTTGTCGAAGCGATGGCATGTGGACTCGCACCCGTCACAACCACAGCTCCGGGTCCATTAGAAATCGTGCGCGATAGAGAAACCGGAATGATTGTACCCTGTCGCGATCGTGAAGCCTTTGAGCAAGCGATTGAAACCTTGATTCTCGATCGGGCTTTCCTCGATCGCTTACGACACAACGCTTATCGATCGGCACAGCGATACAGTTGGCAAAACATTGCTCAGGATAATCTAAACTTCTATGAAATGGCGCAACGCATGAGGGCTTAGCTAATGTACACCGCTCAACCCCAACCTAAAACTCCGCAAGTCTCAGAGCCTTGGCTGATGATTGGTGCCCTTGTTGCCTTGACTGTACTATGTCTCGCTGCCAATGTTGGTTCAGTCCTTCGTTTTATTTTTCCTACTGGCAGCTTAGTTGTCGGAGCATTACTGTTCTTTCGATACCCGCTCTTTTATGTTGGGTTTACCTGGTGGTTGTGGTTCCTCACACCCTTGGTGCGGCGGATGATCGATTGGCAAGCGGGCTGGCTTGACCCCAATCCAGTGTTACTGGCACCCTTTCTCGTGTCATTTCTCGCGAGTTTGACCTTGCTCACTCAATTGCCAAAAGCAATTCGTGGGAATGGGTTACCGTTTGTACTTTCGGCGATCGCAGTTCTGTACGGAGCGTTTATCGGCTTGCTCAGTTTTCAACCGCAAACGGTGATTATCGCGCTGTTAAATTGGCTCACCCCAATTGTTTTTGGATACCACCTCTTTTCAAAGTGGCGACAATTTCCAGAACTCAAGCGAGTGACTGAGCGTACCTTTCTCTGGGGAACGATCGTGATGGGGAGCTATGGAATTATTCAGTTTTTGTTTGCGCCTCTGTGGGATCAGTTTTGGCTGCAAAATCTGATTGCAATCATGAAGATCTACTCGTTTGGGACTCCCGATCCGTTACGCATTCGAGTTTGGAGCACAATGCATTCGCCCCAACCCTTTGCCTGTATACTCGTTGCCTGCGTGCTGTTACTGTTTGCAATCAAAAATCCGCTTAAAATTGCGGCATCCGCTGTAGGCTATCTGACCTTACTTTTAACCTTGGCAAGAACAGCTTGGTTAAGTTGGTTTATCGGCTTAGTTGTGTTTATTCCATCCTTGAAACCGCGATTGCAGATGCGATTGATCGTCACCTTAATGGTGATGTCGCTGGTCATCTTGCCCTTAACGGCGATCGAGCCTTTCTCCACTGTGATCAGTTCACGGGTACAAACCTTGTTTCAAGGACAGCAAGACGGCAGCTTTGTCGATCGTAGTATCGGCTATACGAATTTGCTCAATGATGCACTCGTTGAAGTAGAAGGGCGCGGTATTGGCTATGTGATTCGAGACGCAAATATTGGGGGGAATGACAGTGGAATTCTCACCTTGCTTTTGAATCTCGGTTGGTTTGGCACGATTCCTTATGTTGCTGGATTAGTATTACTGATTTTTAGCATGATGCAAGGACGGGAAGCCGCGATCGATCCATTTGTGGGAGCTTGCCGAGCGATCGTACTCGCGACCGTTTCGCAAATTAGCTTGAATACCGTCATGCTGGCTCCATTCGGATTAGTACTTTGGGGCTTTATTGGCTTAGCAGCAGCAGCTCGGCTCTACTATCTGCAACCCGTTCCTGCAACCGATCCTGAGCCGTCTATTCCTCAGTAAAGTACTTCTGTAACAGGAATTCCAAGCGTGTTTTCGCCTCTGCTGAAACCTGATCTTTTGGCGTTAAAATTGCATACTTCAATGCCGAATGTGCGTCAGACACAGGCGGATTTTTGCTCAATCGCCGCACCGTTTCTAAAATCACTTTTTGAGCATTTACTGCATTGCGTTGCAAATTTCCAATCACCATTTCGACGGTGACACTATCATGATCGGGATGCCAACAATCGTAATCGGTGACTAAAGCCAGCGTCGCATAAGCAATCTCCGCTTCGCGTGCTAATTTTGCTTCGGGTAAATTCGTCATGCCAATCACCGATGCACCCCAACTCCGATGTAAATTCGATTCTGCTTTTGTTGAAAAGGCTGGTCCTTCCATGCACACATAAGTTCCCCCTCGATGCAGCGTTACGCCTTCAAGCTGCAAACTCTCAACTGCATCGCCTAACACTTTTGCCAACTGAAGACAGACTGGATCGCCAAAAGCAACGTGAGCGACAATGCCATCTCCAAAGAATGTCCCCATTCGCCCAAAGGTACGATCGATAAACTGATCCGGAATGACCATATCCAACGGCTTCATTTCTGCTTGCAACGACCCAACCGCTGAAGCTGAAATCAGATACTCAACGCCCAGACTCTTCATCGCATAAATATTGGCGCGAAACGGTAATTCAGATGGCAATAAATGATGATTACGTCCATGCCGCGCTAGAAAAGCCACGCGGGTTCCTTCTAAAGTTCCCACAATGAGCGCATCCGACGGAGAGCCGAATGGCGTTTCGATCTGGATTTCTTCGATATCTTTGAGTGCCTCCATTTTGTAAAGACCACTGCCGCCGAGAATGCCGATTTTGACTTGAGACATATAACTTGTGCCGAAATTTTTACTCAGACTATGCGATCGCTCAACCCGCAGAAATAACGCAAAATAGTGGCGAACCCCCTAATTTTCCTGATTTTTTTAATGCAAACCCAAACAACTGCACTTACAATCTTCTTGTAAATTTGTGCAAAACAGATTATGTGGGATGTGTTGCCCCTGCGCGCGATCTTATATCAACTGCTCTTTATCGTCTTAGCGATCGCAGTCGAAGCCCTCGTGCTGCAGAAATATCTTGGAATTGGGAAAAAGTCCAGCATTCAGTATGCCGCAACTGCAAACTTGCTTTCGACAGTCGCGGGCTGGTTTCTGTTTTTCGTCGTTGAGCCTTGGCTTCCTCCCACTTGGCGACAGCAATTAATTAACTATATTTTCTTTGATCTGACCAGCACTCCGCCTGTGCTGATTGGCTTAGCGTTCTTGACCTTTTTAGGCACATTTGTTGTAAAACTCCAAAGCCTCGATTGGCTCGACTTAATCTTGGAAAATAAAAAGCCAGTCGAAATCGAAGTCCGCGATCGTACCAAATTTCAAGGCAGAAAAGCTCAGCGTCAGGCATTCTCAGAAATCCCAAATCGTGCCCTAGCGGTGCTTTGGGCAAATGCCGCCAGTTTTAGCGCCATCACCTTGATCATCGCGATTCGGACATTTTCTGAACCGCCTAGTAATTTTTAATCGCATCCACGTATGGCATTCATCACCGATATTGTTAAAGAAATTCGTAAACTCTTGCAGCCCCCTCAGTGGGCATCCTGGCAAACGCTAATATTTTTGAGTATCTTTAGCGCAGTCGTGGCTGCGCTCACCACGTCCCCAGCGCCACAAATTGCCCAACGGATCATTTCATCCTTTGGCTGGCTGTTCCTGGTTTTAGGCGTTTGGTGGTTTGTCTACGAACCGAATGTCAAAAAGAAACTCACGTTTTTTAACTTATTTCTCGGACCTTGGATTGTCGGCGCGCTGATTTGTATTTGGTTTTTCGGCACGATCGAAGGCAGAACGATTCCGACTCAAGCCGCATTCATCAGTTGGCCTCCGATTTCGTCGATTGTTTGGGCAGCCCCAAAATTTGTCAAATCCGATCCCAAAACCAAAAGCCCCATCTACACGAATCCCAACAAAGGACACCGCCAAGACATCATTCTGCTGATGCTCTCGAATTTAGTCCTCAGCTGTTGGTTTCAGTTTTACTTCCAAATCAATACTTGGATGACGCAATATCCTTCACTCCGAGCCGATAACCTCAGCCGGAGCGCTTTTGTCTGGCGACCCCAGGAATTTGACAAGGCGGCAGCGTTATCGAGAGGTGCAGATATCTTGAACCTTGCCGCTCAAAGAGTTCGTTCCGACCTTGAAGGAAAACCTTGGTCAGAAGTAGAACGCTGGCTAGAACAACTCGATCGACAAGTTCCAGAATTGCAGCAGCAGGTGAAATCGCAATTGCCCAAAGTCGCCGAAGCAGAGTTATGGAATCTCAATGCCAATGTGATTTCAGATGCGTATGATTTGCAACTCAGAGCGACTTGGACAGGACCGACCTCTCGTCGCGGCGGATATGAGTTGAGCCGAATCTGCCGCATTGCCCAAACTCGAAGACAAGGACCCGCGACCCAGTTCAATTTCGATAATGCTTCTCCGCCTGCAACCGCTCCGACGACGCCAAAACTGGTTGGGACGGTTCAGTGTGGAGCCATCACCCAACCGAAACAAATCGAACAAGCCAAACTGTGATTCTTCGGGCAAAATGAGGAATCTGATTTTCCCATGGAGCAAGGAGAAAGCAATGAGTGAGGCAGTCTTGACGATTGGTAGCACCTTCAATCGGATTGGTGCGATCGCATCGAATGTGTTTCGAGAAGTGATGCGCGATCGCATTCTTTATCTCGTCATGTTTTATGCAGGCGCACTCATCCTCGCCAATTATCTCCTGCCCGAAATCGCGGCTACGACTGAGAAAAAAATTCTGCTCGATCTCGCCCTTGCCACGATGCCAGTGATTGGACTGATCGTGGCAATTTTCATCGGCACAGGCTTAGTGAATAAAGAAATTGAGAAACGCACCGTCTTCGTGCTGATTGCGAAACCTGTGAGCCGCGCCGAGTTCATCATTGGTAAACATTTGGGACTGTCTGCAGTCTTGGCTGTTTTGATTGCAGCTATGAGTCTGATTGCAGTCGGCATTTTATTGGTGGAAAAAATTCCGTTTTCTCTGCCCAATTTGCTGATCTCATCGGGGTTTCTGCTGCTGCAATTGTCGTTGATTAGTGCGATCGCCATTCTCTTCGGTGTTTTTACAAGTTCACTGCTGGCGATGATGTTGAGCTTCGGGATATACCTGATGGGACAACTCAGCCCAGACATTGTGAAGTTTGGCAAACTGACTAAAAATCCTGTGATCGAAACCGTTACTCAAGGACTGTACTTAGTCTTGCCTGACCTGACACGGTTGGATTTGAAGAATCAAGCGGTCTATAACCTGATTCCGGCTCCACAGATTTTATTAGGCAACGCACTCTATGCATTTCTTTATATTGCGTTTGTTCTGACGATCGCGTCGCTAATTTTTTCACGGCGGGAATTCTAAGCTTCATACTTCCGTACCCAATCTTAAGGCTTTAGTTAAGTGCCCACCCTGCCCGTTCTAAGTCATCCGTAGATCTCGGTACGATAGTTGGTGAACCTAATTCACAATCTCATCTCACCCCCAGAGTTATCAGATTGCCGTTTCAGACCTTCACCCGTTCAATGATTGAGACTGCGGCATGACTACGCAACTGCATCTACATCAAACGATTCGAGGCAATGCGATCAGCGCCTCACTGCGCCAAGTTTTCACGCAATCTGATTCCTGCGCGACCAATCAACTTGCAGCCGAACTTTGGATTGAGCGCTTCTTAAATCATTTAAATGCTCGTCTCCAAGACAGTTTAAATTCGGAGCCGACGGAAGCGAAACTCTGGCAAATGCTCGCGGACGAACTCGGTCACGCCTTATCGGGTGAAATCGTAGCAATTGCCCTGCCCATGGAAGCTGACCAAGCTGATCAAGCTGACCAATTTGAGATTCAGCATTTAGCCGGATCAATGGTGCAACTTAGCCCTTCGATTTGCATCGCCCGTCATGCGATCGAACTCGAACTCGGTCGCACCTTTGAACTCGCTGCTCTACAGAACCTCCGGCAATTAGAATGGCAAAACGCTTGGGAATTGTGCGATCGCAAAACGACTTACGGCTGGCTCGTAACCGTTTCTTCTCCGATTTCTTCAACAGCGATCGATCCGATATTGATTCAACTGCGCGATCAATGCGTCAGTCGCGCGATTTCCCAAACGGTGCAAGTGATTCGCCACGGCAAAAAGACCGAAGCATTAATCGAGCAATGCCAAGCCCTAAAAGCACAAAACCAAGAACTTAGCCAAATTAGCAAACTCAAAAGCGAATTTCTCGCCAACACCAGCCACGAGATCCGTACTCCGCTCAGTTCAATTCTCGGTTTCACTCACCTGCTCAGAGAGCAAGGCTACAATCCCTCTAACTTACGCCACCAAGAATACCTAAAAATCATTCTCAGCAGTGGTCAGCATCTTCTCGCTCTGATTAATGACATTCTCGATCTGTCCAAAATCGAAGCCAATCAGCTTACTCTCCAGCAAGAAACGATCGATGTCATCGAAGTCTGCAAACTTGCACTCAAACTCGTCCAGGAAAAAGCAAACGATAAAGGGCTACCCCTCAAACTCGTCGTCGCACCCGAAATCACGACCATTGCAGCCGATCCACTCCGGCTGAAGCAAATGCTATTCAACTTGCTCTCCAATGCCCTGAAATTTACCGAGCGTGGGTCGGTCGGCTTAGAAGTTAAAGCGATCGATGATTTCATGCACTTCATCGTCTGGGATACAGGCACAGGCATCTCGCCCGAACAACAGCAACTCCTCTTTCGCCCCTACACCCAACTGAAAAACGCGACCCCCGGTGAAGGCACAGGTTTAGGTCTAACACTCACCCAAAAACTTGCCGAACTACACGGTGGATGGGTACGCCTCGACTCAGAACTCGGCGTTGGTTCTCGCTTCACGATCGCGCTCCCACTCACCATGCCCATCAATACCGATCCCACCTCCCCCCCCAACCAACTCTGCCTCTCCCCCACTCCCCATCTCCCCACTCCTCCACTCCCCCACTCCCCCACTCCCCTTAACCCCACCCGCTCCAACCACATCCTCCTCGTCGAAGACAACGCCCACAATGCCCGCTTGATCATCACTTATCTATGCAAACTCGGCTATGAAGTCACCTGGTCAAAAGACAGCAAAGAAATGTGGCAATCTCTCAAGCAATCGATTCCTGCCGTGATTTTGATGGACATTCATCTACCTGAAGTGAATGGTTTAACGCTGACCCAGCAGTTACGATCGAGAAAACGCTATCGCTCCATTCCGGTGATCGTCCAAACCGCAATGGCAATGAAAGGCGATCGTGAAAAATGTCTCGAAGCCGGAGCTGTTGATTACGTCTCAAAGCCGATTGATCTCAATGCTTTAGCGCAAACTGTTGCAAGGTACAGCCAAAAACGCTGAAATTCTAGGTTTCCTTTATATACTGGTTAGGCTGAGCTACTCGTTTATATTTTTGAGTTATGCAAGACGTTCCCGCCTGGTTATCTTCAATCGTTTGGACAGATTACCGTTTGGCAGTCTTGTTCACTGTCATCTTGCCACTCGCTCTCCTGATTTGGGCGACCGTACAACAGGTTGAAGCCCTACAAAGATTGCTCTTGATTTATTGGCGCGTTTCTAGCTTGTTGGCGATTACCCTCTATTTACTGATTGGTGTATTGCCGATCGGGTTTTTCTCTGGTTGGCTTGCGAGAATTCTGATTCCGATCGGGCTTTGGTATTGGGCAGATTTGAATGAAGAAATTCGCGATTCGCCGCCGAGTTCGCTGAAATTGGCGCTGGTGTCTTGGCGCTGGGCAGTTTCAGTCTATTGTGCGATCGGGGTGATTGGACAAATCCCAGTCTTACGCTGTGCAACCTTGGCGAGTCAGCAGATTTTAGGAGATGCAGCTTGCCGAGTTTGGCTAGATCCGCCGTTCTTGTTCAGAGAATATCTTCACTCTGGAGTCAGACCCTTTGTTCTGGGATTTTTTGGCATTGTCGGACTGGTCATCTACGTTCTCTATTTAGGCTACTTCGTCTTTTTCCGTCTCGGGAAGCGGAAACGCTCTGCGATGGAAAATTAGTCCTTGTGTTTATCTATTCATCAGTTTTCCCATGAGTCATTCAATTGGACAGCGTTTAGAGCAGTACACCATTAAGTGCCCCAATGAAGTCTTATTGGTGTCGATCGAGGCAGAAGGACAGCCTGATCAAATTGCGATTTTTAAGGGATTCTCCAGTTCGCTGATGAATCCAACCTCATTCGATCCGGATATGCCTGTGCTGCCGGATGATGCGATCGTGCAATCTGTCGATCGCTTGGAGAGTCCTTATAATCCCAATCATCCACGATTTGTCGAGCAGGGATTGAGTTGGCTGGAGTTCCAACGGCTGTTAGATGCGGCTGGGGTGTAGTCTAAATACCTAGAGATACACCTTAGTGTGAGATAGACTGCAAGGGTGCAACGGTTTAACCACAGTTATTTTGTGTGAGGATGTGAGTTATCTATGGTGTCATTGCCATCAAAGGCTGAATCGCTCAGCCGCTTTTCTTCCCGTTCCCAACACTGGGAAGCGTTACCTTTGCCAGAGTCTGCTTTGTTTGGAACGGATGGGATTCGAGGGAAGGCTGGAGACTTGCTGACGGCTCCCTTGGCGATGCAGATCGGATATTGGGCTGGACAGGTTTTAGGCTCCGGAAATCGCGCCCCGATCGTCATTGGTCAAGATTCGCGCAATTCAAGCAATATGCTGGCAATGGCACTTTCTGCAGGATTGACCGCAGCAGGCTTAGAAGTGTGGGATTTAGGATTGTGTCCGACTCCAGTAGTAGCGCATTTAACGCACTACAGTGAGGCGATCGGCGGCGTGATGATTTCTGCCAGTCACAACCCGCCTGAAGATAATGGCATCAAGTTTTTTAATTCAGATGGCTCGAAACTCGCGTCAGAACTTCAAAAGCAAATTGAAGCTTGTCTGCGAGGAGAAAGAAAAATTGCGTCCATTTCCTCGCAATGGGGACAGCATTTCCATCGCTCGGAATTGATTGAGCAATATATTCAAGCAATTCAGCAACCGTTGATGGCTGAATCGGCTGAACCCTTTGCTGGATTGAAAGTCGTTTTAGATTTGGCTTGGGGTGCAGCGACTCGCTCTGCCGCAGATGTTTTCCGGTCTTTGGGTGCAGATGTGACTGTGTTACATGCTGATCCCGATGGCGATCGCATTAATGTCAATTGTGGCTCAACGCATTTGAATTTGCTAAAAGCTGCGGTGAAAGAGCAGGGAGCCGATGTTGGATTTGCGTTTGATGGCGATGCCGATCGCGTCTTAGCGGTTGATAGCCAAGGACGAACTGTTGATGGAGATTACATTCTCTACCTTTGGGGCAAGCACCTGTTATCAGCAGGACAGCTTCCAGGTGCAACAATCGTTGCAACGGTGATGTCGAATCTTGGCTTTGAGCGGGCTTGGGAAAAATTAGGCGGTCAGTTAATCCGAGCTTCGGTTGGCGATCAGTATGTTCATGCCGACATGATCAAGCATGGGGCTGCTTTGGGCGGTGAACAGTCTGGACATATTTTGTGTCCACAGCACAGCGTCAGTGGAGACGGATTGTTAACGGCGTTGCACTTAGCAAGCTTGATTCAGCAATCGGGTGGAAACTTGGCAGAATTAGTCGATCGCAGTTTCAAGACCTATCCTCAACTGCTTCGCAATGTGCGGGTCGAAGATCGGACTCAGCGCTTGAACTGGCATCACAACGCAGCCGTTCAAGACGCAATTTCTGAAGCTGAAGCGGCAATGGGCGATCGTGGACGCATCTTAGTCCGTGCATCCGGAACAGAGCCAGTAATCCGAGTCATGGTTGAGGCGGAAAGTTCTGATCTGGTAGAACATTGGACAGAGCGCTTAGTTGCGACTGTTCAGCAACATCTGACCTAAAGATGCGGTAGGGTGAGTGCTGTTGTTTCTCACCCTGACTGTACTTATGTTTCAAATTCGTGCTGCACTCCCGGCTGATGTTCCAGCAATTTTCTCGCTGATTCAGGCATTAGCAGAGTACGAAAAACTCTCGCATCAGGTTACAGGCTCGATCGAGCAGCTTCACACACATCTCTTCGGCGAAAAGCCTGTTGTAGAAGCGATCGTGGCAACCGTCCATGAACACGCGATCGGGTTTGCATTATATTTTTATAACTATTCAACTTTCCTTACAAAGCCAGGAATCTACCTGGAAGACCTGTTTGTTTTACCAGAATATCGGGGTCAAGGGATTGGAAAAGCGCTCCTGACTCAATTGGCTCAAATTGCCTTAGAGCAAGACTGTGGGCGCTTAGAATGGAGCGTTTTGGACTGGAATGAGAGTGCGATCGGGTTCTATGAACGGATGGGTGCAACAGTGCTTCCAGACTGGCGAATTTGTCGCGTTACAGGCGAGGCTTTGTTACAAATGTCAGCTTTCTAACCGAAATAAATATGTCAAAATTTTCTGTAGGATTCTAGAGGATACGACCATGACAATTTGGGTAAATGAACAAGTTGATCCATCTGGACTGATGTATGCCTGCATTGCCTGCTGCGATGAAACGCAAGCAAATGAATGCCATCAATCCTTTGAAGAGAACCTCACCGCAGATCAAAAAGCAGACGGTTGGATTGCTCGGATGCGAGAAGTCAATTCTTGGGACGAAGTTCCTGTCAATTCGTTGAAGCTCGATTAGCTGCCAATTCTTTCACCTTGCTCTAAGCTATAAGCGGAGCTTGCAGGAGAGAAAGTCTATGTATGTGTTAATCGGGGGCGCGGGTCTGATTGGAGTGAGTTTGGCTCAACGTCTGATTGATCTAGGGCACACGGTTGCAGTGATTGATGTGAATCCTGCGGCTTGTCGATATGCTCGTGAGCAGTTGGGAGTGATTGCTTTTGAAGGCAGTGCGGTAAACACAGAAGTTTTGCTCGAAGCAGGCATTCGCAAGGCAGATGCGATCGCAGCAGTTCTGAGAAGTGATGCTTTAAATCTGGCAATGGCGACTTTGGCAAAGCATTATGGTGTGCCAAATATTTTGGTGAGAATGCGGCACAAGGATTTTGCTGAGCCTTATCGCCTTGCTGGAGCAACGCATGTGGTTAATGCGATCGAGCTTGCGGTTTCGACGATGGTGAATGTCATCGAATACCCCGAAGTAGAATCGATGATGCACTTCGAGCAAGGTCAGATTGAAGTCTTTAAGCTGGCAATTCCTGCAAATTGCAATGTAGTCGGACGCAGTGTGGCTGAAGTTGCACAAGATTCTCGATTTCCAAAGGGGTCATTGATCATTGGCTATCAGCCTCATGCACATATGGATTTGGCGATTCCGAATGGGAGCACGATTTTAGAGCCGGGTTCGACCGTTTTAATGGTTACTAAACCCGGATTTATGCACGAGGTCATTGATTTCATGCAAAAGTGCGCTGAGTAGAAGTTTTGAGAAGGTAGAGTTTAGTGCATTTCCCCCTTCCCCGATCGAACAAGGTAAGGGGATTTTTTTTCACGGTTCAAACCTGCAAAAGGCAGTTCTACTCATCTAACTGCCAAAGCTCGGTTGTATAAGCTTCGTCTAGGACTTTCTTGGGGCGCATGACGAGAATGACTCGCCCTAATAAGTTGATCGTCGGTTCTTCTTCAAACCATTGCAGTTCTAATTGTTCTCCTTCAGCGATCGCAAAGTAACTGTCTGCGTCCCAGTCTCGTTGCGCTCGATCGATGACAATGATCACTTCTTCCGCATCACCTTCTAATGGAACAGGTAAGCGATCGCTTTGTCCTAAAATCGCGACTGGATCTTCTGCACTGCGGATCACTTGCCAACCCGGAACCGTCATCACTGCGCCGATGCCGGAAAATTGCACGATCGCAAAGATTCCCGTTTCTTCTAACATCGGGACAGCATGAAGATCAGCAACTTTGAGCGGCAGTTTGCCTGCAACGGGTAAAATGCGCGGCAGTTGCTCATCACTGTCAACGCGATAGAGCGGAAGGCGAGGGGCAGGACGCTTGGGGGTAACAGTGAAATCGGTTAAGAGTGCTTCGATCGTTTTTCGAGCTGTTTCGGTGTGCGCGAATCTTAGACCTCTGGCAATGTAGCGCGATCGCTCTTGGAAATCGGATTTTTCTTTCGCTGTCTTCCAAGCATAGAACGCAACAACATCGCCTGGATGAGCCGTAAAGTTTTCTGGGATTTTGCTAAGACGAGAAAATTCTTTGAGCGATCGTACAACTTCGTGCACTTCGTCCGTGTCTAAGTTCTTTGCAAAGACTAATTCAGCGGCAGCGGCACGTTCTTCCTGCTTGAGAACTCGCAATTCGTACAGAATATCGCTAGCTCTTTGTCCAAAATGGTTTTTGACCGCATCCGAAACTCCGACTTTCAGCATGGTGTCATAGACTTGTGCAGCAACAATGATCTGGTTTTGCTGAATTGGCTCGAATCCAGAGGCTTCAAAGATCACTTGTGGCGTATATCCTGCTTTCTGCAAGGTTTGACAAGTATGTCCCCACTCGACCCAAGATCCCTGTTTGCGGCGGAGTGAGAGCAGGAGTTCGTCAGCATTTGGGAGGTCTTGAGGTGTCTCGGTCATAGCAGGTTCTTTGTCGGATCTGGATTGGACTAATTCTAGATGATAGTTGATTCTGAAACGCGACCCATCATCAGAGGCAGTCCTTTCACCGAATAAATTGCCTAAAGTCAACCTAGCTACAAGACTTGCAAAAGCTTTCTGGGTTCGCCAAATCAATTCACTAAAAAACGAGGGTCTAGTTTCTCAACTAAACCCTCGTCTTCATCAACCAAACTATTCACTATGCTTCGGGCAACCTTGCACTGGCGTAGGCATCAGCTACGACAAAAGCGGGAACACGTGTAGAGTAATCGATTTCATTTCCAGTCAAAGAGCGTGCCAGCTTTTCAAAAGAAACCGATCGCCAGTTGCGCTCATGAATCGGCTTCGATTGCTCACCCAAGAAATAAGTCATCGAACCCAATAGAGCAACTGCGACCCAACCGACAACAAATAGGCTAATCAAGATTACCATCGCAACCTCCTGTGAAGTTCTGTTTCTTTATGTAAACTAATGTAACAGAGATTATTCAGAAAAGGCAATCTACCCGTCAGGTGTGATAACCGAACTCGGTCAATTATGAGAATTTTGATGAGAATTTTGAGGATTAGATGAGAAAGAGGGGACAATTTGCTCTTCTTGTAACCGCTGGCTGAGCAAGGTATATCGGCGCTTGTCTCGACACTGGGAAATTGCCTGACGTAAAGCTTGCGGTTGTCCGACTAAGATCGCTAACTGCTTCGCACGGGTCAGCGTTGTGTAAAGCCAAGGGCGGCTGAGCATTACAGTGTTTTGCATAAATAAAGGCACGATCGTGACTGGAAATTCAGACCCTTGCGCCTTATGTCCGGTAATGCTGTACGCCAGAGTCATCTGATCCCATTCTGTGCGCTGATATTCGACCCAATGTTCCTCGAACTGAACGCCTAAAATTTGTCTCCGAGCATCGTAGGTTTCAATAATGCCTAATTCGCCGTTCATGACTTCGCGATCGTAATCATTTTCCAACTGAATCACGCGATCGCCGATTCTAAATTTGCGCTCCTCAGCCTGAACCTCGAAGCCATCAGCCTGCGGTGGATTGAGCAACGCTTGTACAACGGCATTAATCGCTTTCGTGCCAATGTCTCCTTTGATCATCGGACAAAGAATCTGCACATCATTAAATGCGTTAAATCCAAGCCGAGGAATCGTTTCAGTAATCAATTGCTGAATACATTGAATGCCATGTTGAGGAGAATGTGAGGGCATCCATAAGCAATCCGATTGAGGAGTCGTCGAAAAGCGCTCAATCTCTGGCACTTCACCTCGATTCAGCGCGTGAGCATGACAGATAATCGCCGAGCTTTGAGCTTGCCGCCAAACTTGAGTTAACCGGATTACAGGCACTTGTTCAGACTCAATTAAATCTCGCAACACTGCACCCGCTCCAACACTCGGCAACTGATCAACATCGCCAACGATCAAGAGTTGGGATTGCAGCGAAACCGCTTTGATCAATGCGTTCGCAAGAAACACATCGGTCATGGAAAACTCATCTACGACAATGCAATCTGCTTTGAGCGGTCGCGTATGATCGCGCTGAAAGTATCCACTATTGCGGTCATATTCCAACAGCCGATGCAGAGTAGACGCATCTCTTTGCGTTAATTCCGAAAGTCTGCGCGCGGCTCGCCCAGTTGGAGAAGCTAAAGCAACTTGTTTGCCCATTACTTCCCAGAGTTCAACGATCGCGCGAGTTGTATGCGATTTTCCAACCCCTGGCCCGCCCGTCAAAATTACCACTCGCTGCGTTGCGGCTAAAATCACGGCTTGCCTTTGTTCTTGAGAAAGCAGCAGATCTGAAGATTCGCAGTACTGCTGCATCCAAGTTTCGACAAAATGATGATCAATTTCTAATGGCTCAAGAAGCAATAATTTCAGCCGAGTCGCGATCGACATTTCCGCGTAATAAAACGCAGGCAAGTAGTATCCCAACCGTCCCGGATACCGACGACTTTCTTCGACAACCAGTTCTTGAGTCGCAACCAGATAGACAATTTGATCCTCGATTTGTTCAGCTTGCGCTGCATAATCTGGACGAGCCAGCAATCGAGCGGTTCGCTCTACCAGAGTAGATTGCGGCAAAAAACAATGTCCATCTCGTCCAGCTTCTCGTAAACAATGCAAAATTGCACTGCGATAACGCGCTTCAGAATCCGGTTTTATTCCGAGTTGCGTGGCAATGCCATCGGCTGAGTGAAATCCAATGCCTCGAATATCCGCCGCAAGCTGGTAAGGATTTTGGGAAACAATCGCGATCGCGTCTTCTCCATAGCGCTTAAAAACTTTCACCGCTTGACTTCGACCAATGCCGTAAGTCTGTAGAAACATCATGATGCTATGAGTCTGTTTCTGTTCCAGCCAAGAAGACTGAATCATCGCTATTTTCGATTGAGCGATGCCTTTGACTTCAATTAGTCGATCGATATCAGTCTCAAGAATGGTCAGAGTTTCTAACCCAAAGCGATCGACAATTCTTTTCGCCATCGCTGAGCCGATGCCCCGAATTGCACCACTACTTAAATAAGCTTCGAGACTCGCGATCGTATTCGGTAGTGCTTCACGATAATTTTCGACTTGAAATTGCAACCCGTAGCGAGAATGAGTGCGCCAAGTTCCACTGAGAATTAAAGACTGTCCTAAATTGAGGCTGGCAAAATTGCCGACAATTGTTACAACCTCGGCAACAGTCTGCAACCGAGCAACCGTAAATCCAGTTTCAGCCGAGGTAAATACGATCGATTCAATGCTGCCTTCGAGTTCCTCAATGTTCATCATGTTGGCTTTGGGCTGCAACTTCGCTCAATCCACGAAACGTATCGAAATGCATCGTTTTGCTTATTTTACGTCGTTCACCACAATCAATTTGGAGTAGGGAGTGGGGAGTGGGGAAATGAATACGATCAGCAACTAGCCAACTTAAAGGATTTCCACCTCCAAATTTTCGGTTGATCGTTGATTGCACTTTCCCGCCCGTGATTGAAAATCGCGGTCTAACCGTGCGTAGTCCCTTTAGGGACTACCAGAACACAGCGATGCAGTCCCTTCAGTGGACTTCGCACAGTTAGCACGGGGTTTTAAACCCTGTGCGGGAGCACGCGATCAACAAATCAACCCGAAATTGATAGGTGGAATTATTTCTTCACCTCAACAGGCGTACCCACTTTCACCGCTTGATACAGCGCAACTACATCTGCATTTCTCATTCTCAAACATCCGTGTGAAACGGCTTGCCCTAGCAACGAGTAATCCTTTGTTCCATGAAATCCAATCAAAAGTTTCCCCTGTGACGTAAACCCAATCCACCGTTTGCCCAACGGATTGTCCTGATCACCTGCCGGAATATGCTCACCCGTAATCGGATGCTGCCAAGTTGGATTCTCAACCATTTGAGACACTTTAAACGATCCAATGGGCGTTTCCCATCCTTCTTGCCCAATTGCGATCGGATAAGTTGCCTTCAATTTCTTTTTCTCAAACAGTCGCACCTTGCGATCGCTTAAATCGACCACTAATTTTGTCTCAATCACAGGCGACGGAGCCGGAGAAGCTTTGGGAGCAACCATCGCCTGAAAATTCGGCAGGTCAAATTTTGGCAACGCAGGCAACCGACGCACCTGGAAAAGCGCGATCGCGATTCCTGGGACAACGCAGATCATCATGAACGCTTTAGAAAGAGGAGACTCCTGAATCTTTGCCGCCATTTCCTTCTCAAACTGCTACTTTTTTCATTCTGCCCGGAACTCATCTGCCCGATTGTGAATCTTAAGACGCAAGCAGATTTTTCTTTTACACGGATACCATTGTCGCGATCGTAACGTAATTCATACGGGAATCCTTTGACCTAACCCGGAAAATTGGCGAATCTGCCGCAATCTTACCTAGGTTAGATAAAAGATTGAGTAAATCTTGATCCAAAGGGTGATCCCAAATTTACAATGCTGGCAACCTGTTCGTTTCGGTCTGAGTGAGGAGTGAGGAGTGAGTCATGAAAGAAAAGCTATTTCTAGCGATCGCCATCACAAGCGCAATTCTCTGTCTATATGATTGGTCTAGTCCAATTCGCGTCCGAAATACTACCCAAACTGAAGCGATCGCCGACCACATCGCTCGTTTACAGCTCGAAACTCTACCCTAAAGCGTATTTCTGTTGCTAGAGTTCTCCAACGAGAACATCTCCGATCTATCCTGGATAGGATCACTCGATCAAAAACTAGGCAACTGTGAGGAACTTTCTCAAACCCGTTGGGGTCATCAAAGGTGGAACGTAGAAAATACCGTCATCCGCCCATGAGTCAGTCCCTTCCTGTATCCTGGTCATCGATCGAGCCAAAGGTTCATCAGAGTCCAGTGCAAGCAGAAAAACTCTCCAATTACGATTTAGTGTTGCAATGTCAGACCGGACATCGCCCGGAGAAAGCCGTGTTTGCGGAACTCATGCGGCGGTATCAGTCTCATGTCGATAAAGTTCTCTATCATTTAGCACCGGATTGGCAAGATCGTGCCGATCTGGCTCAAGAAGTCTGGATTCGGGTCTATCGCAACATCACCCGACTGAATGAACCTGTCAAGTTCCGAGGTTGGTTGAGTCGGATTGCGACCAATTTGTTTTACGACGAGCTTCGCAAACGCAAACGCAATACCGCACCCCTGTCTTTGGATGCACCTTTATCCGTGGATGATGGAGAGGTAGATTGGGAAATCGCCGCAGCAACACCCGGACCTGATGAAGATCTCACCACTCGGGAATTCTACGATCAGCTCAACGAAGCGATCGCTGACCTCCCCGAAGTCTTCCGTACCACGATCGTGTTACGTGAGATTGAGGGCATGGCATATGAAGAAATTGCTGAACTCACTGGAGTGTCACTCGGAACTGTGAAATCGCGGATTGCGAGAGCGCGCCATCGCCTCCAATCGCAACTTCAACAGTACCTTGATGGACAATAATTTTAAATTCTCCGTGATATTGCTAAGACTTCAGATTGGCTTTGTTAATATGCTCTCAGATGTATCTCCGCAAGAGCTTTAATATTCTGAGGAGTGAGTGATTACGAGGAGTGGTTAAGTACACTGAAAATCGTTTGATCTCTGGGCATTCATAAGTGAAGTGACTCTCGATGAACTCCAATTTTGATTCGCTGAATAACGATATGCAATCTCCGCTCAATTCACAGTTAAACGCACAAGCCCGCGATCGCTTCGAGTTACTCAGTGCCTATCTCGACGGAGAAGTGACAGCCAGTGAGCGCAAACAGGTCGAAGAATGGTTAGCAACCGATGCTTCGATCCAACAGCTTCACGCTCGCTTGCTCAAACTTCGTCAGGCATTTCGCTCGATTCCTGCCCCCGCTCCCGTTCAATCTGTTGAGCAAACAGTTGAACAAGTCATGGCAAAAGTCGATCGCCGTCCAAAACTCCGCTTGGTCTGGGGAGGGGCTGCCATTGCTGCTGCCTTTATGGGTGCCGTGACGCTCTTTAGTGTTCGTCAGCCCCAAATGGCACAAGTTCAACCCAAAACTCAACCGACTCTTGAAGCTCAGCAGCAGCCCTCTGACTCTGACATGATGGTGGCGCTCGATCGCCCAGTTGTGTCAATTAAGATGGCAAATTCTCAACCGCCTTCACGTCAACGCAACTAATCTCAGGTTTGCTGAAGATTTCAATCGCCCGTGGTTATTTCACTGCGGGCGATTTTTCTGCCAAATTCCGCTGGGAGTCAGAACGCCCTTTAAGCGATCGACTTGCTCTTGCATCATCACATACGCCCAAGCTTTTCCTAGTGAGATTTGATTGAGATCAAAGACTTCAATTTCCTGGCGCTGATAATCGTTCCCTGATCCAAACGGCTCGATCTCGGTTGAATCATGTTGTTCGTAGTCATCTAGGATTTCTAATATCTCAGCATTCTGGAAAGTTAACAGATAACCGTAAGTCCTTCCATTTCCAGGAACAATTGCCGGATAACCTAGCTGTAAATGATAGAGAGAGGCGTGAGCGATCGCGCTTCGGCTGGAAATAACGCGATCAGCACAGAGCACATACTGACTTTCACCCGGCTTGAGCGTGCCGTACACAAAGACCCGAATCATTCCTCTTCGCCTGCATGATACGAACTACGGACAAGAGGAGCCGATCGCACATGAGAAAATCCCATCGCTTTGGCAATCTTGCCCAAACGCTCGAACTCATCCGGATGCCAATATTTCTGAACGGGCAAATGGTCTAAAGAAGGACGCATATATTGACCGATCGTTACGCGATCGCACTGGACGGCTCTCAAATCCTGAAGTGTCTCAATCACTTCTTCTTCAGTTTCACCATGTCCTAACATCAAGCCTGATTTGGTGGGAATCGTCGAATCGAGTTCTTTGACGATTTCTAAAACTCGAAGCGTGCGATCGTATTTCGCACCTCGGCGCACGGGAGCCTGTAACCGCTTGACGGTTTCAATATTGTGGTTATAGCAAGCGGGTTGCGCTTTCACGATCGTCTCAATTCGCTGCCGCTGCAATTCTTCTGCGGAAAACCCTTCTTGTTTTCCGCCCCAAAAATCAGGGGTCAGCACTTCAATCTGAGTCTCCGGATTCAATTTGCGAATTTGCTGCATCGTTGCTGCAAACCAACCTGCTCCTTGATCCGGGATGTCATCTCGTGCCACCGAAGTTAGCACGACGTATCTCAAGCCGAGTAACTGAACCGATTCCGCCACTTTCTGAGGCTCTTCGGCATCCAGCGGCATGGGCGCGTGCCCTTTATCCACCTGACAGAACGCACACGATCGCGTACAAGTTGGCCCCATCAACAGAAAAGTTGCTGTCTTCTGGGCATAGCATTCTCCCCGATTTGGACAGCGTCCTTCCTCACAAATCGTGTGAATTTGGCGCTGTTTGATAATCTGCTGCACCGTTGAGATATCACTGGCATTCCCGATCGAGCGGCGTAACCAGTCTGGCATCGCAGCAACCAAGGCACGACGTTCAGAAATTGTCGAAGGATTCGTTTGGGAAGACATAAACGGGGGAATGCTAGGGGTCAGATGAATAAAAACTTGGCAAAAGCCAACAGCTTAGAAGATAAAGTTTTGTTGCCTATGTCAATTATAAAGTGAGAAACTCATCGGCTCGACGCTGTAGTGTTCCTTCACGAAAAGTCAGTATCATTTAGCACGATCGCGGCTATCATTTCTACTGCTGAGTTTCTCGGTCAGGGGTGCAGTATTCACGGGTCGCATCGTTTTCCCGACCATCCTGACCGATGTTGTTTCCCAGATCACCCGTAGAGGAGTTCAGTTGTGGCTAGTCACAAAGTTATTGTTATCGATGATAGCGCCGTGATTCGGAACATGGTGCGTGACATGTTGCCGAAAGGCAATTTTGAGGTTTTGGAAGCAAAAGACGGAGTGCAAGGGATTACCCTGATTCGTCAGGAGCGTCCAACTCTGATTATGTTAGATTTCCTGCTGCCGCGGATGAGCGGTTGGGAAGTGTACCAGCAAATTCAGAGCCAGCCTGAACTACAAACGATTCCTTTAGTACTGATGTCAGGACGTAAGGAAGAGGTTGAGGAAAAGCTGCAAGAGCCGTTTGAGTATTTTGAGTTTGTGCAGAAGCCATTTGACCAGAAGGGTCTAATTGATGCCATTAAAACGGCAATGGCAAAAGCGAAGCGTCGTCCGGCTCCAGTTGCTCCAGTTGCTCCGGTTGCTGAGACCACAAGTGGCGCAGACGCAGCTGAAATTGCAGCCCTGAATCAGAAGATCGTGAAGATGCAGGCTGAAATTGATGGAATGAAGAAGCAAATGGGTCAGCTTTTAGCGTTTGTGAAGCAGAAGTTGAAGTAATTTTGCCTGAAGCAATTTTGCTCGAAGTAATTCTGATGAATGTAGGGCGCTACGGAAGTTCTCACCTCCGTAGCGTTTTTTATTGAGCAGGTTTCCATGTCCCATGAAATCCGAGAGGGATGACTTCCGGCAATGCTAATCGACATACGGGCTGATCATCTAAATGCTCACTATCGAACACCCAAACTTCACTACTATCTGTACGCGCATCGTAAACAACGGTAATAATCCAACCTTGATTGGCATCGCTCGCATCCGGTGCGTAAATCGGCTCCATCGGATAGCGATACTCACCACAATCGGCTTCGATCAACGTTTCAGTTTTCCGATCGAATCTCCCGATCGCGCCAAAGAAATCTTTCGTCGAATCACTGCCCTTACGATGCATTGCGAAATAGGTATAGCGCCAGTCTTGCCCCACATCGACTGGGTTTACCACCGGAAATTCTAAGTGTCGATCGACGAGTTCCTGCTGCTCGAATACTTTCCCCGTTTTCGGATTGACTCGAACTTGCCACAGGGTCGATTTTGCGGAGGTATGCGTCTCGCCCGTGGCAACCTGTCTGAGGTATTCATTAGTATTGAAGTCGGGGAGGCGGATGATATCAACGATCGCATTGCCATCCTCATCCACACAAGCATTGCCAAAATGCCATTGATACCAAGGATCAGTTTCGCCTTTGCTCACCAGTTGTAGCGTTTCTCGATCGAAGACCAATACTTGAGTGCCAAGTTCTGGTTTCCAGTCAAACGATTCGCTAAAACTCTTAATTCTTGCTAACAGCAAAAACGGATTCAACCGTACAGGCGAAACAAAAAAGAGTAAATACTGACCTGCCATCACAAAATCGTGAATGAGCGGAAAGCCGTCTAGGGTGTAGCTGTTTCGCTGCTTGAGTTTGCCATTTGCATCGACACAATACAAATTCAGAACCGGGTCTTTCCCAACGGTCACACCGAAATTGTAGATATCTCCGGTTTTGGGGTCACGTTTTGGATGAGCAGAAAAAGGAATTGACTCGGGTAAGCCTCCTAAAGGGTCAGGTTCTCCAGTCTCTAAGGTTTCTAGATTGAGCGTGTACGGATGTGCGCCTTCCCAGAGAGCGAGTAAGCGATCGCCCAATGCCAACACTGAGGTATTTGCCGCATTTTTCAAGCCTTTCGTAAATCGATTGATCAATCCTCCGGGTGGCAACATGCCATAACCGCTATACATCAATCGCCCCGCCCGTTCTTCATCTAGAAATTCTGGCGTTTCCACATAGCGATAAACGCCCGTTGCGCCCGCCTCTCTGAAATGCACAGCTAAGATTGCGCCATCGCCATCAAACCAATGTCCAACTCGCGTATTTCCGCGTTCTAGGCGACCGGGGCCGTTGCGGTAGAGTGAGCCTCTCAAGCCTTCGGGAATTTTGCCAGATAAAATTGGCAGAGTCGTGGCTGAAAAGCCTTTGGCAGTATGAAGAACAGATTGAGTCCAAGGTTGTGATTTTACAGCGGTGACCATAATTTTTTTCTTAGTTTAGTAGCTTGCCATCTTCGAGTTCGACAATTCGATCGGCGATATCTAAAATCCGGTTGTCGTGAGTGACGAGTAAAATCGTGCAGCCTTGTTCTTGGGCAAGTTTTTGCATCAGTTCAACGACATCTCGACCGGATTTTTTATCGAGTGCAGCAGTCGGCTCATCGGCAAGAACAATTTTTGGATGACTCACTAGCGCACGAGCAATCGCGACTCTTTGTTTTTGTCCACCCGATAAGTCTGCGGGATAGTAATCCATCCGATGTTCTAATCCGACCGCAGTGAGAATTTCTTCTGCCATTGTCGAAGCAGTTGTATAAGGGGTTTCGCTTAATTCTAGCGGCATCATGACGTTCTCTCGTACAGTGAGACATTCGAGAAGGTTGTGTGCTTGAAAGATGTAGCCTAACTGCTGTCTTGCTT
>VFQU01000243.1_pt1 | contig 56390 bp, 36 predicted proteins | sample 3512311 | NCBI WGS metagenome assembly VFQU01 (sample SAMN10412377, study PRJNA504923) | tailings metagenome | isolation source: Relicate 3 Philex TSF3 active mining site | place: Philippines: Tuba, Benguet | collected 2017-08-29 | reverse complement strand
TTGGTGCGGTACTCCTCGATCACATCGCCGGTCTTTTCGTCGCGGCGGATGTTGACCGTCGGCGCCGACTCCTCGCTGGGCAAGTTGGGCAGCTTGGGCGGGATCGGCGCCTCTTCGGCCGGCGGCGCCTCGGCGGGCGTGCCGGTCTGGGCCAGGGCCAGCGGCGCATGCAGCGCGGAGAGCAGCAGGAAAGTCAGTACGCGTGGTGTCATGCGCATGGCAGTGGGCCTCCGTGGGTGTGGGCTTGAGCATAGCCAGCGGCAGGGGCGAGGCATAGCGCGGGCGACTACACTGCCGCGCATGGACAAGCTCATCCTGATCGACGGTTCCAGCTACCTCTACCGCGCCTTCCACGCCCTGCCACCGCTGTCGAACGCGGCCGGCGAGCCGACCGGCGCGCTGTTCGGCGTGGTCAACATGCTGCGCGCCACGCTGAAGGAAGGCCCGACCTACGCGGCCTTCGTGATGGACGCCTCCGGGCCGACCTTCCGCGACGACCTGTATCCCGACTACAAGGCCAACCGCGAGGCCATGCCCGACGACCTGCGCGCGCAGATCGAGCCGATGATGGCGATCGTGGAGGCGCTCGGGTTTCCGATCCTGCGGGTGCCCGGCGTCGAGGCCGATGACGTCATCGGCACCCTGGCCACGCGCGCGGCCGCCGAAGGCATCGAGGTCGAGGTCTCGACCTCGGACAAGGACTTCGCCCAGCTGGTGCGGCCGGGCATCACGCTCGTCAACACAATGAGTGGCTCGCGGCTCGACGAAGCCGGCGTGGTCGAGAAGTTCGGCGTGCGACCGGAGCAGATCATCGATTACCTGGCGCTGATGGGCGACACGGTCGACAACATCCCCGGCGTCGACAAGTGCGGCCCGAAGACCGCGGCCAAGTGGCTGGGCGAGTACGGCACGCTCGACGGCGTGATCGAGGCTGCGCCGAAGATGGGCGGCAAGATCGGCGAGAACCTGCGCGCCGCCCTGCCGCGGCTGCCGCTCAACCGCCAGCTGACCACGATCCTGACCGACGTCGAACTGGACCGCGGACCGACCGAACTCAAGCTGCGCCCGCGCGACGTCGAGGCGCTGAAGCAGCTGTACGCGCGCTATGGCTTCAATGCGGCGCTGCGTGATCTGGAAGCCGGCAACGGCGGCGGTGCAGCGAAGCCGGCGGGCGCGGGCTCCAGTGTGGCCACCGCCGCGCCTGCCGCGGACCTGCCGGCGCAGGCGCGCGGCCGCTATCGCCTGATCCTCAGCGAGGACGATCTCGATGCGCTGATTGCTGAACTCGAAGCCGCCGAGCTGATCTGCTTCGACACCGAGACCACCAGCCTCGATGCGCTGCGCGCCGAGCTGGTGGGCCTCGCGTTCTCGACGCACGCGGGCGAAGGCGCCTACCTCCCGGTGGCCCACATCTACCCCGGCGCGCCGGCCCAGCTCGATCGCGCTACGGTGCTCGCGAAGCTCAAGCCAGTGCTGGAGGACGGCGCGAAACCGAAGCTCGCGCAGAACGCCAAGTACGACATCCACGTGCTGCGCGAGCACGGCGTACGGCTGCAGGGTCTGGCCCACGACAGCATGCTGGAGAGCTTCGTGCTGAACTCCACCGCCAGCCGCCACGACATGGATTCGCTGGCCAAGAACTACCTCGGCTACACGCCGATCGCGTACAGCGAGGTCGCCGGCAAGGGCGCGAAACAGATTTCCTTCGCCGAGGTCGACCTCGAAGTCGCCCGCGACTACTCGGCCGAGGACGCCGACATCACCCTGCGCCTCCATCAGACGCTGTGGCCGAAGCTCGAAGCCGAGCCGACGCTGGCCAAGGTGTATCGCGAGATCGAGCTGCCGCTGGTGCAGGTCCTGGCCGACATGGAAGCCGCCGGCGTGCTGGTCGACGCCGGCGAACTGCGCCGGCAGAGCCAGGACCTGGGCCGCCGCATGCTGGAGCTGCAGAAGCGCGGCTTCGAGCTGGCCGGGCGCAGCTTCAACTTCGACTCGCCGAAGCAGCTCGGCGCCCTGCTGTTCGACGAGCTCGGCCTGCCGGCCCTGGTGAAGACGCCCGGCGGCGCGCCGAGCACCAACGAGGAAGCGCTCGAAGCCATCGCCGATCGCCACGAGCTGCCCAAGCTGATCCTCGAATACCGGGGTCTCGCGAAGCTGCGCGGCACCTACACCGACAAATTGCCGGAGGCGATTCATCCGGCGACGGGGCGCGTGCACACCAGCTTCCACCAGACCGGCGCGGCCACCGGTCGTCTGTCCTCGTCGGATCCGAACCTGCAGAACATCCCGATCCGCACCGAGGACGGTCGCCGCATCCGCCGCGCCTTCATCGCGCCCAAGGGCTGCAAGCTGGTGGCCTGCGACTACTCGCAGATCGAGCTGCGGATCATGGCGCATCTTTCCGAAGACCCCGGCCTGCTCTCGGCCTTCGCCGGCGGCCAGGACGTGCATCGCGCCACTGCCGCCGAAGTGTTCGGCGTGCCGCTGGAGGACGTCGGCCCCGACCAGCGCCGGGCGGCGAAGGCGATCAACTTCGGCCTGATGTACGGCATGAGCGCCTTTGGCCTCGCCAAGCAGCTCGGTATCGACCGCGGCGAGGCGCAGGACTACATCGCGCTCTACTTCGCCCGCTATCCGGGCGTGCAGGGCTACATGGAGCGCGTGCGCCAGCAGGCGCGCGAGCAGGGCTACGTCGAGACCGTGTTCGGCCGTCGCCTCTACCTCAACGATATCCACGCCCGCCAGCAGGGCCTGCGCGCGGGTGCGGAGCGCGCCGCCGTCAATGCGCCGATGCAGGGCAGCGCCGCCGACATCATCAAGCGCGCCATGCTCGATCTGCACGCCTGGCTGGGCACGCAGGACGGCCGCGCGCGCATGGTCCTGCAGGTGCACGACGAACTGGTCTTCGAGTGCCGCGAGGATTTCGTCGACACCCTGGTGGGTGAGGCCAAGCGCCGCATGCAGGCGGCCGCCGAGCTGCGGGTGCCGCTGATCGTCGAAGCCGGCGTCGGCGACGACTGGGACGAGGCGCACTGAGGCTGTGCGCCTGCGGCACGCGCCCCTCCGTCGCCCGCGGCAGAGCAGGACGGGCGCGGCCACTGAAGGCCTGTGAGGGGTTGGCTACCGCCCGCGCCGATACAAGCTTCGACTTTGGTCTGGGTCGCTCAGGCAAGCCATGGCGTCCGCCAGTCGGACGCAACCTGTCGCGCAGGAGGCTTTAGGATCAGGCACTTGCATGCGAGACCTGCATTTCTTCCATCAGCATTGTCTGAAATATCCATGTTGACGCACAGTTGTTGCGTGATGGACGGCCATCTCGCACGTTACTTGGCGCACACTTCGCGATGAACGAATCATTAATTGTGTTCAATCGTCACGTTGGCAGTCACGGGACTTTCAGAAAGCCTGCGTAAGATGCGCAGCACGACCGGCGCAATGCCGGTTCGATTCACTCCCTCCCCCTTGAGTGAATACACGGAAGGACCGGTTCCCCCCGACCGCCTTCCGGCCCCCAAGCCCCGAGAGCTCCCCCCGGCTCTCGGGGCTTTCTATTTCCGGGCTCGCGAAAGCGCCGGCCGCTCCTCTGGCTGCGTGCAGCGCTTAAAGCCCCGCTGAACACTTTCGGCCCCCTGCTTGAACTCCCCGCCCGCGGCGCAATCTCTGATCCCGGCGGTGCAACGCCGCCCTCCGCGATTCACTCCCTCCCCCTCCGAGTGAATCCGCGCGGTCCACGGCTCCCCCGGCCAGGCCCGCGCCCCCCGACCCCGGAACCGCCCCCCTCGGTTCCGGGGTTTTTATTTGGAGAGCCGGGATTGGGGATTCGGGATTCGGGATTGGCCGACGGCTGTCGAGGCGCAGTGAGGTTTCCGCGCGCAGCTGCGATGACCGCCCCTCTCGAATCCAAGCACCGGCACGCAGCCGCTTGCGAAGCCTCGGTTGTTCAATCCCCAATCCCCAATCCCGAATCCCCGCTCCCAAGCCACTCCCGCGGCCGCAGGTAGTCGTTGAGGCGCGCCTCGGCGCTGCCGGGCTCGGGCGTGTAGCCGTACTCGAAGCGCACGCGCGGGGGCAGGCTCATCAGGATGGATTCGGTGCGGCCGCCGCTCTGCAGGCCGAACAGGGTGCCGCGGTCCCAGACCAGGTTGAACTCGACGTAGCGGCCGCGGCGGTACAGCTGGAACTCGCGCTCGCGCTCGCCGAAGGGCGTGTCGCGGCGACGTTCGACGATCGGCAGGTAGGCATCGAGGAAGCCGTCGCCCACCGCCTGCAGATAGGCGAAGTCGCGGTCGAAGTCCTCGTGCAGGTCGTCGAAGAACAGGCCGCCGACGCCGCGGGTCTCGCCGCGGTGCTTCAGGAAGAAGTACTCGTCGCACCAGCGCTTGTGCGCAGCGTAGCGCGCCTCGCCGCCGAAGGGTTCGCACAGCGCGCGCGCCGTGCGGTGCCAGTGCAGCACGTCCGCGTCGAAGGGATAGAAGGGCGTGAGATCGAAGCCGCCGCCGAACCACCAGCCGACCACTTCACCGTCGCGCATCGCGCGGAAGTGGCGCACGTTGGCGTGGGTGGTGGGGAGGTACGGGTTGCGCGGATGGAACACCAGGGACACGCCGACCGCGCGCCAGGACGCACCCGCCAGCTCGGGCCGCGCGGCGCTGGCCGAGGGCGGCAGGCGCTCGCCGCTGACGTCGGAGAAGCCGATACCGGCCTGCTCGAACACCGCGCCCTCGCGCAGCACGCGGGTGCGGCCGCCGCCGCCTTCGGCGCGCTGCCATTCGTCTTCGGCAAAGCGCGCGGCGCCGTCGGCGCCCTCGATGGCGCTGCAGATGCGGTCCTGCAGGCCGCGCAGATAGTCGGCCACGGTGTCGATGGGCTGCATGGCGAGGCTTCGTGGTGGCAATGGGGTCGGGCATCATAGCCGGCCGTTTCCAGGCGACATCCGCGATGTCCGAGGCCCCGCTCGACCTGCTCTACCGTGACGAGGCCCTGGCCGTGGTCAACAAGCCTGCTGGGCTGCTGGCCCATCGCAGCCAGATCGCCGCGCACGAGGACCGCTTCCTGCTCGACCAGCTGCGCGAGCAGCTCGGCCAGCGCTGCTTCCTCGCCCATCGGCTGGATCGCGCCACCTCGGGCGCCCTGCTGCTGGCCTTCGACAAGGCCACCGCAGCCGCACTCGGCGAGCAGTTCATGGGCCGCAGCGTGGAGAAGACCTATCTGGCCGTGGTCCGCGGCTGGACCGAAGACTCAGGCCGCATCGAGCACGCGCTGGATGCCCCCGGCAAGCCCGAACCCAAGCCCGCGATCAGCCACTACCGACGGCTCGCCACCGTCGAACTGCCCTACCCCATGGGCGGCTTCGAGACCGCGCGCTACAGCCTGCTGGCGATGCAACCCGAGACCGGCCGCTACCGCCAGCTGCGCCGGCATCTCAAGCACATCCATCATCACCTGATCGGCGACACCAGCCACGGTGACGGCCGCCACAACCGCCTGTTCCGCGCCGAGTTCCGCTGCCACCGCATGCTGCTGCACGCCTGGAGGATCGGATTCGACCATCCGGCCGACGCACGCCGTCTCGACATCGAAGCGCCGGTCGACGGCGAGTTCGCGGCGCTGCTGGAGCGGTTCGGGTGGCAGGCGGCGTTGCCGCCCGCCGGGATTCGGGATTGGGGATTCGGGATTGGCGATCCGAGCTAGCGCCCTCTTCCACTGCATGCGGCTCCCCTCTCCCCTTGTGGGAGAGGGGTCGGGCAGAGGAGGGCTCTTGCCCCAATCCCCAATCCCCGCTCTCAACGCTCGCTACAATCCCGCAGCCCCCGCGATCCCTGCCCATGCTCCGCATCACGCCCTCCATCGCCATTCCCGACGAGGAACTCGAGGAACGCTTCGTGCGCTCGTCCGGGCCGGGCGGGCAGAACGTCAACAAGGTGGCGACTGCGGTTGAGCTGCGCTTCGACGCCGCGAACTCCGATGCCTTGCCGGCGCCGCTGAAGGCGCGGCTGCTGGCGCATCGCGACAGCCGCATCACCGAGGACGGCGTCGTGATCATCCAGGCCCAGCGCTACCGCAGCCAGGACCGCAACCGCGAAGACGCCCGCGAGCGCCTGCTAGCCCTGATCCAGGCCGTGCTGAAGCCGCCGAAGCCGCGCGTGGCGACCAAGCCGACCAAGGGCTCGCAGGAGCGTCGCCTCTCCAGCAAACGCGAGCGTGCCGGCATCAAGCGCCAGCGCGCCGCCCGCGTCGCGGACCTCGACTGATGCTTCCCCTCGACACCCCGGTTCACCAGCCCCTGCCCGACTGCGCCCCACGCCGCGGCGGTGCCTTCACCCGCTGGCTGGCACGCAGCGCGCTGCGGCTCGGCGGCTGGCAGATGCGCGGCGAGTTTCCGCGCGAGCGCAAGCTCATGATCATCGTCGCTCCGCACTCCTCGGGCTGGGACGCGATTTGGGGCCTCTTGGTGAAGATCGCGCTCGGGATCGACATCGCCTTCATGGCCAAGGCCGAGCTGTTCCGCGGGCCGATCGGCTGGGTGCTGCGCCGGCTCGGCGGCTTCCCGGTGAACCGCAGCAGCAGCGCCGGCGTGGTCGGACAGGTGGCCGAGCGCTACCGCAGCCGCGAGACCCTGTGGGTGGCGCTGGCGCCGGAAGGCACGCGTCGCCGCGTCGAGCAGTGGAAGTCGGGCTTCTGGCGGATTGCCCGCGCCGCCGAGGTTCCGGTGCTGTGCGTGTACTTCCACTATCCGGAGAAGCTCATCGGCATCGGCCCGCTGCTGCAGATGAGCGAATCGCTGGATGACGACATGGCAAAGATCCGCGAGTACTACCGGCCCTGGATGGGCAAGAACCGCGGCACGGTGTAGGCGATGCGCGCCGCTCAGGCGCGGCACGCCTGGGCCGAATCCAACGCAGCGCGCGGCGGGCGAACGAAAACGCCCGGACCGCACAAGCAGCCCGGGCGCCGACAGCACCGATACACGCGAAGCAGCAAAGCCGAGCCGCAAGACTGCCCGGAACGTCCGGGCCCCGCCGACCCTGCCCACAAAGGCCAGGTCATCCACTCAGCGGGCCGGATCCGTGGCCGCGCTGGACGATGCAGAGACTAGAGATCGCAGCGCCCGGGTTCAGCTGCGGGTTTGGTGCGGGTTTGTACGAGGTTTGTAGGAACAGTGAGCGTGCGGCCTGCCTTCTGGTCGCGCGCGGCGAAATCCTTCCGCATGAAGAGCGCTCCTGCCGTGTCGTCGCAGCCGGTCCCGGCCTCGCAGCTCAGACGCGTGACCAGCAACAAGCGCGTCGCCTCAAGCTCGACCACGATGCTCAACATGCAGTCGGTATCGGCGGCGTGCCAATACTCGCGACCCGCGAACACTTCGCCGTCCGGCCCATCTTCGATTTCCGGGTCAGCGAGGGGCGGTGCGATCGCGCTTGCCTCGCCTTCACTTGCACAGCCAGTGCGATCGCCGGGCAGCGGGGCGAGCCAGCGGAAGCGGAGTTGCGCTTCCTCGAGAGCGAACACTTCGATTCGAGCATCGCCACCCACTTCATCGAAGTGCAGCGTGCCCGCGGTCTCCGGGCTCTGCCTCGCCGCTGCAGAACTGGCGCACGCGAGAAACGCCCAGGCGCCGAGGCCTCGCAGCGTTGGGCATGAACTCATGGTGCTGCAGACCGCTGGCGCATCAGCGCGCTGGCGCGCGCAGGAACCACTCCGCGCGTTCAGTGCAATCGTCCGCCTCGCAGCGGAACTCTTGCAGGCGCAGCCATCGGCTTGGTGGCAGCTCGACGCGCAGCGACAGCATGCAGGGGCTCTCGTCCTCGAACATGAAGTCCCGCGAGGCGTAGGCCTCACCCTCGGGCGAGACGTCGATTTCCGGGTCCATGGTCGGATCGGCGGTGATCATCGCGGTTCCGCTTCTGGCGCAGTCCTCCGACAAGCCCGCCGGTGCGGCATCCATCGCAAACCGCAGTGCAAACTCGGATTCGCGCACCAGTCTCAACGCGCCTGGACCGTCGACCGCGGAGAACAACAGCGTGTCGTCCTTTGGCGCTGGCGTCGCTGCCGCGCAGCCTCCGAGGAGCGTCATCGCAATCAGCAGGCTAGACATGCAACGGACTCTCATCGGGTCTGGCTGAAGCCGCCGCCGGCCTGCGCCGTCATTATTGGCAGAAGGAAATCGGGCACGTAATCCGCGGGATACACGAAAGCCACGAAGCGCGAGCGGACGAAAGCTGCGTAGTTGACGGAGTTCGACTGATTCCCGCCCAACAGGACGATCTCATCGGTCGGTGTACGCCCTGCAACAAACCCCACGTGGCCAAAACCTCGGCCTTGATCGATAACTCCGATACTTCCTACGGCGGGCGCGTGCAGTGTCTTCCCCCAGTTTCGCCAGGAGAGCGCAGCTGCGCTGCGTGTTCCCCTGACACCCGCGTTCTCGATGACCCAGTTGACAAAGCTGGAGCACCACGGTGTTTCGTCATCCTTGAAGCGACCTGTCGTCGAGTGATACTCGATGATGCGCGGCTCGTGCGCCGACTTGGGCCTTTCCTTGATGCCCAGCTCCTTCTCGGCGATCCGCATCCACGGCTGACGCGTGCGCAGCCAGGAATCGAAATCGAACGACGAGTGCATCACGCAGCTGTCGCCCCAGCGGCCAACACCGCGGCCACCCGAGCCCCGGCTGTCAGGGCCAAGACAGCCTCCGTGCGGCGAGATGCCACGCTCCGGGCCCTGCCCCTCGGGCCACAGGCCCGCGATCTCCCGCATCTGGTACTCGCGCATGAGTCGTCGCCCATCCTGCCGTGGGGGCAGAGCGTAGCCCAGCCGAAGCGTTCAGCGGAAGAACTGGACGAGGGCGCGCCTGTCAGCAACGTTCAAGAGTTGGCTGGGCCAAGCGGGGCGCCGCTACCAGTCCGGGTGCAGCAGCTGCCGGAAATCCCAGGCACCTACCGACACGAGACGAGCATCCTTGGGCTGCAGCCGCTCGAAGGGCGAGCGATTGTCGGGACGGCCCACGAACACGCAGCGGCCGTACTTGGCGTGCGCCGGGCCGCTGGCCTTCGCCACATCTGTCAGATCGCCCCGGCCGCGCGCGCCTTTGACTTCGACGAGTGCGATATCGCCCTCGGTGCCGCGACCGCGATAGGCCAACACGAAGTCGGGGTGGAAGGGGCTGCCGTCGTTCCACCGGTATAGCGCGACGCTCTCCGGCCGACGGGACGGGTTGCGGTGCCACCACAGCACGTCGGGGCAAACATCGAGTTGCTCCGCGAAGACGCGTTCGTCCTCCGAGTCCCAGCTGTTCGGGAACACGCCATAGATGTTGCGCTTGGCGGGTTTCAGCGGCTCGGTGCTGAAGATCCCGGGCAGCAGCTGCACCTCGTGCAGATCGATGCGCTGCATGCGGGCCAGACGATTGGCGTTCTTCAACAGCGAGGGATTGCGCACCAGCACCACATCGAGCGCGTGCTCCAGCGCTTCTTCTGAACTCGGCACCGCGAAGCCCGCTTCGGGCAGCTTCTCTTCAAAGCGTTCCAACAGCGCGTTCAACAGCGCACGAGGATCCAGCTCGAACAGGCCAATCTGGCGCTCGACCTTGGCCGCCATCTGCGCCGGATCGAGCTCAGCGAGGATGTAGTCGCTGCTGTCCGCTTCGGCGCGGTTGAAGACGTCCGCTTGCATCCGTAGCAGTCGCGCAAGCCCGCGATCCTTGGACCCCAAGACCTGCGGCGAGAAATCCACATGGTCGGCAATGCGACGCTCCAGCTCGCCGTCGATCGGCGGCAGATACTCACTGAGCAGGCTGCGCGGCATGCCTTCGCGCAGCATGGCGCTGCCAGCGCTGCGGCGGCTGTCGTTCTTCAGCACCGACGACAGCAGGAGGCGTGCGCTGGGGCCGGCTGCGCTTGGGCTGGCCTCTGTCGGCGCCATGCCGGCGAACAGGTCCAGGGTCGGCCCCTGCAGCAGCTCCTGCGCCAATTGCTGGAAGCTCGCACTGTCGACCGTTGACTCGTCGGCTGAAGTCCCCGGCAGCGGCACGCGCTGCACGCTGCGGCCATCCAGCAGCAGACTGGCAGACTCACCTGTGCGCAGCAGCTGCACGGTGTGATTGCTGCCGACCACGGTGATGACGGTCTGGCTGCCCAGTTCGGGCACCTGCGTGGAAAGCGTGTCGATGGCCTGGCCGGCCTCCAGCAGACCTTCCTGCGATTCGGCGTTGGCGAGGAAGACGAAGCCGTACTCCAGCTCGGCAGGCAGGCCTTGGCGTCGACGCAGCAGCGGATGCACACGCATCAGGCGGCCGATCACCTGGATGCCGAAGTCCTTGTCGCGCGCACCGCGCAGGGCCGCCAAGGTGAACGCACGCGGGGCATCGAAGCCCAGCGCCACCGCCATCTTGAAGATCAGCACCTCGACGCTGGGGTCCACGGCCAAAGCCAGCAGATCGGCATCGGGCTCCTTGGCGGTGTGGATGCGCACGGCTTCGTCGGCAAAGCCCAGCTCTTCGACCAGCTGGCGCTTGGCCTCGCGCATGGCGCGTTCGCCGTCGGGCACCTGCACCAGCATCAGCGGCGTCAGCGTGATCTGCGCCTGCGCCAACTCACGCTGGATATCGCGATGCATCGCCGCACACTCGCGCAGGGCGGTGCGCTCGAAGTCGACCAGGGTGCCAACGTCGTCGTCCTTGGCCAAGAAGCGCACCAGCTTGACGCCGCGCTTCAGCAGGCCGGCCTTGACGCCATCGGCGCGCGCCAGCGTCACCCACTCTTCGGGGCCGCCGACGCGGTAGCCGGTGTCCTGCTCGAACTTGGCGACATCGGCATCGCGCGGCGTGGCCGTCAGCATCAGGGTGTAGTCGGGCTGCAGCACCTCGGTGAAGAAGCTGCGCGCCTCCTTGGCCTTGTGGAAGCCGTGGTGCGCCTCGTCGATCACGCAGCCGATCTGCAGGCCCTGTTCGCGGGCCAGCAGCAGCAGGTCATCCAGCGCGGCGCCCTCGTCGCTGCGGCTGCGCGCGCGGCGCGCCTGCTGGTTGGCCGCAGCCACGCTCTGCCAGGTGGTGACGAAGACGCCACCGTTGCGCACCGTATCCAGCGCGCGGTCGGCCTGCAGGTCGAACTGGCGCAGGGCCGGCACCTGCGCGCGCAGCACGCCCGCAGCTTGCTCGACCAGCCCCGCGAAGGGCGCGAACCAGAACCACAGCACCGGGCGCTCACCCTCGAAGCGCTGCAAAACTTCAGCGGCCAGCAGGGTCTTGCCGACGCCGGTGGGTGCGCACAGCACCAACGCGCCGCCGCTGCGGCCGGCCGCGCGGCGCGCGGCGCTGTCGCCGCTCGACGGCAGCGCCTGCAGGCGATCGCGCGCGGCCTGAAAGCGCGCCAGCACGCCCTGCACCACGGTCTGCTGAAAGGGCAGCAGGCCCAGCACCGCGCTCATGCCTGCCCCCGGCCAAAGCGCAGCTGCAGGGTTTCAGGGATGGGCTGGATATCGTGGCCCGGTAGACGTTCGGCCAAGCGCTGCGGCGTCCAGCTGTAAATCGCGCAGCGCTTGCCGGCTTGGTCGTTTGCCCAGCTCAGCAGCTGCTCCACCGCCGCCTCGCGCCACTCCGGCAGATAGGCGAGCGCCTGATCGGCAGCTTCGACCACGGCCAGCGCACCGGGTGCGTCGGCATCGATAGAGAACTGGTGCATCAGGCGCAGCGCATGCCAGATTTCGGCGTGGCCCAAGCGCCGCGTCAGGCGATGGCGCGGCAGGCGCTGCGTGCGCAGGTAGGCGAAGCCGCCGCCTAGGCCCGGCACGGCCTCGCCCTTGGCATTGGTATAGCCGCCCAGCACGCGACGCACGCGCTCGGCGCAGACATCGCGACAGAGGTTCTTGTCGGGCTGGTCGACCGTCGCTTCGGTGCTGCTGACCAGGATGAACTTGCGATTGCCGCCGTCTTCGGCGTTGAGCTTGGCGACGGCGTGCGCGGTGGTTCCTGAGCCTGCGAAGAAATCGAGAGCGATATCGCCCGGCCGCATCGCGATCTGCAGAACCCGCTCGATCAGGCGCACAGGCTTGGGCGTGTCGAAGGCGGTCTGCGTGCCGAGGATCGACTGGATCTCCTTGCGGGCTTCGTCCGTGTGACCAACTTCTTCATGAGGCCACCATGTCCACGGAACCACTCCGCCAACTTCCGACAGATATCGAATCTGTCGCGGCACCCCCTTCCCATCCTTCCCGAAGTAGATCCGATCTTTGCCGAGCAGCTTCAGAAACTCTGCCTCGACCATGCCCCAGCACCGCCCTTCAGGAGGTCGATGAACGGTTCCGTCGGGCCCGACAATCTCGTACATCTGGTTCGGTCGAAAGCCTTGTGCGGTCATAGAGACTGATTGCCACGGTCCCTTCGGGTCGCCGTTTGGATTCTTGTATGACGAAGCCTGCTTCTCCGTCATCGGCACCATGTTCCTGGTTTGCTTGAACTCGTCAGGGCTAGTCGCGTAGACGAGCAGATATTCATGCGCATCACCGATGGCCCCGCGGTTCTCACGCGAGTAGCGCTTCTGCCAGATGCAGGTTGCGACCTTGTTGGCTTCACCAAACACCCGATCCATCAGCATCCCAAGCCGGAACAGCTCGTTGTCGTCGATGCTGACGAAGATCACCCCGTCATCCGCCAGCAGGTCGCGCGCCAGCTGCAGGCGCGGATACATGAAGTCCAGCCACAGCGAGTGGCGGAAGCGGTGGCTGCGGTCGACGAAGCGGTCGTTGTAGACGAAGTCGCGGTTGCCGGTGTTGTAGGGCGGGTCGATGTAGATGCAGCGGATGCGCCCGGCGTGCGTCATGCGCAGGTAGCGCAGCGCATCGAAGTTGTCGCCCTCGATGATCAGGTTCTGCCAGGGCGCTTCGCCGTGGCTGAGCGTGGCGTCCAGCGACAGCGCGACGAAATCCTCGTTGCGCGCCAGCTCCACATCGAGGCCATCCTCGCTGCGCTCCCACACCAGACCGAGCTGGCGCTCGGCGTCGCGGCGCTTCAGCAGGCGCACCAGCTGCTCGCGCGACAGCCCCGCATAGCGCCCTTCGTCCATCGCGGCGGCATCGCCTGCGGCAGGTTCTGGCGGTGCGGCCGCAGCGCGGTCGGCGGGCGTCTCGGTCATCCCTGGCATCCTGTGGTTCGCGGCCCGCGGTTGGCACGGGCGGCCCCGGATTGTCGGCGCTCGGGCGTGCAGCCACAAGGCGCGGCGCGAGGGGTGCGCTGACTGCACGAGCAGGCGCCCGCGATCAGCCACCGCCGCGCTTCGCTCAACCCCTCACCCCAACACCTCTCCCGACGGGAGAGGGGCCGACTACTGCAGCTTGACCTGGCGGTAGTACAGCGGCAGCTGGAACTGCGCGCGCAGTTGAGCCAGATAGGCATCGGTCGCAGCATCCAGCTCGGGCTCGGAGACGATGACCATGCGCTCGGGATGCAGGCCGCTCTCGCGGTAGGCGTATTCGAGCAGCTGGCCGATGGCCTCTCTAGCCGCCCGCGCGGCTGTGCTCGCAACCTTGATCTCGTAGAGATGCGGGCGGCCGCTGCTGGGGCGGACCAGGATGTCGACCCGGCCGCCGGCGTCCGTGTACTCCTCATCGAATACTCGGCCAGCACCGTACTTCGCGTACAGCTCCGCCAGCAGTAGATCCTGGATGCGGTTGTGGCGCAGCTCCATCTCGATCGTCTGCGCGGGCCGCTCGTACTGCGAATACCCGCTTCGTGGCTCGTCCTCAAAGGCGCGAGGGGCGACGGACTCAGCCGAACGCACGAGCCTGTCGTAGACGTACCAGGGGAAGATGTTGCGCAACTCACGCCCGCCCTCACAGCGAAACTCTGGCCACTGCGAAAGATGCTCGCAGAGGGCGCTGGCGCGTGCTGCCCAATTGCCGGCAGGCGGTGCGAAGCCGGTGTGCTTCGCGAACCAGTGGATCGCAAGGTTCTGTTTCCGGTCGTGGACCGTGGTGTGGTAACGATCTGGATGCAGGGCGGCGAACGCCCGCCCAATCAGCACCATCGGCAGCTTGCCCGTTTGACCCCGCTGCTTGAACTGCTCGAAGGTCGCAACGACGCGATCAAAGCTTTCGGGGCTGCCGTCGGCAGCGATGTCGCGCAGCACGTCCTTGAGCGGCTCCCAGAGCTGATCGATCTGTTCGAAGCTGACCAAGCCCTGCCCCGCATGGGCAATGTGGTTGTCCATTTCGCGCCATGCGCGCGTCGCGATGAGGTCGTAGTCGTCCTTGGCCAGCGCGTCTGCCACCTGCTTCAAGGTGTCCCGGTACTGCGGCAACCAGTCTTCAACATGCCAGTTGCCAGGAGAGAAGAACCGGCGGAGGAAGTGGATGGCTTGATCATCGCGTTGCATGGCTACGGGGGTCCTTGTCAGCTATGTGGGAAGTTGATGCCCGTTGGTCTTCTCCCGCCAACCGGGCGCGAGCGGCCTCTACAGCCTTGGGGTCGAACTCGTCAGGGAAGCGGACAACGATGGCCTCGTAACTGAGGTCCATGCGGTCGATCTCCTCCAGTTCGCGGTACGCCTTGGAGGGTCGTGGATTCAACACCATGCGTTCGGCGGCGTGCAGCGGGCCGTGGTCGCGGAGCATCTTGCGTGTGCGACTGGCGTGGTACTTGCGCCCCAGCACTCGGGTCTGCTCCTCCTCGTACAGATAGAGCGCAACGGCGATCGCGCGAGCCGCGGGGCTGTTGTAGCCCTCTTCGCGCGCCCGCAAATCCAGGCCGCGAAGATGGGCCAGTTCGGCAAGCTCAGGCTCACCAAGCCGGCGCGCGTTGGCCGCAAGATTGCGGGCCTCGACTGCGGTGGTCAGCTTGGCGAGGCGCTTTTCGATTTCTTCGGGCGTCACGGCTTTCCCCGTTGTTGAACACGAGGAGTGGATAGCCGATGACGGCGAGTGACCGCAAGCGTCCAAGAGCCTGATGTCGCTCGAACCAGCGAAGGCTCGCTACAGCGCAGAGGCGTAGGTTGGGCCAAGCGCAGCGCGGCCCAATATCGCACGCACAACGCTCGCCTCGGGATTCGATGCCGCGTCGTTGGGCCGCGCTGCGCTTGGCCCAACTTACCGGAGCGACATCAGGCTTCGCGGGTGACTCAGCCCTGCCGCTTAAGCTCGATCAGCGCCGAGGTGTCGGCATCGCCGAGGCCGCGTTCCACCAGCTGGGCGTAGTCGGCCAGGGCCTGTTCGATCACCGCAGTGTTGACGCCGGCGTTCTGGGCCATGCCGAGCACGATGCGCAGGTCCTTGAGCAGGTGGGCGCACTTGAAGCCGGGCACGTACTCGCGGCGCAGCATGGTGGCGCCGCGCTTGTCGAGGAACCAGTTGCCGGCCGCACCCGCTCCGAGGGTGGGCAGCAGCTTTTCGGCGTCGAGGCCGAGCTTCTCGCCCAGCGCCAGGCCCTCGCAGACCGCTTCATTGATGCCGGCCACCAGCACCTGGTTGACCGCCTTGGTGCTCTGCCCGGCGCCAGTCGCGCCCATGTGGGTGATGCGCAGGGCGTAGGCCTCGAGCGCGGGGCGCACGGCTTCGAGATCGTCCGCGCCGCCGCCGACCATGATCGAGAGCTTGCCGTTGCGCGCGCCCTCGGCGCCGCCGCTGACCGGCGCGTCGATGAAGCCGACGCCGCGCTCGCCACACAGGCGGGCGGCCTCGCGCGCGGTGTCGGCGCTGACCGTGGAGTGATCGACCACGCGCGCGCCGGGCTTCAGCACTGCGCGCAGGGCGTGGACGTTCTGCAGCACGTCGGCATCTTCGGAGACGCAGAGCAGCACCACCTCGCAGTCGGCGAAGTCGGCTGCCGAAGTCGCCGCGCGCACGCCGTGCTGGGCGGCGAGCGCGTCCGCCTTGGCTTGCGTGCGGTTGCCGACCACGGCCAGCAGGCCGCGGGCGTGGAGGTGGCCGGCCATCGGCGCACCCATGGCGCCCAGGCCGATGAATCCGCAGTGCAGCTTAGAGTGCTCAGCCATTGGCTTCATCCGCAAGGTAGGTGTAACCGGTGAGGCCGGCTTCGAGCGCGGCGGACAGGCGCAGCGCTTCTTCCGCCGGCAGGTCGGCGGCGGCAACCATCGCGCCGTAGCGGCGGCGCAGGTCGGACAGGCTGTAGCCCACGTAGTCGAGCATCACGTCGGCGGTGTCGCCGCGACGGCTGCGCTCCAGCGTGTAGCCGTTGCCGGTCAGGCGCACGTTCACCGCATCGGTGTCGCCGAACAGGTTGTGGATGTCGCCCAGCGTGTCCTGGTAGGCGCCGACCATGAAGATGCCCAGCCGATAGCTCTCACCGGCGCGCGGCGCGTGCAGGGGCAGGCTGCTGTCGAGGTCGCCGCTGTCGACATAGGTCTCGACCTGGCCGTCGGAGTCGCAGGTCAGGTCGGCGATGATGCCGCGGCGGGTCGGCGCTTCGTTCAGGCGGTGAATCGGCGTGATCGGGAAGATCTGGTCGATCGCCCACACGTCGGGGATCGACTCGAACACCGAGAAGTTGACGAAGTACTTGTCGACCAGGCGCTCGTTGAGCTCGTCCAGCACCGCGCGATGGCCCTTCTCGGCGTAGTCGAGGCGGGCGCGCACGCCGTGGGCGATGGCGTAGAACAGGTCGTCGATGGCCGCACGCTCGGCCAGCTCCAGCTGGCCCAGGGCGTAGAGGGCCTGACCTTCGGCCTGGTAGTGCTGGGCCTCGTGGTAGAGCTCGAGCGCGGGGCGCTCATCCAGCGCGGCGTGAGTCTCGCGCAGGTGGCGGATCACCGCCGGCTCGGCCTCGGCCGCGGGCGGCACCGCGCCTTCCGGCGCCGGCTCGACCTCGGAGACATTCGCCACGAGCAGTGCATGGTGCGCGGTCAGCGCGCGGCCGGACTCGGTCATGACCTTGGGCGGGGTCAGGCCGTGCTCGACGCAGGCCTCGGCCAGCGGCTGGACGATCGTGCTGGCGTACTGCTCAAGACCGTAGTTGATCGAGCAGCTGCCGCGCGAGCGGGTGCCCTCATAGTCGACGCCAAGGCCGCCACCGACATCCATGTAGCGGATCGGCGCGCCGAGCTTGCTGACCTCGACGAAGTAGCGGGTGGCCTCGCGCATGCCGGCGGCGAAGTCGCGCACGTTGGAGATCTGGCTGCCCATGTGGAAGTGCAGCAGCTCGAGGCAGTCGAGCATGTCGGCGCCGCGCAGGCGCTCGATCAGGTCGATCAACTGGCGAGGCGACAGCCCGAACTTGGCCTTGTCGCCGCCGCTGTTCTGCCACTTGCCGGCGCCGAGGCTGGCCAGACGCATGCGCACGCCCAGGCCCGGGCGCACGCCCAGCGCCTTCGACTCCTCAATGATGTGCTCAAGCTCACTGGCCTTCTCGACCACGATGTAGGTCTTGAGGCCCAGGCGCCGGCCGATCAGGGCCAGGCGGATGTATTCGCGGTCCTTGTAGCCGTTGCAGACCACCACGCCGCCGGGGCGCGACAGGGCCAGCACCGCCATCAGTTCGGGCTTGGAGCCGGCTTCGAGGCCAAAACCCTCGCCGCCGTGGGCGGCCAGCTCGCCGGCCACGCCGTAGTGCTGGTTGACCTTGATCGGGTAGATCGCGGTGTAGCCGCCCGTGTAGTCCAGCTCGCGCATGGCGTGCGCGAACGCCGCCTGCAGGCGGCCCAGCCGATGGCCGAGCACGTCGGAGAAGCGCAGCAGCAGCGGCAGCTTCATCCCCGTCGCCAGGGCCTGATCGACCACCGCCGGCAGGGCGATCCGCGGGCCCTCGCCGCCGCGCGGCAGCACCGCGATGCCGCCGTCGGCATCGATGTCGAAGTAACCCTCGCCCCAGTGCGGGACGGCATAGGTGCGACGGGCGCGGTCGATCGACCACTCGCTCATGGGCGGCGGGCTCCAGCGGCAGGTAGGAAAGGCCGCACAGTTTAAACCCCGGGGGACGACGGGGCGTGCAGAGGGTCTGCCGGGGGCGAGCGCTGCCGTCACGCCCCTCCGGTACAATCCGCGGCTTCCAACGAGAACATCCCCCGGACCCGCCCATGAGCAGCGACAGCACCTGGTACTACGAGAACTTCGAACCGCTGGGTTCCTCCATCGGATTCCGGGTGACGAAGAAGCTCGACGAGGTGCAGTCGCCGTTCCAGAAGATCGAGATCTTCGAGACCACCGACTGGGGCAACCTGATGCTGATCGACGGGGCGGTGATGCTGACCACCCGCGACAACTTCCTGTACCACGAGATGATGTCGCACCCGGTGCTGTTCACCCACAGCAATCCGAAGCGCGTGGTCATCATCGGCGGCGGCGACTGCGGCACCCTGCGCGAAGTGCTGAAGCACAAGGAAGTCGAGTCGGCCGTGCAGTGCGATATCGACGAGCAGGTCACGCGGATGGCGGAGAAGTACTTCCCCGAGCTGTGCGATTCCAACGCCGATCCACGCGCCCACCTGATGTGGGACGACGGCATCAAGTACATGAAGGACGCCCCGCCCGAGAGCGTGGACATCGTGATCGTCGATTCGACCGACCCGGTCGGCCCGGCCGAAGGCCTGTTCAACGAAGCCTTCTACGTCTCCTGCCTCAAGGCCCTGCGCCCGGGCGGCATGCTGGTGCAGCAGTCGGAGTCGCCGCTGGGCCACATCGGCCTGATCAAGGCCATGCGCCACCACCTGAAGGCGGCCGGCTTCTCCGACGTCAAGACCCTGCCCTTCCCGCAGCCCTGCTACCCCACCGGCTGGTGGAGCTGCACGATGGCGCGCAAGGGCGGCGAGATCGCTGGCTTCCGCGAGCGCGGCGCGCAGAGCAAGAGCTTCAAGACCCGCTATTACAACGTCGACATCCACCGCGCCGCGCTGGTGATGCCAGAGTTCATGCGTGAGGCGCTTGGCGAGTAAGTTCCGGCCGCGCGCGCAGGCGGTGCTTCGATGAAGCACCGCCTTGTCGGCTTTGCGCTCGCGGTGCTGGCCACCGCCGCGCTGTCGAGCGTGATCCAGACTCTGCGCGTGCATGCGGGGCTGGTCGCAATGGGCGTGGAGATTCCCTTCGGCCTGCGCCTGTCGGCGATCGGGCATGACCTCATCGGCTTCGCGCCGACCTATGCGGCGATCGTGGCGGGCGGATTCCTGATCGCCTTCCTGGTGGCGGGCTTGATCCGCCGCTACGCGAGGCAGCTCGGACCCTGGCTGCATGCGCTGGCCGGCGGTGCGGCCATCCTCACCGCCCTGCTGACGATGGAAGCGGTGCTCGGCATGAGCGTGATCGCCGGCGCCCGCGGGGCGCTGGGCATCGCTCTGTTCGCGCTGGCCGGCGTGGCCGGCGGTGCCCTGTTCGCACGGATCGGCGCACAGCGCTGAGGACAGCTGACGCCCATAGGGTCGCCCTGGCCCACCGCGAGCTCCACCGCACCGGCTCCATCCACGTCCGCAATGGATGGCACCGCTGAACGGACTTGGCGGCGGACAGTCACCAGGACCCGAACCTGCAATGACCGGCGCAAGCGTCGAGCCCATGGTGGGCCGGGGCCCACCCTATGAAAGCCGGCGCGCGGCGCTGAGGACTGGGCGGGTCTCCTTGGGCGCCGCGCGTGAGCCGTGCGTGGGCCCGGCCCGACGCTATTCGCGCAGCGCCTGCAGGAGCTTCTGCCCGGCGCGGCCGTCGGCCTCCCAGCCCAGACGCGATTGTTCGGCCTTGATCGCTTCGCGCGAACGCGTACCGAGGCGACCGTCGACTTCGCCGATGTCGTGGCCGCGGGCGATCAGCAGGGTCTGCAGCTCACGCCGCTCGGCGCGCGACAGGCCAGGGTCATCCGTGGGCCAGGCGCCGGCGAAGGCCTCGCCGCCACGGATGCGGTCGGCGAGGTGCGCGATCGCCAGCGCGTAGCTCTCGGCGGCGTTGTAGCTGTACAGGGCCTCGAAATTGCGGAACACGAGGAAGGCCGGGCCCTCGACGCCGGCCGGCAGCAACAGGCCGGCGCCGCGTTCGGCCGGGGTGTTGGTGTCGATGAGGCCCGTGCCATCGGCGCGACGCAGGCCACGCGCCTGCCAGGCCGAAAGCGGCGCTGTCGCTTTGCGGCCGCCCGCGGGCCTGAAGCCTTCGGGCAAGCGCACTTCGATGCCCCAGGCTTGGCCACTGCGCCAGCCGGCGCGCTTCAGGTAGTTCGCGGTCGAGGCCAGCGCGTCGTCGATGCTGTCGACCAGGTCGCGGCGGCCGTTGCCGTCGAAATCGACGGCGAGGCGCGTATAGGTCGAGGGCATGAACTGGGTCTGGCCGAAGGCGCCGGCCCAGGAGCCCAACAGCGGGCGCTCGACGCTGGGCGCGAGGTCCCCGGCCTCGATCAGCTTGAGCAGGTGGATCAGCTCGCTGCGGAAGAAGGGCTGGCGGCGCCCGGCGCAGGACAAGGCCAGCAGAGAACTGCGCAGCTCACGGCTGCCCGTGGCCTGTCCGTAATCGCTCTCCACGCCCCAGACCGCCAGCACGTAGGCGCGGTCGACGCCGTATTCGGCCTCGACACGGTCGAGCAGGGCCGCATGCTCCTGCAGCATCCGACGCCCGTCCTCGACGCGCTGCGCATCCACCAGGGCGGCAAGGTAGTCCCAGATCGGGGTGACGAACTCGGGCTGGGCGTCGAGCAGGGGCAGCACGCTGGCGTCCGGCTGCACCTCGGCCATCAGCGCATCGAAGCGCGCGGCAGGCAGGCCGGCGGCGGCGGCGCGGCTGCGCAGTTCGGGCAGGCAGGCGTCGAGTTCGACGACAGGTGGCGCGGCGCTGTCGGCGGCGTGGGCGACGGCGGCATTGGCCGCAAGCAGAAGGGCCACGGCGAGCGCGCGGCGTGTCGGCGAAGTAGGCATGCGCGCAAGCCTGCCAAGCGGCGCATGAATCGCAGGGCAACTTTGGGCAGCCAGGAGGGCCTCGGCCCCCTGCGATAAGGTACCTGTGCAGTTGAAGTCGCCTGGCTGCGTCGACTGGCGCTCCTGTGGGAGGCTGCTTGCGGGCGACCGCAGCACGCGTCCTACCAGGGAATCTCGCTGCCGTCATAGGCGAGGAAACGCCCGCTGTCGGCCGCCGTGCTGGCTGCGATGACCTGCAGCAGCTGCACGGCCGCGTGTTCCGGGGTGAACAGCTTGCCGGCCGGCACGCGTGCCTTAAACGGTGCCGACAGGGGCGTGTCGACAGTGCCCGGATGCAGCTGCAGCACGGAAAGCTTCGGGTGGCTGCGCTTCAACTCCACCGCGAGCGTGCGCATCAGCTGGTTCTGCGCGGCCTTGGCGGCGCGGTAGCTGTACCAGCCGCCGAGTGCGTTGTCGGCAATCGAGCCCACGCGCGCGGACAGGCTGGCGATCACCCCGGGCTGCCTCGCATCGAACAGCGGCAGCAGGGCCTGCGCCAGCAGGATCGGCGCGAAGGCATTCAGCGCGAAGCTGCGCTGCAGGGCGTCCTCGCTGAGCTGGGCCAGCGACTTCTCCGGCTGCAGGCCCTCGGCGTGCAGCAGGCCGGCGGCGTTGAAAACGAGATGCAGATGGCCGAGCTGCGCGCGAACCGTGTCGGCCAGCGTCTGCCGATCGGCCTGCTGCGTGAGATCGGCATCGATGCGGAGGATCCGGTCACCCTGGGCGACCGCCAGCTCGGCCAGCGCAGTCGCGGCGCTGGCATGGCGGGACACAGCGACCACGCGGGCGACGTCGGATCGCTGCAGAAGCGCGGTGACGGCAGCGAGACCAATGCCGCTGCTGGCGCCGGTGACCAGCGCATGGACGGGCGATTCAAGGCCGGCGATCAGAAGCATGGACGTACTCGGGCGAGGACAGACCCGCGCAGTGTTGGCGCCGCGGCCTGAAGGCCGCGCGAGGGCTTCAGCCTGGCGCGCTGCGGTGAGCGGCAAACAGCTGCTCCAGCGGCTGCGGGCGCGCAAACAGATAGCCCTGGCCGCGGCGGCAGCCGAGCTGCTGCAGGCGGCTGCGCTGGGATTCGGTCTCGATGCCCTCGGCCACGACTTCGAGGTCGAGCGAACGGGCCATGGCGAGGATGGCCGAGACGATGGCCTCGCCGCTGCCGCCACCGTCCTGCTGCAGCGGGGTCACAAAGCTGCGGTCGATCTTCAGCATCTGCAGCGGGAACTGGTGCAGGTAGCTCAGCGAGGAATAGCCGGTGCCGAAGTCGTCGAGCGCGGTCTGCACGCCGCGCGCATGCAGGCGCTCCAGCGCGGTGCGCACGCGCTCGGGATTGCGCAGCAGGGTGCCCTCGGTGAGTTCGATATGGACCCGCGCCGGGGCCAGGCCCTGGGCCTCGATCATCGCGACCAGGCGCTCGGCGAAGTCCTCGCTCGCGAAGTGCCGCGGCGAGACGTTGAGGTTGACGAAGCCGGCGTCGCTCCCCAGCTGATGCAGGCCTCGACAGGCGCGCTCGAACAGCTGCCAGTCGATGGCCTCGATCATGCCGCTGTCCTCGGCGACATGCAGGAACTCGGCGGGCCCGAGCAGGCCGCGGCGCGGATGGCGCCAGCGCAGCAGGGCCTCGTAGCCGACGGTCGCGCCGCTGTCGAGCTCGACGATGGCCTGGAAGTGCGGTTCGAACTGACAGCGCAGCAGGGCTTCGCGCAGGTCCAGCTCAAGCGCGAGCTGCGCCTTCGAGGCCAGCTCCAGGCCTTCCTCGAAGTATTGGAAGCGGTTGCGACCGGCGGCCTTGGCCCGGTACATCGCGGTATCGGCGGTGCGCAGCAGGTCCTCGCCGCTGACGGTGTCGGCGCCCCCCAAGGCGATGCCGATGCTCACCGAGGGCTGCACGCTGCTTTCGGGCAGGGCGATCGGCGCCGCCATCGCCTCGATCACGCGCTGGGCGACCAGCGTCGGCGTCTCCGGATCGTGGAAATCCTCCAGCAGGATCGCGAACTCGTCGCCGCTCAGGCGCGCCACCACGTCGTTCTCGCGCACGCAGGAAAGGAAGCGCCGCGAGACCTCGACCAGCACAGCGTCGCCGGCCGAGTGCCCGAGGCTGTCGTTGATCACCTTGAAGCGATCGACATCGAGGTAAAGCAGGGCGAAGCTCTGGTCCGGATGGCGGCGGACGCGTCCGAGCACGCGCTGCAGGCGGTCGCGCAGGTAGCCGCGGTTCGGCAGACCGGTCAGCGCGTCGTGCAGCACCTGGTGTTCGAGCTGGGCCTGGATCGCTTCGCGCGCCTGGATCTGCTCGCGCAGTTCGCGGGTGCGCTGCTCGACGCGCTGTTCCAGCAGCTGGTGCGAGGCGCGCAGGTCGGCGGCGGCGCGGCGGCGCTCAAGACTGGTGGCGATGTGGTAGGAGACGAAGGCCAGCAGGCTCTGGTCCTGCGGCCCATAGGTGACTTCACCGGTGTAGCTCTGCACGACGACGGCGCCGATCACGTGCCGTGCGCCGATCAGCGGCACGCCCAGCCAGGACAGGGCCACGGCGCCCTTCACTTCGCACTCGCCGGCGGCCACCAGGGCCTCGATCCGCGGGAGATCGGCGAGCAGGGGCTCACCCCTGTGGATCACGTACTCGGTGATGCTGCGACCCATGGGCCGCGAGCCGGGCACACCGGGCGTCTCGTCGACGAAGTAGGGGAAATGCAGGGTGTCGCCGTCATCCGAGACCAGCGCGATGTAGAAGTTCTGCGCGGGGATCAGGCTGCCGACGATGGCATGCAGGGCGGCGCAGAACTCGTCGGTGTCGATGTCCTTGCCGGCGATCTCGGCGATCCGGTAAAGGGCTGCCTGCAGGCGTTCGCCGCGCTCGCGCTCGCGCACCTCGCTGACCAGCACGCGATTGGCCTGCGCCAGCTCGTCGGTGCGTGCGGCCACCAGCGCCTCCAGCTCGGCGCGCGAGCGCCGGCGCTCGAGCGCGGTGAGGATGTGGCTGCCGACATAGCTCAGCAAAGCCTGGTCGGCGGCGCTGAAGTGGATGGCCTCGGTGTAGGTCTGCACCGCCAGCATGCCGCGCACGCGGCCGTTGGCCGTCATCGGCACGCCCAGCCAGCTGTAGGGCTCGCTGCCGAAGCGGCGCAGGGGGCCCTGCACCTGGGCTTCGATCTCATCGAGGCTGCCGCGCAGCGCATGGCCGCCGGTGAGCACGTGCCAGGTCAGGCGATGGCGGTAGTGCTCGAGCGGCTTCGGCTGGTAGAGCTCGACCACCAGCGACTCGTCGTTGGCGTCGGCGAAATAGATGAACTCCACGCTCTGCTGGTCGGCATCGAACAGCGCGATGTAGAAGTTCTCGGCGTACATCAGGCCGCCGACGATGCCGTGCAGGCCGCGCAGCATGGAGGCGCGGTCCTGCTCCTCGGCGGCCATCTCGGTGATGGCGAACAACGCACGCTGCACGCGCTCGGTGTGCTCGAGCTGGCGCAGGCTGTCGTGCAGCAGGGCGATCTCGATCAGCTCCTGCAGGCGCGCCGACAGCAAGGGCCGCAGGGTGTCGGCCGGCCAGCCGGGCAGGCTTGGCTGCAGGCCGGGGGCGGCCAGCAGCACCACGGCACCGCCGCCGGAATGGGCGGCCAGCAGGGTCGCCTGACGCTGTCCGTTGGGCGCCAATTGGATGCCGTCCGCGGCCATCAGCGCGGCCTCCGCGAGCGCCAGCTCCAGGCCTTCGGCACCGGCGGGACAGGCGTTGATCGCTTCCGGCCAGCGCAGGGCGTGCAGCAGCCTCGGCGGCGGCGCCCCCGCTTCCACCGGCAGCAGGGCCAGCAGGCGCCGGGCGAACTCCTCGAGGCTGGGCGCAGAGAGCAGCTGCACGAGCGCCGCCGCGGCATCGGCAGGTGGCGGGCGGGCGGCGGTTTTCAGCGGTGCGGAGGAGGGTGGCATGGCTGGGCGGGGCTGCCCGCAGCAGGACGACGTGTCCGTCCTGCAAGATCAACGCCAGACGCCGGTCACGCGGGCGTGGAGCCGAGCCGGGACTGCGCTCAGCGTGCTCCCTTGCCGAACAGCACGACCTCGAAGGTCTGCAGCAGCACCAGCAGGTCGAACATCAGGCTGTGGTTCTTCACGTAATAGAGGTCGTACTTGAGCTTCTCGTCGGCGTCCTTCACCGAGGCACCGTAGGCGTAGCGCAGCTGGGCCCAGCCGGTGATGCCGGGCTTCACCGTGTGGCGCAGCCCGTAGTAGGGAATCTCCACCGACAGCTGTTCGACGAAGGCGGGGCGCTCCGGTCGCGGCCCGACGAAGCTCATCTCGCCGCGCAGGACATTGACCACCTGCGGCAGTTCGTCGATGCGCAGCTTGCGGATGACCCGGCCAACGCGGGTGATGCGGTCGTCGTCGGTCTGCGCCCAGCGGGCGACGCCGTCCTTCTCGGCGTCCTCGCGCATGCTGCGGAACTTCAGCACCTCGAACACCTGGCCGCCCTGCCCCACCCGCTGCTGGCGATAGATGATCGTGCCGCGGAAGCCGCTCTCCGCCCAGATCAGCAGCGCGGTGACCAGCATCAGCGGAGACGCCAGCAGCAGCAGCAGGCTGGACGCCGCGAGATCGAAGGCGCGCTTGCTGGCCATGCGCACGGCGCCGGCGTCGAAACCGCTGGAGAACACCAGCCATGAGGGGTTGAGCACGTCCATCTTGATCTTGCCGCTCTCGTGCTCGAAGAAGGTGCCCACCTCGGTGACGATGATCCCGCGCAGCCGCGCCTGGATCAGCGCATCCATGGGCAGGATGCCGCGGCGCTCGTCGACGGCAATCACCACCTCGTCGATATCGTGCTCATGCAGCAGGGCGATCAGTCCGGGCGCCGGGTCCAGACGCAGCGACTGCGGCACGGCGTCGGCATCACCGGGCATGGGCAGGTAGCCGATGATCTGGAAAGTACGCTGGTCCGACAGCCGTCGCAGACGGGTGGCGATGAGGGCGGCCTTGTCGCCGACGCCCAGCACCAGCACGCGCCGGCGCAGCGCGTCGACGCCCACCGACTTCAGTGCGAAATAGCGGGTCAGGATGATCGAGGCGAGGCCCAGCACCATCGCGATGAACATCACGCCGCGGCCGATCGGGCTGAGCGGCAGCACGTACTGCAGGGCGATCAGGAAGAGACCGCCGGCCAGGAAGGCCACCGCGGCGCGGACGATGTGTCCGCTCAGGCCCTCGCGGCTCTGCGAGATGTACATGCCCAGCGCGGTCATGGCCAGCACGTGGACGCCGGCGAAGAGCAGGGCGCGCGGCAGGATGTCGCCGAAGGCACGCGTCAGAAGATCGACATTGCCCATGAAGCGCAGGCCGGCCGCGGCGTAGAACACCAGCATCAGGACACTGAACTCGACGAGGGCGAGAATCAGCACCCAGCGGCGGGCGGGATGGAAGGCATCAGAGATCGAACGCATGGGTCGGGCGCCGTGAACGGCTGCTCAGTCGAGTGTGAAGGCTGATAGACTGTGACGGACATCACATTGGATGGCAAGACCATGACGTTTGCGCGTTCGGCGGATGAGGGGTCCCTGCGGTTGGCGGTGATCGGCCTGGGCTATGTGGGCCTGCCGCTGGCGGTGGCGTTCGGCCGCCAGCTCGACACCCTGGGATTCGACATCAACCCCACCCGCGTCGATGAGCTGCGTGCGGGTCGCGACCACACGCTGGAAGTCACCGGCGACGAGCTCGCCGCGGCCGCGCAGCTCGGCTTTTCGACCGATCCCGAAGCCCTGCGCGGCTGCAACGTATTCATCGTCACCGTGCCGACCCCGATCGACGAGGCCAAGCGCCCGGACCTGCGGCCGCTGGTCGGGGCCAGCGAGACCGTCGGCCGCGCGCTGAAGCCCGGCGATGTGGTGGTGTTCGAGTCGACCGTCTACCCCGGCGCCACCGAAGAAGTCTGCGTGCCGGTGATGGAGCGCCTGTCGGGCCTGAAGTACAACGTCGACTTCTTCTGCGGCTACAGCCCCGAGCGCATCAATCCAGGCGACCGCGCGCATCGCCTGCCGGACATCGTCAAGGTCACCTCGGGCTCGACGCCGGCAGTCGCCGACTTCGTTGATGCGCTGTACCGGCGGGTCATTCGCGCCGGCACCCACAAGGCCAGCAGCATCCGCGTCGCCGAGGCCGCCAAGGTCATCGAGAACACCCAGCGCGACCTCAACATCGCGCTCATCAACGAGCTGGCGCAGATCTTCCACCGGCTCGGCATCGACACCCACGAGGTGCTGGCCGCAGCCGGCACCAAGTGGAACTTCCTGCCCTTCCGGCCGGGACTCGTCGGCGGGCACTGCATCGGCGTCGATCCCTACTACCTGACCCACAAGGCGCAGGAGATCGGCCACCACCCCGATGTGATCCTCGCCGGCCGCCGCATCAACGACGGCATGGGCGCCTACGTGGCGCAGCGGGTGGTGCGGCTGATGGCGCGCCGGCGCCTGCCGCTGGTGGATGCGCGCGTGCTGGTGCTGGGCCTGGCCTTCAAGGAGAACTGCCCCGACCTGCGCAACACGCGCGTCATCGACGTGATCGATGCGCTGGCCGACTACGGCTTGAAGGTCGACGTGCACGACCCTTGGGTCGATGGTGCGGAAGCCCGCCACGAGTACGGCCTCGACCTGATCGACACCCCGGCGCCAGCGCTGTACGACGCCATCGTGCTGGCCGTCGGCCACCGCGAGTTCGCGGCGCTGGGCGCCGCCGGCATCCGCGCCTACGGCAAGCCGGGCTCGGTGCTGTTCGACGTCAAGAGCCTGCTGCCGCGCGAGGCGGTGGATGAGAGGCTTTGAGGACGGGATTCGGGATTGGGGATTCGTCCGAAGGGCGCCTGGGCCGGCGAACACAGGCTCATGGATTTCGATGGCCGCCTCATTCGTTCCTCAAGCGCTGGGAGCTGGCTCAGCCCACTGCGATTTCCGTCGTCGGACGCAATGCCCAAAGCCCGCCTGGCCAGTCCGACCCTCGGGCGAATCCCGAATCCCGAATCCCAAATCCCGGCTCTTACTGTGAACTGAAACACACTTTTGCATGTCCCGCTGCTATCCTGCGGCGCTGCGGCATGGGCTGTTCCGTGACCGCTTTCTGCGAGCTTTCCGTCCATGCGCGTTCTGGTCACCGGCGCTGCCGGCTTCATCGGTTCCACCCTCGCCCACCGGCTGCTGGATCGCGGCGACGAGGTGCTGGGCTACGACAACCTCAACGACTATTACGACGTCCGCCTTAAAGAGGCCCGGCTTGAGCGGCTGACGCCGCGCGCCGGCTTCTCGTTCCTGAAAGCCTCGCTCGAAGACCGCGCGGCGATGGAGCAGGCCTTTGCCGATTTCCGCCCCGACCGCGTCGTCAACCTGGCCGCCCAGGCCGGCGTGCGCTACTCCCTGGAGAACCCGCGCGCCTACATCGACGCCAACATCGTCGGCTTCCTCAACATCCTCGAGTGCTGCCGCCACGGCGGCATCGTGCACCTGGTCTACGCCAGCTCCAGCTCGGTCTACGGCGCCAACCGCAAGCTGCCCTTCGCGGTCGAGGACAGCGTCGACCATCCGGTCAGTCTGTACGCGGCGACCAAGAAATCCAACGAGCTGATGGCCCACACCTACAGCCATCTGTTCGGCCTGCCGACCACCGGCCTGCGCTTCTTCACCGTCTACGGGCCCTGGGGCCGGCCGGACATGGCCCTGTTCCTGTTCACCCGCAAGATCCTCGCCGGCGAGCCGATCGACGTCTTCAACTTCGGCCAGCACACCCGCGACTTCACCTACATCGACGACATCGTCGAGGGCGTGATCCGCACGCTCGACCGCGTGCCCGGCCCCGACCCGGCCTTCGATCCGCTGCTGCCCTCGCCGGCCAGCTCCAGCGCGCCCTATCGCGTCTACAACATCGGCAACCATCGGCCCGTGCAGCTGTCGCGCTACATCGAGCTGATCGAGCAGGCGCTGGGCCGCACGGCCGAAAAACGCCTGCTGCCGCTGCAGCCCGGCGACGTGCCGGATACCGAAGCGGATGTCGAGGCGCTGATGCGCGACACCGGCTACAGCCCGGAGACCCCCGTGGAAATCGGCATCCAGCGCTTCGTCGACTGGTATCGCGGCTTCTACGCGGTCTGAGCACACCACCACGCATGGTCACGGCCGCAGGAAGCGAGCAGGCTCCGCGCCCACTGCCGGCGCGCGTGCAGGCCTTTCTGGAGCGTGCCGGCCACGCCGACGACGGAGCGACGCTGGATCGACTGCTGCGCAGCGCGCTCGAGGCCCGCGGCGACGACACCGTGCTGCGCTGTGGCGGAAAGAGCCACTCCGCCAGCGCGCTGCTGCAGGGCGCCGCCGCCGCGGCCGCCGCGCTGGCCACCCATGGACTCGGCACCGGCCAGCCGGCCGCGCTCTGCCTGCCCCGCGGCGCGGACTACGTCGAAGCGCTGATCGGCTGCGTGCTGGCGGGGCATCCCTTCCTTCCGATCGATCCCGAGCAGCCGCCGGAGCGCATCGCCGCGGTGCTCGAGGACGCCGGTCAGCCGCCGATCCTCGTGGACGCCGGCACGCGCGCGGCGCTGGCGCCGCAGCTGCCGGCCGGACTGCGCTGGGTGGAGGTGGGCGATGCGCCCGCGGCGCTGCCCACGCCCCCTGCACTGGGGCCGGACGATCCGCTGTACGTGCTGTTCACCTCGGGGTCCAGCGGACGCCCCAAGGGCGCCATCAATACCCATGGCGCGCTGGTGAACCGTCTGCGCTGGGGCCAGCGGGCGTATCCGCTGCAGGCGCAGGACCGCGTGCTCTGCAAGGCGCCCTTCACCTTCGACGCCTCGATCGCCGAACTGCTGTGGCCGCTGCTAGGCGGGGCCTGCGTGGTCCTTAGCAGCGCCAGAGAGCACCGGGATCCCGCGGCCCTGATCGCGCTGATCCAGGCGGAACAGGTCAGCCACCTGTACTTCGTGCCTTCGATGCTGCGCTTCTTCCTGGCGACGCCCGGGGCCGAGCGCTGCCGGTCGATCCGGCTCCTGCTCTGCGCCGGCGAGGCCCTGCCCGGCGCGCTGCTGCGCGCGTGTCGGCAGCGGCTGCCGCAGGCGAAGGTGGAGAACCTCTACGGTCCCACCGAGGCGGCCATCGAGGTCAGCCGGCACATCTGCAGCAGCGAGGACGAAGACGCCGGCTGCGTCAGCATCGGCGCGCCGATCGACAACGTGCGCCTGTACGTGGTCGACGCCGAGGGGCGCGCGCTGGATGTCGGCGAAGAGGGCGAGCTGTGGATCGGCGGCCGCGCGGTCGGGCGCGGCTACCTGAACCAGCCGGCGCTCAGCGCCGACCTGTTCATCGACGACCCCTTCGTGCCGGGCGGCCGCGTCTATCGCACTGGTGATCGCGCGCGCTGGCGCGCCGATGGACGTCTCGACTACCTGGGCCGCAGCGATGCGCAGCTCAAGCTGCACGGCGTGCGCATCGAACCCGGCGAGATCGAGGCCGCGCTCTGCGCCGTGCCGGGCATTCGCGAAGCCGCGGTCGCACTGGTCACCGACGGACAGGGCGAACCCCGGCTGTGCGCGGCCGTGGCGCCGGCCGATGCGCCGCCGCTGTCGCGCCTGCACGGCGCCCTGGCCCGGCGTCTGCCAAGCGCGATGTGGCCGCAGCGCCTGCTGCCGCTCGATCGGCTGCCGCAGCTGAGCAACGGCAAGCTCGACCGCCGCGCCATCGCGATGCAGCTGCAGGCGGCCTTCGCCATCGACGCGCCGGCACCCGCGGGCACGGCCCTGCAGGCGACGCTGCTGGCGATCTGGCGCGAGGTGCTGGGCCTGCCCGCGCTGCAGGCACACAGCCCGCTGTTCGACTGCGGGGCCGGCTCGGTGCAGGTGATGACCGCGGTGGCGCGGATGCGCGCCGCCGGCATCGACGGTCTCGGCGTCGCCGACGTCTATGCCGCGCCCAGCGTCGCCGCCCAATTCGCGCGGCTGGTCGGGCCGGCGTCGATGCCGACGGAGCACCGCCATGCAGCGGCCTCGCGCGAACCGCTGGCCCTCATCGGCCTGGCCGCGCGTGCGCCCGGCTGCGCGGACCTCGAGTCCTTCTGGCAGGCCCTGCTGGACGGCCGCGACCTGATCACACGCTTCGCGCCCGAGGAACTCGATCCGCGCCTGCCGGCCGAGCTCGGCGCGCGCCCGAACTACGTGCCCGCGCGCGGCATCCTCACCGAGGCGACACGTTTCGACGCCGAGCTGTTCGGCATCGGCCCGCGCGAGGCCCAGCTCATCGATCCTCAGCAGCGCCTGCTGCTGGAGCTGGCGTGGGAAGCGCTGGAGCACGCCGGCGTCTGTCCGGCCGCGGCGCGCGCCAGCGGCCAGCGGATCGGCGTGTGGGCCGGCACCGCCCATGGCCGGCATGCGCTCGAACTGCGCGAGCACGCCGCCGAGCTGGTGGCACGCAGCGGCGAACTCGGCCTGCAGATCGCCACCGAGAAGGACTACGCCGCCACCCGCATCGCCCATCGTCTCGACCTGCGCGGCCCCGCGGTCAGCGTCCACACCGCCTGCTCCACCGGCCTGGTGGCCGTGGTCGAGGCCGCCGAGGCGCTGTGGGCGGGACGCTGCGAACTCGCGCTGGCCGGCGCCGCCACCCTGCTGCATCCGCAGCGTGCCGGGTATCTGCACGTGGACGGTGGCATGGAGTCGGCCGACGGCCTGTGTCGCCCCTTCGATGCCGACGCCTCGGGTACGGTGTTCTCCGAGGGTGCGGGCATGGTCCTGCTGAAGCCGCTGTCCAAGGCCCTCGCCGACGGCGACACGGTCCACGCGCTGCTGCGCGGTGCCGGGCTGAACAACGATGGCGGCCACAAGGCCAGCTTCAGTGCGCCCAGCATCGACGGCCAGGTCGACTGCCTGCGGATGGCGCTGGCGCGCGCGCAGGTCGCGCCCGAGGCGGTCGACTACATCGAGGCCCACGGCACCGGCACCGCACTCGGCGACCCCATCGAGGTCGAAGCGCTGCGCCGCGTCTACGGCGTCGACGCGGCGGACGCCGAGCGCCCGCCCTGCGTGCTGGGCTCGCTGAAGTCCAATCTTGGCCACAGCATCGCCGCCGCCGGCGTGCTCGGCCTGATCAAGGCCACCCTGTGTCTCGCGCGCGGCTGGCTGCCGGGCACCCTGCACTACCGCCGCGCCAATCCGCAGATCGACTTCGCCGCCACGCCCTTCGTCGTCCGCGCCGAGGCGCAGCCCTGGGCGCGCGGGGCTCGTCCGCGCTTCGCCGGAGTCAGCAGTTTCGGCGTCGGCGGCACCAATGCCCACGTGGTGCTCGCCGAGGCGCCGGCCGCGGCGATCCACCCGGCCACGGGCGGCAGCGATGGCCTGGCACCCGCGGATCTGCCGCTGTTTCCGCTGTCCGCGCAGGACCCGACGGCGCTGGCCGCGCGTGCCGCCGATCTGGCCGACGCCCTCGAGGCGCAGCCCGCGCTGCCGCTCGCCGCGGTGCAGGCCACGCTGATGCACGGCCGCAGCCCGCTGCGACTGCGCGCCTGTCCGGTGGCCGGCGATCGGGCGACGCTGATCCGCGCGCTGCGTGCGCCGCTGCCGGCGACTGAATCCCTGCCGGCGCCACGGCTGGTGTTCCTGTATCCCGGCCAAAGCGCGCAGTGGCCCGGCATGGCGGCCTGCCTGTACGCGCGCTGGCCGGACTTCGCGGACGCCCTCGACGCCGCGCTGGACGCGCTGGCGCCAGAGCCCTCGAACCCCTTGCGCGCGCTGCTGCTGTCGGCCGCGGTGCCGGCGGCCGCGGCGCAGTTGGCTGACACCCGGCTGGCGCAGCCGGCGCTGTTCGCCATGGAGTACGCCCTGACCTGCGCGCTGCGGGCGCAGGGCCTGCAGCCCGCGGCCGCGCTCGGCCACAGCCTCGGCGAGTTCGCGGCCGCCGTCTGCGCCGGCGTCATGACGCTGGCCGATGCCGCGCGGCTGGTCCGCGCGCGCGCCGAGGCCATGGCCCAGCAGCCGCGCGGCGGCATGCTGGCGGTGCGTGCCAGCGCCGAACGCGTGCAGGCGTTGCTGCCACCGACGCTGGAAATCGCCTGCCACAACGCGCCCGCGCTGCAGGTCGTCGCCGGCCCCGCCGAGGCCATCGACCGTCTGCACGGCGCGCTTGGCGAAATCGGCCTGTCGGCGCAGCGCCTGCAGGTGTCGCACGGCTTCCACAGCGCGGCCATGGACGGCGCGGTACCGACGCTGCGCCGCACCCTGCAGGAGGTGGTCCTGCGCCCGCCGACCCTGCCGCTCTACGGCGGTGCCCAAGGCCGCGTGCTGGGCGAGGCCGAGGCCTGCAGTGCGGAGTACTGGGCCAGCCAGATGCGCCGCCCGGTCCTGTTCTCGTCCGCGCTGCAGGACGCGCTGGCGGTGCCCGACAGCGTTTTCGTCGAGGTCGGACCCGGCAGCGCACTCACGGCCCTGCTGCGCCAGCATCGCCATGCCGACGGCCGCCTGCCGCGCGGCGTCGCCCTGCTGCCCGTCGGCGACGACGGCGACGGCGAGGGCGATGCGTTCGAGCGCGCCGGTCGGGCGCTGGGTGCGCTGTGGTCGCTGGGCGCACCGCTGCGCTGGCCACGCCCGCATCTCCGACGCGCCCCCCTGCCGACGTATCGCTTCGGCGGCCAGCGCTACGAAACGCCGGGCCCCGCCCCAACCCCGCCAGCCGCCGGCGCGCTTCCGCAGCCTGCGCCGGGCGCCGGGGTCACGACACCCACAGCAGCCGCCACCACTGGCCGCTGCGAGCACGTCCCCATGCCTGATCGTCGAGCCGAACTCAAACGCCAACTCACCGCCCTGCTGGCCGATGTCGCCGGCCTCGCGGCGTCGGAACTGCGGCCGGACCAGGCGCTGGTGGAACAGGGCCTCGATTCCCTCAGCCTGACCCAGGCCACGCTGGAGATCGATCGCGTGTTCGGCCTGCGGCTGCGCTTCCGCCGACTGATGGAGGACCTCGACACGGTCGATCGCCTGGCCGATGCGCTGCATGCCGAGCTGCCGCCCAAGCGCTTTGCGCCGACCGCCCCCGCAGGCGCCGCCCATCACACCGTTGCGCCGATCGCCGCCAGCGCCGCACCCGCCGATGCGCTGGCCCTGCTGCAGCAGCAGATGCAGTGGATGCAGCAGCAGCTGGCCCTGCTCAGTGGCGCGGCGGCAGCAGACGCGGCGCCGGCGGCCTTGCCGACGCCCGCACCGCCGGCGAACCACGAAGACGCCGCCACACCGGCCCCCGACCTCAAGGCCCAGCCCTTCGGCGCTTCGGCGCGGATCGCGCTGACCCCCGCGCAGGGCCTGGAGGCCCGCCAACGCGCCTGGCTCGACGACTTCATCCAGCGCTACCTCGCCCGCAGCGGGCGCTCGCGCGCCTTCAGCCAGCAGCACCGCGCGCGCATGGCCGACCCGCGGGTCGTGACCGGCTTCCATCCGCAGTGGAAGGATCTCGTCTACCCGATCGTGGCCGACCGTTCGGAGGGCGCACGGATCTGGGACCTCGACGGCAACGCCTACATCGACCTGCTGGGCTGCTTCGGCGCCAACCTGCTCGGCTATCGCAACGCAGCGCTGACCGAGGCCATGCACGCCCAGCTGGATCGCGGCATCGAGGTCGGGCCGCAGCATCCGCTGGCCGCCGAGGTGGCCGAGCTGATCAGCGAGTTCACCGGCCACGCCCGCGTCGGCTTCTGCAACACCGGATCCGAGGCGGTGATGGGCGCGATGCGGGTGGCGCGCACGGTCACCGGACGCAAGACCATCGCCCTCTTCACCCACAGCTACCACGGCATCTTCGACGAGGTGATCGTGCGCGGCACCCGCCAGCTGCGCTCGCTGGCGGCGGCGCCCGGCATCCTCGCGAACGCGGTCGAGAACGTGCTGGTGCTGGACTACGCCTCGGAGGCTTCGCTGCAGGTGCTGCGCGAACGCGGCCACGAACTCGCGGCGATCATGATCGAGCCGGTGCAGAACAAGCACCCGACCCTGCAGCCGCAGGCCTTCGTGCAGGCGCTGCGCGAGATCTGCGACACCTGCGGCGCCGCGCTGATCTTCGACGAGGTGGTGACCGGATTCCGGCTCGCGCCCGGCGGCGCGCAGCAGTTCTATGGCGTCCGCGCCGACCTCTGCGCCTACGGCAAGATCATCGGCGGTGGCCTGCCGCTCGCCGCACTCGCCGGCGACGCGCGCTGGATGGACGCGCTCGACGGCGGCCACTGGCAGTACGGCGACGACAGCTATCCCGAGGCCGGGGTCACCTATTTCGCCGGGACCTTCGTGCGGCATCCGCTGGCGCTGGCGGCAGGCCGCGCCACCCTGCTCGAACTCAAGCGCGGCGGCCAGGCCCTGTACGACGGCCTGAACGCGCGCACCCAGGGGCTGATCGACCGGCTCAACGCCGCCTTCGCCGAGCGCGCGGCGCCGGTGCGGGCGGTGCACTGCGCCTCGCTGTGGCGGCTCAGCTGGGACGAGGACCAGAAGCACGTCAGCCTGTTCTACTACCTCGCGCGCTTCCACGGCCTGCATCTGTACGAGCAGTTCGGCCACTTCGTCACCTGCGCCTTCGGCGACGCCGAGATCGACCGCGTCGTCGAGGTCTTCGTGGGCGCGCTCGACGAACTGATGGCGCTCGGCCTGATCACGCCGCGTGCGGGCAGCGCGCCGCGTGCGCCTGCGCCGGAAGAGAGCCCGCTCGGCCCCGGCCAGACCGAACGCTGGCTGGTGGCGGCCATGCACCGCGAGGGTGCACGCGCGCTGGTCGAGACCTTCCGTCTGTCCCTGCGCGGGCTGCCCTCGCTGGAGGCCCTGCAGCGCGCGCTGCACACCCTGCTGCAGCGCCATGCCGGCCTGCATCTGCGCATCGACAGCGAGCGCCCGCGTCAGCATCGGCAGGGCGAAGGCGCGGACTATGCCTGCCTCGACCTGCGCGGCCATGCCGCCCCGCAGCGCGAGGCCGACGCCTGCTTCGACGCCCTGCGCGAGCGCCTGTATGCGCCGGGCGAGGGGGCGCTGATGGCGCTCCGGCTGTGCCTGCTGGGAGACGACCATGCCGAGCTGCTGATGGCCGGCAGCCATCTGGTGTTCGACGGCTGGGCGACGGGCGTGTTCCTGCGCGAACTCGCCCTGTTGCTTGAGGCCGCACGCGAAGGCCGCGAGGCGACCCTGCCGGCCGCCGGCTCGCCCTTCGCCTTCGCCCGCGAAAGCCAGGCCCGGATCGACGGCCCCGAGGGCGCCGCGGCGCTGGCGGCGGCGGTCGAACGTCTGCGTGGCGCGCCACCGTTCTCGCTGGCCGACCGCGAAACGGAAGGCGAGCGCCGCTTCAGCGCCGACACCCTGCAGCGCCGCTACGGTGGCGCGGGCTTCGGCGCGCTCAAGGCGCTGGCGGCGGCCCAACGCTGCACCCTGTACCAGCTGCTGCTGGCGATCACCGCGATCGGCCTGCGCGACCTCAGCGGCCAGCGCGACCTGGTGCTCGCCCTGCCCTACGCCAGCCAGGCGCAGGGTCGACATGCGCACCTGATCAGCGACGGCGTGCTCGACCTGCCGCTGCGCCTGCAGCTGCCGGCCGCGGACGGACCGCTGGCGGCGCTGGCCGGCGTGCGCGCCGCCCTGCTCGACGCGCTCGACCAGCCCTGGCTGACCCAGGCGCGGGTCGCCCGCGCGCTCGGGCTCGGCGCCCGCGGCGATCGGCCTGCGCTCAGCGGGGTCTACTTCAATCTCAACCCCGCGCTGGACCTCGGCCAGTTCGCGCCGGTGCGCGCCGAAGGACGGGAGGGCCGCAAGCCCGGCCTTCTCAGCGAACTGATCTTCAATTTCCACGAGGCCGGGGACGCGCTGCTGCTGGACCTGCACTACAGCAGCGAACGTCTCAGTCCCGTACGGGCGCAAGCGGTGCTCGACGCCTTCGAGCGCAGCCTGGCGTCGGTGCTGCCGGCGGTCGCAGAGGCGGCCGCGGCGGAGCCCGCGCCGCTGCTGCTGTCCGCCGTGCGGCGGCAGATCGCGGCGACACCGCAGCGCGTCGCCCTGCGCTTCCACGGCCGCGACATGGATTACGCCAGCCTGGGCCAGCGGGTCGATGCCATCGCCCAGGCGCTGCGCGCGCGCGGAGTCGGCCCCGGTGACCGCGTCGGCCTGTGCCTGCCGCGCGGCGTCGACCTGCCGGCGGGCATGCTGGCCTGCTTCGCCTGCGGTGCCGCGTGGGTGCCGCTGGATCCCGATTACCCGCCGGCCCGGCTGCGCTTCATGGCCGAGGACGCAGGGCTGGCGACCGTCCTCTGCGCGGACGCCGCGCAGCTGCCCGAAGCGCTGCAGGGCGTGCCGGCGCTGGCGCTGTCCGGGCTCGCGCCCGCGCCGGCGCCCAGCCCGCCGGATGCCGCCGCGGACGGCTTGCCGGCCTATGTGATCTACACCTCGGGCAGCACCGGGCAGCCCAAAGGAGTGGCGGTGAGTCAGGCCAGCCTGGCGTGGCTGCTGCAGGCGCTGGCTGAGCGCCCCGGGCTGCACGCCGAGGATCGGGTGCTGGCGACCACCACCGCGAGCTTCGATATCGCCATCGTCGAACTGCTGCTGCCGCTCGCGCTGGGGGCGCGCTGCGTGATCGCCGATGAAGCCCAGGTGCGCGATCCCTCGGCGCTGTGGCGACTGCTGCAGGACGAAGCCTGCACCCTGCTGCAGACCACCCCGACCCTGATGCAGCTGTGGCTCGGCAGCACGCCGCCTGCCGCCCTCCGCACCTGCCGCGTGTGGCTCGGCGGCGAAGCGCTGCCGCAGGCGCTCGCGGAGCGCCTGCTCCCGCAGGTCGCGGAGCTGTGGAACCTGTACGGCCCGACCGAAGCCACCGTCTGGTCCAGCGCGTGGCGGGTCGATACGTTGGCGCGCGGCGTACTGCTCGGCGAGCCGCTGCCCGGTGTGCAGCTGCACGTGCTGGACGCCGAGGCTCGGCCTGCTGCCGAGGACACCGCGGGCGAGCTGTGGATCGCCGGGCCCGGGGTGGCGCTGGGCTACCGCGGACGCGAGGCGCTCACGGCCGAGCGCTTCCGGTCGCTGCCCGACGGCCGCCGCGCCTACCGCAGCGGCGACCTCGTCGTGCGCGAGTCACAGGACGCGCTGCGCCACCTCGGCCGCCTCGACAGCCAGGTCAAGCTGCGCGGGCATCGCATCGAGCTGGAGGAGATCGACAGCGCGCTGCTCGCCTTGCCGGGCGTGCGCGAGGCGGCAACGGCGCTGGTGAGGCAGGGCGAGGGCGAACTCTGGGCGTGGCTGGTGCTCGAGCCCGGCGCGACCGCCGAGCCGCGCGCGCTGCGCCAGCAGCTGGCGACGCGGCTGCCGGCGCCCATGCTGCCGACCCGCTTCCTGCAGGCCGAATCGCTGCCGCGGCTGCCCAACGGCAAGCGCGACCGCGAAGCGCTCGCGCAGTGGCCTGCACAGGCGCTGCCCGCAGCGGTCGGCGGCCCCGCTCCCGCGGAGGAACCGCCGCGCACAGCGAGCGAAGCCCTGCTGGCCGAGGTCTGGTCGGGCCTGCTCGACGGCGTGGCGATCGATCCGGACGCCAGCTTCTTCGATCACGGCGGCGATTCGCTGCTGGCCCTGCGCATGGTGCAGCAGGTCGAGGACGCCTGCGGCCTGCGGCTGCCGCTGCTGCGCGTCGGCCAGTCGAGCCTGCGCGGCCTGGCGCGGGAGCTCGACGGCGGCCGGCGCGAACCTCCGACCCCTGCCCCCTCGCCCACCCGCGACACGTGGCTCGGCCGGATGTTCGGCCGCAGCCCCTCAGCCCGGAGCACCGAACCATGAGCCTCGCCTCGCTGCGCCACTGGGCGGCGCGCGCCGACCATCCGCTGGCACGCGCGCTGCGCGGGGCCAAGCGCCGCCTCCACCACTTCACCCTGCCGGCGCCGAAGCTGCTGGTGCTGCCGATGCTGTGGCTGTTCCTCGGCCTGCGCGCGATCGTCTTCTTCGTGCGCGGCAAGCTGATCGCCGAGCCGCTGCTGAAGGCCTACTGCACGCGCTTCGGTCGCGGCGTCACCACCGGCATCTACGTGCCCTGGGTGATGGGCCGGGGCGAACTCGTGCTCGGCGACCGGGTGCACTTCAACGGCAAGCTGAGCCTCAAGTTCGCGGCCAGCTTCGTGGCCCGGCCGAAGCTGCACATCGGGGACCACTGCGACATCGGCCATGAAGTGAGCTTCGTGGTGGGCCGCGAGATCCGCCTGGGCCGTCACGTACAGGTGGCCAGCGGCGTGAGCTTCCGCGATTCCGCGGGCCATGCCAGCGACCCCGCCGCGCGCCTCGCCGGCGCACCGCCCAGCGACGAGGACGTGCGCGCGATCGTCGTGCACGACAACGTCTGGATCGGCGCCGACGCGATGATCCTGCCGGGCGTGGAGATCGGCGAGGGCAGCATCGTCACCGCGCGCAGCATCGTCAGCGCGAACGTGGCGCCCTACACAATCGTGGCCGGCAGCCCCGCGCGCCGGGTCGGCGTGCTGCCGCGGCCCGGCGACGCCGGCGCGACGCCCGCGGCCGAAACGCCGCAAGCGGACGCCCCCGCCAAGCCGGATGCCGCCTGAGTGCTAGCATTCCGCGCCCCGACACACGCCGCCAGCGCGCGCTGCGCCGGCCACCCGCGAGGCCGGCCGCACGCCGATGCGCGCCACTGTCTTTCCACGCACGGGCGCTATCGCCCCACCACCCGGAACACCCGCATGAGCCCGATCGAAACCCAGGTCCGCGCCTTCCTGGCCGACGCCTTTCCCACCGCCGGCGACGCCCCGCTGGCCGCGGACACCAGTCTGTTCGAGGCCGGCATCATCGATTCGATGGGCGTGCTGACGCTCGTGACCTGGCTGGAGGAAACCTACGGTTTCACCGTCGACGACGATGAAGTGCTGCCGGAGAACATCGACGGCGTCGGCGCGCTGGTGCGCTACATCGGCCGCAAGACCGGAGCCTGAGCCCCATGAAGCGTTTCGAAGCCTTCCTGCGCGAGGCCGCCGCGCGCCGGCCGCAGCACACCGCCCTGGTCTGCGGCGAGGAGCGTCTCGACTACGCCGGCTTCGACGCCGCCGTCGAGCGCTGCGCCGCGGCGCTGGTGCACGAGGCGCAGCTCGCGAACGGCGAGCGCTGCGTGGTGTTCGCCGAGAACCGCATCGAAACCTGCGTGGCGATCTTCGCGACCCTGCGCGCCGGCGGCGTGTTCAGCGTGATCAACCCGACCACCAAGGCGCACAAGCTGGCCTTCGTGCTCGGCAACTGCGAGGCCAGCGTGCTGGTCACCCAGCTGAGCCTGCTGCCGGCCGCGCTGGAGGCCGCGGCGCAGACGCCCAGCCTGCGCCGCATCGTGGTGATGGATGCAGGGCCCGAGTCGGATCTCGGCGCGCTGGGTCTGGGCTGGGCGCAGTTCCTCGACGCGACCGATGCACGGCTGCCGGCAGCGCCGCGCGGCATCGACATCGACCTCGCCATGCTGGTCTACACCTCGGGGTCCACCGGCAACCCCAAGGGCGTCATGATGACGCACAAGAACATCCTGCACGCCGCCACCTCGATCACCACCTACCTCGAAGCCAGCGAGGACGAGGTGGTGCTGAGCGTGCTGCCGCTGGCCTTCGACTACGGCCTCTACCAGCTGCTGATGGCGGTGCTGAAGGGCTACACCCTGGTGCTGGAGCGCAGCTTCGCGTTTCCGCAGAAGGTGCTGCCGCTGCTGGAGCGCGAGCGCGTCACCGGCTTTCCGCTGGTGCCGACGATCGCCGCCATGCTGGTGCAGATGAAGAGCCTGAAGCCCGAGTGGGTGGCGCCTGTGCGCTTCCTCACCAACACCGCCGCCGCGCTGCCGCCGGCGCACATTCTGAAGCTGCAGGAGATCTTCCCGAACGCGCGGGTGTTCTCGATGTACGGCATGACCGAGTCGAAGCGCTGCACCTGGCTGCCGCCGGCCGAGCTGGCGCGCCGCCCGGACAGCGTCGGCATCGCCATTCCCGGCACCGAGATCTGGGTGGCCGATGATGAAGGCCGGCCGCTGCCGCCGAACACCGTCGGTGAGCTGGTGGTGCGCGGCGGCCACGTCATGCAGGGCTACTGGCGCAATGAGGAAGCGACGGCCAAGGCGCTGAAGCCCGGCCGCTATCCGTGGGAGAAGGTGCTGCACACCGGCGACCTGTTCCGCATGGACGAGGACGGTTTCGTCTACTTCGTTGGCCGCAAGGACGACATCATCAAGTCGCGCGGCGAGAAGGTCGCGCCGAAGGAAGTCGAGGCCGCGCTGTACGCGCTGCCGGGCGTGCGCGAAGCCGCCGTGGTCGGCGTGCCGGATGAGGTGCTGGGCCGTGCGATCCGCGCGGTGGTGGTGCTGGCCGAGGGCGTCGCGCTCGACGCCCGCGCGATCATCGCCCACTGCCGCAGCCAGCTTGAGGACTTCATGGTGCCGCGCGAGGTCGAGTTCCGCGACAGCCTGCCCAAGACCAACACCGGCAAGATCCAGCGCGCGCGCCTCCAGGCCGAGGCCGAGGGGCGCGAGTTCAACGAGGATTGAGCGCGGCTGCCTGCTTGCAGCGTCCGGCGGCGAGTCGGGCCATGCGGCGCTGACGATGCGGCCCCGAGAGCGGGAACGCGATGGCCGGTGACCTGGGCAAGTGTTCGGCGCATGGTGGGCCAGGGCCCACCCTAAGGGCTGGCCCAGAGCGTGTAGAAGTCGCGGAACGTGCGCGGGTGCCCGGCCTCCAGCGCGGCCCAGGCCGGCACGTCCGCGGGCAGAGGCCCCTGCTTCGGCAGTGCGGCGCGCTCGTCGAAGCCCAGCTCCAGACCACGCAGGCGCAGTCCGGCGGCGTGCAGCTGTTCGACCACGTCCACCAGCCCCACGGCGGCGTCATCCCATTCGGCCAGCAGGCTGCGGCACGGGCCCAGGCTGTGGAACTCGGGCAGGGTGCGCAGGCCGGCGGCCGGGTGCTCGGCTGGCAGCGCGAGCAGGCACTGGCGCAGGTCGCGAGGGTGGGCCGCGGCGGGGTCCAAGCCGGCCTCCGCAAGCGCCGCGCGCGCGGCCCGAAGCGCAGCGCGCACGCGCGCTCCCGGCACGCGCAGGCGCAGCAGCCCGCGCGGTGCCAGCCAGCGCCGCAGCTCGGACAGACGGGCCGCCAGCGGGCCGGGCGTCAGCAGCAGGCGGCCACTGTCGATCACGGTGTAGCCCCCGGCACCGGCCGCTTCCAGGCCGCCCTGGGCCACGCTCAGCTGCGGCAGACGCAATCGCTGCGCCTGTTCGCCCAAGGCGCTGGCGCTGCGGACATCGGTGTCGAGCACGCGCGTGCTGGCGCCGCGCAATCGCACCGCCAGTTCGAACGCCCATTCGCCGCCACCGGCGGCGAGCGCGAGCACGCGCGGTTCGCCCAGCCGGGGCAGGCGCGGCAGGGTGAAGGGGGTGATCCGCTCGGCCAGGTAGTCGGCCAGCGCGAGGCCGCGCGGCGAACTCGGCAGGTGGGTCCAGCGCAGGCTGGGCAGTGGGCCGGCATCGGCCGCGGCCTGGGCCAGCAGGGCCTGCACCGGTGCCGGATCGGTGCGGCGCCTGAGCGCATCGGCCGCGGCGACCGCGGACAGCGGCTGGTAGGCCAGCAGCGCCGGCAGCCACGCGGCGGGCCACGGCTCGCCTTGCGCCACTGCGCGTCGCAGGCGCTCGCCCAGGGCCTCGACCTGCACCTGCTCCTCGGCGCTGACCGGCCACAGGTGATGCTGGCGGAGTGCATGCGCGGCCAGCGCACACAGAAACGCGAGCTGGACATCGTCGAGCGGCGCCTCGGCGGTGCTGCGGGCGGCGCGTTCGAGCAGCACGCCTCGCACCTGCAGCAGCAGGTGCTGGAGCTCCGGATCGGGAATGACCGGCTGACGGAGCAGCGCACGCAGCAGCGGATGGCTGTAGATCGCGCTGCCGAGCCGCAGGTCCGACCAGCTGTGCGGCGCCAGGCGCTGCGGCCAGGCCTCGCGCACGCGCTGCAGCCAGGGGCCGGTGCGCGGATCGGCGTGCGCGGCCTGACAGGCCAGCGACAGCAGTCGGCGTGGTGCGGCCCAGGGAGTGTCGAGCGCGCGCACCAGCAGCGCCGGCTCCACCGGCTCCTGCAGCGCGCCCTCGGCTTCGGCGACCCGGCGCAGCAGCAGGCCGACCCAGGCTTCGCCCGCAGCCAGCGGCCGCGGATCGTCGCGCAGCAGCGCGGCCAGCGCGTGCTGCGCGCCCGCCGTGTCGCCCGCGGTGGCCATCAGCAGCGCGTGGTGGGCGCGGTTGCCCGGGTGATCCGGGCGCAGCTCGAGCGCCCGCGCGCTGGCGCTCAGCGCCTCGTCGAAACGACCGAGTTCGGCCAGCAGTGCGCTGCGGTGGAAGTGCAGCTCTGGGTCGTCCGGCGTGCGCGCGAGCACGCGCTCGAGCTCGGACAGTGCGGCCTGCGGCCCCTGCTGGCTGCGCCTGACTTCAGCCAGGATGGCGTGGGCCTCGGCGCAGTTCGGCTCCAGCTGGAGGGCGCGTTCGGCCAGTGCCCGCGCTTCGTCGTGCTGGCCCTTGAGCACCAGCACCGTCGCCAGGTTGGAGATCACCGACACGCGCCCGGGCACCTGCGCGAGGGCCTCGCGGTAGAGCGCCTCGGCCTCGTCCAGACGGCCGCGCTGGTGATGGTCCAGGGCCTTGAAGAACAGTTCCCGGGCGTGTTCGGTGGGGTCCATCGGTGGGGTCGGCAAACGCGGCGAAGCGGCCTAGGGTGCACCATTCGGACAGGATCGGCATCCCGCACCGGCGCGACGGACGCGGGCCTGCCGACCGACCCTGCGGTGGCAAGGGTCGGCGCGCATGCCGGTACCCACCCCGAGCGCGCGCCGGCATCGGGCGCGGCCACCCGCGCGCGCCGTTTTGGCTACGCTGCGGTTTCGCCGGACCGTCGAGGCCGGTGCCCGGATCCGCGCAGGGAGCATCACCTGATGATCGAGGCCGAGGAGCCACAGCCCCCCGCGATCACCCGTCTCCTGCGGCAGTGGCAGGGCGGTGACGCGAGCGCCCGCGCGCGCCTGGTGGAGGCGGTCTACGTGCAGGTGCGGGCAATCGCACAGCGCAGCGCGCGCGCCCTGCCCGGCGGCAGCCTGTCGGCCACCGAGCTGGCCCACGAGGCCCTGCTGCGCCTGCTCGACGCCGAGGCCGGCTGGGAAGACCGCCGGCACTTCTTCAACGTCGTCGCCCAGGCCACCCGCCAGGTGCTGGTGGACGCGGCGCGTCGGCGGCTGCGCGACAAGCGCGGCGGCGGCGCGGCGGCGCTCAGCCTGTCGGCGGCTGACGGCGTGGCCTGCGAGGAGGACGTCACCCTGCTGCGCCTGCACGAGGCGCTCGAGGCGCTGGCGCAACAGGACACGCGGCGCTCGCAGGTGCTGGAGCTGACCTACTTCGCCGGCCTCGATCGCGCCCAGGTGGCGCGCGCGCTGGGCGTCTCGGTACCCACCGTCGACCGCGACCTGCGCTTCGGGCGCGCCTGGCTGAAGCAGGCCATGGAGGCCGAGTGAGGCCTCTGCTGTCGACGGCGCCTGATTCGATCGTGCGCGCCTTGACGTACCCCCGATAACCGCGTCCGCGCCCGTCAGCCCCGCCCCCATGACCGAGCCCACGTCCTCACTCGATGCGCTGGCGGCCCATTTCGAGGCCCTGGTCGCGCTGCCGCCTGCGGCACGCGCCGATGCGCTGGCCGCGCTGGCGCTGACGCCCGCGGAGCGGCAGGCGCTGGTCGGCCTGCTGCGCGCCGACGAGAACGCCGAAACTTCGATCCACGCTGCGCTCGCGGCCACCGCCCTGCGCTTTGAAGGCGAACGCCCGGCCACGGCCGCCGGCAGCCGCATCGGCGCCTGGGAAGTGCTGCGCGAGCTCGGCGCCGGCGGCATGGGCACGGTGTTCGAGGTGCAGCGTGTGGATGGCGGCTACCGCCAGCGCGGCGCGCTCAAGCTGCTGCGCGGCTTTCCCACCGAGGACGGCCGCCGGCGGATCCGCCAGGAGCGGCAGGTGCTGGCGACCCTGGAGCATCCGTGGATCGCGCGCCTGATCGACGGCGGCGAGCTCGCCGACGGGCAGCCCTACTTCGTCATGGAGTACGTCGAGGGCGAGGACGTGTGCACCCATGCGGCCCGCCAGCGCCTCGATCGCGACGCGCGGGTGGCGCTGGTCCAGCGCATCGCCGAAGCGGTCGCGCACGCGCACCAGCGGCTGGTGATCCATCGCGACCTCAAGCCCTCGAACGTGCTGGTGACCGCCGACGGCAGCCCGCGGGTGCTGGATTTCGGCGTGGCCAAGCTGGTCGATGTCGGCGGCGACAGCCGCGACACCTCGACCCGGGTGTGGACGCCGGGCTACGCCAGCCCCGAACAGTCCGCCGGCCGCGCGGTGACCACCGCCACCGATGTGTTCTCGCTGGGCATGCTGCTGCGCGAACTGCTCGAAGCGCGCCGTCCCGACGGCAGCGTCAGCGCGGCGGGGCTGCTGCCGGTGGCGCTGGACGCCGACCTGCGCGCGATCCTGGCGCAGGCCACCGCGCCCGAAGCGAACGAGCGCTATCCCAGCGTCGAGGCGCTGCGCGACGAGCTGCAGCGGTGGCGCGAGGGCCGGCCGGTGCGGGCGATGCGGCCGCGCCCGTTGTACCGGCTGTCGCGCTTCGCCCGCCGCCATCGCGGCAGCGTCAGCGTCGCCGTGCTGGTGCTGCTGTCCCTGCTGCTGTTCCTGTGGCGACTTGGCCTGGAGCGCGACCGCGCGCTGGCGGCCGAGGCCCGCGCCGAGCGGCAGCGCACGCTGGCCGAACAGTCGGCCGCACAGGCCCAGGCCACGCTCAATTTTTTCAGCGGCCTGCTGCTGGAGCTGTCGCCCGACGGCGATGTCGATGCGCCGATCACCCTGCGCCGCATGCTGGAGCGCGGTGCCGATCGAGTCCGGCGCGAGCTGCCGCGGGGTGCCTCCGAAGTCGCGCTGGTCAATGCCTATCTGGGCGCCCTGCACGCGATGCTGGGCGAGGCGACGCAGGCCGAACCGCTGCTGCGCGACAGCCTGCAGGCGCTGTCGGCACAGGGTCTGGACCGCGGCCCGGCCTACGCGCGCGCCGCTTCGCAGTACGCGCAGCTGCTGGTCGACCTCGGCCGTCTGCCCGAAGCCACGCCCTGGCTGGAGCGCGCGGAGCGCGCCTTCGCGGCCCTGCCCAACGCCGACGCGCGGGCGATGGCGGCGGTGCAGCGCGTGCAGGCGGCCACCTATGCCGAGCGCTTCGATGAGGCCGAGCGCGAGGCGCGGCTCGGCCTCGCGGCCGCACTGCAGGACCAGGCCAGCGCCGAGGCAGTGGCCACGCTCGATCAGCAGCTGGCGGGCGCGCTGAACTCGCAGGCGCGCCCGGCCGAGGCCGCCGAGGCCGCGGCCGCCGGGCTGGCCCGCCTGCGCGAGGCCGGGCTCGGCAACTCGCTGTTCGCCTACCAGTTCGAGTTCGAAGCGGGCCGGGCGCGGCTCGGGCTGGGCCAAGCGCAGACCGCGCTGGACCACTTCGATCGCGCCCGCGCTCTGTACGTGCAGGCCCGCGGCGAAGGCGGCCTGCTGCGGATCGTCGTCGACGAATGGCGGATGAGCGCGCTGCAGGCGCTGGGTCGACCGGCCGAGGGGCGTGCGCTGGCCGAGCGCGTGCAGGCCGACTGGCAGGGCCTGGGCCGCGCGCCCGACGCGCTGTCGCGCTGGATCCTGGCGCATGCGCGCCTGTCCGAGGGCGACCTGGCCGGCGCGCGCGCCGACGTCGAGGCCCTGCTCGCCGAGGCCAGCGGCTTCGCCGGGCTGCAGCCCGGCCAGGCCGATCGCGTGCGCTGGGGCGCGGCGCGGGTGCTGGCCTTGAGCGGCGCTGCTGCACGCGCCAAGGCTGCGATAGCGGACGCGCTCGCCGCTGCCGCGTCGGCCGACGGCGAGAGCCCTTCGGCCGAGCGCTGGCGCCTGCTGGCGGTCGAAGTACAGCTGCTCGAAGGCGAGGCCGGGGCGGCCGCCCGCGCGCTTGACGCGCTGGAAGCCGAGGCCGGCGGCGCGCAGGCGCTGCGCGAGCGCCAGGGCCTGCAGGCGGCGCGACTGCAGGCGCGAGTGCGCACGGTCGATGGGGCGCTGGAAGCCGCGGGCGAAGCGCTGGACTGGGCCGAGCAGCAGACCCGGACCGCTTCCGCGCTGGAGCAGGCGCGGCTGGCGGTCGATCGCGTCGACTGGCTGCGCGCCCGCGGCGAGCGCGCGGCCGCGGCGGAACTGCTGGACGCGCACCTGCCCGAGCTGCGCGCGCGGCTGCGCATCGAACAGCCGGATCGGGCCCGCGCCGAGGCGCTGGCGGCTGCGCTGGGGCGGGAGATTGCACCGCGCTGAGCCACGGGTGATGGGAACCCGCACGCAAGGGCGTAGCAGACAGGGCACCCCTCTGGAGCCCCGCCCATGCGCCCTGCCCTGTCGATCCTGAGCCTCGTCGTCTCTTTCGCCCTGTCGGCCAGCGCCGCACAGGCGCAGTCCTACGCCTTCTTCCGCGTCGATGGCCCCGGCGGCGTGCAGGCCAATGGCGGCGTCTTCGAGCCCGCGCTGTCGGCCGACGGCCGCGTGCTGGTGTTCAACGTCGGCAGCGGCAGCCTGCTCTCGGGCGGCGCCTCGGGCGCGCAGGTGATCGCACTCGATCTCAGCCGCGGGGCGCTGAGCGTGGTCAGCACCGCGCCGGGCGGCCAGGCCTCGGCGGCCTCGTCCGTCAACGAGATGGCCGTGGCCTCGGCGAATGGCCGATTCGTCGCCTTCGACACGGCGTCGTCGACCTATACCGGCGGCGCGGCCGGCGTGCATGGGGTGCGCATCGACCGCGCCACGGGTGCAGCAAGCCTGATCAACCTCACCGCCAGCGGCACGCTGCCAACGGGCACGCTGTCCCGCATGGGCGGCATCTCAGGCGATGGTCGCTACGTGGTGTTCAGCTCCAACGCCAGCGGCCTGGTGGCGGGCGACGCGGGCTCGTCGAGCTTCGCCGTTTACGTGCGCGACCTGAGCGCAGGCACGACCCAGCGCATCGACCTCACGCCGGGCGGCGGCCCGGGCAACGGCGGCGCCGGCAGCGAGCGGCCGACGATCAGCGAGGACGGGCGCTGGGTGGCCTTCGCCAGCAGCGCCAGCAACCTGTTGGGCACGCAGATCAGCGGCTCGGTGCGCATCTACCTGCGCGACCGCATCAGCGGCACGACCCATCAGGTGAGCGTGGGCCCGGGCGGCAGCGATCTCAGCGGCGCGCGCAACCCGGTGATCTCGCCCGATGGCAGCCTGGTGGTCTTCGGTTCCGCCGCCGGCAGCCCCAGCGCCACCCAGCTGTGGGTGCGCCGCCTGAACGAGCCGGCCGCCATCGCGGTGCCCGCCGCTGCCGGCATGGGGATCTGCGACAGCGCGCAGATCAGCAACAGCGGGCTGGTGATCGCGCAGTGCCGGCGCGGTGTCGGCCAGCCCGCGCAGGCCTATGCCTGGTCGCTGGCCCAGCCCACGCTGCCGCCCGAGCTGATCAGCGGCAGCGATGCCGGCAATACCGTGCCCGGCAACGGCACCAGCGGCACGCGGGTGGCGCTCAGTCGCGACGCCGGCGTGTTCGCCTTCGACTCGCTGGCCAGCGACCTGGTCAGCGGCGACACCAATGGCGCCAGCGATGTCTTCGTCTACGCCCTGCCGGCGGTGCTGGAGCGGCTGTTTGCGGACGGGTTCGAGTAGCGGCAGCCGCGCCGGCGATTCACACCAGCGCCTCCACCACTTCCGGATGCCCCAGGAACTCGCGGGGGCTCGCGGTCTTGCCGTAGGCGCCGGACTGGAACACCACGACGAGGTCCCCCTCCTGCGCCACGCCGAGTTCGGCGCGGTCGGCGAGCAGGTCGAGCGGCGTGCACAGCGGGCCGACCACGCTGGCGGTTTCGCGCTCGCCGGGACGCGCGTTGACCATGGCCGGATAGTTCTTGCGCAGCACCTGTCCGAAGTTGCCGCTGGCGGCGAGATGGTGGTGCATGCCGCCGTCGCAGACCAGGAAGACCTGCCCGCGCGACACCTTGCGATCGATGACGCGCGCCACGTAGACCCCGGCCTCGCCGGCCAGGTAGCGGCCAAGCTCCAGCACCAGATGGCCCTGCGGGAAGTCGCGGGCGCAGCGCTCGGCGAGGCCGTGCAGGCAGTCGGCCACGGGGGCCAGGTCGAGCGGCGTGTCGCTGAGCGTGTACGGGATGCCGAAGCCGCCGCCGAGGTTCAGGCTGCGCACCGGCGCGGGCAGCTGCTCCGCCCAGCCGAGGATCAGCTCGTAGCTCTTGGTCTGCGCCTCGACGATCGCCTCGGCCTTGAGGTTCTGCGAGCCGGCGTAGAGGTGGAAACCCTCGAAGGCCAGACCCAGCGCGCGGATCTCGGCCAGGAGATCCGGCACCTGCTCGGCATCGACGCCGAACTGCTTGGCGCCGCCGCCCATGCGCATGCCCGAGGCCTTCAGCTCGAAGGGCGGGTTGATGCGGATCGCCACCCGCGCGGCCTCACCGCTGGCTTCGCTGGCTTGGGCCAAGGCGCGCAGCTCGCGGAAGCTCTCGACGTTGATCAGGATGCCCGCCGCCTGCGCCTGCTTGAGATCGGCATCGCTCTTGCCCGGCCCGGCGAAGCTGACGTGCTGCGGGTCCATGCCGGCATCGAGTGCGATCCGCAGCTCGCCGACCGAGGCCACGTCCAGCCCGTCGGTGAGCCCGGCCATGTGCGCGACCAGGGCCGGCATCGGGTTGCACTTCACCGCGTAGTGCAGATGCACTGCCGGCGGCAGGAGGCCGCGCAGCTGGGCCACGCGCGCCGAGAGCCGGCTGCGGTCGTAGACGTAGCAGGGCGTGCGGCCGATGGCATCGACCACCCGCGACAGCGGGCGCCCTCCGACCCGCAGCTCGCCGCGGTCATCCACGCGCCAGGGCAGGCCTTGGGCCCAGGGCAGTTCGAGTTCGGGGCTGGAGGACTGGCTCATGGCGGTCGCGTTGTGTGACGAGGCGCACATTGTGCCGGATCGTGCGCGAGCCTGGGCAGGAACGCCGCGCCGCACTTTCGAGCCGCTGGCCCGCCGCCTCGCCCACGAATTGGGCTCGACAAGCGTGATCCAATCGACACATTGGCCTCTATACTGTGATGCGAATCACTTTGTGAGCGCGCGTCGTGTCTTGCCTCCGCCTGTGTGTCCTGTCGCTGGCCCTGTGCTTCGCCGCCCCCGCCGGGGCCGCGGAATGGTTCGTCGCCCTCGATGGCAACGATGAGAGCGGCGACGGCAGCCGCGAGCGCCCCTATCGCAGCGTCGGACGGGTACTTAGCACCAGCAACGGGGTGGTCAGCCCCGGTGACACCGTCACCCTGCGCGGCAGCGGCGATGGCCGCTACGAGGAGTGCCAGCTGCGCCTGCGCATGCCGCTGACCCTCCGCGCCGCGCCGGGCGAGCGCGTCCACGTCCACTGCGATCCGGCCACGCCCGATTCCTCGGTCGTGCAGATCGATCCGACCGCCTCGGGCAGCCAGGTGATCGGGCTTGAGCTGTCGGGCGCGCAGTACTACGGGGTGTTTCTGCAGAGCTGGTGGGAGCGCGAGGGCAACGCCCAGGCCGAGGGCGCGTCGGACGTGCTGCTCGAGGATCTGCACATCCATCACACCGGCCGCGACGGCATCAAGCTGACGCCGAAGTCGAACCGCGTGACCATCCGCCGCTGCCACATCCACCACACCGGAGCGCTGTATCCACCGGGCACGCCGCTGGACGAGAAAAACGCCGACGGCATCGACAACGTCGGCGGTCACGACATGAGGGTCGAGGACTGCCACATCCACGACATCGCCACCTCGGGCCTGTACTTCAAGGGCGGCGCGCAGCGTGCGCTGATCCAGCGCAACCGCATCGAGGACGTCGGCATGTCCGGGATCCTGGTCGGCTTCGACACCAGCGAGAAGTTCTTCGACACCGCGGAGAACCCGGCCTACCACGAGTCGATCGACGCGCGGGTGCAGAACAACCTGATCCGCGGCGCCGCCTATGCCGGCATCGGCCTGTATGCCTCGAAGAACGCGCAGGTGCGCAACAACACGCTGATCGACACCGCCCGCCGCGGCCATGCCGCGCTGTACTTCGGCATCGTCTTCCAGGACTGGAACGAGAACGCCGGCCGACCGCCGAATCGCGGCGCGGATCTGCGCCACAACCTGGTGCTGCAGGACGGCGGCGCCTGCATCGCCGTGCGCTGGTCGCACGAACTGGGTGGCCTCGCCGGGCTGGAGGGTCCGCCGGGCACCAACCACAACGTCTTCCACGACCGCCGCGGGCGCTGTGGCTTCAGCGACAGCCGCCCAGGCAGCCGCATTCCGCTGCCCTCGAGCCTGCTGCGCTGGCAGCAGCAGACCGGCGCCGATCTCGACAGCCGCGAGCAGGCCTTCGCGCTGGACGCGCGCGGCAGCCTGCCGGGGGATTCGCCCTTGCGCGGCAGCGCAGGCAGCGTGGCGCCTGAGGATGACCTCTACGGACGCAAGCGCGGCAAGGCCGCCGATCCGGGTGCGGTGCAGGCGGATGCGGGCTGAGGCACGCGGACGCCTCGCGGTCGCTCCGCCCCGCGGCGACCGGCACCGGCGTTGGCCATGCGGAGTCCAGCAGCGATCGGTTTGCGCTGATCGATTCCGTCGCCGGTTTACGCGTAGGACTTCTGTCGCGGCAAGTTGTCTTCCGCGACCCCGTGCGGTGCTCCGCCGATCGGGGGCTTTCTATCCCTCGCCTTGCGAGTTCTTCTTATGGGCATCGACCCCGGCATCGCGCAGCGATGTCGGGGTCATTGCATGCGCGCATCGCCGCCCGTTGGCGCGGTGTCGCCGGCGCGAGGGCATGCGCCGATGAGTCAGGCCTTTTTCCTGTCCGGCCGCAGGGGCGAACTCGCCTGCCGCTACTGGCGCGGAGAGAGCGAGCGCGCGCCGGTGCTGCTGCTGCCGCCCCTGCACGAAGAGATGAACCGCGCCCGCGTGCAGCTGCGACGTATCGGCGAGCACCTGCAGGCACGCGGACACAGCGTGCTGCTGGGCGATCTGTACGGCAGCGGCGACAGTGCCGGTGAGTTTGGCGAGGCCACGCTCAGCCAATGGCAGGACGATGTGCAGGCCCTGCTGGCCCACCTGCGCGAGCACCACGCCTGCGCGCCGGTGCCAGTAGCGCTGCGCGGCGGCGCCCTGCTCATTCCACACGACTGCGCGCGCTGGATCGCCTGCTTTCCGCTGCACAGCGGGCCACAGCAGATCCAGCTGTGGCTGCGTCAGCGCCTGTATGTCGCCCGCTTCCAGGGCGAGGACATCGATCGCGAGGGCCTGCTGGCGCGCTGGCGCAGCAGCGGCATCGAAGTCGGCGGCTATGCACTGTCGCCGGCCCTGCTGGCCGAACTGGAATCCGCCACGCTGCCGCCGCTGATCGACACGCAAGCGGCGGCGCGCGTGATCGAGTGGCAGCAGCCGCAGCCCTCGCCCGCGTTCGCCGAGGCGGTTGCGCGCGGCGCACTCAGCTGGCGCAGCCTGTCCGGCCCGGCGTTCTGGCAGACCGCCGAGACCCGCGTGATCAAAGCCCTGCCGCAGGCCATCGCCGAGGGCCTGCCCACGTGAGCACGCTGCACGACAGTCCGCCAGAGGCCTTCGAGATCGCGCTGGGCGAGGCGCAGCTGGCGGCCATGCTGCATCGGGGCGCGGCGCAGGCCGAGCTCGGTGTGCTGATCGTGGTCGGTGGCCCGCAGTACCGCGTCGGCGCGCATCGGCAGTTCCTGCTGCTGGCGCGACGGCTGGCCGCGACCGGCATTCCCTGCCTGCGCTTCGACCTGCGCGGCATGGGCGACAGCAGCGGCGAGGCGGTGGATTTCCTCTCCGCGCGCGCCGACATCGAAGCCGCCGTCGCCGCCTTCAAGACGCGCTGTCCCGCCCTGCGCGGCATCGTGCCCTGGGGCCTCTGCGACGGCGCGGCGGCAATCCTGCTGCACGTCGCCACGCACCCCGACATCGCCGGCCTCGTCCTGCTGAACCCCTGGGTGCGGCAGGAGCACACGCTGGCGCAGAGTCTGGTGCGCCACTACTACTGGAACCGCCTGCGCTCGCGCGACTTCTGGCGCAAGCTGCTGCGCGGCGGGGTCGATCTCGGTCGCGCCGCGCGCGGCGTGCTGGGCGCCCTGGCGCAGAGCCGCGGCGCTGCCGGCGGTGAGGCTCCGCCGGCCCCCGCGCCGACCCCCACAAGCTTCGTCGCCCACATGGCGGCACAGTGGCGTTCCAGCCGCGTGCCGTGCCTGGTGTTGCTGTCCAGCGAGGATCTGGTCGCCGCCGAGTTCCGTCAGCTCTGCGCCAACGATGCCGCCTGGAGCGCGCTGCTGCAGCGCCCGCAGGTGCGCTGCGTCGAGCTGGCCGGCGCCGACCACACCTGCTCCAGCGCCGCGTTTCGGGCCTGCGTGGAGGCCGAAACCCTGGCCTTCGTGCAGGCCCTGTCCGCACCCGCGCCTGCGCGCTGAGCGTCGCTACTCGAAGCCGTCGCCGAACACCCGATCGAGGTCGACGAAGCTGCGGCTGGCCTCGGCGGTGTTGCCGTAGGCGCCGAGGTTGACCCGCCCGCCGTTGGGCGCCGGCTCGCTGGCATAGGACGAGGCCGGGTCGCCCGCGTCGATGGCCGGGCTGTCGCGCGCATCCAGCACCCAGCCGCCCGGACTGTAGTGCCCGCCCCGCGACAGCACGTGGTAGTCGCCACCCGCCGCCGCCACGAACAGCGGATCCACGCTGCGATTGCCCGTGCCGGCCTGGGCGGTGATCGAGTGGGTGATCGCGAAGCTGCCGCCGCTGCTGGTGGCGAACTCGCGGGTATTGCCCCACAGGATCGAGTTCTTCAGGGTCAGCGTGGAGCTGGCCTCGATCAGGATCGCCGCTCCGCCTGGCGCGCTCGCCGCGCAGGCATGTCCGGCGATGGTCAGGTGCTCGCCGGTCACCCGCGAGAGCCCGCCCGGGCCGCCATCGACGTAGATCGCCGCGCCATAGCGGTTGCCGCCGGTGCAGCGGTTCGCCACCACCAGGTCGTTGCGCATCGTGCCGGTCGAGCCTTCGTCCCAGAACACGCCCGAACCCGCCGAAGGCGCCCCGTTGTCGGTGATCAGGTTGCGCTCGGTGGTGGCCACCGCGCCGTCGAACATCAGCCCGCCGCCCCAGCCATAGCCGGCGGTGGCGCCCACCACGTTGCCGCGCACGAGATTGCTGCGCAGCTCGGTCACCGCCGTCGACAGATACACCCCGCCGCCGTGATCGCTGTGCGCGGTGTTGTTGGCGATGCGGTTGCGCAGCAGCAGGGCCTGCCGGCCACTGATGGTGATGCCCGCACCCTTGCCGGCGAGGTTGTCCTCGATGACGTTGTCCTCGACGCGCAGGCTGCCGCCGCCGCTGGTGGTGCCGTTGCGCACGAACACGCCACCGCCGCGCGAATCCTGCGCCGTGTGGTTGCGGCTGCGGTTGGCGCGGATGCGGTTGTGGCTGATGACCAGCGTCACCCCACTGCCCAGCGTCGCGTAGACGCCGCCGCCGTGGCCGTAGCCGTTCTGCCAGCTGGTGCCGAGGCCGACGCCGCCGGTGATCTCGAAGCCGTCCAGCACGGTTTCGCCGCTGCCGCCCAGGTGCAGCTGAACCACCGGATTGAGACCCTGGCCGTCGAGCACGCTGCGATGTACCGACGCATCGCGCGCCGCGAAGTCGGCGCTGAAGCCTCCGAGCAGGCTGAGCCGCTTGCTGCTGGGCGTCGACAGGCTGCCCAGCGCGAGGTTCTCGCGATAGCTGCCCGCGGCCACCTGCACCACGTCGCCAGCCTTGGCGCCGGCCATCGCCGCCGCGACCGTCGCCAGCGGCGCCGAGGCCGTGCCCGTGCCGCCCGCCGCCGCGCCGGCACGCACGCAGATCACCGCCACACCGGAAGCCGTGAACCCGGTGCAGGCGTAGCGCAACCCGTTGTCGGCGGCCTGCGGACCTTCGCCGATGACCCCGGCCTGGCCCGGTCGCGCGGCCAGCAGCAGGAGGCAGACCAGGCCGAGGGCCCCGGCCCCGCCCGCGGCGCGACGACGCCACCCGAGAGAGAGATGCAGCATTGCGGTGTTGCCCTGTTGCAGCGGAGCGCGCAGGCAGGCACCCGCCCACACGCCCCACAAAGAGTGCGCATCATCACTCTTTGACTGTGATTGATCTAGCGGCTTGGCTGCGAGCGGAGCGACTGCGAACCGCTCCGCATCCGGGTCCCAGCTCGTCGGGAGAGGGGTGATCCAGCCATCCGCCCGTCGTGGCAACCTCTGGCGTGGACATACCTCGACCGAAACGTCAGACCCAATGACCGATCTCAGCACCCGACTCCGCCAGCGCCTCGGCCTCGCCCCACCCGTGGCGGTGAACGTCGAACGCACCGAGCCACTCGACTTCGACGGCTACACCCGCGAGCGCATCGAGTACACCGGCCTGGAGGGCGATGTGATCCCCGCCTTTCTGTTCATGCCGAAGCAGGGCAAACCGATGGGCGGCGTGGTGGTCTTTCACCAGCACAACGGCGAGTTCCACTTCGGCAAGAGCGAAGTGGCCGGCGAGGTCGGCGACCCCTTCCAGGCCTTCGGGCCGGCGCTGGCCCGGCGCGGGCTGGTCGTGCTGGCACCGGATGCGCTGACCTTCGAGGACCGGCGCGGCGCGGTGCAGGGCGTGGCGCCGGACACCTACGACTGGCTGCAGCACTACAACGCCCTGTGCTATCGCCTGCTGCAGGGCGACTCGCTGATGCGCAAAGGTCTGGACGACGCGCAGCGGGCGCTGAGCGTGCTGCTGCAGCTCGCGCCGGTCGACGAAAGCCGGGTCGGCATCGCCGGCCACAGCTACGGCGGCTACACCGCGCTCTACCACGCGGCCCTGGACACGCGCTGCCGCTTCGCCTGCATCAGCGGCGCGGTCTGCAGCTTCGAGACCCGTCGCCGCGCCGGCACCGGCATCACCCTGTTCGAAACCGTGCCCAGGCTGGCGCTCGACTTCGACACCCACGACGTACTGGCCGCCATCGCCCCGCGCCCGACCCTGGTGGTGTCAGGCAGCGAGGACAAGTACTCGCGCGACGCCGACGCGGTGGTCGCCGGGGCCGGCGGCCGCCACATCACCGAGCTGCGCGTGGCGCGCGGGCATGCGCTGGAGCGGGAGCGGTTTGAGGCGATGGTGGCGTGGGTGGTGGGGCGGGTGGAGCCTTAGCGCGATCGCCTGGACCCATGAGTCCTGAAGCGGCCGTTTCCCTCAGCCGGCGACGACACGACGCGGAAGTGGGTTAGTGCTCGGCGATGAGCAGACGCGCCTGGCGGGCCTGCTCGGAATCTCCCTTCGTCACTGTGGGTCGTTCAAAGAAAGTGCACTCCGACCCATGGTTTTGCAGGAATTAGTGCACCTGAACTCGTTTTCGCAGCGCGCAGCACCGTCAAAAGCCCGCGCAGGGAGATTCAGGCCGAACTGGGGAGCA
>VFQU01000242.1_pt1 | contig 57302 bp, 63 predicted proteins | sample 3512311 | NCBI WGS metagenome assembly VFQU01 (sample SAMN10412377, study PRJNA504923) | tailings metagenome | isolation source: Relicate 3 Philex TSF3 active mining site | place: Philippines: Tuba, Benguet | collected 2017-08-29 | reverse complement strand
GCCGGAAAAGGTGATCCGCCCGAACGGCTTGCCGCTGGCCCGGTTGATGAGCGTGCGCGCGGCCACCTGGCGGCGCATCGCATCGACCTTTTCCTGCGCAGCCAGCTTGTCGCAGCCGGGCAGCAACAGCACGAATTCCTCGCCCCCGTGGCGGGCCACAAAGCAATCCTCGCTGGCATGCTCGGCAAGACTTGCCGCGATGATCTTGAGCACGCGGTCGCCGGCATCATGGCCGTGGGTATCATTGACCTGCTTGAAGTGATCGACATCGCAGAACGCGACGCTCAAGGGCTCGCCGCGGCTGCGTGCGGCGCTGGCGGCCAGTGCCAGACGGCGCTCGAAAGCGCGGCGATTGGGCAGGGCCGTGAGATGATCAACATCTGCCTCCATCCGCGCTTCGGCGAGGCTCCGTCGCAGTTCCTCGGTTTCCTGACGGCTGCGCTCCATGGCATGCTCGATCTGGTCAAGCCGCGTGAGCATCGCGTGCGAGAGATCAAGCAACCGCCCCATTTCCAGCGTGGAGCCTTCGGGCGAATGGCTTTGCGCCAGCACGCTCAGCTGCGCGCCGATGGCGCCGCGGTGATCGCTGGTCGCATCCTTGGCAAAGCGCGCCGACTGGCCAAAGCGCATCAGCGCATCGTCAAGCTTTTCGACAAGCTGTTCCAGCTCGGCGGTGCGCCGCTCGCTCGCCGGGTTGAGCCGGTCGAGCGTATCGAGCCAGCGCTGATCGATCGGCGCGCCCGAAATCTGGCGCGCGGTGAGCGTGGCGGCCAGTTCGCCATGACTGCCCGAAAGCGCGCTGGCAATCAGGGCAAGATTGTCAGGCGTGGCGGCGAGATCGTGCTGGCACAGGAAATCGGCGATCCGTTCAAGAAGATCGCGCCGCGCGGCATCGGCCTGCGAGATTTCGGGTATGGTCGCGGCGTCGTTGTGGGCAGCGGCGCGGCCAGAGGAGCTGGCGGAACTGGCGGAGCCAGCGGGCGGGCGGCGGAACAGGTCGAACATGGCTGCACCCTTCATCGCGATAGAGCTTGGTTTGGATCGGGCGCAGCTATGGCGCCGCTATGGTTTCCGCACCCCGCGCCTTAACCCCCGGAAAATTGCCTAGCGGGGCACGTTTTCCCGTCCCGCTTGGGGGAGAGGCAAGGGGTGGGCCTAATCTCCCCTCCCGCTTGCGGGAGGGGCCGGGTGTGGGCCTGTCTTGCCCTATCACCCCGCTTTCCATAACCTTCTGAAATGCCAGAGTGGAATCCCCGCAACACCCCCCGCGCCCGCGCCTTGCGCCTTGCGGCGCGCGGCGACTCCGGCGGATCTGGCCTTGTGGGAGCACCTCGCCCGCAGCCAGACTGGCGCAAAGTTCAGCCGCCAGATGCCGGTCGGGCCGTGGTTTGCCGACTTCCTGTGCCGGGAGCTTTCGGTAGTGTTGGAGCTTGATGGCCACAGCCACGATTGCGCCCCCGAACGCGACGCGCGCCGCGACGCATGGATGGCGGCGCATGGCTTTACCGTGCTGCGCTTTGCCGATGCCGATGTGCACGGCAATGTCGAAGGCGTGGTGACCGCGATCCGGCTTGAGATCGGGCGGCTGCGCGGGTTGAAGGGAAGTGCCCACCCCTAACCCCTCCCGCAAGCGGGAGGGGGACCTCCGGCGGCAAAGGATCGGCATCGCGGCGCTCTGATGACCCTTCCCGCCTGCGGGAAGGGAGCGAGGAAGCGAAGCTGTCCGAAGGACACCTGGCGGCTGTGCCGCCTAGTCGCAGCGGGTTGGGCCTGCGCCGAGGATTTGCGCGGCCTGCACCGGATACTTATCGATCAGGAACTTGAGCAATTCCAGTTGGTCATCCCCGCGCGCCTTACGAATCTGCGCCTTCAGCTTGATCGCCGTCGGACGATCCGGCATTATATTTGAGGCACCCTCGTTGCAGACCGAACACACCGCCCGAAGATTGCTCGGATCATCCGATCCGCCCATCGACTTGTCGATGATGTGGGCGAGGTGAAGTCTTGTCTTTCTGGACTCATCGAAGGGGTGCGGTTCGCCAGCGCCCGCGCCACACATCTGGCAGGTAAATCCGTTGCGGTCCAAAACGATAGCCCGCGTTTCCTTTGAGATGCCCCGCTCGAAAGCAGGTTCAGGCTTGGCCGTGAGCAAAAGATATTGGCCGGGTTTCAAATCTGACCGGTCATTATGGGTCAGGATTAGATAACCCTCTTCATTACGCAACTCGCGCACACGACGCGCCCATTCGCTGATCCCACCTGCGGCTTCACGGAGCTCATCACTGTCGAGAACCCGCCCAAGATTGGACAGGAAGTAATCTCGCAATCGATCCCTTGCTCCCATCAGGCTGCTCTCATGCTGATCGGTCTGCCCATCGAAAGCGCCGCTTTCAGATTGCTGGCCACCGCACAAGCCACTGGCGGTGGAAAGGCGTTACCGACCTGCCGATAGGCCGTCGTCTTTCGTCCAAAAAACTGCCAGTCAGCCGGGAAACCCTGCAAGCGCGCCACCATGGCGACGGTCAGGCGCGGCATCCCGACAAAGTCGCGCTCGGGTGCGGCTTCAGCGAGTGTCCGGCCTTCAACGCCAAGCGCAGCCCATGCCTTGCGCGCACGGGTCGGGCCAAGGTCGGGGCCACCATGCTTCTTGGAGCCGCCGACAATGGTCGGCGCAATATCGTTGGCACCTTTGGCCCAGCGCGCGGCTCCCGGCCAACCGTTGGCGGCCATCATGTCCCTGAGCACTTCGCCTACGGTCGGCGGGTTTTGCGGAAGAACGTCGGGCCATTCGAATGCGTCGGTGTATTCCTGCTTCAACGCCACAATCACAACGCGAGGACGCAATTGCGACACTCCGAAATCGCTGGCGTTGAGCAATCGCCAATCGACCACGTAGCCAAGCTTGTTGAACTCAGCTTTGAGATGAAGGCGATATTCCTCAAACACGGGAGAGAGAAACCCGCGCACGTTTTCGATCATCACAGCCTTGGGCTTGATCTCGTCGATAAGGCGAATGGCTGCGGGGAAGAGATTGCGTTCGTCGAGGTCGCCAAGCTGCTTGCCGGCGACAGAGAACGGCGGGCACGGCAACCCGCCGGCCATCAGATCAACGCCTGCAAAAGAGCGACCATCAAACGCGTTCATGTCCGCGCAGCGAACGTCCCAATGCGGGCGATTGAGACGCAGCGTCTTGCAGAAGTCTGCTTCGATTTCGACCAGTGCAGCATGATCGAAGCCAGCCTGCTCAAGCCCGAGGGCCTGCCCGCCAGCGCCGGCGCAGAATTCGATCGATTGCATGGCGATACTCCTCTCCTTGGTATCGCTATGTTCTTTATTCGTTCCGGTCAAGCAAGTGGCTCCGGAATGGAGCCACTTGCAAGTCCCCTACTCCGCCGCCTCAGCCCCAAACAGCCCAGCCTCGGCCTCGCCCGCAGCACCCGGCTCGTTCGCCGCCTTCGCCTTCTGCCGCTTGTCGAAGCTTGACCACACGTCGTTCCAGTTGCCCCGCGTGGCGCCCTTCGAATATTCCGTCGCGCGGGTTTCGAAGAAGTTGGCGTGCTCCACCCCGTTGAGCAGCGGGGCGAGCCAGGGCAGCGGGTGTTCTTCCACCATGTAGATTTCCTGGAGGCCCAGCTGCTTCAGCCGCCAGTCGGCGATGTAGCGGATGTAGCGCTTGATCTCCTTGGCGCTCATCCCGTCGACCGGGCCCATCTCGAAGGCGAGATCGATGAAGTTGTCCTCCAGCCGCACTGTCTTCTGGCAGATGTCGATGAGGTCTTCCTTCACCGCCTTGGTGAGGCACTGGCGTTCCTCGCAGAAGGTGTGGAACAGCTTGATGATGCCTTCGCAGTGCAGCGATTCATCGCGCACGCTCCACGAAACGATCTGGCCCATGCCCTTCATCTTGTTGAAGCGCGGGAAGTTCATCAGCATGGCAAAGCTGGCGAACAATTGCAGCCCTTCGGTAAAGCCGCCGAAAGTGGCGAGCGTGCGGGCAATATCCTCATCGGTATCGACGCCGAACTGCTGAAGGAAATCGTGCTTGTCCTTCATTTCCTCATATTCGAGGAAGGCGCTGTATTCGGCTTCCGGCATCCCGATGGTGTCGAGCAGGTGCGAATAGGCCGCGATGTGCACCGTCTCCATGTTGGAGAAGGCCGCCAGCATCATCTTGACTTCGGTGGGCTTGAACACGCGGCCATATTGTTCGTGGTAGCAATTCTGCACCTCGACATCGGCCTGCGTGAAAAAGCGGAAGATTTGCGTGAGCAGATTGCGCTCATGCTCGGAAATCTTCTGCGCCCAGTCGCGGCAATCCTCGCCCAGCGGCACTTCTTCGGGCATCCAGTGGATCTGCTGCTGGCGCTTCCAGAATTCATAGGCCCAGGGGTATTCGAAGGGCTTGTAGGTCTTGCGGGCTTCGAGCAGCGACATCGGTGTGGTCTCCAGTCAGGAACGGTCGTTATAGCACGGATACGGTGGCGGCGGGGGGCCGGATTCAGGGGTGCGGATTCACGGCGCGTAGGCGAAGAGAATCCAGATGCAAAAGGGCACCAGCAGGGCGACCATGCCGAGGTGGATCTTGGCAGCGTTAAGCGCGTGGCCGGGCTTGCCGCGGCGCAGTTCGCGGATCGCAGTGAAGGCGTAGATCGCGCTCACCACCAGCCCGAACACCCCTGCCCACATTTGCGGAGTCATGAAACTTTCTCTCCCTTGTTCGGCTGGGCGGACCCGCCAGCCAAGCGCGCTTGACGCAAAAGATACGCAAGCGCGCGGGGTGCGGATCACGCCCGGGGTCTGCTTACTGGCAGCTCAGGCATTCCTCGTAATCGGTTTGCTCGCCAGCGGCGGCGAGTTCGATTCTTGCAGGCTCGGAGGTGTTATCGGCCTCGACCCCGCCGACGAACCCGGCGCGCTGCACGCTCTTGGAGCGCAGATAATAGAGCGACTTGATGCCCTTCTCCCACGCCTGGAAGTGCAGCATCATCAGATCCCACTTGTCCACATCGGCCGGAATGAACAGGTTCAGCGACTGCGCCTGATCGATGAAGGGCGTGCGATCCGCCGCGAATTCGAGCAGCCAGCGCTGGTCGATCTCGAAGCTGGTCTTGTAGACCGCCTTTTCCTCAGGGGTGAGGAAATCGAGGTGCTGCACGCTCCCGCCCCGTTCGAGGATCGAGTTCCACACATTGGTGGAATTCTTCGCCTTCTTTTCCAGCAGCTTTTCCAGATAGGGGTTCTTGACGATGAAGCTGCCCGACAGTGTCTTATGGGTGTAGATATTGGCCGGGATCGGCTCGATGCAAGCGCTTGTGCCGCCGCAGATGATCGAGATCGACGCGGTCGGGGCGATCGCCATCTTGCAGGAAAACCGCTCCATCGCGCCCATATCGGCGGCATCGGGGCAGGGCCCGCGTTCCTGTGCGAGCAGCATCGAGGCTTCGGATGCCTTGGCGTGGATGTGCTTGAACATTTTCAGGTTCAGCGCCTTGGCCATCGCGCTTTCCATCGCCACCCCCTTCATCTGGAGGTAGGAGTGGAAGCCCATCACCCCGAGGCCGACCGAGCGTTCACGGCTGGCGGAATACTTGGCGCGGGCCATTTCATCAGGCGCGCGGTCGATATAGTCTTGGAGGACATTGTCGAGGAAGCGCATCACATCCTCGATGAATTTCTTGTCGCCCTGCCATTCGTCCCACTTTTCAAGGTTTAAGGACGAAAGGCAGCACACCGCCGTGCGATCATTGCCGAGGTGGTCGATACCGGTGGGCAGGGTGATTTCACTGCACAGGTTGGAGGTGGAAACCTTCAGCCCCAGATCGCGGTGATGCTTGGGCATCATGCGGTTCACGGTATCGTTGAAGACGATATAGGGCTCACCCGTCGCCAGCCGGGTTTCGACCAGCTTCTGGAACAGCGAGCGCGCATCGACCTTGCCGCGAACCGAGCCATCGCGGGGCGACTTCAGCTCAAACTCGGCCCCGTCGCGCACCGCTTCCATGAATTCATCGGTCACCAGCACGCCGTGGTGCAGGTTCAAGGCCTTGCGGTTGAAATCGCCCGAGGGCTTGCGGATTTCGAGGAACTCCTCGATCTCGGGGTGGCTGATGTCGAGATAACAGGCCGCCGAGCCGCGCCGCAGCGAACCTTGCGAGATCGCCAGCGTGAGGCTGTCCATCACGCGCACGAAGGGAATGATCCCGCTGGTCTTGCCGTTGAGACCGACCGGTTCACCGATCCCGCGCACATTGCCCCAATAGGTGCCGATCCCGCCGCCCTTCGAGGCAAGCCACACGTTTTCGTTCCAGGTGCCCACGATGCCTTCGAGGCTGTCCGACACGGAGTTGAGATAGCACGAGATCGGCAGGCCGCGATTGGTGCCGCCGTTCGAGAGCACCGGGGTGGCCGGCATGAACCACAGGTTCGAAATATAATCGTAAAGCCGCTGGGCATGGCCCTCGTCATCGGCATAGGCATCCGCGACGCGCGCGAACAGATCCTGATAGCTTTCGCCGGGCAGCAGATAGCGATCGGTCAGCGTTTCCTTGCCGAATTCGGTGAGGTTCGCATCGCGCGAGGCATCGGTCGTCACGGCAAAGCGGCGCGCGTTGACCTTCTTGGAATCGCTTGTGCCCGCCTCCTTCATCGCTTCGGCCATGGCAGTGCCCACCGCATTGGCCATCGCCTCGCCCGCCTTGGCAGCAATCAGCGCATCGCTGCCAGTGTCGGCTTTTTTCATCGTCACCGCCTCAGTCCCCTCCTCATGGGCCAGCGCACTGGCCGCAGCCTCTTCAATCACATCACCCGGCACATTCTCACTCGCTTTGAAATCCATTATCCGCCCCGCTTTGTCCTCTGAATCGCACGCCCGCGCAAGCGCGTTTGTTCCAATTCTGTTCTGCACCGGTTCATCCCCAGACTTGCCCACAAGAGCCCCGTCGCAGGGCCTGACGCGCAAGTGCCAAAGATGGTTTTCTGATTCGCCTTCAAAGTCCCGCCTCACTCGCCTGCTGCACCTGCGCACGCCCCTTGGGGAGCCGCCAGCACATCAAGCGATTGGGGGTATTCTTCCAGCCCGACCACTAGATGATGAATCAGAGCGGAATCCGCGTCAACGGGAGTTTAAGCACTTAATTACCATGACAGGCCGGTTTCAGACCGGTGTCAGACCCGCGACGCGTGGACAAAGCTTGAGTCGCGAGAGCCGCAAGCCCCAAATTGAATCTGTGAAGAAAAATATGGTGATTGAATCAATCGAATCCAGCCGTGAATCTTTTGCGCGCGCCTGCGCAGTTTTGTTGCGTTTATGGCACCCGTGCGCCCCGCTACTGGCCATCGTCGGCCGATCGCCTATGCTTCCCGACAGCAACTGTGAATCGCAGCCACAGGATGGATACCGCGCCCGATGATTGCCGCATTGACGAGGGGCCTTGCCGCCGCCCTCGCCCCAATCCTTGCCCTCACCCTCGCGCACCCTGCCCTGGCTGCTTGGCACGAAGCGTCGAGCGACAATTTCGTCATCTATGCCGATGACAAGCCCGCCAATCTCCAGCGCTATGCCGAAAACCTCGAACGCTATCACGCCGCGATGGCGTTGTTGCTGGGACGCACGATCGACAAGCCGAGCCCGTCAAGCCGAGTGGTGATCTATGCGGTGGGCAGCCAGAGGGATGTCCGCGCGCTATTGAACGGCAGGTCGCGGAGGGTGGCGGGCTTCTACATCCCTCGCGCCGGTGCCAGCCGCGCTTTCGTGCAAGACCTCGCCAATGAAAACGACGGCGATTATCCGAGCTTTTCCACCGTCGTGCTGCTGCACGAATATGCCCACCACTTTCTGATGTCGGCGAGCAATTTCGCCATGCCGCGCTGGCTCAACGAAGGGGCGGCGGAATTCTTTGCCGCGACCAGTTTCCGCAAGGATGGCAGCGTGATGATGGGCCGCGCAGCGCAGCACCGGGTGCGCGAACTGGTCTATGGCGATACGCTGACTGTGCGCAGCCTGCTGGCAGCGGACGCGCGCGGCGACACCGCGCAGGGCGGGCCCAATTCCTTCTATGGCTATAGCTGGCTGCTCTACCACTACCTCACCTTCCGCCAAGAGCGCGCCGGGCAGCTCGATAACTACCAGCGCGCGTTGATGGCAGGCAAAAGCTCGCTTGAGGCAGGCGAGACGGCATTCGGCGATCTCGACAAGCTGAACAGCGAGGTGCGCGCCTATCTGCGCAGCGGCAAGACGATGACTTTCGTCATTCCCCCCGATCGCATCCGCATCGGGCCGGTTACCGTGCGCGCGCTGCCCGAGGGCGAGGCGGCGATGATGGACGTGACCATCCGCTCGCAGCGCGGTGTAAACGCCGAACAAGCCGCAGAGCTGGTCATCGAGGCACGCACCATCGCGGCGCGTTATCCCGATGATCCGGGAGCGCTGACCGCGCTCGCCGAGGCGGAATATGATGCAGGCCATGATGACGCCGCGATTGCTGCGGCTGACCAGGCGCTCGCGCGCGATCCAACGCGCGTCAACGCCTATGTCCAGAAAGGCTTTGCGCTGTTCAGGCAAGCGACGAAAGCAGAAAACCGCGCCGCCGCCTATGCACGCGCGATGCAGCCCTTCGAGGCACTCAATGCGCTGGAAAACGATCACCCGCTGCCGCTGATCTACTATTATCGAAGCTTCACGCGTCGCGGCGCGCGCCCGCCCGAAAACGCCAAGGCCGCGCTGGAACGCGCGGCGCAACTGGCGCCCTTCGATACCGGGCTAAAGCTCAACGCGGCGCTGATGCTGCTGGGCGAAGGCAAGATCGCTCTGGCGCGCACCTTGCTTCAGCCGGTGGCGGTCAACCCGCACGGCGGGCGCATGGCGATAAATGCCCAGCAGTTGATCGAGAAGCTTGCCGCCGTGCCCGAAGGGACTGTGATCGCCGGACCTGCCCAGCTCGACGCGCTGAAAGCGGCTGCGGGCAGCGGTCAGGATGGGAATGAGGGCGGGGATGGGGATGAGCCCGCACCATGAACCACAGGGCCGCATGGTGACCATCGCATTGCGGCGCCGCTTGCGATTGGCCAGTGCCGCAGCCTTCAGAAGCGCGCGGCAGATGCTGACGCCGCGCTCGCGCAAATGCCTTGCCTTTGGCTCGGCCTGCGACTATCCGCGCGAACTTCACTGACACGAATCAATCAGCCAGCCTGGCGACAAGGGCTGCCAGGGCCGGTAATTCATGTGAAAACATGGCGTGTCTCTTACAGGAGATGAAAATGCCCAAGCTGAAGACCAAAAGCGGTGTGAAGAAACGCTTCAAGATCACCGCCACCGGCAAGGTCAAGCACGGCGTCGCTGGCAAGCGTCACCGCCTGATCAGCCACAATGCGAAGTATATCCGCACCAACCGCGGGACCTCGGTGCTGTCGGAAAACGACACTCCGACCATCAAGCGCTGGGCGCCCTACGGGCTGGATTGATGCAGGCGGGCCTCGGCCCGGCGCGCATCCTCAACATAAGGATATACTCACATGCCTCGCATCAAACGCGGTGTTACCACCCGCACCAAGCACAAGCGGTTGCTCGATCAAGCCAAGGGCTATCGCGGCCGCCGCAAGAACACCATCCGCATCGCCCGTCAGGCGGTGGAGAAGGCCGGGCAGTATGCCTACCGTGACCGCAAGATCAAGAAGCGCAATTTCCGCGCGCTGTGGATCCAGCGTATCAATGCCGCCGTGCGCATGGAAGGTCTGACCTATTCGCAATTCATGCACGGCATCAAGCTGGCCGGGATCGAGCTTGATCGCAAGGCGATGGCCGATCTCGCGATGAACGAAGGCGGCGCTTTCAAGGCCGTGATCGCGCAGGCCAAGGCTGCTCTGCCCGCCGCATAAGGCGGTTAATGCCGAAATCGCACGGGGGGCGGGCTCTGCGAGGGGCCCGCCCCCCTTTTTGCGTGCGCTGCTGCAAACCCCGGCATCGCCATCCTACCGACTTTCGGCAAGAAACGCGGCCGCAACCGCAATTTTGATGGCTTGTGACTTGGCCATTGCTCGATCTACGTATGTCTGCATAGCTTAAGAGTATTATTTACGGTCAATCTTGTAAGGAAACGACCTTTGCGGTCAAGGACAGGACATGCACGCTAAGCCGGGAAAATCCGTAGCAGTGCGCTTTGCGCTGCCCGCTGCCCAGCTGCGCCCGTTTGTTACGACCTATTACCGCACCGAATTCGTGGCTCCTGCAGGCGAATGGATCGAGGATTATCTCCATCCCGAATGGGCCAATCTGCGGTTCCTTTCGCGGGTGGCGGCAGAGGCAGCGGTTGGCGCCGATCCGATCGCCGCGAGCCCCGCTTTCGCTGTCACCGGCCCGACCAGCTGCGCCACCCGCTTCCGCATCGGCGGCGGGGCAAGCTGGGGCATCGGCCTGCTGCCGCTGGGATGGGCCAGCCTGCTGCGCGTGGATGCCGGCGATTATGCGGACCGCTTTGTGGATGGTCGGCGTGATCCCGCCTTTGCAGCCCTCGTGCCGCTGGCCGACGCGCTGGCGGCCAGCAGCGGCGATTATGCGAGCGACCTTGCGCTGATCGAGGCGCACATGGCGCGCCTGTTCGAGTTGCGGCGGCCGACGGACCCTGCGATCCTGGCGCTCAATGATGCGCTGGTCGATCCCGAGATGGTGAGCGTCGCTGATCTGGCCGCGCGGCTCGGCATGAATGTGCGCTCGCTCGAACGGCTGTCGCGGCGGGCTTTCGGCTTTCCGCCCAAACTGCTGCTGCGCCGCCAGCGGTTCCTGCGCAGCCTTGCCCGCTTCATGCTCGACCCCTCGCTGAAATGGCTTGGCGCACTGGATTACCAATATCACGATCAGTCGCATTTCGTGCGGGATTTCAGGCGTTTCATGGGGATGAACCCATCGGCCTATGCCAAGCTGGAAAAGCCTTTGCTGGTGGCGGCAGCGCGGGCGCGGATGGCGATTGCGGGGGCTGCGATGCAAGGGCTGCACCAGCCGGGCGCCGCCACGGGCGGGTAGCTGCGCAAAGCCTTTTGCATGCGCGGCGATTTGGCGCTAGCGCGCGCGGGCTATGTCTGATCTCGATACACAAAAGTCGGCGGCGCTGGCCGCGATTGCGGCTGCGGGTGATCTTGCCGCGCTTGATGAGGCGCGGCTCGCCACGCTCGGCAAGAAAGGCTGGGTGAGCGCGGCGCTGAAAACCCTTGGCGCCATGAGCCCGGAAGAACGCCAGGCGGCCGCCCCCGCCATTCAAGCGGCCCGCACCGAAATCGCCGAGGCGCTCGATGCGCGCAAATCCGCGCTCGAAGCCGCCGAGATGGCCGCGCGCCTTGCCAGCGAGACGGTTGACCTCACGCTGCCCACGCCTGGCAACCCCAGAGGTTCGGTGCACCCTGTCAGCCAGGTGATGGACGAACTGGCGGAGATTTTCGCCGATCTTGGGTTTGCCGTGGCGACGGGGCCGGAGATCGAGGACGACTGGCACAATTTCACCGCGCTCAACATGGATGAAACCCACCCCGCACGCGCGATGCACGATACGTTCTACTTCCCGGATCAAACCACTGAAGGGAAGGATATCCTGCTTCGCACGCATACCTCGCCCGTCCAGATCCGCGCGATGCTGGATCAGGGTGCGCCGATCCGCATCATCGCGCCGGGGCGGGTCTATCGCAGCGATAGCGATGCGACCCACACGCCGATGTTCCATCAGGTCGAAGGGTTGGTGATCGACCGCGATATCCACCTCGGCCACCTAAAGTGGACGCTGGAGACCTTCTTCAAGGCCTTCTTCGAGCGCGAGGATATCGTGCTGCGCCTGCGCCCCAGCTACTTCCCCTTCACCGAGCCGAGCGTCGAGGTCGATGTCGGCTATTCGACCGAAGGTGGCCGCCGCGTCGTCGGCGGGCACGGCGATGCGCCGGGCCATGCGTGGATGGAAATCGGCGGCAGCGGGATGGTCAATGCCCGCGTGCTGGAGTTTGCGGGCCTTGACCCAGCAGAATGGCAAGGCTTTGCCTTCGGCCTCGGGATCGACCGCATCGCCATGCTCAAATACGGGATGAACGATCTGCGCGCCTTCTTTGATGGCGATGGCCGCTGGCTGGCGCATTACGGCTTCTCGCCCTTCGACCAGCCGACCCTGTCTGCCGGTGTGGGAGCGCGCGCATGAAGTTTGCGCTGACCTGGCTCAAGGATTACCTTGAGACCACCGCCACCGTCGCGGAAATCTGCGATGCGCTCAACGCCATCGGGCTTGAGGTGGAAGGCGTGGAAGACCCGGCGACGAGGCTCGCGGGTTTCCGCATCGCGCATGTCATTTCAGCCGCCCCGCACCCTGATGCCGATAAGCTGCAAGTGCTGATGGTCGACACGGGTGACGGCCAGCCGCTGCAAGTCGTGTGCGGCGCGCCCAATGCGCGCAGCGGCATGAAGGGCGTGCTGGGTCTTCCCGGCGCGGTGGTGCCCGCCAATGGCATGGTGCTCAGGAAGAGCGCGATTCGGGGCGTCGAATCGAACGGCATGATGTGCTCGACCCGCGAGCTGGAGCTGGGCGATGATCACGACGGGATCATCGAACTGCCCGAAGACGCGCCGGTCGGCACGGATTTCGCGACCTATCACGGCAGCGACCCGGTGATCGAAGTTGCGGTCACGCCGAACCGTCCCGATTGCATGGGCGTTTACGGCATTGCCCGCGATCTGGCGGCCAAGGGGCTGGGGACGCTGAAGCCGATTGCCATGCCTGCCTTTGCGGCTTCGGGCGCGTGCCCGGTCGAAATCCGGATCGACGACGCGCAAGGCTGCCCGGCGTTTTATGGCCGCGTGATCAAGGGCGTCAAAAACGGCCCCTCGCCCGAGTGGCTTCAGGCACGGCTCAAGAGCGCAGGGCAACGCCCGATCTCGCTGCTGGTCGATCTGACGAACTACCTGATGCTCGGCTTCGGACGTCCGGCCCATGTCTATGACCTTGCGAAGCTTTCGGGCGCGGTCGTGGCGCGGCGCGCGCGGGATGGCGAGGAGGTGCTGGCGCTCAATGAGAAGACCTACACGCTCGGCGCCGAAATGACCGTGATCGCCGACGACGCGGGGGTGCACGACATCGCCGGGATCATGGGCGGCGAACATTCGGGCGTCACCGAGAGCACCACCGATGTGCTGCTCGAAATCGCCTATTTCGATCCCGTCCGCATCGGCGCGACCGGGCGCAAGCTGGGCCTGTCTTCCGACGCGCGCACGCGGTTCGAACGCGGGGTTGATCCGGAGTTTCTGGATCAGGGCCTCGATCTGCTGACCGGCCTGATTGTGGAATTGGCAGGCGGCACGCCGAGCGAAGTCGTGCGCGCCGGTTCGCCGCCCTCCGCGCCCAAGGTCGTTGCCTTCGACCCCGGCCTCACCAACCGTCTCGGCGGGGTGGATGTTCCCGAGGCCGAACAGCAGCGCATTCTCGAAAGCCTCGGTTTCAGCGTTGGCGCGGATTGGCCAAAGAACCCTGACGTCACCTGTCCGCTGCGCCGCCACGACATCGAAGGCCCGGCCGATCTGGTCGAGGAAGTCGTGCGCATCCACGGCCTCGACAAGGTGGCGAGCGTGGCTCTGCCCCGCGCGGAGGGAGTCGCCCGCCCCACTGCCACGCCGCAGCAGAAGCTGGAGCGGGTCTTGCGCCGTGCAACCGCCGGGAGCGGGCTGAACGAGGCGGTGACGTGGAGCTTCCTGCCCGAATGGGCGGCGCAGCACTTCGCCGCCGATCAGCCGCTGTGGACCCTCGCCAACCCGATCAGCGAGGACATGAAGGCGATGCGCCCCTCGCTGCTGCCGGGCCTCTTGATGGCAGCCAAGCGCAACGCCGATCGCGGTGCGGCCTCCTCGCGCCTGTTCGAAATCGGGCGGCGCTATTTTCGTGGGGCAAACGGCCTCAGCGACGAAAGGCTGACGCTCGGCATCGTGCTGGCGGGCGAGAAAACGCAGCGCGGCTGGCAGACCGGCAAGGCGCAAGGGTTCGACGCGTTTGACGCCAAGGCGCTGGTGCTCCAATTGCTCGAAGCGGCGGGCGCGCCGGTGGCGAACCTGATGGTGATGGGGGATGCGGGCGCGCAGTTCCACCCCGGCCAGTCGGCGACCTTGCGTCTTGGCCCCAAGGTGGTGCTGGCACGGCTCGGCATGGTGCATCCGGCGACGCTCAAGGCCTTCGATCTCCGCGGCCCGGTGGCTGCGGTGGAGCTGTTCCTCGATGCCATCCCCGCTAAGAAGAACGCCGCCTTTGCCAGGCCCCCGTTCGCCCCGCCCGCCTTGCAGGCGGTGACCCGCGATTTCGCCTTCTTCGTGCCTGAGGCGCTGTCGGCAGGCGATCTGGTGCGCGCCGTGCAAGGCGCAGACAAGGCCAACATCACCGGCGTACGCGTGTTCGATGTGTTCGCGGGCGCAGGCGTGCCCGAGGGCTGCAAGTCCATCGCCCTCGAAGTCACACTCCAGCCGGGCGAGAAAAGCTTTACCGACGCCGATCTCAAAGCCATCAGCGAGATAATCGTGGCGGCTGCGGGCAAGCTGGGGGCGGAATTGCGCGGCTGATCCCGCGCGCACCGAAACGCCATGTCAAACCGCCGCACCTTCGCCATCATCTCGCACCCTGACGCGGGGAAAACGACGCTCACCGAAAAGCTGCTGCTGCAAGGCGGCGCGATCCACTTGGCAGGCGAGGTCAAGGCGCGCGGTGCGGCACGGCGGGCGCGCTCTGACTGGATGAAGATCGAACAGCAGCGCGGGATTTCGGTGACCTCCTCGGTGATGACGTTCGAGAAGGATGGCATTGTCTTCAACCTGCTCGACACGCCGGGCCACGAGGATTTCTCCGAGGATACCTACCGCACGCTGACCGCGGTTGATTCGGCGGTGATGGTGATCGACGCGGCCAAGGGCATCGAGCCGCAGACGAGGAAGCTGTTCGAGGTCTGCCGCTTGCGCAGCGTCCCGATCCTCACCTTCGTTAACAAGGTCGACCGCGAGGGCCGCGATCCCTTCGAGACGCTGGACGAGGTCGCAGACATGCTGGCGCTCGATGTCAGCCCGCAGATGTGGCCGATCGGCATGGGGGGCGAGTTTGAAGGCCTGCTCGATTTCGCCACCGAAACTGTCAGCCGCCCGGAAGGGCCGAGCCGCGAATTTCTCGGCACCCGCGATACCGCGACGGTCCCCGACCGCTTCGCCGATGAGATTGAGCTGGCGCGCGGTGGCTATCCCGAGTTTGACCTTGAGGCGTTCCGCAATGGCGATCTGACGCCAGTCTATTTCGGATCGGCGCTCAAGAATTTCGGCGTCACCGAGTTGATCGATGCCATCGCCCGCTATGCCCCGCCGCCGCGCCCACAGCCCGCTGGCGCAACGCAGATCGAGCCGAGCCGCAATGAAGTCACCGGCTTCATCTTCAAGGTGCAGGCCAATATGGACCCCAACCACCGCGACCGCATCGCTTTCATGCGGCAGGTTTCGGGCACGTTCAAACGCGGCATGAAGCTGACGCCATCCGGTCTCGGCAAACCGATTGCGGTGCATTCGCCGATCCTGTTCTTCGCGCAGGACCGCGAGATTGCCGATACCGCCGAGGCCGGCGACATTATCGGCATCCCCAATCACGGCACGCTGAGAGTGGGCGATACGCTTTCCGAAAAGAACGAGGTGCGCTTTACCGGCCTGCCCAACTTTGCCCCGGAAATCCTGCGGCGCGTGCAACTGCGCGATCCGACCAAGACCAAGCAGCTGCGCAAGGCCCTGGATGACCTTTCCGAAGAAGGCGTCATACAGGTGTTCTATCCCGAAATCGGGGCCAGCCACATCGTCGGCGTCGTCGGCCAGCTTCAGCTCGAAGTGCTGATTTCCCGGCTTGAGGCGGAATACAAGGTCGAAGCCGCGCTCGAACCCTCGCCCTTTGCGACCGCGCGCTGGATCAAGGGTGACCAGAAGGCCCTCGACGATTTTGCCAGCTTCAACCGCGCCAATCTGGCGCGCGACCGCGATGGCGATCTGGTCTTCATGGCGAAAAGCCCGTGGGACGTGAATTACCAGGTCGAAAAGAACCCCGACCTCACTTTTTCCGCGACCAAGGAAAGGTAAGCCCTCAACCCATTCGTGCTGAGATTGTCAGGGTTGCCCAATCGCGCGGGTTTAGCCAAAGCATAACCATGCACGACACTGGCCCGACCTCGCAAACCTTCATCTCACAGCGTCTGCGCCTCCACTATCTCGATTGGGGCGGGCGCGGGAAGCCGCCGCTCGTGCTGGTGCATGGCGGGCGCGATCATGCGCGTTCGTGGGACTGGACCGCCGAAGTGCTGCGCGCGGATTACCATGTCATCGCGATGGATCACCGCGGCCACGGCGATAGCGATTGGGTTTCCGACGGGGTCTATTCGGCGGCCGACATGGTCTATGATCTGGCGCAGCTGATCCATCAGCTCGGCGTCGGGCCGGTGCGGATGGTGGCCCATTCGATGGGCGGCAATGTTGCACTGCGCTATGCCGGGGCCTTCCCCGACATGGTGACCAAGCTGGTTGCGATCGAAGGGCTCGGCCCCTCGCCCGAATACCGCGCCAAGCAGCGCAGCGTGCCCTATCCCGAACGCCTCGCCGAGTGGATCGAGAAGAAGCGCAAGGCCGCCGGGCGAAGCCCACGCAAATATGACAGCATCGAAGCTGCCTTTGCCCGGATGATCGAGGAGAACGCCTATCTCACCGAAGATCAGGCGCGCCACCTCACCGTCCACGGGGTCAACCGCAATGAGGACGGCACCTATAGCTGGAAGTTCGATCCGCATCTCAATGTCTGGCCGGTGGAGGACATCGGCGATGAGTTTGTCGAGGCCTTGTGGGCCGCGATCCGGTGCCCGACGCTGCTGCTCTATGGCGCGGACAGCTGGGCGTCGAACCCGGCAAAGGACGGGCGCATTGCTCACTTCAAGACAGCCGAGGTGATCGAGTTCGAGAAAGCGGGGCACTGGCTTCACCACGATCAGTTCGACCGCTTTATTGCGACCCTGAGGGATTTTCTCTAGGTTTGCGCCACCTAATCTGCCTAAAAAGCGGGCAATCGCTTAACTTCTGAGCAGGTATTTGTTCGCAGGTGCGAAAAAGCGGCGCGTTCGCACTCTGCCCCCGCCCTGATCGCGAATTGGCACGCTTGTTGCTGAACCCTGACGAGCCGGACAGTCCGGCGCGCCACAGGGGTAATCGATGAAGTTCATCATCGCCGTCATCAAGCCGTTCAAGCTCGACGAGGTGCGCGAAGCCCTCGGTGCGATTGGCGTTGCGGGTATGACTGTTACCGAGGTCAAGGGCTTCGGCCGCCAGAAGGGCCAGACCGAGATTTATCGCGGCGCCGAGTATTCCACCAACATGCTCCCCAAGGTGAAGCTGGAAGTCGCCGCCAGCGACGAGGTTGCCGCGCAAGTGGTCGAAACCATCCAGCAAACCGCCAACACCGGCTCGATCGGTGATGGCAAGATCTTCGTGCTCGACCTCGCATCCGCCACCCGGATTCGCACCGGCGAATCGGGGGAGACTGCCCTGTGACGGGCGTGGTGACCAGCGTGGTGACGGGCTTTTCGAGGGACGGCTTGATGACGCGTGATTTCGTGAAACTGGCAGGCTTGGGGATGGCGGCGCTGGTGGCGGCTGGGCCCGCGTTTGCCGCTGCTCCGGCCGCCGCGCCAGCAGTGCCTAATCCGGGCAACAATGCCTGGATGATGACATCCACCCTGCTGGTGCTGATGATGATCCTGCCGGGGCTGATGCTGTTTTATGGCGGCCTCACCCGCGCCAAGAACATGCTGTCCACCATGACGCAGATCGGCGCGACCGCCAGCCTCGCCATGCTGATCTGGGTGATGTGGGGCTACAGCCTGTCTTTCGGCGACACCACTTACGAAGGCACCTTGGGCCTGTTCGTGAGCGGCGGGAGCTATTTCCTCAAAGGGACCGATGCGAGCAGCACGGCGGCGACCTTCACCGATGAAGTCATCAGCAAATATGTCTTCATCAGCTTCCAGATGACCTTCGCCGCGATCACCGCCTCGCTGATCCTCGGCGCGACGGCGGAGCGGATGAAGTTTTCGGCCGTGATGATGTTCGTGCCGATCTGGCTCACCATCGTCTATTTCCCGATCGCGCACATGGTGTGGGCGGGCGGCGGGCTGCTGTTCGAAGACGGCGCGCTCGATTTTGCGGGCGGCACGGTGGTGCACATCAATGCCGGGATTTCGGGCCTCGTGCTCGCCTATCTGCTGGGCAAGCGGCGCGGCTGGCCGAACGAGCCGATGCCGCCGCATAGCCTCACTCTGACGATGGTCGGCACCGGCCTGTTGTGGGTGGGCTGGTTCGGGTTCAACGCGGGCTCGGCGCTCGAAGCCGATGGCTCGGCGGGCTTGGCGATGATCAACACCTTCGTTGCAACCGCCGCCGGGGCGCTCACCTGGATGATGGTGGAACGTGCGGCGGGCCACAAGGGTTCGGCGCTCGGGTTCTGCTCGGGGGTGATTGCGGGCCTTGTCGCGGTGACGCCGGCGGCAGGCAATTCCGGGCCGTTCGGCGCGATCCTGCTCGGCATCCTCTCATCGGTGGTCTGCTATGCCTTTGTCGCCAAGGTGAAGGCCAAGTTCGGTTACGACGATTCGCTTGATGCTTTCGGCATTCACGGCGTGGGCGGCATCGTTGGCGCGATCGGCACGGCGGTGGTTTACCAGCCGTTCCTCGGCGGCCCGGGCGATGGCTCGACCCCGCTCGGCGCACAGCTCTGGGTGCAGATCTACAGCGTTCTGATCACCATCGGCTGGGCCACCATCGGCACGCTGATTGCTGGCCTGGCCGTCAAGGCGACCATCGGCCTGCGCGTCCACGAGGAAGACGAGGTCAACGGCCTCGACATCTCCGAACACGGGGAGCGCGCCTACAACTAGATATGTTCCAATCACCAGTTTGGCGGGGCGAGGCTCTCTCTCCCTCTCCCCTTCGCCCCGCCTCACCTTGTTCCTCCTGCGAACGAACAAACTGAACATGGCCGGAGCAGCGATAAGCTCTCCGGCCTTTTTTTGTTTATGCTCTCAAGCGTCGGCGCGCGCGTCCGCGCGCTTGGCTTTCCTCCGGGGGCCGGCCCTGCGGGCCACCCCTCCGGGCGCGCGTTCGCGCTTGCGGCCCGTCCGTTGGCGGGCCAAGGCTGTGCTCTGCGGCTTGATTAGGTCTCAGGCTTTCTCAGCGGCCATCACGAAGTCCGCGCAGCGCTCGCCGATCATGATGCTGGGCGCGTTGGTGTTGCCGCCGACGATCTTGGGCATGATGCTGGCGTCGGCCACCCACAGCCCGTCAAGCCCCTTCAGCCGCAAGCTCGGATCAACCACGGCCTCCGCATCCGCGCCCATCCGGCAGGTGCCGACGGGGTGATAGACCGTATCGGCGCGCGCCCGGATCAGCGCATCGAGCGCGGCATCGTCGTTGATATCAACCGGGTGGCGATCTGTCGGCCCGAACGCCTGCATCGGCGGCGCATCGACGATCCGGTGCGACAGCCGCACGCCCGCGCGCAGAACCGCAATGTCGCGATCATCATCAAGGAAATTGGGATCGATCACTGGCGCTGCGCCCGCGTCGCGCGATCCCAGCCGCACCGTCCCGGTGCTTTCCGGGCGCAGCACGCAGGCATGGAGCGAAAAGCCGTGCTTCTTCACCTTCTCGCGTCCGTGATCCTCCAGCACCGCAGGCACGAAATGCCACTGGATATCAGGAGCCGGGCTATCGGGCATAACCTGCCAGAACCCGCCCGATTCGGCGTAGGGCGTGGTCATCACCCCGGTGCGCTTGCGGCGGTGTTCGATCATCGCAGCCACCATCTTGAGGCTGCCTTTGAGCGAGCTGCCGATCGGCACGTCGCTTTGCGTCTCCCAGCCAGAGACATAGTCGATATGGTCTTGCAGGTTGCTGCCCACGGCGGGGCGATCGAGCACCACCTCGATGCCGTGCTTTTTCAGGTGATCGGCCGCGCCAATGCCCGACAGCATCAGAATTTGCGGGCTATTGAACGCGCCGGCTGAAAGCACCACGCCGCGCCGGGCGTAGAGCACTTGCGATTCGCCGCCGCGCCGCACCTGTGCGCCGGTCACGCGGCCGCCTTCGATCACCAGCTTTTCGACGAGGCTTTCGGTGCGCACTTCGAAATTGCCCTGATCGCGGATCGGCTCGACATAGGCGCGCGCCGCTGACCAGCGTTCACCCTTGCGCTGGGTCACCTGATAAAGGCCAAAGCCTTCCTGCCGCTCGCCGTTGAAATCGGGATTGGTGCGCAATTGCAGCGCGGCTGCGGCTTCGACAAAGGCGTGGGACGCGGGATTGGCAGCAGTCTGATCCGAGACAAACAGCGGGCCGCCGCTGCCGTGATAAGCATCGCTCCCACGCACGTTTGCCTCGGCGCGCTTGAAATAGGGCAGCACGTCTTCATAGGCCCAGCCGGTGCAGCCCATCGCGGCCCAATTGTCGTAATCCCAGCGGTGACCGCGAATATAGACCATCGCGTTGATCGCCGAAGACCCGCCCAGCCCGCGCCCGCGCGGCTGGTATCCGGTGCGCCCGTTCAACCCCTTTTGCGGGACTGTTTCATAGCGGTAATTCGATTTTTCCGGGATGAAGGGCATGAAGCCCGGCGTCTTGATCCAGACGTTATCATTGCGCCCGCCTGCTTCCAGCAGACACACGCGGCGCGTGCCGTCCACGGCAAGGCGCCCGGCAACCGCGCTGCCTGCGCTGCCACCGCCGATGACGATGTAGTCAAAGCTTTCCATGATTTCTCCCTCGTCGAGAAGGGAGACTAGGCAGCTTCAGGCGCACCCGCAATCGGGTTTTGAACAGCCACTGGTTTCGCCGCGCCGACCTGCGCCTGACCCATTCTCGCTTCCCAACGCGCACGGATCATGTCGCTCGTCTCGCGGCTGTTATCATGGCTCCAGCCGGGCTCGCGCAGCAGATAGGACAGCTTGTGCCGCCAGGGCGCGCGCCACAGATCGGCAAGAATCCCGATCCATTCGTGAAACACCGCCCACAACAGGTTGAAGCTGCCCAATTGCTTGACGATGCCATAGCGGATCGGCTCGTCATCCACTTCGGGGGTGAAGGTGCCGAACAGCTTGTCCCACACGATGAAAACGCCCGCGTAGTTGCGATCGAGATAGCGCGGATTGGTGGCGTGGTGGACGCGGTGATGGCTCGGCGTGTTCATCACCGCCTCAAACCACGCGGGCATCCGGCCAATCGCTTCGGTGTGAATCCAGAACTGGTAGATCAGGTTGAACCCGCCGCAGATCGCGATCATCGCCGGGTGAAAGCCGAGCAGCACCAGCGGCACGGCAAACAGGAACCCGAAGGTAAGCGGCCCCGTCCACGTCTGTCTGAGCGCGGTCGAAAGGTTGTAATGCTGGCTCGAATGGTGGTTCACATGGGCGGCCCACATCCAGCGAATGCGGTGCCCGGCGCGGTGGACCCAGTAATATTTGAGGTCATCGAGAATGAAGCAAACCGGCCAGGCCCACCACAAGGCCCACCATTCGGGGCCCATATCGAACGGCCGGTATTCATAGGCCGCCAGAAACACCCAGGCCGCAAACCCGCCAAGCAGCGCGCCCGCCACAGTCGAACCGAGCCCGAACATCAGGCTGACGAGGGTGTCTTTCGGCTCATAGGCTTCAGGCGCGCGGAATTTGGCCCAGATCATCTCGGCCAGCACCAGCGCCACGAACAGCGGCACGGCATATTGGGTGGGGTTGAGATCAGGCATCGCGCGATGATCCTAGCGCATTGATTGCGTCAGCCCAAGCCTGCGCCTCGCACAGGTCCAACCGGACAATTCCGAAGCGCAGTTCGCCGCAATCGACGGTGAGGGTCTGGCCGCCGGCGCGCGCCGATGCGCGGGGGGTGAGCACGCGTCCGGCAAAGCGGTTGCCATGGCGGCGGATGAGCATGATCCGCCCGGCTCCGTTACGAGCAAGCGCCGCGAGCCCCGCCTTGTCCCGCGCGGTTGCGACCGGGGAAAAGCCGTCCTCCACCTCGCCAGCGGCGCGGCGCACGGCCTCGTCGCTGCCGAGCAGCGGCGCCCCGCCCAGCTTCATCCAGTGCGCGAGGCCCGCCAGCGCGAGAATCGCCGCCAGCGAGCCCGCAGTCTGGATCAGCAGCGGCGGCAGGCCCATCGGGAAGACGCCTTATCGGGCCGCCAGCATATCCACCATCGGTCGCACCGGGCCGATATCATAGCCCGCCTGCCAGGCCGCCTCAGCAATCGCATCGGGCGCTGTCCCCATCTTCGCCTGCGCCAGCGCCCACAACAAGGTCGAACGCGTGCCCGAACGGCAGTAGCCGAGCGCGCTGCCGGGGTTGGCTTCCAGCGCGGCAATCAGCGCATCGACCTGCGGTTCGGAAAAGCCGGAATGGCCGATGGGGATAGCAACATAGGCAAGCCCGGCCGCCTCGGCGGCGGCTGCAATTTCAGAGCCTTGCGGGGCAGAAGGGTCTTCCCCGTCGGGCCGGTTGTTAACGATCAGCGTAACCCCCGCCGCCTTCGCCTCGGCGATATCGGCGAGGCTGATCTGCGGGCTGGCGAGCATGGTTTCCGACAGCTTGCGAAAGTCGCTCATGATTATCGTCCCCTTCTGGGCACCGCGCGGCCTGCGCGGATAATGCCGCGTGTGTCTAGCGCGCGGGCAGCACGAGGCAAGCGCGCGCGATGTGGCGGGACTATTGCACTTTTTTACAAAAAACGCTGCCTAGGTAAAATTATTCGCAAAGCAACTCTTTGTGCGCTATGTCACAGGCTTGGACCTTTGGGGCAAAATTCTGCCGTGGAGGTCGGGCGCTCGCCATGGCTCACCGCTCCGCCATGGCCCGCGCGCAGGTTGAGTGGCGGTGTGACAAGGTATGAATTGATTTATGGGTTACGATAGGGGGCGCCGCCGCGGCAAAGACAAGCGTGACGGCTTCGGCGAAGACGGCTTCGATCCGTTTGGCAGCGGCATGGATGGCTTTCCGCCGCCCCGCAGCTACGGCAACGAGCGCTCCGGTGGTTATGATCGCGGTGGTTTCGGCGGCGGTGATCGCGGCGGCTTTGGTGGCGGCGATCGTGGCGGCTTTGGCGGCGGTGGTGGCGGCGGCTTCAACCGGATGCCCGCCCAAGTTGTCGGCACCGGCAAAGGCGTGGTGAAATTCTTCAACGCCCAGAAAGGCTTCGGCTTCATCCAGCAGGAAACCGGCGGCGAAGATGTGTTCGTGCACATCAGCGCGGTTGAACGTGCCGGACTCGAAGGCCTGGCCGAAGGCCAGCAGCTCGAATTCAACCTGGTTGATCGCGGCGGCAAGATTTCCGCGCAGGATCTCCAGGTGGTCGGCGATGTGATCGCGGTTGCGCCGCGTGCGCCTGCCGCCCCGCAGCGCGAGTTGACGGGCGAACGGGTCACCGGCACTGTGAAATTCTTCAACGGCACCAAGGGCTTCGGCTTTCTGGTGCGCGATGATGGCCAGCCTGATGCCTTCGTGCACATCAGCGCTGTCGAGCGTTCGGGCCTCTCCTCGATCAACGAGGGTGAGCGCTTTGAGTTCGATCTCGAAGTTGACCGACGCGGCAAGCATTCGGCGGTCAACCTCGTTCCGATCGAGGCCTGATCCTGCCCTGACTTGGGCCACGTTTGACGCTGGCCTCAGGCAGGATTATTGACACGCCAATGGCGGCTCTTTGCGGGGCCGCCATTTGCTTTTTGGTTCCGTATCTCCGCTTAATCGCTGCTAATCGCTCTTCACCACCTCAGGAATTGCTTATGTCGATCACACCGCTCATGCCTGTCTATCCGCGTTGCGGCGTGCGGCCCGTGCGAGGCGAGCACTGCCATCTCATCGACGAGAACGGCACGCGCTATCTCGATTTCGCCAGCGGCATCGCGGTGAACCTGCTTGGCCATTCGCATGAAGGGCTGATCCGGGCGATCCAGGAACAGGCGGCCACGCTGATGCACGTCTCCAACCTCTATGGCAGCCCGCAAGGTGAGGCCTTGGCTGAGGCGCTGGTCGATGTGACCTTCGGCGACACGGTATTCTTCACCAATTCGGGCGCCGAGGCGGTCGAGGCCGCGATCAAGTGCGCGCGCGCCTATCATCAGAATGCGGAAGGCGGCGATGCAAACCGCTTTGAGCTGATCACCTTCCACAATGCCTTCCACGGCCGCACCATGGCGACGATCAGCGCATCGAACCAGGCGAAGATGCACCATGGCTTCGCGCCGCTGCTCGACGGGTTCAAATATGCGCCCTTCGATGATCTCGAAGCCGCCAAGGCCTTGATCGGGCCGAACACCGCCGGGTTCCTCGTCGAGCCGATCCAGGGCGAAGGCGGCATCCGTCCGGCTTCGGAGGAATTCATGCACGGCCTGCGCGCGCTGGCAGACGAGCATGATCTGATGCTGGTGCTTGATGAAGTGCAATGCGGCGTCGCGCGCACCGGCACCTTCTATGCTTACGAACAATACGGCATCACGCCCGATATTCTGGCGACCGCCAAAGGCATCGGCGGCGGCTTTCCGCTGGGTGCCTGCATCGCTACCGAAAAGGCCGCGCGCGGCATGACGTTCGGCACGCATGGTTCGACCTATGGCGGCAATCCGCTCGCCATGGCGGCAGGGCTGGCGGTGATGAAGGCGGTTGCCAACGAGGAATTTCTCGCAAGCGTGCGCGAGAAGGGCGAACGGCTTCGCACGCGGCTCGAACAATTCATCGGCAATTATCCCGATCTGTTCGAACTGGTGCGGGGCAAGGGGCTGATGCTCGGCCTCAAGATGAAGTTCGAAAGCCGCCCGTTTTATGTTCACCTTCGCGATCATCACCAGCTGCTGACAGTGGCGGCGGGCGACAACACCATCCGCATCCTGCCGCCGCTGGTGATCGGCGATGCCGAAATCGACGAATTCTTCGACAAGCTGTCGGCCGGCGCGGCCAGCTTCGCCATCCCCGAGGCGGCGTGATGGCGCATTTCCTCGATCTGTCGGATGCAGGCGCTGATGCCATCGCGGCGATGATCAATGATGCGATTGATCGCAAGGCGGCCCGCGCTGGCTTGCCCAAGGGCGCGCCCGATCCCGATGCGCCGCTCAAAGGCCGTGTGCTGGCACTGGTGTTCGAGAAAAACTCCACCCGCACCCGGGTGAGCTTCGATATCGCGATGCGCCAGCTTGGCGGCAGCGTGCTGCTGCTCGATTCGGCGTCGAGCCAGCTCGGCCGGGGCGAGACCATCGCCGATACCGCGCGCGTGCTCAGCCGCATGGTCGATTGCATCATGCTGCGCACCGATGATCACGCCAAGATCGCGGAAATGGCTCGCCATGCCAGCGTTCCGGTGATCAACGGGCTGACCGATCGTTCGCACCCCTGCCAGATCGTCGCCGACCTGCTCACCATGATCGAGCACCGCAAGGCGCTGCCCGGCCTTGAGATCGCATGGTTTGGCGATGGCAATAATGTGCTCCATTCGATCCTTGAGGCGGCAGGCCTGTTCAAGTTCAATGTCCGGGTAGCGACCCCTGCGGGCTATGAACCCGATGCCGCGTTCGTGGACATGGCACGCGCTGGCGGAGCCACCGTCACGCTCTCGCAGGATGCTGCGGCAGCCGCGCGCGGGGCGGATGTGGTCGTCACCGATACCTGGATTTCGATGGGGCAGGCCCATGCCGAGGCAAAGCTTGCGGCGATGGCGCCCTATCAGGTCAATGCCGCGCTGATGGCGCAGGCCAAACCCGATGCGATATTCCTCCATTGCCTGCCCGCGCATGTCGGCGAGGAAGTCAGCGAAGAGGTGTTCGAAGGCCCGCAGTCGGTGGTTTTTGATGAGGCCGAAAACCGCATCCACGCGCAGAAATCCGTGTTGCTGTGGGCCTTTGGCAAGCTGGTTGCATGAAGGGGCTACCCGCTGCGCACGGCTATCCCCATATAGGCCTGCCATGGATTATCTGATCGAAGCCTCGCCCGAGACCTTTGCCGACAAGCTGCTCGGCTTTACCCTGCCCTCGCGGGGCGCGCGCGGGCGCGTGGTGCGGCTCGACCGCTTGCTTGACGAGGTGCTCTCAGCGCATGATTACCCGCCGCCGATCACCCATCTGCTGGGCGAGGCGCTGGTGCTGGCGGCATTGATGGGCGGCTTGCTCAAGGGGGAAAAGGCGCAGCTCACCATGCAGGCGCAGACCCAGGGTGGGATCGTGAGCCTGCTGGTATGCGATTATCGCGCTGGCGCCGTGCGCGGCTATGCCGATTTCGATGCCGAGCGGCTGGCACGGCTGGGCGCGAACCCCTCGCTCTCGGCGCTGTTCGGCAGTGGCTATCTCGCCGTCACCTTCGAGACCGAACAGGGCCAGCGCTATCAGGGGATCGTGCCGCTTGAGGGTGACAGCATGGCCGAGGCCTGCGAGACCTATTTCAGCCAGTCCGAACAGGTGCCCACCCTGATCCGCGTCGCCAGCCGGGTGGCGGGAGGCAAGCGTTCGGCGGCGGGCATCCTGATCCAGCACCTGCCCGATGGCGAAGACGGGCGCGAGCGGCTCCACGTCCGCATGGATCACCCCGACTGGGAGCATGTCGCTATCCTCGGCAGCAGTATCAGCCATGAAGAACTGCTTGATCCGGCGCTTTCGCTGGAGGCGATCGCGTGGCGTTTGTTCAACGAGGAAGCCGAGATCCGCGTTCAGCCCGGCGCGGCGCTTGTCCGCGGGTGCCGCTGCACGCTGGAGCACTATGCCGCGGTGATCGCGCGCTTCCCCGAAGAGGAGCAGCGCGAAATGCGCAATGAGGACGGCATTATCGCGATTGACTGCGCATTCTGTTCGCGCATTTTCGAACTCGCCCTATAACGGGCCTAACCGTGACGTATCTGACCAATACAGGCGCAGGCGTGGTGGAGTATCCGAAGCGATCAGACGCGCGGCAAGACAAGGGGGGTGAGCGGGGATGACCGGTCGGAATGCAGGATTGGCGTTAGTCGCTGCCGCCATCACACTGGCCGCCCTGCTTGGCCCGGCCGCCGCGCCCGTCATTGCAGCGCAAGGGCCGGGTCTGGCCATGCTCGGCCGTCTGACCAAGGGCGAATGGACGATCAAGCACCGCGATGGTACGCCCGATCGCAAGATCTGCGTGCGCAGCGGGCAGGAGTTGATCCAGCTGCGCCACACCGATCGCGGGTGCAGCCAGTTCATCATCGAAGACGCGGATGCAAAAGTCGCGGTGCAATATACCTGCCCCAACAATGGCTTTGGCCGCACCAGCATACGCAAGGAAACACCCGGCCTTGTTCAGTTGGAAAGCCAGGGGATCGAAGGTGGCCTGCCCTTCCAGTTCAGCGCTGAAGCGCGCCAAACCGGGTCTTGCTGAGCGTGCGATGAGGCTGGTTGAAGGAGCTGGCGGGCTGCCGGTCGCAGTGGTGCTGCTGTCGGGCGGGCTCGATTCGATGGTGACCGCAGCTTTAGCGCGGGAACAGGGCTTTGCCGTGCATGCGCTGAGCGTGGATTATGGCCAGCGCCACCGGCTTGAACTCGAATCGGCACGGCGGATCGCAGGCCATATCGGCGCGGCGCGCCATGTGGAAATTGCGCTGGATTTGCGCGCTTTTGGCGGCTCGGCGCTGACCGACGCCATTGATGTGCCCAAAGGCGGGGTGGGGGATGATATCCCGGTCACCTATGTGCCCGCGCGCAATTTGGTGTTTCTTGCCCTGACCACCGCCTTTGCGGAAAGCTCGGGCGCGCGCGATGTGTTTATCGGGGTCAACGCGCTCGATTATTCGGGCTATCCCGATTGCCGCCCGGAATTCATCGCCAGCTTTGCCGAGACCGCGCGGCTCGGCACCAAGGCGGGGGTGGAAGGCTCGCCCTTCACCATCCATGCGCCGCTCCAGCACCTGACCAAGGCCGACATCGCGCGCGAATGCGCCCGGCTCGGGCTTGATCCGGCGTGGAGCTGGTCGTGCTACGATCCGACACCCGAAGGCATGGCCTGCGGGCTGTGCGACTCCTGCCGCTTGCGAAAAAAGGGTTTTGCCGAAGCCGGGATTGTCGATAGCACGGCATACCGCGAATAGGCGGCCCCGGGCATAGTCGCAGCGGGAATGGACTGGGATTGGGGAACATTTCTTGAGCGAGGAAAAATCGGGCGGCGCGGACGCGGCCAATGCGCCGGTGCCGGCATACAGCTGGTATGCCCTGAGCGTGCTGGTGCTGGTCTATGTGCTTAACTTTATCGACCGGCAGATCCTCTCGATCCTTGCCAATGATATCAAGGCCGATCTGGGCGTTGACGATGCCTATCTCGGATTTCTGTATGGCACGGCCTTTGCCGTATTCTATTCGCTGTTCGGGATTCCGCTGGGCAAGCTGGCCGATAGCTGGAAACGCACCCGGTTGTTGGCGCTTGGGCTTGCGGTGTGGTCGACGATGACAGCGCTATCGGGCTTTGCCAAGAACGCCGCAGTGCTGACAGTAGCGCGGGTGGGTGTCGGTGTCGGCGAGGCGACGGCGAGCCCATCGGCCTATTCGCTGATTTCCGATTGGTTCCCCGCGCGTATCCGGGCCACCGCGCTGGCGGTCTATTCCTCCGGATTGTACATTGGCGGCGGGGTTTCGCTGCTGATCGGGGCGCTTGTTGTCGAGAGTTGGAACGGCGCATTCCCCGCAGGCGGGCCCTTGGGCCTCAAAGGGTGGCAGGCAGCATTTTTGGCGGTGGGGATACCGGGGCTGCTGCTGGCGCTGTGGGTGCTTTCGCTGCGTGAGCCGGTGCGCGGAGCGATCGACGGCCTCGCCTCGCCCGAAGATCCCACCCCGTTCAAGGGGTTCTTTGCCGAACTGGTGCAGGTTATCCCGCCATTGACGATCATTGGCGCGGTGTTGCGCGGGCCCCGGGCGCTTATCGGCAACCTGCTGGGCCTTGGAGGCTTTGCCGCCATGGCGCTCGGCCTCTCGGTGATGGTTCCGGCTTCCGCCAATCTGGTGCCCGGCTTTGCCGATGGCTCATGGAAGATGTCGGACCAGTGGCTGTTCCTGGGCCTCGGATATTACGCGGTCTTCAGCTGGGCGATGGGGCTGCGGCAGCGCGATCTGGCAACCTTTCGGCTGACCTGGGGATCACCCGCCTTCCTGAGCGTTATCCTCGGTTACGGAATGGTCGCCTTTATTTCCTATTCGATTTCTTATTGGGCTGCGCCTTATGGGGAGCGGATGCTGGGCGCCTCGAAGCCAGAGCTGGGCCTGTTTCTCGGTGCGCCGAGCGCAGTCGGTGGCTTTCTGGGGGTCATCCTCGGCGGCGCGATGGCGGATTTCCTGCTCAAACGCCGTGCCGATGGCAGGATTCTGGTGATCCTGTTCGGATTGGTGACGCCGATCCCGATCATCTACCTTATCTTCACCACCCAAAGCGCTGCGGTGTTCTATATCGCGGCCTTTGCGCAAAACCTGCTGACATCTTCGGCACTGGGCGCGGCGGCTGCTACGAGCCAGGCGCTGGTGTTGCCGCGAATGCGGGGCGTCGCAACCGCGATCTTCTTTCTGGCGACAACTCTGGTGGGCTTGGGGATCGGCCCATTTATGGCCGGCTATGTCTCGAAGATAAACGGAGATGATCTTGGCGTCGGGGTGCTTTCAACCCTCGTCGTAGCGCCGCTTGGAGTGATCATGCTGGTGGCGGCGATGCGGCTGGTGCCGGGTGCCATTGACGGCCTGCTCGACCGGGCCCGTGCTGCGGGCGAACCGGTCTGATTCGCAACCCTCGCGGGCGCCGCAAGCGACCCGGTTGCAGTCTCTGCTAGCATAGGGCCTGCCCGCTGCTGCTCGAGACAAGGCCCGGCCTGGCCTTTGCTTGGGCGCGATTGCCCGGCAGTGAAGTGTTCCGGTTTGCTCGAAACCACCCTTGCCGCACCAGCGGCGTCGCTCCGGCTGCGTGGTTGCGGAGGTTGGTGTTGAAGGGGAGATGGCGCGCACAGACCTCCTGCGCTGCGCGCCATGCAATCGTAGCGCGCGAGCCTTGGCGTTTGGTTTCACATAAGGCCCCGGCTGCGGCACCCCGCATTGTTGCGGGTCGCAGGAAGGGCCGCAATCCGGGCTTGAGAACAGCGCTCGGCGCTCAATGGGCGCCAAGCTTAGAACGAAAAAAGGGGCCGGATCGCTCCGGCCCCTTTCGAATTGCGGTTGGAAACCGATTACATGCCCGAGCCGGGCCCGTAGGTGATTTCCACGCGGCGGTTCTGCGGTTCACGCACACCGTCGGCGGTCGGGACGCGCGGCTTGGCTTCACCGAAGGCTTCGCCCGAGATGCGCGCTGCCGGGACGCCGCGGCCCACAAGGTATTCGCGGACCGAGGTGTTGCGACGGCCAGCGAGCGCCATGTTGTAGGTGGCGCTGCCCGAACGGTCGGTGTGACCGGCAAGCATCACGTTGGCCGTGCCGCAGTTTGCATAGGCAGTAACCGCGCTGTTGAGGATCGCCGAAGCTTCTGCGGTGATGGCCGAAGAATCGAAGTCAAAGAACACGATATACGGCCCGGTGTTGCACGGCGGCGGCGGAGGCGGCGGCGGCGGCGGCGGGGGAGGCGGCGGCGGGGGAGGCGGCGGCGCCGGCGGGGGCGGCGGCGGAGCTTCCTTTGCACCGAAGTTGTAAGTGATCGAGCCGAGGATCGAGTGGCTGGTCATGTTGGTGTCGAAAGTGCGGCCAATCGTGTCAACCAGGCCAACGCTCGGCGCGTTGAAGTAGCGATAGCGAAGCCCGATATCCCACGAGCTGCTGATCGGGGCGCGAACGCCGGCGAGCAGCTGCCATGCAAAGCCAGTGTCGGAGTCATCGACGAAGTCGCGGCCCGCCTGATTGATCGTACCATCGAGCCCGACGCGTGCAACGCCGACACCGCCGCCGACGAAGCCCTGAAGGCCATCATCCTTGCCGATATCGATCAGGCCGTTCAGCATGAAGCTGAGAGCATCAATGCTGCCCACCGCTTCACGGCGGCCGGGGAACGTGCCGCCCGCTGCGGGCAGACCCAGCACGCCCGATTCGGCGCGGTCCAAGCGCGCGTTGCGGTAGCTGGCTTCAGCTTCGAGACGGAACGGGCCGAAATCATGACCGACGATACCGCCAAAATCATAACCGGTGTTATACTTGATCCGAGCGGCGTTTTCCACACCACGAATATCGACGTCAGCCTGTTCCACGATCATGGCGCCGCCGTTACCCTCAATATACCATTGGCCATCACGGGCCATGGCGGGTGCGGTCAGCGCGGTCGAGGCCATTGCCATCCCAATGACAATTTTGCGCATTATGTTATTCCCCTTCGTTATCGAACTTAGGCACTGCCAGTCTCTATCTTTTCCACCACCAAGAGGCAAGAGATCGTCGAAATCAAAGCCTCTCATGTGTTGCAATAAAGTCTCTATAGGCCTTGTTGCAAGCAGTCAGCGAACCAACAGAAGTCTTGCCGATGCAATCGCGCGAGTTGAATCACACCGGCTGCCGCGCCACTAGCCCCAGTTTGGCAAGTGCGTCAATGACCTGTGCCAGCAAAGCGCGCGCCTCTGCGTCGATCACGGTCCCCCCGATGGCATGCGATGGCACATTCGCGGCCTGCCATGCCCCGTCAAAGCGGACCATCTGGCCAAGCGTGCGGTCGAAAACAAGGCATCCGTTTTCAGGCATCACAAAATGCCAGTCCCCGCCAATAGCCAAAGCGAGGTGGTGCTCACGACCCGTCCATGCGCCGGCCGCGTTGGACCCGACGAGGTAGCAAACCCCGTCAGGCGCCGTCGCGGGGGGGGGTTGCGAGGGTGCCAGCCACCGACCGCGCCATCACGGCATCGATCACGGCAAGCGACTGGTTGACGAAAAACTCCTTCTGCGCCTGACCCACAAACAGCAAAGGCAGGCCAAGTTGCGGCGTGATGGCAGGATGATCGGCAAAGGGGTTCATGGGATTCTCCTTGAAATTCAGTCGAGCACAGCGAGTGGCAGCGCGGGCGAGAGCGCATGGGTGCCGATCTGCCGGACCCACAGCCATGCCTCGCCCACCTGCGCCAGCAGCGCGGCACGCTCTGTCTGCGACAGACGAAAGCCCGGCTCGCCGCGCGTCCAAGTGGCCAGCGGGGCATCGGGCGGGCCGAAGCCGACGAGATAGCTCTCGGCCTGCTCGACCAGCGCTGCATCCACCCCGTCATTCCAGCGCCACTGGCCGCGCGCGCGGCGGGTCCAGACAATGTCCCATGACTGGTCGGCCAGCACCCGGATCCGAGGGTGGACCGGCATCAGCGGACGCCGCGACAGGCCGGGGTTGGTAAGGCTCGCCATCACCGGAGCCGGATCGGCGATCCCGCTGGCGGCAATCATGCTGCCACTGGTCGCAGCGACCTGTGCCGGGTCAAGCGCGATCAGGCGATCGTCCAGAAGAATCACGGGCGCCCCGGCATCGTGGCCAGCTTGCGCTGCCGGTTCGGTGCCGCCGCGCCCCCGCAAGAGGCCGGACAAACGCCAACGCCCGGCACCAAGCGGCTCGGCGCGAGCGAATTGCAGGACTTCATCTCCCACCATCAGGCGATTGGCTCCAGCGGCAAGCGCAGTCATGTCGGCATCGCTCAAATCGAGATCGGGAGCAGCCAATATGACTTCGAGGCTGGCTGCCGGTTCCAACAGCAGCGCGCGAGAAGGCACAAGTGGCTCGGCCAGCGTGCCCATGACTGCACGCCGCGCCCCTGTGCTGCCGATGGGCTCGAGCGTTGTGCCCTGAACCAAAAACAGGGCCGCGCCGCGCCACCCTGCGCTGCCAGAAGAGGCCGCAGCGTAGAGCAGCGGGGCGGAGGGATCACCCGAGCCATCGGAGACAGCCTCGAGAAAGGTCAGGATCGTCGGCGTTACCGCGAGGTCGCTTGCGGTGTTGGCTGCGCCGGGATCGCCCGCGACCGGTGGGCCGAGCTGGGGTGCAAGCCGCTCCAGGCTAAGCTCAACCCCGCGATCATGCCACTCCCATTCCCGCACCAGCCATTGCCCCGGCTGATCCGGCACGCGCACCACCCGGCCTGGTCCGAGTGCGGGATCAAGCTCGCCGATGCGCCATGTGATGCGTTCATGCTGCCAGCGGGCACGGTGCGCGTTAGCATTGGCAAGCTGCCGCGCCCCGCTTGCGTTCATGGTCGCAGGCAGATCGAGCATCGCCTCGCGCCCTGCCGCGCGCACGCCGAGCGCGCGCTGGACGCCGGGCTGATAATCGCGCTCCTCATCGTAATAGCGCAGCGCCACCGGTTCACGCACCGGCGTATCGGCACGCTGGCGGTGGCGGCTGTCGGCATCCTGTTCGCTGCGTATCGACAATTGTTCGGGCAGGAGCAAAGGTGGCTCCCCGACACAAGAACACCCGGCAGCCGACAGCTTGAGGCCTTGCGCGCCCGAGGTGCAGATCAGCGGGAACACCTGATCAATCGCCGCCAAAGAGCCAACGACCGGGCCGCCCTCGTCCGCAAACCCGCGCGCCTCGCTCAGCATGAGCGCCTCTGCCGCTGCGCCCTGAGGCAAGAGTTGGCCGATTGCGAGCGCTTCATTGTCGCCATCGGCGACAATCTCGAAAGTGAGCGCCGGAATGCGGTTGCCAAAGTCGGCAAGCTGCAAATCCTCGAACACCACATAGGCACAATCGCGAAAGGCAGGCGCATCGGCGCCCTTGTCGGCAGCGATCAGCGGGTCAACCGGATCATCGCCATGCCCGCAATAGACCCGCATTATGCCGCCGACCTTGAGATCGCCCGCCTCACCGCGCAGCAGATTGCCGTCTGCCCACACCCGTCCGACCGAGGTGATCGGCGTGCTTGAAAGCGCCACCGCGAAAGATGCGCTGTAGGAATAGGTGGTGACAGAAGGTTGGCCCTTGCCGCTGCTTTGCTTGGCTTTGCTCTCGACCAGATCGGTCGCCCAGATCACCGCGCCCGGCACCCGCATCCGCCCAAACTGGCGCGGGATCGGCTGGCCATAGCTCGACGTAGTGACCGCCAACTCCTTAAGCCGTGGGCCTTCACGCTTGCCGGAGCCGAAGATGCGCCGATCCGCCTGCTGGCCAAGAAAGGCGCCGATAGCTCCGCCGAGCGGCCCGCCGATTGCGGTGCCCAGCGCGGTAAGCAACAAGGTTGCCATGATATGTCCTCAGATAGTTGGGGCAAGCCGCCAGCGGGCAGCGATGATCGTGCCGGGCGCGAGCGGCTGGCGCACCACGCGGCGCAGGCCCGCATGGGCGTGGATTACCGCGCCCGCGCTGGCGGCGATCATGAGGTGGTGCTGCACCGGCGAAGGCTGCACCAGCAGCACATCACCGCGCATGACGGGCCCATCGGTGCGAGCGAGCCCGCTTAGCGCGGCATGGCCGAGCCAGCGCTCGATAGCGAGGTTGCGCAAGGCATAGGCTTGCGGCGGCATTGCAGCCCGGCCAATCGCGGCAAGGCTTGCGGCGACGAGCCCGATACAGTCGAGCCCGGTCGCCGGATCGCGGCCGTGCAGGCGAAAGCGCGTGCCGATGAAGCTCTCCGCCGCGCAGGCGAAGGCTTCGGGGTCAGTTCCTGCCATAGCGGGTCAGCAGGTCATTGCCGGGCAGAAACGGCTCGCCCCGGAAATTGCGCGCATTGCCAAACCGGCCTGAGCAGGCGCCGATGGTGTGATCGCATCCCTCGCGCAGTTCGGCGAGCGTGCCGATGGCGGTGCCTTCGACGAGCGGGCGATCAAGCATAAGCCAGTCCCCATCCGCGCTTACGATCCCGAAGCTGATGCCCGTCTGCGGCCCATCGCGAAACCGCACAAGGCCATCAATATGATCGGCTGGCGCGATCCCGGCAAAGCGCACCCGGTTGAAATCAGGATCAATGCCCGCGAGCGGCAGCACCTGGGTAAAGCGCGTTGCCGAAAGCCCGCAGCCCGGCCCGCAGAACACCGCGCGGCAGGTGGGGCTGGTGCGCGGCACTAGATCGCGTTCGAGCAACTGCTTGGCTGATCGCAGCACGGCGGAAAAGCCGCGCCGGTCATCCTCGATCATGCCGAGATCGCCGGTGTAGAGCGTGTGATGTTCAAGGCTCTCCCAATCGACCGCGCCGATGGCGATGGCGGCCTCATCAAACAGCCCGGCGGCGAGATCCGCCTCGCGGATGGTGTCATGGCTGAGCGCGCCTTCCACCTCCGCACTGTCATTGGCCAGATCAGCCGTCAGGCGGATCGCGGCGGGCACCATACCGGGCGCAGCGCGGTGGAGGATGCCGCCGAAAGTGAGATCGTGGTCGTGGCTGGTGAAGCCCATTGCCACCCCATCGCGGCGATACACCCGCCAGAAGGTTGCGACAGTATCGAGCTCGCGGTCGAAGAACACGCGCATCAGCCGACCTCACGCAGTTCGATCAGCGGGATGCTTGGCGCTTCGCCCGCCGCGAAATTGATGCCGGAGATATCGATCCGGTCCTCGGCAAAGCGCACCGGCACATCGAACAGGAACCCGGCGCGCACTTCGGCGCCCGCTGGCGGCGCGCTGGCAAGCCGCAGCACGCCCTGGGACAGCAGGCTCCAGCCGCTCACCGGCGCGCCGCCGACGCTGACGAGCAGCGTATCGGCGCGTGCGCGGGTGATCGGGCGCACTTGCGGATCGGGGCCATCGCCATAGGTCTTGATGAGCGGGAAATCAGCCCGCGCGCCGTCGCCTGTCCCGATCAGTTGATCGAGCATCGTGGGCGTCCCTGTCATTCCGTTCGAGGAATGATCAAACGGGTCCATGATGCGAAATCCCCGCGCCGCCCCGCGCCGCGCGCGGAAGAAGGCGAGCAGCTGGGACAGCTCGCTTTCAGAACGGATGCCGGGGCCGACATCGAAATGCACCCGCGCATCCGCCCACAAGGAATTGCGCCGTTCATGGCCCGAGGCTGTAACCGCGATAGAGGTCGAAAACTCCGGCCCAACCGCGGTGCTGCGCCCCAGTGCGAAGGGATAGAGGACATCATCGAAAGGGGTCACATTATCCTCCTCAACTGGTGCAAGCCGGGTGTAGCCATCGCGATTGATCTGCGGCTGCGCCCAGACATAACGGCGCGTGACAGCGCGCCCGCGCGCCTCATCCAGCCCGGCATCAATCAGCGACCACATCGCCTCGGCATCTTCGGGCAGCAGCACGAAGCCCGAAAGGTAATCCTGCTCGGCCGCCGGGTAGCCGAGCCGTGCATCGACGAACGCATAGGCCGCTCGCCGAGCCGCATCCTTGCCCGCGGTCAGCCAGTCGTAATCCTCAAGCTGCAAGCGATCAAAGGCAGGCCGCGCCCAGCCAAGCGGCAGGTTGGCGCGGTAAAGCTCGGGCATTTGCGGATCGAGCACTGTCGGGGTGAAGGCGAGCAGCAGCACTTCGCAAGGCCCGCCCGCAGCCTGCCGCACCGCCTGCGTCAGCGCTGCGGTCGAAGCCGCCAGAAGCGCGCCAGCACTATCGAGCAGCGCCTTTTGCGCCGCTGGAAGATTGCCGCGCATGTCGGCGATCACGGGCGGATTGCCGCCAAAGGCTGCGCGCGCCGCATCATCATAAAGGCAGATCGCGCCCGTCTGCGGCACCACCCACCACCATGGCTCGCCAATCTGGAAGCGCACCGGCTGGCCCGCCTGTTTGAGCAAGCCAACAAACACCCCCGCCACCGCTTGCAGCCACGCCATCGCTGCTGCATTCGCAGGCGAAAGCAATGTCGAGGGCGGCTCCCACCCGGTCAGCGCGGGCGCGCCGCCGGGAGCGCGCTGCTTCCAGCTTTCCGGTGCATAGGCGTTGAACAGCTCATAGGAGAGCGAGGCAATCACCGCGAACCCCTCGGCCCTGGCGGCGGCAAAGTAGCTCTGGTGCCATGCGCTTGCCGGAGTGCACAGGGCGCCCCCGCTTGCCGCCAGCAGCGCGCCGCCTGCCTGCCGTTCGAGCCGCATGAAGTGGCTCATCCCGACATAGTGCACAATATCGTCGCGATACCCGAGCCCGATGATCCCGCGCAGGAGGCGCGCGGGCGTCTGGTTATAGGCATCGTCATAGGCGGTCGCCATGCGCTCGCCATGCACGGGCAAGCGCACATCGCCGATCTCCAGCATGGCGCGCCCGCCATCGCAGGTAATCTCGGAGAGGATGACATGGCCGTTCGCCCGCTGTGGCAGGGGCGCAGCGCTGCCCGCCTCATAACCGCGCGCCACCAGCGAGATGAACATGCGGTCGATATCGTGCGGGTAAACCGGCTCGCCCGGCAGGCCAAAGCCGCCTTCGAGGTCGGAAAAGCGCAGCGTGATGCGCGCATCCGTGGGCGTGCCGTCGGCATAGTTCCACAGGCGCACATACCACGCGCGCGGGGTGCCGGCGGTATCGCGCCCCTCGATGGTCAGTGTCGGGCCGTTGACCGCATCAAGCGGGATCACACCCGCCGATTGCCAGCGGAAGGTCAGGATGGTGTGCGCATAATCGCGGTTGGTTTCGTAGGCGAGCAGTGGGTGATCGAGGCGGTCCTCGCTCTCCCAGATCAGCCCCACCAGCTCGCCGCGATTATGCAATTCAACCTCGACGCGCAGCGCATCGGGCGCCGTCGTTACCACAGACGCCATCGCGGGGCGCGGGAAATTGACTGTCCAGAAGCGGGGATCGAAGCGCTGGATGAAGCTTGATTCCTGCGCGCGGCGTTCGCGCGCCAGCCAGAATGTCATGGGCGCTGCACTCCCTTACTGATCGGCGAGCGCGCGGCGCACCGCGCTGGCGACCTGGCGGGCGGAACGCTGCATCGCAACCGGCGCAGCGCTGCCGCGCGGCACGGCCAGCTGGATCGCGACGCTGACATCGCGGCCCCGCGGCCCAAGTGCACCATTGGCTTCGATCCGGCCCGCGCTGGTCGGCACGAACACCTCCGGCCCGCGCTCGCCTACCATGAAGGCTCGGCCCGGCGAGACTAGTCCGCCGGTGGCGCGACCCGGCAAGCCGAGCAGCGCGCCGAAAGTCTGGCCGAGCAGCCCTCCGACGCCGCCGCCGCCTCCACCCGCGCCGCCGCCAAACAGACTGTTGAGGCCCGATTGCAGCGCATGAGCGGCGATCTGATCGAGCGCGCTCATGGCGATCCGCTTCAGATCGTCAAACCCCAGGCTCCCGCGCCTGAGCGCCGAGAGAAGCCCGCGTTCGAGCACATTGCCCGCCCGGCCAAAGCCATCGAGCAATCCGCCATCGACCGAGCGGCGCATCGTTTCGACATCGGCGGCAAAGCCGGCAGTATTGGCGCGCACATCGATTACCAGTTCTTCAAACCTGTCCTGCATCGTCGTCGCGCTCCATCATACGGGCAATTGTCTCGCGGCTGGGGGGGGTGGTCGCGTCGGCTGCGTCAGGATCGGCGAGCGCCAGCACCAGTTCGGCAGGCGTCGCCCGCCAGAATTCATCGGGCCGCCAGCCGAGCAAGCGCGCAGCTATCGGGCACCACCGACGCGTTGCGGCGGCTAAGGTGTCGCTCAAGGCGTGCCCTCAAGAATCTGTGCGAGCACAGAACGCACCGGCTGGGTGGCCTTGACCAGCCCCATCTCCAGCACCGCTGCGCCCACCTGGGTGCGTTCAGGGCGGGTTTCGGCAGGCAGGCAATGCCACAGAAGCGCCGTGATTTCGGTGAGGGTCAGCGCGCCGCTCGCCGCGCGTTCAACCAGCGCGAAAAGCGAGCCAAGCTCGCTTTCGGCAGCCACCAGATGCTCGAAACTCGGGCGCAGCACATAGGCCTTGCCCGCAACCACAAAGCTCGCCTCGCCGCGCAAGGGATTGGGAACAGCGCTCACGCCGGGATCACCGGGCCGGAGCTTTCCAGCTGCATCGTGTAGCTGCGCTCACCGTTGAAATCCCCCGAATAATCCAGCCGCTGGACGAGAAATCGCCCGCGCAAGCGCTCGCCGCCCTCGAACGAAAGCTCATAATCGTCGATCGTGCCTGCGAGCGCATGGGCGCGCACCGCGCTTTCGGCCGCACTCCCGAGGAAAATCCCCGCCGCGCTCACCGAAACCGACCGCGTGCCCGCGCCCGACAAGAGATCGCGCCAGCCGCCCGATCCCTTGTGTGTCACCACGACGCTATCGCCGTTGATCGTCAGCTGCGTGGTGCGCAGGCCAGCGACCGTCTGATAGGTGAGCGGCGATGCGCCATTGCCGATCTTGAGCAGGAAGGCAGAGCCATTTTGTGCAGGCATGGTGGATTACTCCTACAAAGGTGCGAACAGGCGGAAGCGGAATTCGATGAGGGCCGCACGCAGGTTATTGGGCCGCGCTTCGCTGCGTGATCTGAGGAAGCGGATCGATGCGAGTTCGAAGCCGGGGTGAAAGGGCGGCAGGGCCAGCACGCGGGCCTCGATCGCGGCGAGGATCGCGGCATCGCTGCCCGGATCATCGCTGCGGCTGGCAAGTTCGAGCGCGATGCGCACTTCGCGGCCCGCCCGTTCCTTGCAACCCCAGTCGATGCTGGCGCTCGCCGCAACGCCGAGCCAGGGCGGAGCGGCGCGCAAGGGCGCTTCTTCCTCGATGGCGTTGATGGGTGCGAGCGCCGGATCGGTGCGCAGCCAATCGATCAGCGCCGCGCGCAGGGCGTTTTCCATCGGCTATCACTCCTCTCCGAATGCGGGCCAAAGGGCACGGGCGTCACGCCAGTCGGCGGCGCGGGTTTCGCGGGCGATGGCACGCGCACGGCGCAACGCGATCGCCTCGGCGCGGCGGGCAAGGCGCTGGCCGAGCGCACTCATGCGGGGCTCGGCAGTAATCATGCGAGCCGCATCAGCCGCCAGGGCTGCCACAGCGCGCTGACGCTCAACGGCGGCGGCGCAGGGCTGCGCTGGCCGCCGCTATCGCGGTCGCGGTAGTAATGGGCGGCAAGGCGGATGATGCCGTGGCGCAGCGGCGGGGGCAGGCTCGCCCAGTCGCCCCCAATCCCGACCATCAGGCGCACCGCCAATGCGCGGCCCTGAACCGGCACCAGCAGCCGGAAGCTGGCAGTGCCGCAGGCAGCGATCTCGGCGCTGTAATCGAGCGCCGTCAGCACCGAGCGAGCCCCATCGCTGGCGATCACTTCGACTGCGGCAATTTCGCGCACCGGGCGCGAAGCGAGCAATTGCAAGCCGCGCTGCGGCGGCAAGCGTTCTTCGACCAGCTGGGCCAGCGGCGCCTGCCCGGTAAAGGCCTCGCACAGCTCAAGTGCGGCTTTGAGCAGGCCCGCCAGCAGCGCGTCTTCGGTATTCCGGCTGATGCCGAGCCATTGCTTGAGCTCGGTCAGGCCAGCCTCGCCGATTTCGGCGGGCAGCACGACAATCCGCTGCATCGAGCGATCTCCCAGGATCATTTCATCGGACACAAGGCGCCCGCATCGCTGCCACAGGCGCGAAGGATCGGCCTGGAGCGATGCGGGCGCGCAAAACCGGCGCGGGCGGGCGGGGGAAGGGGGAACCCGCCAGCGCCGGGGAAGTGGCGGTGATCAGACTTCGATACGGAGCAGCTTGATCGCACTCGAATCGAGCACCTGCCCGCCCATCCGCCGGGTCGTGTAAAAGTGCACGAACGGCTTGTTGGTGAAGGGATCGCGCAGCACCCGGGTCGGGCCATGTTCGGCAATCAGATAGCCGCTGCGGAAATTGCCGAAGGCGATGGGGAAGGTATTGGCCGCGACATCGGGCATATCCTCCGCCTCGATCACCGGGTAGCCGAGCAGGCGATTGGGCTGGCCTTCGACCATACCCGGCTGCCACAGGAACGCGCCATCGGCGGTCTTGAGCTTGCGGATGCGGGCAAGCGTTGCCGAATTCATAACGAAGCACGCGCCCTGGCGATAACCCGATTTGAGCGCGTGGATGAGATCGATCAGCTTGGTTTCAGGGGTGCTGCCGAGCCCGGTGGCATTGCCCGAACCGATATACTGCACCTGCCCGAACGGGCGGGTGGCATCGCCAGCGATGCCCTTGGGCGCGGTGAGGAAACCGGCGGGGCGATTGACCCCGGTGCCATTGACGAAGGCGGCCCCTTCGGCGCGGGCAAACTCCATCGCGATCTCGCTCGCCAGCCAGGTTTCGAGATCGAAGGCGGCATCATCGAGCATCCCCTGGCTGGCCGCCGGATTGGCGTAGAGATCGCCAGCGGGCGGGGCGATTTCGGCAAATTGGGGCGTGCCGGTTTCGGGGCGCGGGGCGGCCTCGCTGACCCAGCCCGAGGCAATACCGCCGGTTGCCACCAGCTTGCGATAGCCCGAGGTGCCGGTCTGGACGACTTGCGCAATGGCACGGATCGGGCTGATCGCAGCGAGCTGGCTGGCGATCATCGCATCAAGCACGCGCGGAATGGCAAAGCCGCCATCGGCAGGCGGGGTGGCGGTCATCGACTTGATTTCGGCCCCGCGGCCGCGCCGCAGGTAGCCATCGACAAAGCTCTTCACTTCGGCCGTCTCGGCGCCGGGCGCGGCGCTGGCCCCCATCGCCGGGCGGGCGGCGGCGAGCGCCACCTTGTCGAGCCGCGACTTCACTTCGGTGACATCGCCTTGCAAAGCGACAATGGCGGCTTCGGCCTGATCCTGACGGGCGACGAGATCGAAGCTGTCTTCCAGAGCAGTGGGGGTGGGAGCAGTGGCAGGGATATCCATAGGGCAGGGGCCTTTCTGTGGGGGATAGGGAGGTGAGAGACAATCAGGACATGAGGTGAATCCTCGCGCCGTGCTGAAGCGGGTGGGTAACGAGGCTCACCTCGAACAGCGCGACTTCGAGCAATTCGCGCAGCCCGGCATGGTGGCGAGATCGGACCGCGCGGTAGCCGAAGCTGAGGCCATTGACCGCCCGCGCCCGGAGCAAACCTGCCGCGCGCGATCCGGGGCGGTCGATCCGGGCAACCACCTGCAAACCGCGTTTATCCTCGGCGATGTGTTCGATGGTGCCCAAGGGCTGGTGCGGATTGTGCTGCCAGTAGAGCGGCAAGGGTTCGCTTCGCCCGGCAAGCGTGCGCGCAAAGGCGCCCTTGCGGATCACATCGCGCGCACCATCGACAACATCGAACAGCGCGGCGTAACCCGCCAGTCGCAGCGGCAAAGGCACCGCCGCTGGCAGCGGCAAGCGCGGGCTCACATCAGCTTCCACAGGCCAAGCTTTACCGCGATGCCGATCAGCACCAGCGCCAGCGCGCCGCGCACCACCCAGCTGACAAAGGCTTGCCAGGCGCTGGTCTTGGCATCGCGCCAGGCTCGCAAAAGCTCGCGCAATTCGCCGAGGTCATTTTCCGCGCCTGCATCGCCAAGGCCCAGCCGCGCCAGCGCGCGATCGGTGCCGAGCATCGAGCTTTCCTCGACAATCGCGCGCAAGGTGACAAGCGATGCACCCTCCTCCTTGGCCTGCGCCATCAGGCTGGCCAGCACGTCTTCTCGCTTCATGGGGCAGTCTCCTCGGGGCTAAAGCCCAGCAATGCGCGCTTTTCCGCGCGGGTCAGGAAATCGGCTTCGGAGACCTGCGACCACAGCCGCTCGCGGTCTTCCGACAGAGCGGGCACAAGATCGAGATCGATGGTCAGCTCCGCCCCGGAAAACCACGGAGCAAGGCCCTCTGTGAGCGCGCCCAGCAGCTTGTGGGCCAGCGGCAGCAGCGTAAGCCGCCACAGCGCACGGTTGGCCTCGCGGTAATTGGAATAGGTGTTGTCGCCCGGCAGGCCGAGCAGCATCGGCGGCACTCCAAAGGCCAGCGCAATGTCGCGGGCAGCCGCGCTCTTGAGCGTCGCAAAATCCATGTCGGCAGGCGAGAGCGCCATGCTCTGCCATTTCAGCCCGCCATCGAGCAGCATCGGGCGACCCGCATTGCCCGAGCCGGAAAAGGCACTGTCAAGCTCGCTGCGCAGCCGATCAAACTGCTCGCTGCTGAGCGCCGCGCCGTCGCCCGCTTCGTAAACCAGCGCGCCGGAAGGCCGGGCGGCGTTTTCCAGCAAGGCCCGGTTCCATTCGGCCGCCGCATTGTGAACCGTCACCGCCTGCCAGGCAGCCGAAAGCGCGCCTGCGCCAAGGTAATCATCGAGCGGGTGCATCGCCTTGATGTGGATGAGGCCCGGCCAGCCTTGCTCATCCTCCACGGCGATGCGGGTCGCAGCGGTGCCCACGCGGTAATCATAGGCATAGGGCCAACCGCGCGCATCGCTCACCGGGGTGACCCGTTCGGGCCGCAGCGCGAAGAGCTCGACCGGCCGCCCGCTCGCATCCTTCACGATCTGCACATAGGCATTGCCGTGCAGCAGCAGATGTGCGGCGAGCGTTTCGATCAGCGATTGGCCCGCGCTGGTCGCCCCGACCAGCTTCATCAGTCGTTCGTCGCTGCCATAGAGCGGCGCCTGCCCGATGCTTTCGGCCACGATCCGCACCGCGCGCTGGGCAATCGGATTGGCAAGGAAGGCCTCACGCACCGCGCGCTCGTAATCATAGGCGGGCGGCCCGGCATCGCTCGCAAACAGCGGTGCGCAGCGGCCATAGGGGGCAGCAGACAGGGGGACGCGGGGCTGCGCTCCGCCCTTGAAGGCGAAGATCAGCTTGTCGAACAAGGCCATGAACGGCTCCTTCGTGGTTGTCAGATTGCCCGGATTGCGGGGCGTGCCTGCGGGCGCAGCAACAATTCCGAAAGCGCCCACACCAGCGCGTCGGCCCGGTCGGGGCTGCGGCCGGGCCCGGCGTAAGTGCCGCCCGTCAAAAGTCCGCACAGCTGATCTTCGAGCCGCGCAAAGCTCCCGCAGTGATGCACCTTGCCCGCAGCATACAGCGCGGCGACCGGTTCGGCCCGCGCCACTTTGCCGCGGCTGGCGTGAACCAGTTTGACAGGCAGCGCATGATCGGCGGCACGCAGCACGCTTTCGACCATCGCACCGCCCTGATTGGCCTCGGCGATGACCCGATCCGCCTGCCACATCTGCGCAGCGGCAGCGACGGCTGCGGCCCATTCGGCAGGGCTGGCCTGCGCCACCGAGCAATCGGCAAGCACCCGGCCAATCCCGTCCTCGCCAAGCGCCGCCACCACGATGCCGCATTCATCGCCGCTCGCAGAAGCAGGCGGATCGACCGCCACCACCACGCGGGCAAGCGGCACGGCCTCGCCGGCAAAGCGGCAGCGTTCGATCAGCGCGCGGCTCCACAATGCGCCCTCGATATCGGCGAGCAGCTCGCCGCCCAGTTCCTGGCGGGCAAGCTGGCTGCCGGCGAATTCCGATGTGATCGCCGCAAGAAAGCGCTGCGGCAGGTTGTCCGCATTGTCGAAGGTCGAACCGCGCGTCAGCACCACTTCACCGCCTGGTGCCTGCTTGGCCAGCCGCTCCACCACCGGCACCGCGCGCGGCGTGGTGGTGGCGATGATGCGCGGATCATCGCCGAGGCGAAGGCCCATCAGCAGATTGTCCCAGCAGCGCGTGGCGCGTTCGTGGGCGAGCGGCCACTTGCCGATTTCGTCGCACCAGGCATGGCTGTGCTGGGGCCCGCGCAGGCTTTCGGGTTCCTGCGCCGAATAGATCAGTGCCTGCGCCCCGTTGGGAAAGCGCAGACGTTTGAGCGATGCTTCGAACATCGGGCGGCTATCGGGCGCGCAGCACGCGATGATCCCGCTTTCGCCCTCCACCATCACCGCGCGCGCTTCGGACAGGGTGGCGGCGACCAGCGCGATGCGTGCCTCTGGGCAGCGTTCGGCAATCTCGCGCACCCATTCGGCCCCGGCGCGGGTCTTGCCGAAGCCGCGCCCAGCAAGGATGAGCCAGATCCGCCAATCGCCCTGCGGGGCCAATTGCTCGTCGCGCGCGGTCATGCCCCAGTGATAGGGCCAGGCATTGTTTTCGCGCTGGTCGAGCGCGGCGCTGATTTCGGCGGGCGCGGTCGGGTTGTCATCGGCCAGCCAGTCGAGGCGGTCGCTGTTCATACGTTGGTGGCCTTGCGCGCCTTGTCGCGATCAAGCCGCTGGCGGATCGCCTCGACCTTGCGGTCGATCGAGGCGCGCACTTCGGCGGCGCTGACATTGCGCTGCTGGGCCTGCGCCATGACGGCGGTTTCGCGGTGGGCGGCCAGCAGCCGCAGCGCGTTGGCGAAATCATAGCGATCGCCTTTGGCGGTTTGCTGATCGCCTTCGCGCAGTCGCCGCAGCACTTCCATTTCCAGCAGCAGGTAGCCTTCGCCGAGCGCCGCCAGCCAATCACGCGCGAATTGGGGGTCCTGCCGCCGTTCGCGATAGAGCCGGGCAGTCTTGACCCCGGCATGGGCTGCCGATTTCGAGATGTTCGAGGTCTCTGCGAGGTGTTCCAGAAAATGTTCGCGCCAGCGCGAACCGCCGCGGCGCTTCACGCTGACGGCGGCTGGGCCCTTGTCGGCCATGGCGGCTCTCCCGGATGCGGACACGCCCACAGGCGGCCTTGCCCGATCCGGCAAGGCCGCCTGTGGGCGAATCACAATTTTGCGATGATGTCCTTTGCTAACCAAATAGCGTTACGATGTCAAGAGATAATAACCACATCGGTTCGTCATCCTCGCTTGCAGCTGCCCCGCGCCTCGCCTAGGGGCCGCGAATTCCCCGCAAGGAGCAAGGCAAGTGGCGTGGCTGCGCAATCTCTATGACTGGACGATGGACAAGGCTGCCCACCCGCATGCGCAGGCCTGGCTTGCGTTCTTCTGCTTTATCGAGGCCAGCTTCTTTCCGATCCCGCCCCATCCGCTGCTGGGGCTGATGTGCCTCGCCGAACCGAAGCAGGCACTGCGTTTTGGCGTTGTCGCCACGCTGTCTTCGGTGGCGGGCGGGTTGTTCGGCTATCTGATCGGCGCGGTGCTGTATGACTCGGTTGGCCAACTGGTGCTGGGCGCGCTCGGCCTGACCGAAAAATTCCCGGTCGCGGCTTGCTATCTCAAGCAATATGACTGGGAGGCCATCATCATTGCCGGTGCAACCCCCGTGCCGTTCAAGCTGTTGACGATCACTTCGGGCTTTGTCGGCATGAACCTGGTGACATTCGTGCTGGCGAGCATCGCCGGGCGCGGCATGATCTTTTTCACGGTCGGGGTGCTGTTCCGCATTTTCGGCGCACCGATCAAAAGCTTCATCGACCGCTATCTCGGGCTGGTGACGATCGCCTTTGCCGCACTGGTGATCGGCGGGATTTTCGTGATCACGCAGGTTGGCGGCGGCAGTGGCGAGGCGGACGACCCTTGCACCGGGGCGACTTTGGAGCAGGCCACAGCCCCGCGATAAGCCAAATATGACAATTCAGATTGAATTCACGAAGTTTTGTGACACTCTGATCACGCGGGGCTTGTCTCCCCGCCGCAGATCAGAGGAGCGTTGATGAGCGATCCCGATTTCCTCCGCCAGATGGAGGGCTATGGCCTTGCCACCTACCAGATCCACTATTTCATGCCCGATCACCGCAGCTTGTTGCAGCAATTCGTCATCCAGCAATATGACGTTGCCCCGCAATTTCCCGAGCTCACCCGCTTTCTCGATTTCTGGCGGCGCGAGATCGAGGCGGTGATCCATTCGGTCAGGGTCGCGCATCAACACCTAATCGGCCCGCAGGAATGGCGCGCGGTGGACGGGATCATCACGCTGCACTGATTTTGGCGTTCACTGCGTGAACGTCAGACCACCCGCCCCACCTCACCATCCAGCCACCATAGCCTGATGGTATCATTGGTGGCCGGGTGGGGAGGGTGGTCTACTCGCGCGCAAGTGGGACCAGGACGATCAGATCACCCCCACAGCCTTGCCCGCGCGTTCGAACATGCCGAGGATGGTCTGCACTTCTTCCGAGGAATGTTCGGCACACAGCGAACAGCGCAGCAGCGTCATGCCCGCAGGGGTTGCGGGCGGACGGGCAAGGTTCACATAAAGCCCCTCGCGCAGAAGCGCCTCCCACATCATTGCGCCCTTTTCGAGATCCGGCATGATGACCGCGATGATCGCGCTTTGCGGGGTGTCGGTGCCGAGCTTGAACCCCATGGCCGTGAGCCCCGCATGGAGCGTGCGCGAGTTCTCCCACAGGTGCGCGCGCTTGTTCCCGCCGTGCATGAGCTTGCGGATCGACGCAGCACTGCTTGCCATCACCGAAGGCGGCAGGGCGGCGGTGAACACGTAAGGGCGGCAGACGAGCCGCAGCACTTCGAACTTCGGATGGTTCGAGACGCAGAAACCGCCGACGGTGCCGACGCTCTTGGAAAAAGTGCCGATGATGAAATCGACCTGATCGATCACGCCCTGCGCTTCGGCAACGCCGCGGCCGTGTTCGCCGATAAAGCCCATCGAATGCGCTTCATCGACCAGCACCATCGCGCCGTAGCGCTTGGACAGCTCGACCATTTCCTTCAGCGGCGCGACATCGCCCATCATTGAATAGACACCTTCGAGCACCACCAGCTTGCCTGCTTCGGGCGGCAAGCGCTTCAGCCGCTTTTCCAGCGCCTCGATATCATTGTGCTTGAACGGCACCACCTCGGCGCGGCCCATCGCGCAGCCATCATAGATCGAGGCATGGCTGTCGATATCGAGGATGATGTAATCGCCCTTGCCCGCCACCGTCGAGATGATCCCGAGATTGGCCTGATAGCCGGTCGAGAACACCATGGCATGATCCATGCCGTAAAACTCGCGCAGCGCCGCCTCAACATCGCGGTGATCGCGGAAGGTGCCGTTGAGCACGCGGCTGCCGGTGGTGCCCGCACCGAACTGGGTCATCGCCTCGCGGCCCGCTTCGAGCACATCGGGATCGAAGGTCATGCCCATGTAATTATAGGTGCCGAGCAGGATCGTGTCGCGCCCGTTGCAGATTGCGCGGGTCGGCGAGAGCACCTTCTCCATCACCAGATTGAACGGATCTTCCACCCCGCTTGCCAGCAAGGCCTCGCGGGTCTGGATGATGGGATCGAACTTTGCCAGCAGGTCAACCGGCGCGGTTGCGGCCTCGGCCGTGGTCAGGGTATCGCTCATGGAGAGGTTCTTATCAGCTATCGGCAAGCTTGTGGACTGCCGCCACCAGCTGCCCCCAGTTTTCGATTTCCGCCTGCTGGTTCATCGAGATGATGATGTCGAATTCATCCTCGATCGCCGCCACGAAATCCATCACCGTGAGGCTGTCGAATTCGAGATCATGCGCAAAGGTGGTGGCGTCCTCGATGGCGATGCCCTTCTTGTTGAAAGGCTCAACCAGCGTGCGGATCGCAGCATCGATATCGGCAGGGGTCATGGCGGCGACAAGCTCTTTTCGGGTTGTTGTGGGGCAGGCCTTAGCCCGCTATTACGGCTGCAAAGCGGCGGATGATGCAGCTTGTCAAGTTTTGTGCGTGGTGATGCCGCGTTGATGGGGGAGACCGGAATGGCCGATAGCGGGATCGAGACCAACGAAGTCAAGCGCGATCCGGCTCCCCTGTCGGCGCACGGCGTGCACCTGATTCGCACCGCGCAGGTCAACACGCAGGCGCTCTCGCAAATGGCCGATGGCAAGGCCAACATCCTCATCGGCGCGACTTTCGTGGTGTTCTCGCTTGTGATTACCAAGGCGTTTTCGGCAGAAATCAGATGGTCGATGTTCCTGCTCGCCGCCACCGCGCTTGCCTCGGCGATCAGCGCCGTGCTGGCGATCACCCCGCCGATCCGCGCCAAGGCCGTGCCGCCGGGCCAGTTCAACCCGCTGTTCTTCGGGCACTTTTCATTACAGGACGAACAGGCGTGGGCCGATGATCTGGTGGCAAAGATGCACACCGATGAAGGGGTCTATCGCCTGATGATGCGCGATCTCTACCAGAACGGGCAGGTGCTTCATAAGCGCAAATACCGCTATCTGGCGGCGGCATACCGGATCTTTCTCACAGGGCTTGGCCTGACGCTCGCCGTCTATCTTGTCGAGATTTCGGTCTAGCGATCAGGGCGCAGCGCCCAAAGCGCGCGTCAGACGGCAGGCGCCACCAGCAAGGCGCGCACAGCGTTCATGAAGGGGCTGATCGATACAGGCTTGGACAAATAGCCAGCTGCACCTGCTGCGCGGATGCGTTCTTCATCGCCCTTGGCGGCGAAGGCCGTGACTGCCAGCACCGGAATCTCGCGCAGCGCCCGGTCGCGCTTGGCCGCCGCGATCAGATCGACGCCTGACACCCCGCCAAGCTGAATATCCATGATGATGAGATCAGGCGCGATCCGGCGTGCGGTATCCAGCACCGCAGCGCCATCGGCTACCGGTTCCACCTCAAAGCCATTGGCGCGCAGCACATCGCAGAACAATTTGCGGTTAAGGTCGTTATCCTCGACAACCATGATGCGTTTTGTCACTGCTTGCCCCGCGTTTGACACAACACCAGACTAACCCCGCCGCAAGGTAACCACAATCCCGCACCCACCGCCTCTTTCGCGAAACGCCCCCGAAACAGCGCCCGAGATGCTGGCGCTGGCCGCGCTTGGCTGGCTGCTGGGCGAACCGGCGCGCGCCGAGCGCTATCTTGATCTTACCGGGCTTGATCCCGATGGTCTGCGCGCCAACCTGACCAATCCCGCAGTGTTGGCGAGCGCGCTCGACTTTCTTGCCAATCACGAACCCGATCTCATATCCGCCGCCGAAGCGCTTGCCGTGGCGCCGGAAGACCTGATCGCCGCCGCAGAGGAATTATCCCGATGACCCGCCCGCTGATCATCTCCGATTGCGATGAAGTGCTGCTGCACATGGTCGCCCCGTTCAAGGCGTGGCTGGAAGCGAGCCAGGGTGTCAATTTCCACCTTGAGGGCCATGATTTTGCCCATGCGATGCGCTGGCAATCCAATGGCGAATTTCTTGAACCGGCCGATATCTGGCGGATGCTGGGCAAGTTTTTCGATACCGAGATGGACAGCCAGCCAGCCATCGCTGGCGCGGTTGAGGCGATCAATACGCTCGCCGAGGTCGCCGATGTGGTGATCCTGACCAATCTGGTGGATGAACGCCGTGAAAAGCGCGCGGCGCAATTGGCCGCCTTCGGTATCCACGCCGAGGTTTACACCAATCAGGGTCCCAAGGGCCCGGCCTTGCAGCGCATCATCGCCGAGCACGCGCCCACCCGCGCGCTGTTCATCGATGATCTGGCGCAGCATCACGCTTCGGTTGCAGAAATCACCCCGCATGTGACGCGCCTTCACCTGTGCGGCGAACCGATGATCGCGCACGCCATTGATTGCGCGCACAAGGCAGGCCATGCCCATTCGCGGATTGACCGCTGGGACGAGGCGCTGCCTTGGATTCTCCAGCGTCTTGAAGAAACCGCATAACACAAGGATTGCACATGACGATCGCCGCCCGCCTTGCCGAACTCGGCATTACCCTGCCCAAGCCCGCCGCGCCGGTCGCCAGCTATGTGCCAGTAGTGGTCAGCGGCGGCATGGCCTATGTCTCGGGTCAGATCGCGTTCGTTGACGGCAAGGTCATGACCGGGCGCCTGGGCGAAAATGTCAGCCTGGAAGACGGGCAGGTTGCGGCGCGCGCCTGCGGCTTGATGATCCTTGCCCAATTGCAGGCAGCAGGTCTGCTTGAACAGGTGGAGCGGATTGTGAAGCTCGGCGCCTTCATTTGTTCCACCCCCGATTTCCATGACCACCCCAAGGTCGCCAATGGCGCATCCGATCTGATGGAGCAGGTGTTCGGCGGCGCTGGCCAGCACGCCCGCGCAGCGGTTGGCGTCGCTGCGCTGCCGCTTGATGCGGCGGTCGAGGTGGATGCGATTGTGGCGCTCAAGGCGGCGTAAAGCGGGTGACGGCAAGGCCTGCCCCGGGTTGGCTTACCACGCGCGAATATGCCCATCGCGGGCTGCACGCCCCCGGCGTTCCGGAAAACACGCGCGCTGCTGCCGACGCGGCGATTGCGGCAGGGCTCGGCATCGAATGCGATGTCCAGATGAGCCGCGATCTGGTGCCGCTGGTGTTTCACGACTGGGAGCTTGATCGCCTGACAACCGAGCGCGGCGCCGTGGCGGCGCGTCCGGCCCAAGACCTGTGCCGTATCCCGATCATGGAGACGGCTGAGACCATCTGGCGCCTCGACGATCTGCTCGAACTGGTGGCGGGCCGGGTGCCGTTGCTGATCGAGGTGAAGTCGCGCCCCGATTTCGCCGTCGCCGAGGCATGCATCGCGATTGCCAAGACGCTCCAAAGCTACACCGGGCCTCATGCAGTGATGAGCTTTGATCTGCGCATGGGCGAATGGTTTGCCAAACACGCCCCGGAAACACCGCGCGGACTGGTGATCACCGATACGCTCGATCACGGCTATAAGAGCGCGTGGCGCGCGCCCCATGCGCTCGAACGCGCGGCTCCCGATTTTCTGGCGAGCGATGTGCGCGATCTTCCCAATGCGCTCGCCCGCCTGTGGCGCGCGGCGGGCAACCCCTTGCTGACATGGACGGTGCGCTCGGCAGAAACCCGCGCGCGCGCACTTGCCCATGCCGATGCGCTGATTGCCGAAGGGGCGGCCCTGGCGTGAGCAGCGACGAACTGACTGTCCGCCTTGCATCCTCGGTCGGCCAGTTTGATGCTGCCGCGTGGAATGCTTTGGGGGGGAATCGCAATCCCTTCGTCTCCCACGAATTCCTGAGCGCGATGGAGGATTCCGGCAGCGTCGGCCCCGGCACCGGCTGGGAGCCTGCGCCCATTGTCATCACCGACGGGGGCGGCGCATTGCTGGCGGCAATGCCATCCTATGCCAAGGGGCATAGTCAGGGCGAATATGTGTTCGATCACAGCTGGGCCGATGCCTGGCACCGGGCAGGGGGGCGCTATTATCCCAAGCTTCAGATCGCCGCGCCGTTCACGCCCGCCAACGGCCCGCGTCTGTTGATGCGCGATGAAAGCCTTGCCCCGCATCTCCTCAAGGCCGCCGAGACGGTGTGCGCCAATAATGGGCTTTCGAGTGCGCATGCGACCTTTATCGAGCCTGGCCAGCGCGCACTGTTCGAAGCGGGCGGGTGGCTGATGCGCAGCGATATCCAGTTCCACTGGCTCAATCGCGGTTATGCGGGGTTTGACGATTTCCTCGGCGCGCTCACCTCAAGGAAGCGCAAGGACCTGCGCAAGGAACGCATGGCGGCCTGCGAGGGCCTGACGATCAGGCACCTGTCGGGAAGCGATATCCGCGAGGAGCATTGGGACGCTTTCTGGCTGTTCTATCAGGATACGGGCGCAAGGAAGTGGGGCCAGCCTTACCTGACGCGCGCCGCGTTCAGCCTGCTGGGTGAGCGGATGGGGGATCGGATCGTGCTGATCCTCGCCTATGATGGGTTCACGCCCATCGCAGGCGCGCTCAATTTTGCCGGGTCGGATGCGCTTTACGGGCGATACTGGGGCTGCACGCGCGATGTGCGCTTCCTGCATTTCGAGCTGTGCTATTATCAGGCCATCGACATCGCGATTGCGCGCGGGCTCGAACGGGTTGAGGCAGGCGCGCAAGGCGGTCACAAGCTCGCGCGCGGGTATGAACCGGTGCAGACGGTCTCGGCGCACTGGATTGCCGATCGCGGTTTGCGCGCCGCGATTGCCGATTTCCTTGAGCGCGAGCGCGCAGGCGTTGCCTCCGACCAGCTTTATCTCGACACCCGCACGCCGTTCAGAAAGGCGTGATCAGGCGACCTTGCGCTGAGCCTGGCTCAGAAATTCGCGGGCGCGGCGCTGGGCTTCGGCGATTTCACGGGCCGTCATTTCGTCCGCGATATCGGCGCGGCAATGGGCCGCTTCCTCGTGGCCGCGCGCGGCGGCAAGATTGAACCACTTGTGCGCTTCGATGAGATCGCAGGGCGCGCCGCCGCTTCCGGTTGAAAACGCCACGCCCAGATCAAAGCAGGCGGTCGCATCGCCGCGCGCGGCATCGGCAAGCGAGCGCGCCAGCGCCAGATCAATCGCCACTGGCGTCACTTGTGCCGCCTTCATCGTTTTGATCGCAGTCAGATGCATGGTTCAAGTCCCCCTAAGGCGCCGGACCCGATCCCGCCAATGGGCCGCTCCGACATCCGAGAAACTGGCCCAACATGGCTAACAAATGATTAACGATGTTTTTTGGCGCCCCTCAGGGGATTTGCGCGGGGATAGCGCAGCAAAGCCGCTTGTGCGGCCCGAGGGGCTTGCCTATACGCGCTGGCGACGCTTCGGCTTGCGGTTGGTCGGGGGTGCCAATGAAAATATTCAGGCGCTATTCTGCGTATCGCTGCGCTCGGGGCCCATGGGATTAGAGGGCCATATGCCATCGGCACTGTCTGACGACATCGACGTACTCGAAAAAGCCAAGCGCATGCTTGCTCCGGATTATACGCCGAGCGAGGATGAGGAATATATGAACGAGGCGCAGCAGGCCTATTTCCGGATGCTGCTGATCGAATGGAAACGCTCGATCCATTCCGCCGCCGGGCAAACGCTCCAGTCGCTCCAGGACGGCCCGATCCGCGAGGCGGACCTTACTGACCGCGCGTCGAGCGAGACCGACTGGGGCATCGAACTGCGCACCCGTGATCGCCAGCGCAAGCTGATCGCCAAGATCGATTCCGCGCTGCGCCGCATCGATGAAGGCGAATACGGTTATTGCGAAGTCACCGGCGATCCGATCGGGATCAAGCGCCTGATCGCGCGCCCTGTTGCCACCATGACTGTCGAGGCGCAGGAAGCCCACGAGCGCCGCGAAAAGATCTCGCGCGACGATTGATCGCAAAGCTGCGCCGTGCCTGCGCGGTAAGTGCCTGTGGCAATCCGTGCCACTGCGGGACAGCCTGCTATATCGCCCCCCGCCTTAGAGGCAGTTTTTACTACCGGTTAACCCTGCTTTGCCTACATCATGATCGCATCTTGCGCGGGCGAGCGCTGGCTGTGTTGCGGCCAAACCCGGCGGCAAAGGCTTTGGAGGCAGGACGACAATGACAGGGATGGAGACACGCAGTCTGGCGCGCGACAGCCTGTTCCTGCTGGCCACAGTCCGTATCGAACAGCAATCCGAACGTCACCGGGTGCGGGTGCGCAACCTGTCGGATGGCGGGATGATGGCCGAAGGCAACAATGTCGCGGTGCAGCGCGGCCACCGCGTCGCGGTGGAATTGCGCAATGTCGGCGAAGTGCCGGGTTCGGTCGCCTGGGTACAGGACAACCGATTCGGCATTGCGTTCGAAGTCGAGATTGATTCGCAGCGCGCACGCCGCGCTCTCAGCCACGAGCCGGACCCGGCGCTTGGCATGGTCGAGCGTTCGTGGGCCCATCGCGCACCGCTCCAGCAATCGACCGGCCCAATCCGCAAGATCTGATCATCTTGGCTGCCGCAAGGCCTTAACGGGGCGCGGCAAGCTGCTAGAGAATAGCCATGCGGCGGATTCTCGGCCTCTTTGCAGCCCTGGCGGCAATCTCTGCGTGCAGTCCTTCGGGCAGCGGGCCGCTTGATGTTGCTGTCATTGGCGAGCCCGCCAGCCTGTTCCAGCAAGGCGTGCGGCTGGCCCCCGCGGCCCAGGCAATGCGCGCAGCCAGCCACGAGGGCCTGGTTGCGCTCGATCCGGCAGGACAGGTCGTGCCTGCGCTGGCCGAGCGCTGGATCGTCACCGATGACGGGCTGAGCTACATCTTCCGCCTGCGCGACAGCGAATGGCCCGATGGCCAGCCGATCACGGCCGGTGATATCCGGGTGCTGCTGCGCGAAGCGATCGCACGGCTCAACGGCACCTCACTGGGGCTCGATTTTGCCAAGGTTGCCGAAGTGCGCGCGATGACCGAACGCGTTGTCGAGATCCGGCTGACCGGCCCGATGCCCGATTTCCTTCGCCTGATGGCCCAACCGGAAATGGGTTTCATGAAAAGCGGCAGCGGTGCCGGGCCGATGGTGATGTCGCGCGATGACAACGGGCGGCTCGCGCGGTTGAGCGCGCTGCCACCCGAATCGCGCGGCCTGCCCCCGCGCGAGAACTGGCGGGAATTGTCGCGCCCGCTCGCCGTGCGTGCCTTGCCGGTCGAACGGGCGGTCAAGGCCTTTGCCAATGGCGAGGTCGATCTGGTGATCGGCGGGCGAATTATCGACTTCCCGCTCGCGCGGGTCGGCCCGCTGTCACGCGGGACGATTCAGGTGGATCCCGCAATCGGCCTGCTCGGCCTTGTCATCACCAATGAAAAGGGGGTGCTGGCCGATCCGGCGCGGCGCGAGGCACTGTCGATGGCGATCGAACGCGCCGCGCTGATCCAGCCGTTTGGCCTTGGCGGCTGGCAACCTTCAAGCTGGATCGTGCCCCCCGCACTGTTCACCACCCCGCCCTATCCCGATGCGCGCTGGGAGGGGCTGTCGCTGGCGCAGCGGCGCGCACTGGCAGCGGGCCGGATCAGTGCGTGGGAACGGCAGAGCGGCGCAGAGGCACGCATCCGGCTGGCCCTGCCGCGCGGGCCGGGCAGCGATCTGCTGTTCAGCCAGCTTGCCGATGCCTGGACAGAAATCGGGATCGAGACCATCCGCGTGACCCCGGGAGAGGACGCCGATCTGGAGCTGCGCGACAATCTGGCACGCTATGCCTCGCCGCGCTGGTTCCTCAACCAGTTCCACTGCTCGCTGGACGCAGGGCTGTGCTCGGCTGCGGCTGATGAACTGGTGCGCCAGTCTCTGGTGCAACGCGATGCCGCCGAGAAAGAGCGCCTGCTGGCTGAAGCCCACGCGGCATTGATGCGCGCGGAGGTGTTCATTCCGTTGGGCGCGCCGGTGCGCTGGTCGCTGGTGCGCAGCTCGGTGCGCGGCTATCAGGCCAACCAGTGGGGTCTGCATCCGCTTTTCCCCCTGTCACAGCCCGAGACCTGATAAGCATGAGCCTGTTCGATACGGCGCGCGCGCTTGATGCCGCCGATGCGCTGGCACCTTTTCGTGCGCGCTTCACCTTGCCGGGCGGCGTGATCTATTGCGACGGCAATTCGCTGGGGGCCTTGCCGAAGCGAACCGCCGAGGTGCTCTCCGGCGTGGTGAGCCGCGAATGGGGCGAAGGGCTGATCCGATCATGGAACAGCGCGGGCTGGTTCGCGATGGCGGGCCGGGTAGGAGCCAAGATCGCGCCGCTGGTGGGCGCGCTGCCGCACGAGGTGATCGCCTGCGATTCGACCAGCGTGAACCTGTTCAAGCTGATCGCAGGCGCGCTCGCGATGCGCCCGGGCCGCCGTGTCATCGTCTCGGAGCCGGGCAATTTCCCGACCGATCTTTACATGATTGCAGGGCTGGAAGGGCAGGGTTTGGCACAGCGGCGACTGGCGCCGCGTGCTGCTTTGGCTGAGGCACTGGATGAGGACGTGGCGCTGCTGATGCTCACCCATGTCCATTACAAGACGGGCGCGCTCCACGACGTGGCGGCGCTGACCAAGGCAGCGCATAAGGCAGGCGCGCTGGTCTTGTGGGACTTGTCGCATTCGACCGACGCGCTGCCGGTGGACCTGAATGCGGCGGGCGCCGATTTTGCGGTGGGCTGCGGGTATAAGTATTTGTGCGGCGGGCCGGGCGCTCCCGCCTGTGCCTTTGTCGCAGAGCGCCACCATGGGACGCTTGCCCAGCCGCTCACCGGCTGGTTCGGCCATGCCGCGCCGTTCGATTTTGCCGATGATTACACGCCAGCCGCCGGCATCGACCGGCTGCAATGCGGCACTCCGCCCGTGCTGGGCCTTGCTGCGCTTGAAGTCGGGGTGGATCTGATCGCCGAGATCGGGGTGGCGCAGCTCTATGCCAAATCGCGCGCGCTTTCGGAGTTTTTCCTCGCCTGTCTGGGCGAACTCGGGGTCACGCTTGAACTGGTCAGCCCGGCGGCCAGCGGCCAGCGCGGCAGCCAGCTCTCATTCCGCCATGCCCATGCCTACGCAATCTGCCAGGCGCTGATCGCGCGCGGGGTGATCGGCGATTTCCGCGCTCCGGACGTGCTGCGGCTGGGCTTTGCGCCTGCCTATCTGAGCTTTGCCGAGATCGCCGATGCGGCGCGCCACCTATCGGAAGTGCTGGCGAGCGGCGAGTGGCGGCAGCCCCGTTTCGGCGCGCGCGCTGCGGTTACCTGAGCCTGCCGCCTCATCCGCCCGCTTACGGGGAGGGAGCAACAAGGAAGGGCGCGGGGGATCACTCCCCCGTGCCGCTTGATGGCTTGCGCCGGATAATCCTCAGAACACTTCGAACAGCCCCGCAGCGCCCATGCCGCCCCCCACGCACATGGTGACGACGACATATTTTGCGCCCCGACGCTTGCCTTCGATCAGCGCGTGGCCGGTGCAGCGTGCGCCCGTCATGCCATAGGGGTGGCCGAT